>Ga0182015_10004201_pt1 | contig 15680 bp, 11 predicted proteins | sample 712P3MmetaG_FD_120478 | JGI IMG/M metagenome (GOLD analysis project Ga0182015, IMG submission 120478) | Permafrost microbial communities from Stordalen Mire, Sweden - 712P3M metaG | ecosystem: Environmental > Terrestrial > Soil > Wetlands > Permafrost | place: Sweden: Stordalen | collected... | reverse complement strand
TTTCGGCCAGTTCGGCGCTGTCGCCGCGCTCGGGGACGTCGCCAAGCATTTCGGCCATGTCACCCATGGCGCGACGCTCGCCGAACAAGCCGGCCTGTCGGGCACAAAGCTCGGCATAGGCCTCGCAGTCTTGCGGCTTGCCTCCCTTGGCGGGTTGCCGCTGGCCGGGCTGGCCGACCGCTTCGGCCGCCGCCGCATGATGCTGGTGACTTGCGCGGTCGGGCTGGGGCTGACCGCGGTCTCCGCTATCAGCCCGACCTACTGGTGGTTCGTGGCGATATTCGCCCTCGGCCGGCCATTATTGAGCGCCACGTCGGGCATCGCGCAGGTCACCGGGGCCGAGCAGACCTCGTCGTCACAGCGCGCCAAAGCCGTCGCCCTCATCGCTGCCGGCTATGGGATCGGCTCGGGTGTGATTGCCATCATTCACAGTCTCGGCTCGAGCACTCTCGGATTTCGCGGCGTCGTACTGCTCGCCATCGTCCCCCTCGCCTGCCTTCCTTTCATCGCGAAGTCGGTGGCCGAACCGGATCGTTTCAAGATCGAAGCCGCCGCCACCGAGCACCCTCTGCCCGTGCTCGGGGCAGTCGGCCCCCTTTACCGGCGGCGCCTCCTCATCGTTTGCGCGTTGACGTTCACCTTGTCGGTCGTGACGGGTCCCGCCAACAGCTTCTTCTTCCTCTATGCGCAAAACGTGCTCCATTTCGCAGGCGGGACGACGGCACTGCTTGTCGCCTCCGCCGGGATCACCGGCCTGGCCGGGCTGCTACTGGGTCGCTTCCTTGCCGACGGCGTCGGCCGCCGTCTCACGGCATGTGGCGCCATGATCGCCATGGCCTTGTGCGGGATGCTGACCTATAGCGGTTCGGCGCTGGGTGCTGTTGTCGGCTATCTGTTAGCGGTCCTCGCGGCTTCGACTTTCGCCCCGGCAGCAGGGGCGCTCACCAACGAGCTGTTCCCGACTTCTGTGCGCGCCTCTGTAATCGGCTGGGAGATCGCGGCCGGAGTCTTCGGAGCGACCGCGGGCCTGTTGGCCTTCGGCGCCGTGGCAGATATCGGCAACCGCTTCGGGCTCGCGGCAGTGATCGTGTTCGCGGCCACGATCCCGTCCACGGCGTTGTTCGCGCTCTTGCCAGAGACAGTTGACACCGAGCCCGAGGATCTCTGGCCGACCGTCGGTTGAATCCGCCGCACAGTCGGATTTGCCACAGAGAGCCGGGCGATCGACCAACGACCGGGTCAGCGCGCGAACGTGTGCCAGCCCAACCAGATCCAGCAGACAACCAGAACAAGGCGACCCGCGAGATGGCTCCTCGCTCCCCGAAAAAGCTGTGCCGCGGTGGGCCATCCGTGACCCACCCAGCGGCCTGCCGCCTCGCAGGCGACCACTGCACAGCCAGCCGCAACGAAGAGCGCGGCGTTCACGCCCGGCGCCTCGGACGCGACGAGACGATCAGCCCGCAAAGGGCCCAGCAGACAAAGGCCACCGCCCGAGCGGCCTGGTGGCCGGGCCCGATCACCTCGTTCGCGAGCGAGCTGAGCGTCGGATAGCTTGCCCGCGGGCTATGGAACAGCTCCCACAACTCGACTGCGAGGACGAGCCCGCCGGCCAGCATCCATGCCATGCTGCCCCACCAGTAAAGCGCCCTGTCCGCACTGGTTGGCGAGCCCGGCGACGTAGGTTGTGGCACAGGTGCCCGTCGCCGTGCCGATAGCGCGCTCAGCCCAAGGATGGCGGCCGCGACTGAGAAAGTGACGGCGCTCGACTCGGGGCCGAAAGGGCGCATGGGCGCCTCGACCCAGCCGCAAATGCAAAGAGCCACGAGCACAAGACCAGCCACCGCCGATCGGGAGAGCACGAGACCGTCTCTCATCGCCGTGGAGCCCAGAAGCCGAAACCTGTCCACTGCGCTGTTGGAGGCGCGGCCTCCCAATCTGCAGGCAATGTTTCCCCGATCCTCAAGCGCCGTCGCCCCAACGCCGGACAAGGGTCATGCTAGGCCGCAGAGTTCCCAGCCCCCCGATGGGGCGCAGAGCCCCTCTGGCGAGCAGTGCTCCGATCGGGCCGTGTCGAGGGCGGTCGGATCGATGCGAGGGCGTGCAAGGGTGGCAAAGACCGTTGCGGACCCGTCCGGAGCAGGCACCGGGCAACTTGACCCAAATGGGTTCTCCAGCCTGAAACTGCAAGGCGGGCGACATGGGCTCGTATAAGTGGCCGGGAAGTTGTCGCCGCGGTGCCCGGCTGGCGAACCTGGCCCGAGGCCACCGTCTGGGCGGTGTCGTCGAGCAGGCACGCCCAATCCACTTGGCCCATGCGAATCAGCGCGACCGAGGGACATAAGGCCACGCAACGGCCAGTCGACACAAAGCGAGACCGAGGACTTGAGCTCGTACACGCTGAGGTCAGAATCTGGCTGCTCGAGGCTCAGCGATTGGGTCGGGTAGCCCCGGACGCAGACGCCGCAAGCCGTGCATCAGCTGGCGCCAAGACCGCGCAGGGCGCGGGCAACTCGCGAGCGCCGCTCGGCCGGCGGGCCCCGCCGCAGAGGTGTCGCAGAGCCGCCAGCGGGTTCCTACGCCCCAACTACGGGTCGTTTTGGACCCTCGGGGCTCGTCTGGCCAGTTGGGTCACCTGCAGTGAAGAGCACACGGTGGCCATGTGAAGGGGTAGCCTCGCTGGGTACCTTCGGCCGAACGTCGAGCTGGCCAGGGCTTCAGAGGAGGAACCATGGCCGAGCAATACTTGCCCGAGATCTACTCCAGCTTCCGTGAGCGCTTCCCGGTGCTTTGCAAGAGCCTGGACTCTCTGGCCGAGTCGGCCAACGACGGTCCTCTCGACGAACGTACCAGCCGGCTCGTCAAGCTCGGCATCGCCATCGGCGCGATGGCCGAAGGGTCTGTCCGCTCCAATGCCCGGCGCGCCCTCGAGGCCGGGGCCACCCCTGAAGAACTGTTCCACGTGATCGCCCTGACGGTGACAACGCGGGGGTTTCCTGCCGCGGTGGCCGCTTACTCCTGGGTCGAAGACGTCCTGAGCCCAAGCCGCTGAGGTATTTCGCGGGCCTGCAACAGCCTCGCTAGCGCTTTTGTAGACGGCAGTCGGGGCATATGGCCCTCGCCTCCGGCGCGAGGTGCGGGTGCGACCCACCTGCGCGGGCAAGGGCGGGCGCGGGCAGGCGGGCGAGCAAAGCTGCGCCACAGGACTCACAGGCTCGTCGCGGCTCGGTGCCAACTGCCAGCAGACGGGTGCCTTCGGTCACCAAGACACCCCCAGCGGCCCTTTGCAAGGAGACGACCTTCTCCGGGCAGACTTCCACGCAGGCCCCGCACGCGCAGCAACGTCGCGGGTCGAGGCTCAAGCGGGGCGTGCCGCTGATGTCCCTCTCGGCCACGAGCGCGCCCGTAGGGCAGGCAACGACGCACACCTCGCAAAAAGAACAGCCAGCCGCGACCTCGAGTGACCCGAGCGGGCAGGCAGGCCCAGTCGCGAGCCAGTCGGCCCGGCCGGGCTCAAAGGCCCCGAGGGCCGAGAGCGCCTGCGTCGTCGCCTCTGGCTCGCGCAGCTCGATGCGAGAATGAGCACTGGGCCTGGGCGCCTGACCAGCTAGGCCGAGCTTGCCCAACACGTCGTCGGCGAATCGCTCGAGGTCACCGGCGCGCCGGCGGCACCCATCCTCGTCGCAGGCGACGAGCCGTACGCCCGTGCCGGCGGCGACCAGCTGCAAAAGCCATCCCGCGCTCACCATCTCGAGCGAGGGCACACCGAGCGCCAACCACTGCCCGCCGACAGGGGGCCCGGCCACGGAGCGCTCACAGGTGATGGCAATGCCGCTTGCGGGGGTGCCCCTAGCAAGCGACGCGACGAGAACCTCTGTCGCGGCTTGCAATGACTGTAAAGAGGCTCCGGCGAGACAAAGCCCCCCGCCACGACATGTCCTGACACAAGCCCCGCAGCCGGTGCAGCTGTCCTCGTCGACGACAACCCGACCGGCGACGGTCGAAAGAGCCCCGTAGGGACACGAGAGGAGACAAGCCGTGCACGCGACCGCGCCCTCGCATCGTCCCGGACGCCAGGATGCAACCGGGCGACGAGCCAGACCGAACCCGCGCAGCAGCGAGCGGCGCGAGATCCCCCGTGCGGCAAGGCTCGTCCGCTCCCGTACGGGCTCTTCCGGGTCCGCCGCGGCGACTCGTGCCACGGCGGCACGCACGAGCACGGCCGACTGCGCGACGACGACACCGCCGTCGGCGTCCTTTGCCGGGTGAAGGTCGACGACATAGCTGCCCGAGACGCCCACACCCGCGTCGCGCAAGGCGGCGAGCAGCTCACCTCTTCGCACAGAGGTCCGCTCGCAAGCGAGCACGACGCGTTGCACTTCGAGCTCCGAGAGCGCCTCGGCGATGGCCCCGTGCCGCTCGCACGCTCCCCGGAGCTCGAGGACCAAGATGCCCGGCAACTCGCAGCCGAGGCGCCTCACCAGCTCGCCCACCTGTGGTTCGCCGGCGCCGCCGCTGCAGAGCACGACGACGGGCGCCTCTTGCACCGCGTCAGCCCGATTCGGCAAGGGCGAAGTAGCCCCTTATCCCCGCCATCCAGTCAAGGGTCAACGAGGCGAGGTCACGATAGAACGCGCTCTCGGCGTCGTGGGTAACGGCCCGGCACAGCCGGGGTACGAACTGGGCGAGGTGCTCTTGGCAGATCCGCCGGGCGACACCTTCTGTCTCCGGCGAAGCCAGAGCATACGCGAGGGCCTCGAGCTCGATGGCCACGTGGTCTGGCAGCTCGCCAGAGCCGGCGGAGACCTGCAGCCCGAGCTCGCGGTAGAGATCCTTGAGCTCGGCCGTGCACGGCCCCATCAAGGTCCGCCGGATATCGACCGGGACGTCCTCGCGCCAAAAAGACTCATAAGGAGGGCAGGGAACCTGTCCCGGGCCGACGAACAGGTTCTCGTAGCCGTCGAGCAGCCCGGCCACCTCCCCGCTCTCGGGCAGCTGCACCGGCTCGCGGGCGGGCGTGGAGGAGATGAGTGAATGGGTCTCGGCGAGTACCTCGCGGGCCTCGGCCCAGGTCTCGACCTCAGCTGGCACGGGCCGGCTCCAAAGATGACTGAGCAGGTCTGCGGCCAGGCTCACGGTGTCCGGCTCGAGTTGCTCCGGAACCACCACGGTCGCGGTATCGCTTCGAGGCGCGACGGCCGCTGTTGTGCCATTGCCGTTGGACATGACCGCGTCGATGCTCACGACGCCGCCTTGTCGGAGACGGCGGCCTTGGCGCGGTGCTTGCCTGCCGGCACCGGCTCCATCACGTGCAAGGACCTGTAGCCGAAGGTGACCAGTGCGGCGAAGAGGGCCACCAGGCCGAGCACGATCCCGATCTCGATCCATGTCGGGTGGTACCTGCCGACGAGCTGGAACGATGAGGTAGCCGAGTTGTAGGTGCCGACGGCGTTCCCGGGCGGGAACTGCGTGAGCGGGTTGATGAACCCGAGCACCACGAGCTCGATACGGAATGCGTAGACCCCGACGATGACTAAGAACGACGCCAACCCGAGCGAGCCCGGAACCTTCTTGAGCCGCGGAACGAGCAGGAGGGCGAGCGGGATGAGGCCTCCGAGGATCCACTCGATCCAGAACAGCTGAGCCCAGGACCCTCCCGGCAGCACGAGGTTGAGCGCCGCGCGGTCGGCCGGCACGTTGCCCCAAAGGACCGTGATGTAGTCGGCACCGACGAAGAACAGGTCGATGAAAAGGCTTATGACTATGAAGCCCCGCAACCACTTACGCGTGTCCTCGGAGAGCTCGACCTTGCCGAAGCGCTCCGCGCAAAGCGCGAGGAGCGTCACGAGCGCCGTGCCGGACAAAACCGCCGAGACCACAAAGAGCGGGGCCATGAGCGAAGTGTTCCACCAGCTGCGGGCGATCTGGAGCCCGAAGATCCAGGCCGTCACCGAATGGAGCAGGATGGCCGTAGGAAGCCCCACATAGGCCATCACACGGGCGATTGTCTTCCAGCGGCTCGGCTCAGCGGCATGCCGCTGGAGCACATAAAGGTCCACGATCGAGAAGACGAAGTAGACGGTGATGATCAAGATGTCCCAGATGAGCGGGGAGGTCCAGTTCGGGTGGATGAAGATGTTCTCCACCCGGAAAGGCTGACCGAGGTCCGGAATGATCATCAAAGCCGCCACCGCCACGCAGGCGGCGGCTGAGAGCACGCCGAGACGAGAGAGCGGCTTTAGGGCCTTGATCCCGAACACCTCGGCACTAGAGGCCATTATGAGACCGCCTGCCGACAGGCCGATGAAAAAGGCGAAAGTGAATATGTACATCCCCCACGAGACGACGTCGCGCATGCCCGTAGCGGCAAGGCCGTAGTGGAGCTCGTCGATCCACGCCGCCAAGCCCCAGGCCATGAGCGCGACCAGAGCCGCGTACCAGACCCAGATGGGCCGGAAGGTCCGGTTCGCGTGCACGGGAAGTGCCGCGGTAGTGGTGGCCATGGCCGCCTCCTCAGCTCTCGCCCGGCACGCGCTTGGCGACCGGGAGGTAGTAGACGTTCGGGTTCGTGCCGAGCTCGGGGTGGAGCTGATCCGCCCCGCCGCCGTTGACAAGTTCGCTGACCTGCGAGTCGGGGTCGTTCAGGTCGCCGAAGACCCGCGCCCCCATCGGACAGGCCACGACACAGAAGGGCTCTTCGCCGACGTCGATGCGCTCGACGCAGAAGGTGCACTTCTCTACTACGCCCTTCGGGCGCTCGGGCGTGAACACGAGGCGGTCCCCGGTCCAGTACTCCTTGCCGTATCCGACGACCCCACCGGGGGCGTACTCAGAGTCACCCCAGTTGAAGATGCGCACTCCGTAGGGGCACGCCGCCATGCAGTAGCGGCACCCGATGCAGCGGTTGTAGTCGATAAGCACGGTGCCGTCGTCGCGACGGAACGTCGCTTGGACAGGGCACACCTTGACGCACGGGGCGTCGTTGCACTGTTGGCAGGCGACCGGCAAATAGGCGAGCTCACAGTTGGGGTAGGTCCCCCACGGCACGTCCAGGTTGTCGCTCGCGGGCGCCTTGGCGGTCGTCGACTGGTTGGGCGCGGTCGTGAGTATCCGGTTCCAGAAATAGCCGAGCGGCTCGTTGTTGACCTGCTTGCAGGCAATGGCACAGCTCCAGCAGCCGATGCAGCGGTTCGTGTCGATCACCATCACGTGATGAGGGACGTAGTCATCCTTCTTGGCAGCCATGTCGATCACGCTCCGGATGTTTCGACTTGAACGAGGACGTCGTAGTACGCCGCGTTCGACGGGAAGTTGGGGATGAGCGACTGGGCGGGTTTCGCTATCTGGTGGGTCAAGTTGTTCGGGTGGCCCTCGATGTAGTGCTTGACCCGGATCGTGTCCCAGCCCCCCTGGTAGCAGTTGACGACACCGGGCTTCATCGACTCTGTGAGGCGTGCCCGCACCTTCATCTCGCCCCGGTCGTTGAAGATCCTCACGATGTCGCCGTCCGAGATGCCCCGGGGAGCGGCGTCGCGGGGGTTGATCTCCAAAAAGCCGTCACCGCCGTTGTTGATCTCTTTCAACCACGGCAGGTTGACGAACTGGGAGTGGGTGCGGAACTTGGTGTGCGTCGAGAGGAACACGAGCGGGTACTTCGAATAAAGCGGGTTCGTCGGTGAGGCCTCGATCGGTTCCTTGTGGTCGCAGAGCTCCTGGTCATAGGGCAGGAGCATCTCGACGTAGAACTCGATCTTGCCGCTCTTTGTCGGGTACTGCTGGTCGAAGAAGGGCACGTACGGCATGGGGTCGGTGTTGAGGCGGACCGCCTCGGTCGTAAGACGCTCCCAGGTGAGGCCCCGAACAGACGGGTCGGCGTCCGGCTGGCCGAGGTGCATTATCTGCTTTAAGAACTCCTCGGGGGTCTCGGTGAAGTACTCGCCGTAGCCCATCTTCTCTGCGATCATCCGGATCGCGTCGAGATCCGACTTCGACTCAAAGAGCGGGTCGATGATCTTCGGCATGTACTGCAGGTAGAAGTTGTTCGAGGAAAGCAGGTCGGTCTTCTCGAAGTATGTGCAGGCGGGAAGGATCACATCCGCGAGGTCCGCCGTCGCCGTCAGCGAGTAGTCGGAGACGACGATGAACTCGAGTTGTTCCATAGCCGCCCTGATCCGGTTCCGGTCCGACATCTGCTGGGCGAAGTTGTCGATCGGGAACCAGGCGGCCTTGACGGGGAAGGGGTCCCCCTTCTCGACGGCGTCGCAGAAGTTCATCGGCTCGAGCAGGGTGTACAGCTTGGTGCCCTTGGGCGCCCAGAAGTCGAGGAGGTCGAAGGGGGCAATGGTCGCCGCCATCCCGCCGGCGAATGTTGTCACCCCGCCGCCGTGGACGCCGATGTTGCCCGTGATCGCTTGCAAGGTCAAAAGCGCCTGCATGTGCAAGTCGCCGTGGTACCAGTGCGAAAGCCCGAAGCCGACCCGCACGGCAAGCGGCTTGCTCGATCCCCAGACCTGGCCGAGGGACACGACCTGGGCGGCGGGCACGTCGGTCAGCTTCTCGGTGTACTCCGGGGTGTACTTGGCGGTCATGTCAAAAAGTGCCTGCAAGGCGGTGCGGGCCTGCACGTTGCCTGCCTTGAACGTGCCGAGAACAGCCGGCGTCTTCACGCTCGGGTCGCTCGCCGCCTTGATCTTGTTGTCCGACTCGTCAAAGACGACGTAATCGTCCTTCGCTCCCGCGATGACCTTGTTGGCCCGCAGCCATGTGCCGTCTTTCGGGTTGATCAGGTACGGGCCGACGGTATTGGCACGGATGTAGCCGGTGTCGTAGGTCCCGTTCACGAAGATCTGGTGGATGATGCCGTCGATGAGAGCGGTGTCAGCCCCGGGTCGAATGGGAACAAACTCGTCCGACTGGGCGCAGGTGACCGTGAAACGGGGATCGACGGAGATGAGCCTGGTGCCGTTCTGGTCCCTGGCGTCGCACATGATCCGCCAGTCCGGGAGCGAGGTCTCTGCGACGTTGTTGGCCCAGAAGACGATCGTCTTGGCGCTCATGAAGTCGACCGACTCGTGGCCTGTGAAAAAGCCGCCGGCGTTGGCAGGATTGGTCGGGTCCACAAGGACGTAGTTCCAGCCTGCCGGTGTGGCAGAGTCGCCTTCGTTGTCTCCTTCGGAGTCGCCGGCCGAGGCGCCGATCACGCTCGCGAACCTGAAGCCCGCCCCGATGACGCCTTCAATCAGCGCGAGCGAGCCGGTGTAGGGCGCCACCCAGACCGAGGTCTTGCCGTACTTGGCTTGGATCTCTTGGAACTTCGTGGCTATCAGCGTTGTCGCCTCGTCCCAGGTGATGCGCTGCCACTTGCCCGACCCGCGCTCACCGACCCGCTTGTAGGGGTACTTGATCCGGTCCGGGCTGTAGGTGTTGGAGATCTGCGAGAGGCCCCTTAGACAGATCCTCGGGTGGAAGGTGGGTGCCTGCTCGCCCGAGACGGTCGTCGTGCCCCAGCTCGCGGGACCGATCATGGTTACGCGTCCGTCGGTGACGTGGACAAGGTGCCCGCACGCCCCGTCACAGTTGTTGGAGTGCCCCGTCCTGTAGACCACCTCCTTGCCGGTCAGGAACTCCTCGGAGCTCGCCAGCTCGCCGGTCGACGGCTCGAGGAAGCGGAGGTGGTCGGCCGCAACCAGGCCCCCCACCACAACCGCGCTGCCGCCAAGAAAAGATCGCCGCGAGAACTTGGACATCATTGCTCCCCGGCCTCTTGCACCCGCAGATCTGCAGTCATAATTCCAGTCAAGTGACCGCCTGGCTGGACAGTCAGGGCCAAAAGGCCCGAAATCCTGCGGCGTCGGTCAGGAGTTGTGTTCCGATCTCACAGGTGGGCTCACCCGGGCGGGCAATGCCGTGCGGGCGCTCTCAGCCCCAAGATCCGCGAGTCGGCGGCATTGCGCTGCGACCGTTGTCGGGCACGACACCGAGCACCTGGTGCACCGCGACGCCGCCATTTTCGAAGCCGGTCACCGACGCGGCCATGTACAGGCGCCAGATCCTGGCACGGGCCAGTCCGACCTCCTCGACGGCCGCGTCCCAGTTCGCCTCGAGGTTGGCGACCCAGTGACGTAGGGTCTTCGCGTAGTGCTCGCGAAGCGACTCGACGTCGCGGCACTCAAAGCCCGCTTGTTCCATGGCGAGGACGACATCTCCGACGTCGAGCAGCTCCCCGTCGGGGAAGACGTAGCGACCCAAAAAGCTCCAGGAGCCGAGCTTCGATCCCCCCACCTCCGAGATGGCGTGGTTCAGCAACCTGCCCTCGGGCACAACCAGGCTGCGCAAAGTCTCAAAATACTGGGCGGTGCGCACCTTGCCGACGTGCTCGAACATGCCGACCGAGGAGATGGCGTCGAAGCTATCCCCGCCAAGCTCCCGGTAGTCCTGCACGCGGATCTCGACGCGCTCGCCGAGGCCGGACGCTTCGACTCGCTGGCGGGCGTAGTCGGCTTGCGCCTTGGACAAGGTGATGCCGACGACCTTGGCGTCGTAGTTGGAGGCGGCGTGCAGCGCCATGGTCCCCCATCCGCAACCGACGTCGAGAAGCCGGAGCCCCTTGCGTTCCGGCAAGCCCAGCTTGCGGCAGATCAGCTCGTGCTTTGACTCTTGGGCCTGTTCGAGGCTCATGGTCTCTTCGGCAAAACGAGCGCACGAGTAGGTCATCGCCGGGCCCAAGACGAGCTCGTAGAACTCGTTACCGACGTCGTAGTGGTGGGTGATCGCCCGCGTGTCGCGCCGCAAGGAGTGCCTGAGGCCGGCGACGTGAGCTTCCTCGGGCGGGTTGGGCAAAGGAAGCCCGATGGCGCCGGCCCGCCAGGCGGCGCTGAGCGCGGCCGGCACCGCCCGAAGGCCAACGCGCAGGTCCCGCGGAGCCGCCTCGTGCAAGCTCGTGATCATGGCGACGATGTCGCCTTCGAGCTCGACGTCACCGGCGACATACGCGCGCCCGAAGCCGAGCTCGCCCGGGGCCCAAAGGATGCGCCGCAGCGCATCTGCCGAGCGCACGTGGATCGTCCCCGGCCCGTCTGTTCGCCCCACTCCCGACCCGTCCCACAGCTCGATGCGAACGGGGATCTCTCCTCCGAGCAGGCTCGCGAGGAGGGGCCCGAGCGCATGGGCAGCGCGCTTGGGTCTTTGGGGGGGGACGCCTAGCGACCTGAGCGTCGGCAGCTTCGGCTCGCTCGATTCACCTGCCCGTGGCATCGACGACTGATCGGTAACCATTGGACACCTCCCACGCTTTTTCGCCTGCCGCCCCAGAACGGCGATCTCTTCGTATTCCGTCCTCATCTCGCGAACGGACTCGAGTGAGAATATCTGGACGGCACGAAAAACAGCTCAGGCGTGCGGCTCGGGCTCGCGCCGCTACCCGGCGACGAGGTTCGGGACCTTCCTCGCCAAAGGCTGACCGGGCAGGATGCGAGAGACGTACTCGGCGATGTAGTCGGCGAGGTAGATGCTCCCGGCCATGTTGAGGTGCACGCCGTCGAGACGCACGGAAATCTCCTGGCCGCCGATGCAGCGGTCCGCGGCGTAGCTCCAACCGGGCCCGTTGAGGACGCTGCCGGGGTTGAAGAACCTCACGCCCGGATACTTGGCCGCCTGTTCGGCGCAGATGGCGTCCATCGCCTTCATGTAGCTCGACAGCGCCGGGTCCTGCATCGCAGGTTCCCCGATCCAGAGCACCTTGGCTCCCTCGCGTACGAGCGACGACATGACGGCGCCGACCCTGGCGCCGTAGGCCTTGTCCCAAAGATGGCTCCCGACGGCCTGGTCCGCACCGTCGACGACCAGGTCCTGTCCGTCGTTGGCGCTGCCCATGTAGATCACCAGCCGGGGCCGGCGCGCGGCGACGACGGCGAGGAGATGCCGCGACCAGTCGAAAAAGCCCGGGCTGACGAGCCCGCTGCCGACCTGGTACTCGGCCAGAGTTCTCAGCTGGGGCGAGGTGACGTGATAGGTGTCCCAGGCCCACTCCGGCCCCGCCGCCGTCGAGTCGCCCGCAAAGTAGATCGGCGGCCCGACTGGGCCGGGCACGGGCGCGGCAGCCGGCTGGGTCGCAAGATCATGGGCGAGCACGTCGTGTGCCAGGGCGACGAGCTCGCTGGTGTGCAGCTCGGAGAAGTCGCCCACCTGCTGGTACAGCAGCCAATAGGAAGTGCCCGCCGAGGTGAAGTAGAGGTACCGGTTGTTGGCGATTATTGCCTGTTGGCCAACGCCTGTGACCGTCTGGAGAGTGCTGACGTACTGGGTGGCCGTGTCGAAGGAGGTCTCCGGTTCGACCTCGAGCGCCAAGAAGGCCTCAGCGCCGATGAGCCACTGGCAGTACGGGTAAGTCGTGGTGGCGGGGCTCACCGGACCGCCGAACTGGTCCCCGATCTGTGCCCGGCTCAGCAGCCGGCAGGCGACCCTGGTCGCGTGGTTGCCGAGCGAGCCGTCCTCGACGCGGGGCGCGGCCGGCGGGCGCGGCCGCGCCGGCTGCGTGCTCGTCGTGGTGACGACGACCGAGGTCGCTGTCGGTGTGCTCGAGGTCGTCGTCGAGGTGCCCCCCACCGCAGCGCAGCCGGCTGCGGACATCGCCACGATCAGCGCTCCGGCGACGCCCCGCGTCGTGCGGGCGCGGGCGGGAACACGCGGACGGGAAGGGAGCGTCGGAGTCACCACACAGAGGCTAAGCACCAGGTGAACAGGGCAGTACCGCGGGATGCGGAGACGTTCGCGGCCGCTTTGGCCAGAGGTGGCACCCCCCCGGCGCGAGCAGTCCGCAGCCGTACGGGCCAGACTCGGGACATGGCAGCGAGGGAGAATTCGCACGGATCGTCTGGCTACTTGGCGACGACCGGCTGCACGAGGAGCCTGGCGTGAGGCTTGTCTCCATCGAGCTGCGCCGGGTTCGCCTGCCGCTTGTGAGGACTTTCCGATCCTCGCTCGGGTCCGAGGCCGTCCGAGAGGCGCTCTTGGTCAGGGTCGAGTCCGACGAGGGCGTCGGGTGGGGCGAGTGCGTCGCGGGTTCGGACCCGCACTACTCGCCTGAGTACATCGACTCGGCTTGGCTTACCCTGCGGCGCTACCTCGGGCCGCGGCTGCTCGGCGAGACCCGCCTCGGCGCGGGCGATGTCCGTAGCCTCCTCGCCTCGTTCAAGGGGCACCGCATGGCCAAGGCGGCCTTGGAGATGGGCGTGCTCGACGCCGAGCTGAGGGCGGCCGGCGTCTCGCTCGGCACCTTCCTCGGGGGCGTGTCCACCTCGGTCACCCCCGGCGTGGCAGTGGGCATCATGGGCTCGGTCGGCCAGTTGCTCGAATGCGTGGGCGAGTACGTCGATGCCGGCTACAAGCGCGTCAAGCTCAAGATCGAGCCCGGCTGGGACATCGAGCCCGTGGCCGCGGTGCGGGAACGTTTCGGTCCCCGCCTCATGTTGCAGGTGGACGCCAACGGCTCTTACGGGCGGGACGACTTCGCCCATCTCGCTCAGCTCGACGCCTTCTCGCTGCTGTTGGTCGAGCAACCCCTCGACGAAGACGACCTGCTCGGCCATGCCGAGCTCGCCGGGCGGATCACGACCCCGGTCTGCCTCGACGAGTCGATCGTCTCGGCCCAAAGCGCCGCGGTTGCGATAGCGCTCGGGTCCTGCTCGGTCGTGAACATCAAAGCGGGTCGGGTCGGCGGCTACCTCGAGGCAAAGGCGGTCCACGACCTCTGCTTGTCCAAAACAGTGCCGGTCTGGTGCGGCGGCATGCTCGAAACGGGGATCGGGCGCGCCGCCAACCTGGCCTTGGCATCGCTGCCCGGCTTCAGCTTGCCGGGAGACATCTCGGCCTCAGACCGCTACTTCCGCGAGGACATCACTCCGCCGTTCGTGCTGCGCAACGGCACGATCGCGGTCCCGACCGGCCCCGGCCTCGGCGTAGAGGTGCTGGCTGAGGTGCTCGAGGACCTGACTACGCAAACCGAGACGATCTCGACCGCCGAGTCGTGACTAGGCCCGAGAGCCACTTGATGGGACCCGGGCGGCGGTGAGTGTCAGCCCTCTTCTCGGGTGTAGGGGATGCCGAGCGAGGCCGGCGACCCGACACGGCGATTGGCCCAGCTCGTCGATGCCGCGGCAAGCGCGATGACAGTCATCAAGAACGGGAGCGCCGAATAGAACTCCGAGGGCAGCACCGTGATGTTCTTGGTCTCGAGCGTGGGCCCGAGGGCTGAGAAGATGCCGAACAGGTAGGCACCGAGCACCAGCAGGTCAGGGCGCCAGAAGGCGAAGATGACAAGGGCGATGGCTATCCACCCGAAACCCGATGTGATGCCATCGGTCCACAGCCTCCCGAGGCCGAGGGTGAAATACGCCCCTCCGAGACCGGCGAAGGCACCGCCGACGAGGGTGTGCACGTAGCGGTACGCCGTCACGTTGATGCCCATGGCGTCCGCGGCGGCCGGATTCTCCCCCACCGCCCTCAGGTATAACCCGGGACGAGTCCGGTACAGGTAGTACATGACGATGGCGACGAGCACCCAGGACATGTAGACGAAGACGTCCTCGTTAAAGATGAGCGGCCCGAGGATCGACAGGTTCTTGAGGCCGAGCAGGTCGACGTTATTGAACTGGTGTGGCCCGGCCACCCCGCCGATGTTCCAGACCTGCCCGAGATAGGAGGACAGGCCGATGATCCCGGCGAAGATCGTGATGGCAAGTCCCGAGACGATCTGGTTCACGCGGATCGTGATCGACAAAAAAGCATGGATCAGCGCCATGGTGATCCCCGCCACCATCGCCGCCAGCACGGCGACGAACAGCACGAGCCCGCTCGGGCCGTGCATCTTGTACGAGACGAAAAAGGCCGTCACGGCCCCTATGAGCATCATTCCCTCGACGCCGAGGTTGAGCACTCCGGACCGTTCGGCGAGCAGCTCGCCGAGCCCGGCGAGCACGAGGGGGGTGCCGAAGCCAATCGCCGACACGACGACAGCGAGGACGATGTTCGAGTTCATGACGCGACCTCACCGGCGGTGACTGCGCTCGACGCTGTGGGAGCGGCGCGGTGACGCAAGCTTATGCGGTAGCGGGCGAGGATCTCGCCTCCAAGGACGGTGAACAGGATGATCCCCTCCATGGTGCCGACGAGACCGGTCGGGAACGATGGGCCCTCGAGGGCGAAGCCGGCATTGGTGAGGCCGCCGATCAAAAGCGAGACGAGCACGACCGCGAGCGGGTTGTACAAGGCGAGCGCAGCGACGACGATGCCGGTGTAGCCGTACTGGGCCTGCTGGAGCCCGCGAGGATCGAGCACGTGCCCGAAGTCGCCGATCTGGCTGGAGCCCGCGATGCCCGCGATCCCGCCAGAGATCGCCATGACTGAGACGATCTTCCGCTTGGTCTTGATGCCGGAGTAGTTGGCTGCCGCCGGCGAGTCCCCCATCACCCGCATCTCGAAGCCGAAGCGGGTCACACGGATGAGGAACAGCAGCGCGACTGCCAGGCCGACTCCGAGCAGGAAGCCCATTGGCACGGTGAACGACCCGATGGTGATGCCGGGCCAGCTCGCGCTCGCCCCGAGCGTCTTGCCGGTCGGGAATACCGACGCCCCCGCTGTCGTGAGGTCGCGCCAGTACGAGGTGCTGTCGTAGATCAGGTAGTACA
>Ga0182015_10004199_pt1 | contig 15686 bp, 13 predicted proteins | sample 712P3MmetaG_FD_120478 | JGI IMG/M metagenome (GOLD analysis project Ga0182015, IMG submission 120478) | Permafrost microbial communities from Stordalen Mire, Sweden - 712P3M metaG | ecosystem: Environmental > Terrestrial > Soil > Wetlands > Permafrost | place: Sweden: Stordalen | collected... | reverse complement strand
GGATGTCCTGAGTGCAAGAACTTCTTCTGGCACGGACACGCAACGAACCCGCGGATGAAGTAGCCGGTGAGATCTTTGCCGCCAATGAGCGCATGAACCGGATGTGTTGCGAAATGGGTGCGATGGGGGTAAGATTGTCTTACCATGCAGACCAGAGTTTCCACCAAGGGACAAGTCGTTCTTCCCGGGCCGCTTCGGCGCCGACTCGATATTCGGGCAGGCGATCCGCTGGACGCCAATATAGAGGATGGGAGTATTGTATTGACGCCGCGCAAGAAACGGGCTCATCGCGCGAAACTTGTGACGGACCCGGTTACCGGACTACCGGCTCTGAGCGCGGGCCCCAACGCGCCGACCTTGAGCAGCAAGGAAGTGGAAGAGATCCTGGCAAACTTCCCATGATCTACCAGCCATGATCTACTTGCTCGATGTAAACGCTCTGGTCGCGCTCGGGTTCATGAATCACGAATTCCACGCCCGCGTTGCTTCCTGGGTCCAATCGAGCAATTCAAAGCAGTTGGCGAGTTGCTCGATCACCGAGCTTGGATTTCTGCGCGTGCTATCCCAAGCCCCGGCCTATGGATTCACCGTCGCTCAAGCACGCGCACTGTTGCTGCGTCTTAAAGAGGGACGCACCGCTCGTCTCACGTTCATTCCAGACGAACACGATGTTTCTCATCTTCCCGGTTGGGTTAAAGCGCCTAAGCAAATTACCGACGGTCACTTGAGCAAACTTGCGAACGCGAAGGGCGCTGTCCTGGCAACGCTAGACGAGAGCATTCTGGGGTCATATTTGATTCCGAGATAGTGTTCGCTTTGTTGGACGGAACATCAGGGAACAGACGGAACAGTCCGCAGTTCTCCGAAGATTGCCGACTGCCCGGAAGTATTATAGGGCGAAGTATTATAGGTCAAGGAGCAGGCACCGGTGACCACGCGTCAACCCAAGGTTCACACGCAACTCGCCCGCGCCGCGGTCCAGATCTTTGCCGCCAATGAGCGCATGAACCAGATGCTTATCGAGCATCTTGACCCCGCCGCCTGGAGTGCCAAACCGACGACAGCCAAACCGACGATAGCCAAACCGCCCGGCAAGGCCCGTACCATCGCCGCGATCTTCTCGCACATGCACAATGTCCGCTGCAAGTGGGTCCGGCTTACAGCTCCGCACCTGAAGGTTCCAATGCAGCTCAACCGCGCGCACTGCACTCCGCGGCAGGCCCGTACGGCATTGGCCGAGAGCGCCGCTCGCTGCGCGGAGATGCTGGCTCAAGCGCTCGGCGGTTGTGAGGGCGGTTCCGAGGACGGTTCTGAGAACGACGGCCGCGTCGAGAAGTTTCTAAGAGACGGCTGGGCTCGGCCCTGGCCGGTTGGCCCGGAAATGCTGTGCTACATGCTTTCTCACGAAGCCCACCATCGCGGGCAGGTGTGTATGCTCGCGCATCAACTCGGATTCCGGTTGCCGAACCAGGTGACGTCCGGGATCTGGAATTGGGAAAAGCTGTGGAAAGAGTGCGGGTCGCCTCGCGGCCCTGGCTTCGATTCTTAAGGAATCGGTCGTCTTGAGGAAACGCAACGCCGGGTGCCCCCGCTTCTCGCCGCCTTTGCGAGACGCGGGCTCTGGTCGGAAAGCCACAGCTTCGCTGTGACATCCAGCCTTGTCCACAGCCCGTCACTTGCGCAATCATGGTCGAGGCCGTGACGGTTGGCACAAGCCGACTCGTCCCACCTGAAGTCCTTTATTTCAGATACTTTAGTACCTAAGTTCTTTGAAAAACGTATTTTGCGGGGAATTTCCTGCTAGCGTGATGATTCCAATCGCGGAGCAGGGGTGGGGTACCCCCGATTTTCGGCACAGAAGCGAACGATTCACCCGCTCCCGAAACATCACCGCCAACTTTATTTTCAGGCACGAATCCACAACCCGAGCAGGCAACCTTTACCCGCTGGATCGAACTGAGAACTGAGACCCTACCGCGCCCGCGCCAGCACAAGAGTGATGTCATCCGGTTGCTCATTGTCGCCGATCCAGTCATCCACCGCGGAAGTGACCGTCTGGCTGATTTGCACCAGAGGCAGGCGACGGTTCGCGCTTACGATGTCGATCAGCCGTTCCTCGCCAAATTCGCCGAAGTCGTTCTCTGGCTCGGTTACGCCGTCGCTGTAAGCCAGGAAAATCTCGCCGGGATGCATCTCCACCGCGCCTTCGTCGTACGTCATATCGTCGAACAGCCCTATCACCGTGCCCCCGGCTTCCAGACGGCGCACAGCGCCGTCCGCACCGATAAGAATCGGCGGCAAGTGTCCGCCGTTGCTGTAGGTCAGCCGGTGCGATCGCCCGTCGTAGATGCCCAGGAACAGCGTGGCATATTTCTCCGGCGGAGTGCTTTCATAGAGCTGGTGGTTGAGCAGGCCGAGCAACGCTCCGGGAGAGACCTCGATGCCCTCGGGCCACGCCGCCATAACCCTGCCCGCGCCGGATACCGCGCCCACGGCCACCGGCTCCCGCATCTGCGGCAAGCTCTCCACGCTATAGGCGCGCACCGCGGAGTGGATGGTCGCCATCAGCAGCGCGGCCGAAATCCCCTTCCCGCTGATATCGCCGACAGCCAGAATCAGCTTGTGGGAACTGGCCGTAAGGAAGTCGTAGTAGTCACCGCTCACCGTGCGCGCCGGGCGGCAGAAGCCATGCACTTCGAGCGACTCCAGTTCCGAAACCTGCCGCGGAAACAGTTGCGCCTGCACTTCCTGCGCAATAGCGAGTTCGCCCTCCAGCCGCTGCTTTTCCTTCTGCTCTTGAATCAACTTCTCGATGGACTCCGTCATCGAGTTGAACGACAGCGAAAGTTGCGCCAACTGATCCTCGGATTTAACTGGAATGCGATGGCTGAAGTCGCCGCGATCCACATGCTTGGTCGCGTCATAGAGCTGTGCCACCGCACCCGTAACCGTCCGCGTCATGCGCGTTCCGATAATCAGGGCAACCAGTTCAATGATCGCGAAGAAGATGAGGATTCCGAGCAGAATGTACTCCACGCCCCGAACAAAATCCCCCAGCGCCGCAAACAGATGGCCGTACAGAACCGAAGGACGAGTCCGCACCTGCACCAGCGCCCCAACCCGCGCTCGTTCCCCGGTTTTCCAATCCAACACAGACAGGGGCGCGGGAAACGTTACTTCGCGGTCCATGCTGCCGATTGCAGCCGGCAGCGTTCCTACGGCAAAGGCCTGGCGCAGATGCACAGAAGCACCGCCTCCCTCGTTAATCAGAATTCCATGTTGATTCTTTCCCGGATTCGCGGAAGCACTGGTTTGTGCTCCAGAGTCTCCGCTCTTGCCTTCCTGAGGCAGATCCGAGACAAAAATCGTGATCTCGCCCATGTCCGCCGCAATCTTTCCCACCAGCTCCTTATCGAACGGTTCGCTACTGACGACCGTGAGTGTTTTCGCTCCCGCGGGAAGCAGTGTGACCACACGCAAGTGCAGTCCCTGGTTGTCGCGTGTAATGTCCTGCAGCCCTTCTCCGTTCAGGAAGGTGGGAGGCGAGAAAGGTGGAATCTTGGATTCATCGTCCAGAACCAGAGGCTTATCGCCGTACCAGGCGCACATCTGCCGGCGACGCCAGGCAGTATCGCGTTTTCTGAGTCCGGCCAGCGACTCTGCTGCGGGATTGTCGCCGCGCTCCAAACGGGCAACCAGTTCATTACCGACCGCCGCATTCACCGCTTCCATCCTGCGCAATTGCGAGTTGATGTCGGAAGTCACCACGAAAATGGCGAATTGTCCGGCGAACCCGTAGAGCGTGATCAGCGCCATCGCAACCAGCAACACGGCTGGAATCACGCCAATGAAAACGTAAGTTACGATCAGCCGGTTGCGCAGGCGCCACAGAATTTTTCGCTTCAGCAGGCGAAAAGCAACAATGCAAAACAGTACCGCGGCATCGAAAACGAGAAATTTAACCCAACCCTCCATGCTATCCGCAGCCGCCGGCGCGACCAACCTCAACAGCATTTCAAGAACAAAGAGCCCGATCGCGAAGCCCAGGGAAAAGCAGGCTCCACGCGCGATCCATCCCTGCGGCCACCAACCGGCGGCCAGCAATCGTTCGCGCAACTTCCAATAAGATTCCTTCATGGTGTGGTTCGCTGGAATCGCTATATCTCTGGATACAAATCGAAGAACGCCTCCAGGCTGGTGCGCAACTGCTTCTCGATCTCTTCCTTGCTGCCTTCGAGCACGTGCATGGTGATGTGGGCCTGCCGTCCGTTGGTAAGCTTCACGGGGGCCTGCCCCACTTCGGCTACGTCTTCGGAGGGCAGCAGCCGCATGCCGTAAACCAGTGTCAGATTCGCCATGCCATGAATTCTAATCGCCTTCGCGTCCGCGGCGAAACCTGTTTGCGCTATCTTCAGGTTTAAGGTTTTGCTCGTCATCATTTAGAATTCCGCAGTGATGTCAAAACTCATTCCGCTTCTGGCTGGCTTTCTGTTAACTCTTCCCGCCGTGTCGCAGCAGGCTGCCGAGCCGAGCTCGACCCAGCCGCAGGTCAAAGTCAACCTTCTGAACGTCTGCACGCCGTCCGCCGAGGAGCAGAAGGAAATCGCTGCCGCCCTGGCACGCATCCCCAAGCAGCCCCTGTTCGGTTCGGACTTCGAGATCTCACATGGCCTCTCCACGCTCACGGACGCTCCCAATTTTCTTCAGCCCGGGCAAAGCACGCAAATGTCTGACGAGTCTTCGGTAGCCCGCTACGTTCGGATTCGCCGCGAATTCGCCGTACAGGCTTTATTCTCAAGCGTCCAATATTCGTTCAGCAACGACGGGCAAAACATGGTTGAGACTCTGGTGTTGCACGTGCGCGACCCCAAAGACCTGATCCAGGTCTCGATCGAAGACAGCGCTTCGTCGATCAGCAGCGCGGCAACCATGCTCGCGGCCAACACTCCCGCCAGCCGCATCCGGCTCGAGCGTTTCGGAAAATCGTCGGTGGCGCTGGCCCGCTGCACTGGCTCCGACAATGGACCCCCGCCGAACCAGAGCGCGTACGAACCGCTATTCCGCAGCGCCTCCGAGGTGGCAACCAACTATCGCAGCCTGCTTGGCGTCCGGCGCATGGTTCCTGCGGAATTGGCCCAGATCCCCACCGCGAGTTCGAAAGCGGTGGCAAAACCGAAATCCGCCAAGCCCGCCGCCAAACCTTGAAGAGAAGACGAAGACTAATGATAGGAGTTCCCCTGTGTACTCTTATGTTCTCTGTGGTTAAAATCCGGTTTTAGCACTCGAGACAGCGCCGTGCATCGAAATCTGAAATCCGCAATCTAACTGCTAGCCAATTATGAGCGAATCCCGCAACGTCGTCATCATCGGTTCCGGCTGCGCCGGACACACCGCCGCTCTTTACACGGCGCGCGCCAATCTGAAGCCCCTTGTGATCGAGGGCCACGAGCCCGGCGGCCAGCTTTCCCTAACCACCCTGGTGGAAAATTTCCCGGGCTTTCCCGAGGGAATCATGGGGCCGCAGCTGGTCGAGAACATGCGCAAGCAGGCGGAACGCTTCGGCGCCGAATACCGTATGGCTCACCTCACCAGCGCCGATCTCAGCCAGCGGCCGTTCCTGCTCCATCTCGGCAAGCACCAGGTGCACGCGCAGGCGCTCATCATCGCCAGCGGCGCTTCTGCCCGCTGGCTGGGCCTGCCCAACGAGCAGAAGCTCATTGGACACGGCGTATCTTCCTGTGCCACATGCGACGGTTTCTTCTTCTCCGGGAAAGAAATCGTGGTGATCGGCGGCGGCGACTCTGCCATGGAGGAAGCCACGTTCCTCACTCGCTTTGCCACCAAGGTCACGCTCATTCACCGCCGCGACAGTTTCCGCGCCTCCAAAATCATGCTGGATCGCGCTAAACACAACGACAAGATCCAGTTCCTCACCGATACCGTCGTCGAAGATGTCTACGATCACGCCAAGCAGGAAGTCACCGGCCTCAAGCTGCGAAACATAAAGACCGGCAAAGTTTGGGACTTCCCCACCAGCGCGCTGTTCCTCGGAATCGGGCACGATCCAAACGCGAAGATGTTCGCCGGCCAGCTAGACACCGACGAAGACGGTTACCTGAAAACGCACAGCTATGTGCGAACCCGCGTCCACGGCGTATTCGCCTGTGGCGATGTGCAGGACCGCCGTTATCGCCAGGCCATTACCGCCGCGGGAAGCGGCTGCATGGCTGCCATCGAAGTGGAGAAATTTCTGGAAGAGCACGGCCAGTAAAGTCAGTAGTCTCCCTGTCTCGGACAGTAGAGCGCCCCATCTTTCCGAAGAATTCCTTTGCTAGATTACCGAGGTAATCTACGAATCAAGTTAGATTTCTCTTATTCTCAATGCACCGGAATAAAGTCCTATGCGGCATCGCAGTGCATTCGGGGCCCTCATTCTTGTACCAATGCTGTTGCTCGCACCTTGCGGTGTTTCTTCACAAGACCACGCTGAAGGCACACGCAAGATTTTGACCACCGTGGCTCCGCAGTATCCCAACCTTGCCCGGTCGATGCACATCCAGGGCAGCGTGAAGGCCGACGTATTGGTTGCGCCTAACGGTACGGTAAAGTTTGTGGAGGTAAAGGGAGGCCACCCTTTATTGGCGCAATCCGCACAGAACGCGCTACGCGAGTGGCGGTGGGAGCCTGCGTCTCACGAAACCCACGAAACTATTGAGCTGAAATTTACGCCGTAGCCTCGTTCGCCATCCTGCATATTCGAATCCGCTCTCCGTTGTTGTGATCGCGGCCTTAAATGCTTTGCACGCCCGTTGTGATACAACTTTCTGTGTTCTTCGTCCTCATCCAGCAACCGGCGGCGGATAATTTCTCAGGTGCGGCATGTTAAGAACGTTCTTCGTCCGTCTTTCCGAAAACCCATCTTTACGCAGTTTTGCAGAGCGCTCCGCGCTGGGCCGCCGCGTCTCCGGCCGCTTCGTTGCCGGCACTCAAATCGCCGACGCCGTCCGCGCTACGCAAGCCGTCAACCACGCCGGCATGAGCGTGAGCATCGATAACCTTGGCGAAAACGTCACCAATCCCGACGAGGCCCGCCACAGCGCCCAGCTCTACCATCAAATCCTTGACGCGATCGCAGCCAACCACCTTCACGCCAACATCAGCCTGAAGCTCACTCATATGGGACTGGATGTGGACGAGAAACTCGCCCGAGAAATCGTCAGCGGACTGGTCGCCAAAGCTGCATCCATGGACCCTCCTGGTTTTGTGCGCGTCGACATGGAAGGGTCGCCCTACACGCAACGCACCCTGGATTTCGTCCACGAGCTACACCGTAGGCCCGGAAACGCCAAATCCGTCGGCACGGTGATCCAGTCGTACCTGAGGCGCTCCGACAGCGACGTCGAAAAGCTTCTGGCCGAAGGTATCCGCATTCGCCTCTGCAAAGGTGCGTACAAGGAATCCGAGGAAATTGCTTTTCCCGCCAAATCTGACGTCGATGCCAGCTACGTCAAGCTGATGAAGACTCTGATGAAAAGCGGCATCTATCACGGGCTGGCCACGCACGATGCGAGCATCATTCAGCAAGCTCAGGCTTTCGCCACTCGTGAAAAGCTTTCCCGCGACTCCTTCGAGTTTCAGATGCTCTACGGCATCCGGCGCGACCTGCAGCAAAGCCTGGTGCGCGATGGCTGGCGCGTCCGCGTCTATATTCCCTTCGGCAGCGAATGGTATCCCTACTTCATGAGGCGGCTGGGCGAGCGGCCGGCCAACGTTCTGTTCATCGCGCGCAACCTGTTGCGGGCGTAAAGGGATTGAGGAGCAATGCGCATCGCAATCGTATCTGACATCCACGGGAACCGAACCGCGTTTGAGGCAGTGCTTCTGGACCTGCGGCAAACCTCTCCCGACTTGATCCTTCACGGCGGCGATTTGGCCGACAGCGGAGCAAGTCCCGTGGAAATTGTGGATCGCATTCGCCATCTCGGTTGGCAGGGCGTGGTTGGCAATACCGATGAAATGCTTTTTAGGCCCGAGTCGCTCGTGGAGTTTGCGAATCAGTCGCCGAAGCTGCAACCCCTCTTTGCCGTGATTGAGGAGATGGCCGTCGCAACCCGTGAGGCGCTGGGAAAAGAGAGGCTCGCCTGGCTGGGCGGCCTGCCGCAGACTCAGTTTCATGGTCCGATGGCACTCGTGCACGCCAGTCCTGGGAGCCTCTGGCGCGCGCCAGCTCCGGAAGTGAGCGATGCCGAGTTGGAATCGGTTTACTCGCCACTTCGCCAGCCAATCGCCATCTACGGGCACATCCATCGCCCGCACATTCGGAGCGTTGCGGGAATGACCGTCGCCAATACCGGCAGTGTCAGTCTTTCTTACGACGGCGACCGCCGCGCCGCGTATCTCTTGCTGGATGACTACAAGCCGGAGATCCGGCGCGTGGAGTATGACTTGGACAGAGAACTGAAAGCTCTTGCCAATTGCGGCCTTCCCCACGCCGATTGGATTGCGAAGACGCTTGCTAGCGGCCACCCCCAGATGCCATAGGGAATACGTTTTTCTTGGCGATAACTACGCTTTTCATCCAAATCCATTAAAATGCTAAGGCCCCCCAAACTGGGGTGCGCCATGGAGAATCCCGCTTCACCGAAAAAGTTGGCTGGCCGCTACGAGGTTCGGCAGATCCTCGGCCAGGGAGGCATGGGCCTGGTTTACCGGGCCTACGATACCGTCGTGCGCCGTGAGGTAGCGGTCAAGACCATCCTCGACATTCCCGACCCGGCCTCGCTTCAGTTGTTTTACAAGGAGTGCGACGTGCTCGCCTCCATGAGCCATCCCAACATCGTGGAGATCTTCGACATTGGAGAATTTGAGGAGGACGGAAAGAAGAAGCCTTACTTTGTGATGCCGCTGCTGCCCGGCACCACGCTCGAGTCTTTCATCCGCAAGGCCAGCCATCGTCTCACGGTCGAGCGCACCATCGACATTATTTCTCAGGCCTGCCGCGGTCTTCAGGCGGCACACGAACGCGGCTTGGTCCACCGCGATTTAAAGCCAAGCAACATTTTCGTGATGGAAGACGACTCGGTGAAGATTATCGACTTCGGCGTCGCTCACATGGCCGACGCCCATACCACGCGCGCGCAAAAAGGGACGCTGCTCTATATGTCTCCCGAGCAGATCGAACTGAAAGCGCTGTCGCCGGCCTCCGATATTTTTTCCCTCAGCGTTGTCTGCTACGAAGCCATGACCGGCCGGAACCCGTTTCAGCGCGCTCGCGCGGATGAGGTGGTCGACGCAATTCTCCGTCATATCCCGCCTCTGGCGGCAGAACTGAACTCCACAGTAAGCCAGCCCGTCAGTCGCGTACTGCACAAAGCGATGGCCAAGCAATCCTGGCATCGTTTCGCGAGCGCGCGAGATTTCGGAGACACGCTTAACAAAGCATTGCGCAACGAGCCCATCGAGATTTTCGATCCGGAGCGCACGCGTCCACGACTGCAGCGCGCCACAAAAGCCCTAGAGGAAGGCGATTTTCAGTTTGCCGGAGAAATCCTGGGCGAACTGGAAGCCGAAGGCCATATGGATGAGGCCATAGGCTCGCTTCGCCGCCGGCTCGACGGCGCAGTCCGGCGAAAAACGCTCTCTCAGTTGCTCGATGCCGCCCGGGCGCGGTTTGAGGAAGAGGAAGACCCGCTCGCTCTGCAGAAACTGCAGGAAGCTCTGCAGATCGAACCCGACAATGCCGCCGCGCTGACTCTGAAGAGCCGAATCGAAAACCGGCGCAGCGAACGCCAGATCGACAACTGGTATCGCCTGGCCCGGCAGCACATTGACAATCACGCCTATGCGCATGCCCGCGAGGCTTTGCAGAATGTGCTGCAACTCCGCCCTCAGGAAGCCCGCGCGCTGCAATTGCTGGCGGAGGTCGACCGTCAGGAACAGGAATACAAGAAACTCCGCCAGGAGAAAGAGTTGCTCCATCGTGCCGCCATGGAGGCCTGGCACAAAGGCGACGTAAGCAACGCCCTCGCCAAACTGGGAGTGGTTCTGGATCTCGATCGGCGCGCTCCGGACTCCATCAATCGAGAGAGCGGGGCCACGTACCAAAGCTTCTACAACGAAGTGCGCTCCGAACACGATGCGATGAATACCGCCTATGCCGAGGCTCGGCGCAGCCTTACCGAGCACAACTTCCGCAAGGCCATGGATGCATGCCAGGCATATCTGGCCAAGTATCCGAACAATGCGATCTTCCAGGCTCTCAAGTACGACATCGAGGAACAACAGCGCCAAGAACTCTCCGCCTTCGTCGCCTCAGTCGATCGCCAGGTAGAGGCCGAACCGGACCTCGACAAGCGCGTGAACATTCTGCGCGAGGCGCTCGATCTGCATCCCGGAGAATCGCATTTTGAACGCGCCTTGCGCTTGGTGCAGGACAAACGCGATCTGGTCAACTCCATCGTCGCCCGGGCACACCTTCACGAAGAGCAAGGAGCGTACGGCGATGCGCTAAATGACTGGGAGATTCTGCGCACCATCTACAGCCAGTATCCGGGATTGACGTTTGAAGTGGAACGTCTGCAGAAGCGACGCGATCAGCAGGTTCGGATCGAATCCAAAACTCGGCTGGTTGAACAGGTCGATATCTGTTTACATTCCAGCGACTACGCTCGCGCCTTGGACCTGTTGCAAAGCGCAGCCGCAGAGTTCCCCAACGATGCGGAACTGACAGAACTCGAAAAGCTTGCCCAGGATGGGGTGAAGCGCAAGACCGAAGCCCACCGCCTGATGACCGAAGGCCAGGATTTGTTCGCACACCACAAGTCTGACGGAATCAAATTGCTGCGCGAAGCCTATGAGCTGGATGAAAACAATTCTCTGGCCCGCGCCGTTCTGGCCAATGCCCTGGTCGAACAGGCCCACTCCATGGTGGAAAGCGACTGGCGGGAAGCCGAGAAGCTGGCGCGGGAAGCTCTCGAGTTGAATCCAGGGCATCCGATGGCCAAGACCATTCGAACCCTGATCCTCGACCAGAAGCGGGAGACTTTCGTCGAGGAATGTGTTTCGCAGGCGCGCAAGCTGCAGACCTCCGCCGATCTGGCCGCGGCCTTATCCCGCATTGAAGACGGATTGTCAGTTTATCCGCGGGAGCCTCGGCTGATTCAGATTCAGGAAACGGTGCAGCGGGACCTTCAAGCCCAGCGCCGCCAAACGCGTCGCCGCGATCTGGAAGATTTGCGACGTATGGAGAGTGAAATCGACGGCGCCACGGATGCGGCGTCGAAGCAGGCATTGGGGGAGCGGGTGCGATCCGTGGCGGAGAAATACTCGAAAGATGGAGAAGTCCTGTCCGTCGCCAATGGCCTTCTGCATCGCCTGGGTCTGCTCGACGTAGGCCAGACAAATCCCGCCGATTCGCCCGAAAGCGACAGCGCCACCGTCACCTACCACACTCCGGCAGCAAGTTCGCCTGAACCCTCACTGACTGGGACGAGCAACGCTCCCGCTCCTGCGTCCGCAGCAAACGTAAAGCCCTTGTCAGTAGCAGTTCCGCCAGCACCGCCGCTTCCGCCGCCGCAGGCCCCAGTCGCCGCTTCTGCCGCAAAGCCTCCTGCACGCGCTCCCCAACCCACATCTCCGTCTTCCACTCGCAAGCAACCCGCGAGTTCACCGCAGCGTTACACAACGGCTCTTCTCGCCACAGCGGCTGCGGTAGTTCTGGTCGCAGCGATCTTCCTGTTCGTGCGAAAACATCGCGCGCAGCCTATCACCCAGGCCCCCGAAGCGCCGCCGGTCGTCTCCGCTCCGGCAACGCTGGCCTCGGCTCCCCAACCAGCTCTGCCGGCGCTGAAACTGTCTTCCGACAACGGCACGGGAAAAGTGACTCTCGACGACCAGCCGCCCGCCGAATTTCAGGATGGACAGTGGACTCTCGACCAGATCACGCCGGGAGAACACAAGCTGAAAGTGGATGGACCAAAAGGCAGCACATCATTTACGTTTTCTAGCGAAGCGGGAGCGGTGCCCGTGGTTAACGGTCCAATCGTTTCCACGGCTGTACTGGCCGTCGTTGTCGGCGGCATGGCCGGCCATCTTCACCTGTACTCGAGCGATTCGTCCGCCAAAGTGAGCGTCGATGGTCAGGCTGCCCTCGACGTGCCTCAGGACGGCCTCGATCTTCCTTCCATCTCTGCCGGGGCTCACGAACTGGCCGTAACCCGAGGCAGCGATCAATACAAACTCGACGTGGATGCAGGAACGTCGCCAGTCCTAACCACCTTCCTGGAATCCGGACAGAACCTCGGCACCCTGGTTGTGGTTGCTGGCGAAGACAAGGCCAAAGTTTTTCTCAACGGAAAACTTCAGCGGGAACTTACGCACGGCGGCCAGTTGCGCATCCCAAATCTCGATCTCAAAGAATACGTCGTCCGGGTGTCTAAGAACGGGTTTCAGGATCTTCCAGAACAAAAGATCCGCATTCGCAAAGGTGAGGGCAAGCTGCTGTTCAACCTACAGCCCATCCCCCATTTAGCCTCGCTGACGATTCAAGGCGGAGTTCCGGGAGCCACCGTTCTCATCGACCAAACTCCGGTCGGAACCGTCCAGCCTGATGGAACCCTGACAGTCGCCACCATCAATCCCGGAGATCACGTGGTCGAAGTGCGCAAAGAGCGGTTCAAGCCCAGGCAGAGCAAGAGACATTTCGTCGCCGGACAGGCGATATCTCTTGCGGCTGCGGATGTGGCTCTGGACGCCGCTCCGAGCGAGCTGAAGATTACGTTCACGCCCGCCGACGCTCAGGTAACCATTTCTAAAACAGGCGAGACTCCCAGCAAAGTAAGCAGTGGCACGGCGCTGAGTCTGCCGGCGGGTTCCTACACCCTTACCGCGAAAACCGCCGACAACTTCGCTCGCGTGTCGACGGTGGAAGTCGTCGCCGGGCAATCAAGAAGTTTAGATTTATCTCTCGCACCGAGCAGCATGTCCAAGTGGGATGAACCGGCAGGCTGGAAGCAGGAAAAAGGTTCGTTCGTTCACAAAGGTGGCGATTTTGTGATGTATAGCATCTCTCCCACCTCGGGCACGTTTGTTTTTTCGGCTATGCTCACCAAGGGCCACCGCCTGCAATGGGTGCTCAACTGTACCAACGTCAACAACTACGTGCTCTTCCAGATGGACGACAATAACTTCTACCGCACAGTCATCCGAAACGGTCAGAAGGGAGACGAGACCAAAATCCCCCACAAAGGCGACAAGAAAAGTTTCCGGGCACTCCAGATTCGTGTAGGACCGAATGAGATCGTCCACCAGATCAGGCAAGGAGACAGTTGGGTGGTTCTGGATCGCTGGACTCAGCCCGGCGGCAACTTGGCTCTCGGCAAGTTTGGCTTCTACATTCCCGGCAATGACCAAGTCGCGCTCTCCACTTTCGGTCACTATTTGGACTTGAACACGCGCTAGCCCAATTCTCCTCCTCGCACGTCCATTCGGCTTCTCAACCCAGGGTTCTACGGGTGTAGCATTGTAAAAGCGACCATGAGAATGCACTTTCAAACCCGCACTGAGATTGGGCTGACGGTGTTCTTGTGGAGTCTCTTATGTGTCCACGCAGTGACGCAGGCGGGTCCGTCTGACCCAACTATTTCCTCGGCCAATCGCGTTCCCCTGCCGCTCGATCGGATAGTCAATAATCTCCAGGAGAGGAATGCCCAACGTGCCGCTGCCCTCGATGAGTTTGTGGGAACGCGTGTCTACCGTATGCAGTATCGGGGATTCCCCAGCGATCGCGATGCCGAAATGGTGGTCAACGTCGCCTATCGTTCTCCCGGTGCGAAGCAGTTCACCGTAGTTTCGGAGAAGGGATCACAGTTCGTCGTCGACCACGTTTTCAAAAAACTGCTGGAGGGTGAACAGGAAGCAGCCAGCGACGAGAATCGGCGTCGCACAGCCCTAACTACAGAAAACTATGATTTCTCGCTGGCCGGGTACGAAGCCACTCCCGATGGAGGCCGATACGTCCTCGACCTGCGTCCAAAAACCAAAGACAAGTTTCTCTATCGCGGCAAAATTTGGGTCGATGCCAGAGACTTCGCCGTCGTACGAATCGAAGGAGAGCCGGGAAAGAATCCATCCTTCTGGATCAAGAAGACGGAGATTGCTCACCAATACGTTAAGGTGAATGATTTCTGGCTACCGGCCGAGGACCGCACGGAGAGCGTAGTCCGACTCGGGGGACGAGCTGTCCTGTCCATCGAGTATCGGGATTACAAGATTACAAAATCGACTCCACTGCCTGGAATTCACTGAGTTAAAGCTCCCTCTTTAGGCTCCGATGATAAGGAGTCCGGGACAGCGCTTCAATGTTGCGTGGTTTCCAGCAACTCCTTCAGATACTGCTGCCACACCTCCGCCCAGGTGTGAGTACCGTGGCCATGGGTTTGCTCGGAGATTGGAATCAGCACGAAGCGGCCATTCTTCACTCGTTTGATTTCACGCTCTGCGATTCCAAGTTCCGGCGGATTGATGAAATCGTCGGCTGAATTCACGAACATCACCGGCGCCGAGATTTTCTCGAGCTGCGGCGAGGGATCGTAATTCCGCGAAGCATCCAACGCGTAAAGCAGGTCGTTGGCATCGTGCTCCGCGCTGAACCGCTTCACGTAGTCACGGCTGGCCGCATCGGTCGCGTCACGCGTGGGAAAGCTCTTCTGCATCTGCAGAGCTGAGCCCGCGGCAATGTAAAACATCTCCGCACCGATTTTCAGCGCGGCCCAGGGCTGGGAAGTGTACTCGCCGTTCTTCCAGTCAGGATCGTCACGGATGCCCTCGATCACCATCTTTCGCCAGATTCGATTCCGTCCTGCAATCGCCACGGGCTGGCAAGCCAGCGGCATAAGCGCGTCCATAAAATCGGGATAGGTTTCGCCCCAAACCCAGGAGTGCATGCAGCCCATGGAGGTGCCCAGGATCAGGCGCAGGTGGTTCACACCCAGTCCTTTTTCCAGCAATTCGTGCTGCGACCGAACCATGTCGTCATAGTCATAGCGAGGAAAGTGGGCGTGCAAGCCGTCGCTGGGCTTGCTCGATTTCCCGTGGCCAATGTTATCCACCAAAATGATGTAATAGCGCGTGACGTCGAGGAGTTGTTCCGGCCCAAATAACACGCCCGCAAACTGCGGCGCCAGGAATTGTGCGCCGGAACCGGTGGTGCCGTGCAAAAGCAGCACGGCATTTGTAACCCGGCCGTTCGCGTCGCGCACCGGCGTCCCAAGCGTCGCATAGTGGATTCGTAACTCCGGCAGGGTTTCGCCTGATTCAAAATGGAAATCGTGAGAGACGTAGCTGCCCTCCTTAGGCGCCGGCAACTGGCTCTGCTGCTGCGCCGGCAGAGCTAATGCGCAAGAAAACAGGAAAACTACAGCCACAAACTTAGCCGCCCGAATGCAAGCCCACATGTTCAAACCTCTTTTCGAGGCAGGGTATCACAGGATTGGAGTGCGGCCGCAAAGCGCCGCTCAATCGTGCCTTTCTCTGTCGATGCCCGGTTCTGCGAAGACAGGAAGGCCCCGAGAGCCACAGGTGCGCGTAGCGGATTCCGGCAGAAGAGCTTTGGTAGCGCTACCGGGAATCGAACCCGGGTTTGAAGATTGAGAATCTTCCGTCCTAACCCCTAGACGATAGCGCCATCT
>Ga0182015_10004198_pt1 | contig 15689 bp, 15 predicted proteins | sample 712P3MmetaG_FD_120478 | JGI IMG/M metagenome (GOLD analysis project Ga0182015, IMG submission 120478) | Permafrost microbial communities from Stordalen Mire, Sweden - 712P3M metaG | ecosystem: Environmental > Terrestrial > Soil > Wetlands > Permafrost | place: Sweden: Stordalen | collected... | reverse complement strand
GGCCAAGGCACCGGCCTCGGACTCAGCGCCACCTATGGCGTTATTCAGGACCACAAGGGCCAAATCACCTGCTACAACCGCGCCGAAGGCGGCGCTGCATTTGAAATCCGCCTCCCCGCGCTGAAAGTCGCCACGCCGTTTGCCGAAGCCGCTCGCGCCTGAGGAGATTGGGAGTCGGTGGAGAGCCGGGCGCCCAATCAGGCAACTTTAACGGAAAGTTCAGTGCCGTTCTTGATCGGCAAGGTCACCGAAAGGAAGCCGTTGCCGGGATCGCGGACAAAATCGAGAAAATCAGGTTCGGCGTTGTCGTTCAAGACGTAGCCTCCGACGCGCAGTTGCGGCGCTACGATCTCAATCACCTGAAGCGCCAGCGAAGGCTCGTCCTCGCGCGGCCAACCGTCGATCAGGGCGAAGTCGACCGGACCTCCGAGATCGCGCAGCGTCTGCCGGGCATCGCCCTCGCGAATTTCGGCATAGTCAGCCAGGCCCGCCTCTCTAAGGTTGCGCTTGGCAATCGCGACTTTCGCCGGGACGAGTTCCGACCCAATCACGGTACCTCCGCCATTGTCGCGCATTGCAGCGGCGAAATAGAGAGTCGACATGCCAATCGAAGTCGCAAACTCGACCACTCGCTTCGCCCGCATGCCGCGACAGAGGAGGTAGATCAGGTCACCCTGTTCCGGGTGAATAGAAAAGCCATAATCGGCATAGTCGAATGGATCCTGGCTCTCGGCCCGATTGTCTTTTGGACCGCCATCCGCTGGACGGCGTCTTTCGGCTTGCATCCGTTCAATGACAGCCAGGACGCGAGCATCCTGAATCGTCCTGCTCATCGTGCTGCTCAACGTAGCATTCTGCAAAATATCGTTCGGCATGAATCAGACCTCTTTCTGTTTTTCGGGTTGTGATGACGCTGCCGTGGTCCCGAGTATCTCGGCCGTGGCGCGATCAAGGATTTTGACGATGCGTCTGGCTTCCTCAAGATTGCAGCCGTGTTTGCGATGGAGCGCATGCTTGAGAGCATGCCGCGCGCGATGGACCTCGTCGGAGGCGCCGGCGTCAGAATCACCGACTCCGGCGAATGCCTCGCGGACTTGGTCCATCCGTCCGCCGATGCGTGACAGAGCGTCGAGAATTGCTTCCGCGTCTGCGCGATGGGCAGCGAGATGAGCCTGGCCCTCGGCGGTGATGCTGTAGAGCTTCCGTGTTCCCTGCTGCTCCACGCTGGCATAGCCGATTTCATGGAGATAGGTGAGCGCTGGATAAATCACGCCGGGACTCGGCGTGTAGAAGCCGCCCGAACGCTCTTCGAGGGTCTTGATGAGTTCGTAGCCGTGCGCTGGACGCTCGGCGAGGAGCGCCAGGATCACGAGCTGAATGTCGATCGCGTCGAGCTTGCGGCCGCCGGGGAAGTCGCCGCCAGCAAAGCCGCCCATGAATCCGGGCGCTCCACGGCGGAATCCGCGTCGTCCCCGATGGCGACCGGAATCGTTGAAGTGGGCATGAAAATCTTCGAAATATCTATTGTTAAACATGTTTTAAAATATATCGTAAGATGTATCTCGCCGCAATTATTATTATCGGTGGCCGGTCCGGATCCAGCCCAATGATGCTAACTGGTTCTATATAAGAGGTTTAGATTTCTATTCAAGGATAAGACCGGGGATTGGGAACATCGATCTGACTTATCCACCACTAGCCACGACGGCATCCGCCATGCGCGCCGCCTCTACCGTCGAGCGCACATCGTGGGTTCGGATAATGTGCGCCCCTTTCAGGATCAGCGCTGTCTCGGCAGCCAGCGTTCCGTAAAGACGGTCGGCAATCCCAGCATCTTTGCCGTCATGCGCCAGTGCTCGTCCGATAAATGATTTGCGCGACACTCCTGCCAGCAGCGGAAATCCCATCTTCTGCAGTTCGCCGAAGTGCGCCAGCAGCGGATAATTTTCTTCAAGCCGCTTTCCGAAACCAAAGCCCGGATCCAACACCAGGCGATCGCGCTTGATTCCCGCCAGGGTCGCGGCCTCGGCCCATTGCAGCAAGTCACGCCTCACGATCAGCACCGGATCGCCAATGGGCGGCAGCGATCGCCACTCCTCCGGGCGCCCGCGCGTGTGCATCAGCACCGCTCCTACTTTGAGCTCAGCCAGCGTTTTCGCCATCTTCGGATCCCACCGGAAACCGCTGACATCGTTCACGACCTCGGCCCCGAGTTCGACCGCGGCCCGCGCCACGCTGGCCTTGTAGGTATCGACGCTGATCACCGCGCCCGGACGTCGACGCTTTAAATCCCGGATCACGGGCAGCACCCGCCTCCGTTCCTCTTCTTCAGACACGGCGGGGGAAACGGCGGGAGTCGACTCTTCGCGCATGGTGTCTCCGGCGGCCGGGGCCACCAAGGCTCCGGGTCGCGTGGATTCTCCGCCCACGTCGATGATGGTCGCTCCCTCGTCGAGTAACCGTTCGGCGTGGACTACGGCCTTCTCGGCATCGATGTGGAGTCCGCCATCGGAGAACGAGTCGGGAGTTACATTCACGACGCCCATGATGAGAGTGCGCCGTCCTAACTCCAGTACCCGAGCACCGATGTTCCACTGAAAGATTGCCCGCATGCTGCCGCTATTCTAGAACGAAAGCCCATTTTTCCCGGTGCTACAATCCACCCGATGCCCCGCCGACAAGCTGTTACGCGCCCGCTTCTCATCGTCCTTCTACTGGTTACGCCGCTGCTGGCCGCACCCGTCAAAAAGTTGCAGGATCGTATTGCGTCTATACTCAGCGCCCCCGATCTGGCCCACGGCTTTTGGGGAATTGAAGTAGAGTCTCTCGCAACGGGCAAAATCTTGTACTCGCAAAACGCCGACAAGCTGTTCACTCCCGCTTCGAACACCAAGCTCTTTACCACGGCTGCAGCCCTCGCTCTAATCGGTCCCGACTACAAGTTCCGCACCACCGTCGAAACCGCCGGCACTCTCGACCGCTACGGACGCCTCAACGGAGATCTCGTCCTGGTCGGCCGCGGCGATCCGAATCTTTCCGGACGTGAACTTCCCTACAATCTCAAAACCCAGCGCAATGACGATGCGATTCAAGCCCTCGAGGCGCTGGCCGACGCGCTCGTACAAAAAGGAGTGAAATTCGTCGACGGCGACATCGTCGGGGACGACTCCTATTTCGCTTTCGAGCGCTATGGCGAAGGTTGGAGCCAGGACGACCTGGTTTCGTCAGACGGAGCGCCAGCCTCGGCGCTCACCATCAATGACAATGTGATCTTCATTAACGTTATGCCCGCCGAACGCCCCGGCGAAAAAGCCTTTGTCAGCGTCAAGCCGTTTGCCGATTACTACCACCTCGACAATCGCATCGTCACCACACCAGCGGGAACGGAACGCAACTTCTTCTACAATCGCGAACCGGGTTCCACTGTTCTGACGCTGTGGGGCAACATCCCGCTCGGTGATGCGGGCATCAATGAATCCTTCGCCATCGACGATCCCGCAGAGTTCGCGGCCGGACTTTTCCGTCAGTTACTGGAGAAGCGCGGCATCGTGATCTACGGAAAGCAGAGCGCCCGGCACACCGAGCTTGCCAATCTTCCGATTGTTAGCGCGGCTGGCGCCACGCCCTCGCACGGAGGCGGCGACGGCCCGTCAGATTCGCTCAAAACCGATCAGCCGCTCATACTCGCGAGTTATGAATCGAAACCGCTCCTGCAGGATGTTGGAGTAGTCAACAAAATCAGCCAGAACCTGCATGCCGAGATCCTCCTACGGCTCCTCGGACGCGAACGCGGCAAAGCTGACGGAACGATTGAAAGCGGCCAGGAAGTTCTTAAGGGATTTCTGACTCAAGCCGGAATCACCAGCGACGAGTATGTTTTCTACGATGGGTCGGGTATGTCGCGGCAGAACTTAGTGAGTCCTCATGCGATTGTCCAGTTGCTTCGTTATTCGTCGACGCAGCCGTGGGGCGCGGCCTATCGAGCGACTTTGCCGGTTTCTGGCGTGGACGGCACGCTCTCGGATCGCTTTAGTTCGACACGGATGCAAAACCGCGTTACCGCTAAAACCGGCTCGCTGGGCGGCGTAAGGGCGCTCTCTGGGTTCGCCACCACCGATGCCGGACAGGTGGTTGTCTTCTCCATCCTCTCCAATAACTTCAATATTCCCGGCAAGCGAATTACAGACACGATCGATCAGTTAGTCCAGGCCATCGCCGAGGACGCCCCGTCAAAACGCTAGCGCGGTCCTGTACGGCGAGCCCATCGAACTTCTCCAGGCTGTCGGCGGAGCGAACGCGTGCGTTCGCCTTCATGGTATCGACTGTCTGGCGATGCGGCGGGGGGAGTTTGTGGTTGCTGACGGACCACTCTGTCAGCTGGTCGTCCTTATGCGGCCCTATGCGGCCCTTTTCAAAACGCCGGTTATTTCCCTGGCAGCGGAATCGCGAGCCCGGAGCTCCGAGGCGATAGAGATAAGGAAGGACACGACGGCAATCTCAACCAAATTGCGCTTCGACAGAGTTAGCGCGGCGAACATCGCCGGGGCAATCTTCAGATGAAGCAATGCGCCCCCTAGCAGCGAAATCCAGCCAACATAGTAGGTAATTTTTCCAATCAACCGCAGACGATCGGCGTGACCCATGGTGAAACCCCCGGTACCACAGAGTGAGAGAGTGCCCTAAAAACAGGGCAATCGGCGAGCGGATGGATTATACACCGCATGGGGATGGCGTTAAATGCAACTTTCGCTCAGCCAGTTGGCCGGACGCCAGCCCGGAACCTATTAGAAACGCGAGGGATAGGCCCATGTGGCGCGGACACTCTTGTCCGCGGCCTTTGACCTGAACTCGAGTCTCGTGGACCCAGCTACTTATGTTGGCTCACAGAAAGCACATTTCCGTCCGGATCCTTGAACCAGGCAATCTGATCGCCGGTGGGTGCGGTCCAGATTCCCAGTTCGGCATCCTGCATGAACGGATATTTTTCGAAAGTCACGCCTCGTTTCACGAGCCAGCCAACGACTTCTTGGATATTCGAAACTTCCCAGCCGAGGACGGTGAATTTTGCCGGGGCGAAATCCTGGGTTTTGGCGATCCGGATCATGGTCTCGCCGGATCTCACCACCAGGGCAAACATGTCATCGCTGACGAATCGAAATCCCAGCTTCCCTTCGTAAAAGCTTCGCGCCTTCGTTGCATCTTTAGTGGGAACGAAGCCGATCACCCTGCTCGAAGCCAGCATTCTCAACCCTCCATCGCTTTTTTCGTTGGAGAACGATAGCACTTGCTTCGCTTATTTTCCAACAACTGCCAGAACTGCTTCACGCTATGCAACCGCTTGCTCCCCGGGAAAAAACGGGGAGAGCAGCCCTGGATGCAGGATCGGGAGTGCGGGGTAACTCGAGGCCTAGCCTGTAGTGTTTTCATCTTGTTCTTTCACCACGGAGGCACGGAGTCCCGGAGAAAAACTTGCACCTAGAACACCCTCAAGAGAACAGGTTTTGCCAAGGCCGTTGGCGCGCTCCGTGTCTCCGTGCCTCCGTGGTAGAAAACCAAATTGGGACACCACAGCCCGCCCCACCTGGTTGCGAATCATCTGCCGCTTTGCTAGAATCTAACTAACTGGTTAATTATGAGAAGACCTGTGGCTGTTGCCCGTCCGCCTCACTCGCGTCGTGCCTCCGACCGCGCGGCGCGTGTGCGTCTGGGGACTCGCGGGCAGCCGGAGGAAAGCCGGGCGGCGATCCTGCGAGCTGCGGTTGCGGAATTTGCCGAGCATGGGATTGCGGGAGCTCGAACCGACGCGATCGCCCGGGCGGCGCACGTCAACAAGGCGCTGCTTTATTACTACTTCAAGGACAAGGACGCATTGTATGAAGCAGTCCTCGACCATGTGTTCAGCGGTCTGCGGGCGCGAGTGATGCCGGTGCTCGAAAGCGAGCTGCCGCCGCGAGAGAAGGTGTTGCAATATCTGGGAACGTATTTCGATTACATCGCGGCGAATCCGCGATTTCCGCGGGTGGTGCAGGGGGAGTGGGTGCGGTCGGGTTCGGGCACGATGCGGATGCAGCGGGTTGCCCGGGAATATTTTCGTCCGATCTTTGAAAAGCTGGCCGAGGTATTGCGGGAGGGGATTCGGGCGGGAGAATTTCGGGCGGTGAATCCGATGGATTTTCTGCCTTCGATGGCGGCCGTGATCGTGTTCTATTTCACGTCGGCGCCGCTGATGAAGGTGCTGATGAAGGTCGATCCGTTGTCGGCGGAGCGCATTCGGGAGCGGCGGGCGTTTGTGCTGGATTTTATTTCGGCGGCGCTTTTTGCCAAGTGATTACTGCCGAGGCACGGAGAGCGCGAAGCAAGGGTCAAAGACCTTTACCACCAAGGAACACGAAGGGACACTGGGGAAATCAAAATCCCCGACTCTGAGATTTGGAGAGGGCTTGGAGATTGGCTATGAATGCTCGGAATAAATTTTTGATTGTGCTGGGCGTCATCCTGGTGATCGCATCGGCGTATTACTTTTTTTCTACTCCCGGCGGGGATGATCTGATTCTGGTGGGTACGGTGGATGCCAACCAGATCGTGGTGAGTCCGCAGATTCAGGGGCGAATTTCTAAGCTGCTGGTGGAGGAAGGTTCGCAGGTGAAGCAGGGAGATCTGATCGCGTTGCTGGATCCTTCAGAGTTGGAGGCGGAAGAGCGCGCGTCGGCGGCTACGATTACGAGCATGCGGTCGCAGATGAGCGCGAATGAGTACACGCGGCAGTCGACCAAGGGATCGACGTCGAGTGACGTGGAGAATTCGCAGGCGAAATTGCAGTCGGCGCGGGCCCAACTGGCGCAAGCGGAAGCCACTCTGACCCGCGTCGAGAGCGACAGCCGACGGACCATTGGATTAGCGCAGGCGGGCGTGGCGTCGGATCAGGACCGGGTGCAGGCGGAGATGAATCTGAAGGCGCAGGAGGCCAGCGTGCAGTCGCTGAAGGAGCAGGTGACGGCGGCGCAGGCGGATTTGTCGTCGGCGATTGCCCGGACGAATCAGGCTACGGCAGCGCAGAGCACGGTGGCATCGACACGGGCGCAGGTGGAGAACGCGGTGGCGCAGTTGAACGAAGCGGAAGTGCGGCTGGGATACACGAAGATTTATTCGCCGGTCACCGGGACGGTGCTGGTGCGAGCGGCGCGCGAAGGAGAAGTGGTGAATGCAGGGCAGGCAATTGTGACTGTGGTCGACTTCACCGACACCTGGGCCTTTGCGGCGATTCCGGAGAACGATGCCGATCATATTGGATTGGGAGACACGCTGCGGGTGCGGCTGCCGGGAGGAACGGTGGTTCCGGGGAAGGTCTTTTACAAGGCGGCGGAAGCCGACTTTGCTACCCAGCGCGATGTGGGCCGGCGAAAGCGGGATATTCGGACGATTGCTCTGAAGGTGCGGCTGGAGAATCCGAAGGGAGCTTATGTACCGGGGATGACGGCGGAAGTGCTGGTGAGTCCGGAGCAGATCAAGGGGACGGCGGCGCCCAAGAGCGCGGAAGCAGCGGGGAAACCGTGATTGCGGACATGAACAAGACAAACGGCGAGCCGGTTTCGCCGTCGGAGTTCAGCGGACGCGGCGAGGTGAAGGCGAATGCCGCGAATGCGATTGAGGTCGACCACATCGTCAAGCGATATGGAGACTTCACGGCGGTGAACGATGTGTCGTTTGTGGTGAAGGACGAGGAAATCTTTGGACTGCTGGGGCCGAACGGGGCAGGAAAATCCACGCTGATCCGCATGATGACCACGCTGATCCCGATAACGGGGGGAGCGGTGCGGGTAGAAGGGCATGATGTGGCATCGGATCCGGAGGCGGTGCGGCGCACGATTGGAGTGATCCCACAGGCTTTGACCAGCGATCTGGATTTGACGGTGGAAGAGAATCTGAATATTTACGCGAAGCTGTATGACGTTCCCACTAAGAGGCGTAAAGAGGCGATTGCTGAGTTACTGGAGACCGTGGACTTGACTAAGTGGCGAGGGGCGCAGACCAAGACTTTATCGGGCGGAATGCGGCGGCGGCTGGAAATCGCCCGCGGGTTGGTCCATAGTCCCAAGATTTTCTTTCTGGACGAGCCTACTACCGGGCTCGATCCCGTGTCGCGCGTCGCGGTTTGGGAGATGCTGACTAACATCAAGGCCAAGCGCAAGCTGACGATCCTGATCACCACGCATTACATGGACGAAGCCGACCGGCTCTGCAACCGGATTGCAATTGTGGATCACGGGAAGCTCGTGGCGCTGGATACTCCGGAGGCGCTGAAGGCCAGCGTGCCGGGATCGAACGTCATTGAGGCGCAATTTGAGCGCGCGCCGGACGATTGGGAAGAGCGGCTGCGGGGGTTGCCGGGAGTGACGTCGGTGCAGAACGAGAGCGGCGGGATGTTCCGGGTGCTGACGTCGAATGGATCGGGAACCACGACCGACCTGGTGGAGATGGCGGTAGTAGTGGGGGCGACGCTGAAGACGCTTACGGTGCAGAACACGACGCTGGACGATGTGTTTGTCCACTACACCGGCCGGCAGTTGCGCGATGAACTGGTGAAGGCGCATGCCTTCACCATGCCGCCGCGACCGGGGTTGCAGCCATGAACCGGATGATGGCGATTATCGAGCGCGAGATGCGCAAGTTTTTCCGTTCTCCGGCGCTGATGATGGCGTCGATGGTGATGCCTCTGGTGCAGTTAATCGTGCTCGGCAACGCATTTGGCGGGAAGATCCGCGACGCGAAGATGGGGATTGTGGATGAGGATCATGGGACGCAGGCGGTCCGAATCGAAGAAGCGTTTGATGCGGTGCGGTCGAACATGCGGACGTTTGTGCCGATCCCCTATGACAACGAAGTCAAGGCGCGGGATGACGTGCGCAACGGGAAAATTCAGGGAGCGGTGATCATTCCGGCGCAGTATTCGAAGCTGGTATACGAGAAGAATCATCCGCGAATCGCGCTGATCGTGGACAACAGCGACAACTTCATGAGTTCCACGCTGGAAGACGAGATGACTGCGGTGACGGACGCATTGAATCAGCCGGATGTCTCGCCGCGGCTATTGCAGCAGACGGCGCTGGAAGTGGTGGAACTGTATCCCTATATCGAATACATGAAGTACCTGCTGCCCGGGTCGATCACCCTGGCGATGTTTGTGTCGGTGATGATCGGCGGAGGCATGCTGTATATCGACGATAAGGCGCGCGGGGTGCACGAGGGATATCTGGTGACCCCGATTACCAAGTCGGAGCTGGTGTTTGGACTGAACGGCGCGGGCGCGATCAAGGCGGTGATGACCGGTGTGGTGATTACGGTGGTTGGGTCGCTGCTGGCCGGAGTGGGGACGATATTCAATCTGGGGACGATCGTCGGGCTGCTCGTGATGATCGTGCTGACCTCGCTGGCGTTCAACACGATGATGTTCCTGCTGATGGTGCGCATCGAGGATCCCCTGGTGCCGCGGGCGATGTTCGGGATTCTGAATACGCTGTTGTTTTTTCCCAGCGGATCGATTTATCCGGTGGAAGCGTTTCCGGCGTGGCTACGGGCGATTGCCAGGGTTGATCCGTTTACTTATGCGGTGCATGGATTCAAGTCGCTGCTGTTGAAGGAAACGGGGTTGACGGCGATTGTTCCAGACATGCTTTATCTGTCGATTTTTGCGGTGGTGACGCTGGCGCTGGCGGTGCCCTTGTTCAAACGGACGCTATAAGCGGACGCTGTAGAGGGATTCACCGCCGAACGCCGAGATTCTGAGACACACTCTGTCACGCGCAAGACTTATGAGGCTCCCGCGGCTTTGGCATGGGTAGCGGGTGAGGTCAGAAAACTGAGTCGGGCGCGCAAACGGACCACGGCGAGAGAATGAATCTGGGAAACACGCGATTCGCCGATGCCAAGCGCGGCTCCCACCTCCTTCATGGTGAATTCTTCGAAGTAGTAAAGCGCGAGAACGCGCTGTTCCTGTTCCGGCAATTCGGAAATTGCCCGCTCCAGAAGGTGTTTCATTTCCGAGCGGAAGCACTGGAAGAAGGGAGTGTCTTCAGGCTTGGATGGGACGTGGTCGGTGAGATCTTCTTCCTTCCCGTCGCGGGGCGACTCGACCCGCAGGCTGCCGAGTTCCAGGCCATCGAGTTCGGCGAGCAGGGATTGCAGTTCTCGAAGGTCGATGCCCATCTCAACGGCGATTTCATTTTCGCTCGGCGCGCGTCCGAGCTTACCCGAAAGCTGGCAGTAGGTGGAATCGACGAGGCGGCCTTTGCGGCGCAATTCGCGCGGACTCCAGTCAAGTTCGCGCAGACTGTCGAGGATGGCGCCGCGGATGCGGAACTTGGCGTAGGAACTGAATTGCACGAGCTTGGAGAGATCGAACTTGTTGAGAGCGTCGATGAGGCCGAGGACGCCGGCATGGACCAGGTCTTCGAAGGGCACGTGGCGGGGCAGTCGCTCGTGAATGCGGCGAGCGATGTAACGGACTTGTGGAAGCTGTTCCAGGAGGACCCGCTCGCGTTCGGCGTCGTTCTGAACGGGTGGGCAGGCTTTGGCGGGATGTTTGGTCACGATGCTTGCCTGCTTTCATTAGGGCGTCGTTGGTCAGGGGGGATGCCAGGCCGGGCGTGATTTCAACCTGGAAGTAGGCTCGCTGGCCGGAGCCGTTAAGATTGACGACAAGTTTCCAGGGTTAGCGTGGCTTGCGCAGCGGCGCTGGTCGAGCACTCCAGGCGCAACCAGACGAAGAGGCCCACCCCGCCGCCCAGCCCCACAGCGAGCACGACTGCCAACTATTTTTTTTCTGGGACACGTTCTCGGGCGCGGGATTTGCGTGCACGTCCGGCATGTAGCCGATGTTTGCAAGCCGGATGCCGGGGCTCGAATCCAAGCCACCCAAAGGGCTCTGGAGGCAAACAGGTTGGATTCAGAGGATTAGCGAGATCGGCGTCGTCGCGATGGATAAAGGAGCGAGACGCAAGCTTCATTCTTAGAGCGCTCTCATGAAAAAACTCAGAGAGAAGTCGCGGGCCGCTCTGTCTGTGTGAAAGCGAAAGCGGGTGCGCCCCTTCTCGCGCCTTTCGAGAAGGCGCCACCACGATACCTCGCATCAAGGGATTGGCTTACGGGGCTGACTCACTTTTGAATTTCTAGCCGGCGTAGCGAACACTGGTGTCCGCGAGCAACAGATGCTCGGGCCGAATCACCGGCCGGTCTTCGGACTGATTTTCGGAGAGGATGAATCCGCGTTCGATCACATTCTGCAGTTCACGAATGTTCCCGTCCCAGCGGTGCGATTTCAGCAATTGGAGCGCAGCATCGGACAATTGCGGCAAGGGCAGGCCCGCGGCCAGTTTCTCGAGGAGGTGGACGGCCAATTCCGCGATATCTTCGGACCGGTCGCGCAACGGCGGAATTTCGATGGGGAAACCACAGAGCCGGTAGTACAAATCCTCGCGGAACTTTCCCTCGCGAACCAGGACCAGCAGGCGCGCGTTTGTAGCCGAGACGACACGGGCATCGACGCGCACAACTTCGGCGCTGCCCAGGCGCTGCAATTCTTTCTGCTCCAGAAAACGGAGAAGCTTGGGCTGCAGGCTCAGCGGCATCTCGCCGATTTCGTCGAGAAAAAGCGTGCCTCCCTGAGCCGCCTGGATTCTTCCCGCGTAGGATTGCATGGCTCCGGTGAAAGCCCCCCGCGCGTATCCGAAGAGTTCGGCCTCGAGCAAAGTCTCGGGAATGGCGGCGCAATTGACAACCGCAAAAGCGCGCCCGGCGCGAGGGCTCAAATGATGAATAGCGCGAGCCACGATTTCCTTGCCGCAGCCAGTCGGGCCGGTAATCAACACGCTGGTGGTGCGCGGCGCCAGCAGGCGCGCCAGTCGATACACGGGACGCATGATCTTCGAGTTGCCGATCATTCCAGGTAAAGGAACTTCGAGAATGGACTGCGCGGCACGGCCGACGGCAAGAGCCTCGGATTCGGCGCTGCCATTTTCGTTGTGCTGGTGAGTGTCACTACCAGCATGAGCGTCATTGACGTTGTTATCAATATTGTCCAGCGACACGGCGGCCCAAATTTTCGAAAGCAGATTCTCGCTCTCCCGGGCCGACCTCGGTCCCGACTCGCTTTCCGGATCGAGCAGTACAACTTCGATTCCGGGATAACGCTGACGCACGGTGGCGCTCAGTTCCTCGGCATTCAGGTCGGGCAGGTCGCGATCGAGAAAAAGGACCTGCCAGAAGCCACTCTCCAGATCGACGAGGGCTTCGGCTCCTCCGCTGGCCTGTTTGAAGCGACGGGACGGAGACCGCAGACTATCCAGCACGCGCTGCCGCACCACATGGCTCGGACTCGCCACCAGAATGTGGTTAGCGTAGCTGGATGGACTCGGGTAACTCGTCATCCATCCATTTGAAACTAGAACGATTAGGAAGAGATTAGAGGAACATTAGAAGATTCTGTTGGGAGGAAACCATGGTGTCGCGCCTTAGCGAATACTGGAAAATCATTTCTCCACGAACACCAGCTCGCCGTTTTCGACTTTCAGGTCTTTTAGTTTGTTGGGCAGCTTCAGCTGATCGCGCTGCTCTGCCAGTTTCTTCTGCAACACCTCGTTGATCAGCGATGCGGGCACGCTGAGATCTCCGACCTTGACCTCGGTGGCGTCGAAGGTGGCGTAGCCATCTTTGGAACCGAGATGTCCTGCGAGAGTGAGATAGAGGTCTTTGCCGGCAATCTGCGTGAGGAATTGACCGCGAACAATATCTCCATCCATGGAGACCTGGTAATCCTTGATATCAGGAACCGCGCCTGGGAACTCCATTGCACCGCCGGGCGCGGGAGAGTTGGGAGTGGGAGAACCGTTCGAAGAATTCGCGGGCGCGGCCGACGGCAGCAGGCCCGCAGCTTGCTCGATGGCCGCCGACAATTCGCCGGAATTCATGCGGACTTCACTCTCGCCTTCGCCGGGCGCTTTAGGTTGCGCGAGCTGGTTCACCTTCTCTTGAAAAGACTGGGCATTGGCGACGGCCAGGGCGGGCGCAACCGGCGCGGGGCGTCTCAGCACGAGGCCAAGCGTGAGAATCGAAATCGCCAGGGTTGCAAAACTGATGATCCGCTGCAGTTTCACGAAGAGACCTCCGCCATTGCAATCTTGCGCTGTTATTCGCTATCGTTTGCGATCGATCTTGCCCTCCATGGTACGCCCCAGGATGACCGGGTTTCAGATGACGTAGGTGCTGGTACGAAACAACCGTGGGTGCGCCACTTCGCGCGCTTTGCGAGAAGGCCTGCCCTGAGCGATAGCCGAAGGGTGGTCCGCCCCGCCCGACTGCGGACACCCAAGCGACACTGCAGCGCCCCCAAGCCAGCCGCTGCCATTTTTCATCACATTTTTCCAGTACGTCCATCACAGACACCGAACCGCAATCCTGCGAAAATTCGCCTCGAGTGCGAAATTGAGAAGTGTGCCCGTCTCCCAGGAGACGCCCCGAGGCTGTCGGACCCTCGGCCGGCTGTTCTTTGATAATCGTTCATGAGGCGGTCAGAGCCTCATCAAGAGTGGCCGAAACTTCCCATTTTGGGAGAGTTTGGGTTACGAGTCGAGCTAAGTCCTTAGTCCGGAATATTTTAGATATAAGTCCTTATTTTTCAAAGATCAAGTCCGAAAATTCCTCCTAACCCAATGATTCCCTTAGACCGGGGGGAGAGGGGGTATCGGTACTAACCAGTGAACACATCAAAAGCGCCAAGCGCACTTGCTGAGAACTGGGAACCGAGAACTGGGAACTGATTGTTGTACACTCTCCTGTTCATGCCCACCGTCACCTACCTCGAAGCCATCCGCCAGGGAATCTGGGAGGAAATGGAGCGCGACCGAAGTGTCTTTTGCCTGGGCGAAGACATCGGCATCTACGGCGGCGCCTTCAAGATCACCGCGGGCTTCATCGACCGCTTCGGTCCCGAACGCGTCATCGACACACCGATTGCGGAGTCGGCCATCGTAGGCGCTGCCTTCGGAGCCGCGCTCACCGGATTACGTCCCGTCGCCGAATTCCAGTTCATGGACTTCATCGGCTGCGCCTTCAATCAGATCGTCAACATGGTCGGGTCGGCGCACTACCGCTGGGGAGCGCCGGCGCCGCTGGTGTTGCGCGGCCCGAGCGGCGGAAACGTTCATGGCGGACCATTCCACTCGCAAAATCCGGAGATGTGGTTCGTGCACGCGCCCGGGTTGAAGGTAGTCTGTCCGGCGACCGCCTACGATGCCAAGGGACTCATCAAGGCGGCGATCCGCGACCACAACCCGGTGATCTTTTTCGAGCACAAGTATCTGTACCGCAGAATCAAAGAAGAAATTCCCGACGACGACTACATAGTTCCGCTCGGAAAAGCGCGGATCGCGCGCGAGGGACATCACCTCAGCGTGATCACCTACGCCGCCATGCTCTATACCGCGCTTGAGGCGGCGGAAATCCTGAGTAAAGAAGGAATCGAAATCGAAATCCTTGACCTGCGTACGGTCGCGCCGCTCGATCGCGAGGCGATTGTTGCCACGGTGAAAAAGACGAACAAAGTCATCGTTCTGCACGAACACTCGCGCACCGGAGGGCTGGCCGGAGAAATTTCCGCGATCATCAATGAAGAAGCGTTCGACGACCTCGATGGCCCCATTATCCGGCTGGCGTCTCTCGACACACCGGTTCCGTTTTCTCCGCCGCAGGAGGAGTTTTTCCTGCCCAAAGTTTCGGACCTGGTGCGTGAGTCTCGCCGCCTGCACGCTTACTGATTTCCTGCTGCACCCGGCGCTGCGCTCCTGTCATTTATAAAAACCCGCAGGCATAATGTTCCGGTAGGATGCGGAGAGCGTCGTGTGCCAGTGAGGAGCTGAAATGCGCAACTTTATTCTGGGCGTTGTCATCACCATTGCGGTCCTGCTGATAGGCGGCCTTGGCCTCGCCCTGCTTGGCCTCTTGCCGACGCGAGCCAACGTCGACGCTCCAGCACTGGAAGGTCACATCGCCATGAGCGCCCTCGACAGTTCAGTGGAGCGCCATGCCGCGCACTTGAACAATCCCGTGCCTCCCACCGACGAGAATTTGATCGCGGGCCTGAAAATTTACACCATGAATTGCGCGCTTTGCCATGGCGACGTCGATCGCAAGCCCTCGGTTCTGGCAAAATCGTTCTATCCGCCGCCTCCGAGCCTGATTCTTGACCCATCCGATGATCCGGAATGGCACGTCTTCTACGTGATTCACAACGGCGTCCGCTACACCGGCATGCCCGCATGGGACAAGGCGCTCTCGGAGTCTGACATCTGGAAAGTTACGGCGTTCCTCACCCGCGTAGAAAAGCTGCCACCCGCGGTGCAGGATTATTGGAAGAAATCCAGTGGCGTGGCTCCTCCCACCGGCGAGCAGCCGGAGGGACACGGCGAGCACAAGTAGCTCTTAGGAGTTGTCGCTATCCTGGCGGATAGCTGAAATTGATGGTGATCACGGTTTGCGTTGCGGCAGCGTGGCCGTTGACACTGTAGGGTTGGAATCGCCATTGCTTGACAGCGGCGATCGCGGCCCGGCCCAGAATGAAATATCCGCGAACAAGTTTTAGATCCTCGACGCTACCGTCGCGCGCAATCACCGCCTGTAGCACCACCGGACCCTGAAGT
>Ga0182015_10004195_pt1 | contig 15694 bp, 7 predicted proteins | sample 712P3MmetaG_FD_120478 | JGI IMG/M metagenome (GOLD analysis project Ga0182015, IMG submission 120478) | Permafrost microbial communities from Stordalen Mire, Sweden - 712P3M metaG | ecosystem: Environmental > Terrestrial > Soil > Wetlands > Permafrost | place: Sweden: Stordalen | collected... | reverse complement strand
CTGGCGGCCAGGATGCGGTGCACGCGACAAAGGCAAAAGCAATAAGGTTGCCGGGCAAAGAACGCCCGAACGCCCGGCGGCATCGCGGCTCGGAATCCAGAAGCCTCTCCCGACGGAACCTCACCATAGGAATCTGGCAAGAAACACGAAACCCTCTGCCTGCCAGCCCATCAGGCAAACCGCAGAGGGTCTCGATTACCTATTCCTTCGGAGCCAGCCCCGCGTCATCGGCCGTGGATCACTCCGCAAGGCGCGACCCCGGCAGAGCGAGTACAACCTTAACACCCATCCAGAAGCCTTGAATATCAAGCACGGCTTCGATGACTCAATCCGCGCCTTGCAAACGCACGCTGCGGCAAGGTAAAACAATCACGTCTTCGGCCGTTCCCGTTGGCCGGTTTTGAAGTGATAACGTATGGCCGGTTTTAAGGTGATCACCGAGGACGAGTGAGTTTGTCGTCTGGATTCGCGGATGCCAACGATTCGCAAAAGTCTGTCGAATCTCTTGACCTGTTTGTTTCTTTCTCGAAAGGAGAGCCTGTACCTGCGGATCCGCTTCTTCCGAAATCCTGTTCAGGCGCACTCAAAAGAGGCATCTTCTTGCGTGCTCCCTTTCCCACTAACCACTAGTCAACTGTCATTCCGCCGGTAAGATTCGCGACGGTGCGTCGCCCTGCGATCACGCCGTTCAATTTTTACAAGTGCCAGGCGCTTTAATCACTATCTCAATTCTTGACAGAATCCTCTCTCCTCTGGAACCGAGTCAGCGGACTCAAGTGCCGCTCATAATCCGAGTTCGGCACTGGAAAACAATCTTCTGATACACGTTTGCCGAACAGCCACCAAAACAGCCATTCGACCAAAATGATAATGGCAGCCGATTTGGCAGCCTCGCATGTAGTTGATTTTTTAGGGTGATTTGGCTCCTCAGGTAGGACTCGAACCTACAACCCTTCGGTTAACAGCCGAATGCTCTGCCATTGAGCTACTGAGGAGTGTCCGGGCGGGCACTTTTGCAACTGAACCAATTTTACCCCAAACACAACACCCTGAGTCAAAAGCCTTTCATTTGAAGCCTGCCGACCGCTGCTTCGCCTCCCTTGCTGATCCCGGGCCGCAAATCCTGACGTGCGCCCCCCAAAAAGGCTAGTGTTCTGGATCGAGGCGGTTCGCTCCCGGAACGGAATTCGGAACCGAATTCCCGGGATGACGATGGATCGAGGCCCCGCGATATGGGCCATCCTCGGTACGCGGCGGAGGTAGAAGACGTGTGGGAGGGGAGGATACCTGGCCCCCGGTTCCCTACAACAGACGACGGCCGCATTGAGGGCCGACCTGTGTTGGCTGTCCCATACGGATGGGATCAACCTGACAATGCAGCTCGCATAGAGAGGTTGGGAACTGGCCTGCGTGTGACGCGGAGCAGTGATTCACCCAACACCGGAATAAACGCTCTGCATCACCTGACGTATGAACCACATTTCGCCACGCGAGCACCTGAGATTGGAGCAGAAATGGAGGAGGAGGAAGAGGGGCAGACCTTAGGTTGCAACGCCATTGAGACTCCCCTCCAAACTTCTGCACTGGAGAGCGGCTAACCAAGCAGTTGAACCTGGCATTCTCTTTGATACCGCTCAGAGGAACGCGCCACCATGACTGACTGGTAACGGCTTGCAGGTACAGACGGGTGCTCGGGCAGAGCGCCTACGTCTCGTTTTCACTTCCGCGGAACCTATCCTTTCTATAACCTCTCTTCAACTATGCGACGAACAACAGCGGTGCTCTTTCTTCTTGCGGTCACTCTGTCAGCATCCGCTCGAGACGCAGCGGACCACTGGTTTGAAGTGCGCAGTCAACACTTCGTTGTGCTCACAGACACCAATGAAAAACAGGCACGCCGCGTTGCCATCCAGTTTGAACGAATGCGCTCTGTGTTTCAGGTGCTGATGCCAGCCGCTTCAGATATCAGAATACCGACATCCAGGAGAAGGATGTGCTGCTGGGGCAGGCAAGCCCGGATGACATCCTCTATCTACGCCAGAACCGACTGCTCCCGCTGACCACGCTGTTCAAAGTCGACCAGACCTCGCCTTATTATCACGAGGAACAAAAAGGTTCCGTCTTCTATGCCGAGTCGTGGGCGCTGACGCACTATCTTGAGATTACGGATGGACAGAAGGGGACGAACCGCCTGCAGAACTACGCCGACTTGCTGGTCAAGAAAGAGGATCCGGTCGTCGCAGCACAAGAAGCTTTCGGCGACCTGAACCAGTTGGAGAAGTCGCTGAACCGCTACGTTGCGCAAGGCCAGTTCATGATGTTCAAAATGAACAAGGCGGTTAGCGTGGACGAGTCTACATTTCAGGTTCGCGCGATCCCAACCTCCGATGCCGATGCAATCCGGGCGGATGTCCTGGTCTACAATCGGCGAACAAAAGACGCGCAAACGCTGATCGATTCCACTCTGCACGATGACCCGCAGAACGCTCTCGCCCACGAGACGATGGGTTATCTCAAGTTTCGCGAAGGAGACGTACCAGCCGCCAGAAAATGGTACGGCGAAGCGGTGCGACTGGACTCCCAGAGCTACCTGGCGCACTACTATTATGCAGTCATGTCGATGGGCGCGGGGGACCCGGGCCAGGATCCTGAGATCGAATCCAGCCTGCGCACCTCTATGAAGCTTAATCCTGGTTTCGCTCCCGCATATGACGCACTTGCGACTTACTACTCCAGGGACCCTGCAAAGGCCGAGGCAGCTCATTTGTTAAATGTGCAGGCGATTAGCCTCGAGCCGGATAATCTTAACTATCGGCTCAACGCTGCCGGCGTCCTGAGGAACGAGCAACAATACGACAACGCTTTGGCAGTGCTGAAGGCGGCGAGTCACGTGGCAAAGACGCCGGAGCAGGCTGCCTCCGTTCAGGCGCGGATGGATCAAATCGAGCGATACCGTGCTGATGTGGAGCGAATGAGGCAAGCGGAGAAGGAACCCCAAACAACGACTACCTTTGTTAGCGACACTCGCACGATGACAATGACGAGTAGTGACGGGCGCAAGTTCGTCATCAAGCCGGAGAGCGCGCAGGCAAATCCGAAATATCCCACAGAAGCACCCACTGGCCTGCATCACACGGCGAGAGGCATTCTGCGGCGCGTGCACTGCGCGTATCCATCGATCCTTACGCTGAGCGTCGAGACAGTAGGCCAAGGCCCTGCGGTCTCGCTGTACCGCAACGACTTCAAACAGATCGAATTCAGCGCTACGAATTTCGCTCCAAAAGGGGATCTCAATCCCTGCACGGATATCGAAGGTCTCAAGGCCAACGTTGGATACGCCGAAGTGTCAGACAAATCCATAGCCGGCCAGATCCTTTCCGTTGAGCTGAGCAAATAGCGAGAACTTCGGCGCCATGGTCGCACATCCGCTCGTCGATCACGACTGTCAGCTCATGGATATATAACTCTTTAGTTGTAGGGGCGTTAATCAGCGAGGCGCGGAGAGCTCCAGCCTCGGGTCTTCTGCCCAGCGCGTCCATTTTTTCCTTTAATATCAGGGCGGGACAGTTTACTTCGCGAAACTGGTTCCATAAGCCGAACGTTTACAGCTCGAGGGCATGAGTTCGTATCGTTCTCGCAACGCGCCAGTCATTCAACCTCTGAATAATTGTCGAAACTCAGAACGACTCAGGCCATCGCCGGTTCAGGAGAGATCATGAAGAAAAGCGAGCAGCGCAATGCGGTCGCAAGCGCTAACGCCAGTCCCTCCAAAAGCGTCAGGAGCAACGGGAAGAATGGCCACAGCAATGCTGTTGCCGAACCGCCCGATGCTCAACTTGACGTAATCCTCGCACAACTGCAAGCCGTTCGAGATGGCAACTTCTCCGTGAGACTTCCCGGTGCATGGACCGGATTGCCGGGGAAAATAGCAGATACGTTTAATGAAATCGTCGCCGCCAACCAGCAGATGGCGAAGGAACTGAGGCGCGTCGGCCAGGTGGTAGGCAAGGAGGGCAGGACAAGGGAACGCACGCGGTTCTACGAGTCGAGGGGCGCTTGGGGAGAAATGGAAGTTTCCGTGAATACGTTGGTGGAGGATCTTCTTCGGCCAACCACAGAGGTCACACGCGCGATCGCGGCGGTGGCCCAGGGCAACCTGGCACAAACCGTCCGATTAGACGTGGACGGCCGGCCGCTCGAAGGAGAATTTTTCCGTTCGGCAGAGATCGTGAACACCATGATCCAGCAGCTCAGTGTGTTCACCTCTGAGGTGACGCGGGTCGCGCGTGAGGTAGGCACGGACGGCAAACTTGGCGGCCAGGCACAGGTGCCAGGAGTTGCGGGCACCTGGAAAGACCTTACCGACTCCGTCAATTCCATGGCCAGCAACCTGACCGGACAAGTACGCAACATTGCCGAAGTGGCGACCGCGGTCGCCAGCGGCGATCTCTCGCGCAAAATTACAGTGGATGTCCGCGGCGAAATCTTGCAGCTCAAAGAGGCGATCAACACCATGGTCGATCAGCTGCGCTCGTTTGCGTCCGAGGTGACGCGCGTAGCGCGCGAAGTGGGAACAGACGGCAAACTCGGCGGCCAGGCAGTGGTGCCCGGCGTGGCAGGCACCTGGAAAGATCTCACTGACTCCGTCAACGCCATGGCCGGCAACCTGACAGCCCAGGTGCGCAATATCGCCGAAGTTACCACTGCGGTCGCACGCGGCGACCTGTCGCGCAAAATCACTGTGGATGTGAAGGGGGAGATTCTCGAGCTCAAAGACACCATCAACACCATGGTCGATCAGTTGAACGCATTTGCCGGCGAAGTTACCCGCGTGGCGCGCGAGGTCGGTACAGAAGGAAAGTTAGGCGGGCAGGCACAGGTGCCGGGGGTGGGCGGCACCTGGAAAGACCTCACAGACAACGTAAATTTCATGGCCAGCAACCTGACCGGACAGGTGCGCAACATCGCGGAAGTAGCTACCGCGATCGCCAGTGGGGACCTTTCCAGCAAGATCACCGTCGACGTGCGGGGCGAGATCCTGCAGCTCAAGGAGACCCTGAACACTATGGTCGATCAGCTGAACCGGTTCGCTGGTGAGGTTACGCGCGTCGCCCGTGAGGTGGGCAGCGAAGGCCGGTTGGGCGGGCAGGCAAACGTCCCCGGCGTGGCCGGCACCTGGAAAGACCTTACCGACTCCGTCAATTCCATGGCCGGCAACCTGACCGGGCAGGTACGCAATATTGCGGAAGTGACCACTGCCGTGGCGCGTGGCGATTTGTCGCGCAAAATTACCGTAGACGTGAAAGGCGAGATCCTCGAGCTCAAGAACACCATCAACACCATGGTCGACCAGCTCAACGGGTTTGCGGGCGAGGTTACGCGCGTAGCGCGCGAAGTGGGCACTGAAGGCAAGCTGGGCGGACAAGCGCAGGTGCTCGGCGTCGCCGGCACGTGGAAAGATCTGACCGACAACGTGAACTTCATGGCCAGCAACCTCACCGGCCAGGTCCGCAACATCGCGGAGGTGGCCACTGCCGTGGCCCGTGGCGATCTATCCCGCAAGATCACTGTAGATGTGAAGGGCGAAATTCTGGAACTCAAAGACACCATCAACACCATGGTGGACCAGTTGCGGGCATTTGCTTCTGAAGTTACGCGCGTAGCGCGCGAAGTAGGCACCGACGGAAAGCTAGGCGGCCAGGCGCAGGTACCCGGTGTGGGCGGTACGTGGAAAGACCTTACGGATTCCGTCAACTCCATGGCAAGCAACCTGACTGGTCAGGTCCGCAATATCGCAGAAGTCTCTACCGCCATCGCCAGTGGCGATCTTTCCAAGAAAATTACCGTGAACGTGAGCGGAGAAATTCTGCTCCTCAAAGAGACCATCAACACCATGGTCGATCAGCTGAACGCATTCGCCGGCGAAGTCACTCGCGTGGCGCGCGAAGTGGGCAGCGAAGGGCGCCTGGGCGGCCAGGCCAACGTTCCCGGTGTTGCCGGCACCTGGAAGGATCTTACGGATTCTGTAAATTCAATGGCCGGCAATCTGACCGCCCAGGTGCGCAATATTGCTGAAGTGACCACAGCCGTGGCGCGCGGCGATCTATCGCGGAAGATCACCGTGGATGTACGCGGTGAAATTCTGGAGCTGAAGAACACGATCAACACTATGGTCGATCAGCTCAATGCGTTCGCCGGAGAAGTAACCCGTGTGGCGCGCGAGGTCGGGACTGAAGGCAAGTTAGGCGGACAAGCGCAAGTACCGGGCGTGGGCGGCACCTGGAAGGATCTGACGGATAACGTAAACTTCATGGCCAGCAACCTCACTGACCAGGTCCGCAATATAGCCGAGGTGGCCACCGCTATAGCCAACGGCGACCTTTCCAAAAAGATTACCGTAGATGTGCGCGGCGAGATCCTCCAGCTCAAGGAAACACTCAACACCATGGTGGAGCAACTGCGCTCGTTTGCCGCGGAAGTGACACGCGTCGCGCGCGAGGTGGGCAGCGAGGGCAAGTTGGGCGGTCAAGCCAATGTACCGGGCGTGGCCGGCACGTGGAAGGACCTTACCGATTCCGTAAATGCGATGGCCGGCAATCTGACCGGGCAGGTACGCAACATCGCGGAAGTGACCACTGCGGTGGCCCGCGGTGACTTGTCGCGCAAGATCACGGTAGACGTGAAAGGCGAAATTCTGGAGCTGAAGAACACCATCAATACCATGGTGGATCAGCTCAATGCGTTCGCTGCGGAAGTGACACGCGTGGCCCGCGAGGTGGGGACCGATGGCAAGCTGGGTGGCCAGGCGGAAGTGCCTGGGGTTGCTGGAACGTGGAAGGATCTGACCGACAACGTGAATGTAATGGCCGCCATCCTTACCGAACAGGTGCGCGGCATCGTTAAGGTAGTCACCGCGGTTGCGAATGGAGTGCTGACTCAGAAGTTGACGGTAAATGCCAAAGGCGAAGTTGCCGCATTGGCGGAGACCATCAACAATATGACCGACACACTGGCTACCTTCGCCGATCAGGTAACTACAGTAGCCCGCGAAGTGGGCGTAGAGGGGAGGCTTGGAGGCCAGGCGAACGTGCCGGGCGCCGCGGGCACGTGGAAAGATCTGACTGGAAATGTGAATCTCCTCGCAGACAATCTGACAAACCAGGTTCGGGCCATCGCCGAAGTGGCGACCGCGGTGACCAAAGGCGACCTGACCCGCTCTATCCAGGTAGTGGCAAGCGGCGAGGTCGCGGAGTTGAAAGACAACATCAACACCATGATCAACAATCTGCGCCTCACCACGGAGCGCAACACCGAGCAAGACTGGCTCAAGACCAATCTCGCGCGTTTCACCGGCATGTTGCAAGGTCAGCGCGATCTGTCAACCGTCGGCCGGACGCTGCTGTCGGAGCTGGCGCTGTTGGTCAACGCACAACAGGGCGTTATCTACCAAATGCACGGTGAAGAAGAGGTGGCCATGGTGCCGCTTTCCGCCTTTGCGGATGATGGACATGACGTGCACCTGCGAAGGTTGAGGGTAGGCGAGGGACTCGTGGGGCAGTGCGCCGCGGAAAAACGGCGCATGGTGATCACCGATGTGCCGCCCAACACCATCTCCATCCGATCGGGCCTGTTCGAAGCCACCCCGCGCAATGTAATCGTCCTTCCAGTGCTCTTCGAGGACCGGGTGAAGGCGGTCATTGAGCTGGCCTCGCTGAGCACGTTCACTGCTTTGCAACTCGCGTTTCTGGAACAATTGACCACCAGTATCGGCATCGTGCTCAACAGTATCGAGGCCACCATGCAGACCGAAGGGCTGCTGAAACAATCGCAGCAATTGGCCACGGAGCTGCAGACTCAACAGAAAGAGTTACAGCAAACCAACGAACAGCTGGCGCAGAAAGCGCAGCAGCTGGCCGAACAAAATGTAGAGGTGGAACGCAAGAACCAGGAAATTGAGCAGGCCCGCGGCGCGCTTGAGGGCAAGGCTAAGGAGTTGGCGCTGACCTCCAAATACAAATCGGAGTTCCTGGCCAATATGTCGCATGAACTGCGCACACCTTTGAATAGCATTCTGGTTTTGGGCCAACAGCTCAGCGACAATCCGGGAGGCAATCTCACTTCGAAACAGGTGGAGTTTGCCCGCACCATCCACGGGGCCGGAACGGACCTACTCAATCTCATCAGCGATATCCTCGACCTTTCCAAGATCGAATCCGGCACCGTCTCAGTCGAGGCGGAGGAGGTTACGTTCGCAAGCCTGCTGGAGATGATCGCACGGCCTTTCCGTCACGAGGCCGAGAACCGGCGGCTCGGCTTCGAGGTAAACACCGGCGCCCATCTGCCGCGCAGTTTTGTGACCGACTCCAAGCGACTGCAACAGGTGCTCAAGAATTTACTATCCAACGCATTCAAATTCACCGAGCAGGGCGGTGTAAGTCTTTCGGTATCGATCATCGAGAAAGGATGGAGCGAGGACCATCCCATACTCAGCCGGGCCGCTTCGATTGTCTCCTTCGAGGTTGCCGACACGGGAATCGGTATTCCATTCGAGAAGCAGCGGATGATCTTCGAGGCATTTCAGCAGGCGGATGCCGGGACGAGCCGCAAGTACGGCGGCACGGGTCTTGGGCTAGCCATCAGCCGTGAACTGGCCAGCTTGTTAGGCGGCGAAATTCGGCTGCGGAGCGCACCAGGAAGCGGGAGCGTGTTCACGCTCTTCTTGCCGCAAACCTATATGGGCCCCTCTGCATCCAGTGTTGCCACGTTGGAGGCCAAAGCCTCGCCTTCGGGCACGAGCACACAACTGTTGAGCGCGAGCGTTCTGGAACTACCGGCCGAACGGATAGGGGACGATCGCGAAATTCTGCAACCGGGGGATGCGGTTCTGCTGGTTATCGAAGATGACCCGCACTACGCGCGGCTGTTGCGCGACCTGTCGCGCGACAACGGCTTCAAAGTACTTCTGGCCATGCGTGGCACAGAGGGGCTTGCCTTGGCCCGCGAATTTCGGCCCACAGCCATATCGTTAGATGTCTTTCTCCCTGACATGCTGGGCTGGACCGTGCTCAACCACCTCAAGCAGGATCCGCAGACACGTCATATTCCAGTGCAGATACTAACGGTCGATGAGGACCGCCGGCACGGGTTGGCGCGTGGAGCTTTCGCCTCGGTGGTAAAACCCGCCACCGCAGGGGAAATAAGCGCCGCCTTTATCAGGATGAAGGAATACGCGGTGCTCGAACGCAAGCGATTGTTGATCGTTGAGGACAACCCGGCGGAGCAACTGAGCATTCGCGAACTGCTCGGTGATGACGATATCGATGTCACCGTAGTCACCAACGGCGGTGAGGCACTCGATAAACTCTGCGACCAGTTGTTCGACTGCGTTGTGCTTGACCTTCGTCTCCCGGATATGTCGGGCTTCGAGGTATTGGAGCGCCTTCGCGAAACCCCATCGCTCGGCGACGTGCCAGTCGTAGTATTTACGGGCAAAGAATTGTCCCCAGCAGAAGATGCCCGTCTGCGCACGCTGGCTCGCAGTGTTGTGGTAAAGGGAGTCGAGTCGCCCGAACGGCTGTTGGACGAAACGGCTTTGTTCCTTCATCGGGTCATCGCGAACCTGCCACCCGACAAACAGAACATGCTCGACAGGCTGCATCGCTCCGACGATGCGCTTATCGGCAAGAAGGTGCTGGCTGTTGACGATGACGTGCGCAACATCTTCGCCCTCAGTAGCGTTCTCGAACGTCGTGGAATGACGGTATTGACCGCCGGCACCGGCCGGGAAGCGATCGCCATCCTGGAATCGACTCCTGACATGGCGATCGTGTTGATGGACATCATGATGCCGGAGATGGATGGATACGAGACCATGCAGGTGATGCGGCAAAACGGATTGTTTCGACGGCTGCCGATTATCGCCCTGACCGCCAAAGCAATGAAGGGCGACCGTGAAAAGTGTCTTGAAGCGGGTGCCTCCGAGTATCTGGCAAAGCCAGTCAATACGGAGCAGTTGCTGTCGGCATTGCGCATTTGGCTGCACAGATAATCACCGGCGTTGATGCCGACAGAGTTTGTTTGGGTAGAGGTTTTCCGGAGGGGAGCGCCACGATGGAACAGAAAGTGAACATCTTGATGGTGGACGATCAACCGGGAAAGCTGTTGACCTACGAGGCCATCCTGGGCGAGCTCGGGGAGAACCTGGTCAAGGCATCTTCCGGCAAAGAAGCTCTGGAAATCCTGCTCAGGATGGACATCGCGGTCGTGTTGATGGATGTGAGCATGCCGGAACTGGATGGCTTTCAGCTTGCGGATTTGATCCGCCAACATCCACGTTTTCAGAAAATCGCCATTATCTTCATCTCTGCCGTCCACCTCACCGACCTCGACAGACTCACGGGATACCAGCGCGGCGCAATGGACTACATTTCTGTTCCCGTGGTCCCCGAATTGTTGCGAGCCAAGGTCAGCGTGTTCGCCGAACTGCATCGAAAAGCGCGTGAGCTGGAGCTGTTGAACAGCGAATTGGAACACCGCGTTCTGGTAAGAACGGCGGAATTGAGGGAGAGCGAGCATCAGTTGCGGCAGCGCGCTGATTTGGTCGATCTTGCCACCGAGGCCATCATGGTTCGCGACCAGGACGGCATTCTTCAACTGTGGAATTCGGGCGCAGAAACATTTTATGGTTGGAATCGGAGCGAGGTGCTGGGTAGAAACGTCCATCAGATATTGCGCACCAAATTGCCCAGCCCGGCGGAAGAAATACAATCTCTGATCCTGCGAGAGGGACGATGGGAGGGTAACCTGGTCCAGTTCACGAAAGACGGCCGCGAAGTGGTCGTGGCCAGCCGTCAAGTCCTGCAAAGGGATGGAGGCGGGGGTGGCCATGCCATCCTGGAGATTAGCCGGGACATAACGGCAAAACTACAAGCTGAGGAAGCGCTGCGCAAGGCCGAGAAACTCGCCGCGATGGGCAGGGTCGCGGGCATTATCGCACATGAAATCAACAATCCCCTGGAGGCGATCCGGAATGTGTTTTACCTATTGCAGCACCATCCCTCGTTGAACGACGAGGCCCGGAAGTACACCAGGATTGCCGACGAGGAGCTGTCCCGGGTTGCACACATCACCCGGCAGACATTGAGCTTTTATCGTGAATCAAAAGAGGCGGTTCCCGTTCTCATCTCAGAGATCCTTAACGACATTCTCTCGCTTCAGGCACGTCTGTTCGAACACAACGCGATTGTTCTCGAGAAAGAGTACAGCAGCGAGGGTCCGATCCTTGGCTTTCCCGGCGAATTAAAGCAAGTGTTTCTCAATCTTGTCGGCAATGCAATCCAGGCTATGCCTGAAGGCGGCCGGCTTCGCATTCGAGTCAGCGAGGCGATTGATAAGGAGCAGCAGCGGCAGGGCGTGCGGGTTTTGATTTGCGATACCGGTTCTGGGATTCGCCCCGAAGACACGAAGCAGCTGTTCGAGCCGTTCTTCACCACCAAATCCACCAAGGGCACCGGATTGGGTCTTTGGATCAGCAAGGGTATCGTTCAGAAGCACCAGGGCATCATTCGCTTCCGGAGTATGCGGCTGTTTCGGGGGAACATTACGGCCTTTTCCGTGTTCATTCCCAAATCCGCAGCCTCACCGCTAAAGGAATTGAGCCTGGTATCGAGTTCGTCACTGATATAGTTACCGTTTTTGGGCCCGAGGAGCGTGGATGTCCGACAGAGATCACATCTTGTGTGTCGACGACGAAGAGAATCAGCTGGCAGTGCGCAAGCTTGTGCTTGAATGCGAGGGCTATGTCGTGTTGACCGCCAGTTCGGGACAACAGGCCCTCAATCTCCTTGCTCTTCACCGCGTCGACCTTGTCTTGTCTGACCATCTGATGCCTGGGATGGTCGGGACAGAGCTCGCACGCCAAATTAAACTCCGTAACCCGGATCTGCCGGTCATCTTGATCTCCGCAGTAAACGAGATACCCGCCGACGCCGTCTATGCGAATCTCTTTATGAGCAAACTCGATGGTCCTGCCGCCATGTGTCAGAACATTTCTGCACTGCTGATGCGATCCAGAAAGGATGCACGCGCACTCACTGAATAAGCCTGCCGGGCAGCTCTCCGCGCCAGTGGTGAATCTACCCTCACCCGATCGGCTAGTCAGGAACGCTGTCGTCGCAGATCCGCTCGTCGATTCAGATTGTCAGCTTCTGCGCGCCGAAGCTGCTTCGGCATCAGCCTGCTGATTCTAGCTTCGATCTCTTTAGAATCGCCTCCGCTGCGCGCCTCCCTGAGGCTAATGCGCCCTGGATCGAGGCGGTTTCCCGGTAGTCGCCGCACATGTAGACGCCTCCCGTGCCGCCGAGTTGTACCGGTGCCTGCTCCCATTCCGCATGCCGCTGCTGCGGGAGCGCGTGGGCCAATGGGTAGGCCGCAAGCAACCTCCAGGAGTCGATGACCGGGCCAAACCACTTCCGCAAATGGAGGCGGACGGCACCTTCCAGCCGGTTAAGTGCCGCCTGGTCGGCCGGGGCTACGCCCACCACACTCGCCGCGACCAGGTGAGCGCCGGGGGGCGCGTAAGCAGCCGAAATCGCGGTCATCACCACCGCGTTATTTACGGGTCCAGCGCTGCGGCCCTCGCCGTTCAGCAAAATAATGGGCTCGTTAATCGGCGGGGCCTGCTGGGCAGCATAGTAAAAGGCCGTGGTCTTGTTCCAGGCCCGCACCTCGGGCACACCCCAACCGCCCACGCCTGCGAGCAGCGCGTTGCCTTCGTTGCCCGCCACGGCGAGCACCACGGCGCGCGCGTCTACGTGCGGGCCGCCTTCTACCTGCAGCTGGAACGATTTCTCGTTGCGCGTCACCGTGCTCACCCGTGCGCCCGTTGTCAGGGTGCCCGCATTCAGTTTCGCCGCCAATTGCAACGGTATCTGTTCCATACCTTCCGATGGAACCACCGCGTCGCCGACAGCGAACATGCGAAAGAGAAATTCAAAGAAGCGGCTGGAGGTTACCAGTTCGCGTTCCAGAAAGACGCCGCCGAAAAACGGCTCAAAGAAGCGTTCGATGATTTGCGGACCGAAGGAAACCGCCTGCAGGTAGTCACGCGTAGTTTTCTCCGGACGGGTGAAGATCTCTTCCAAACCGCCTCGGCGAACCCGCGCGCGGAGTTTCGCCACTGCCAGCTTGTCAGAAAACGGCACGATCGGGTCAAACACGAATCTGGCCGCTCCGAGAGGCTTGCGGAAAGGGTCGGCGAACCGATGAAATTCGCCGCCATGCCATACCAGCGCGCCCGGTTGGAACTTTTTCAACCCCAGGGCGTTGTAATCCAGCAGCCGCATCGCTTCCGGATAGGCGGTCTGCATCACTTGAAATCCGCGATCAAGGCGAAAGCCTTCTACCGTATCAGTACGCACCCTGCCGCCGGACCTGTCACTCGCCTCGAGCAGGACCACCGATATGCCGGCATCCTGCAGGGATAGGGCGCAACTGAGCCCGGCCAGGCCCGCCCCTATGATGGCAACGTCGGTCATCGCTTCCCTGCCTTCGACGTTCGTAAGGGATGCAAAACCAAATCGTAAATTGAGCGGCGGTCACGCCCATGGCTACCCATCGCCTCTGCCTTGCGACTGGCCAGCCCCGGCTCTGCCCTGCGTAACTGCTGGAGAAATACCGTCTCAGACCGGGTAAACGGTTTGGGACCCGGCCTCCTGCGGGCATCGAATGATGTTGCCGACAAATTGAGAGGGCGACCCAGGTATCGCTCTAGAGATCTGAGATCCTCATAGCCGATGCCGGAATGGTAACACTCTCTCCCTCTGTCATTTAGACCTGTTGGCCATGGAGCCGAGAGAGACGCGATATGGCATTTCACTGGTTGAACGACCGGGCTGATTTTGCATTTCGTTCCGGAGGGTGGCCCAATCAAGCTCTGCTTGAGTTGGGGTACATCTTGGGGCTGGAAATGTACCCCACTCAAGCCAAAAAACGGCTTGAATGGGCCACCCTCCACAAATCCACTAGTACAGCAGCACCGCTAGCTTGTAGGTGGTAAAGCCCTGCCCTGGGTTGCCGGAGTCGCAGGCACCCACCGCTGCCTTGTGATATTTACCGGTTGCAATCTTCTGTTCCAGCACCTCCGGTAAACGGCCCAGATCCGTTCCCTCCCAACGCATGATGAACCTGGGGACGGAGCCGCCTGCCGCGCCGTGATCCATTTCGCAGGTCTGACGGGCATCCTGGGTCATCCCCGCCGGTTGAAGACCTCGTTGCTGAAGCAATTGCCCAATCTTCTGCTCAACCTGGTCCGGCCCAAGCTCGGCCACGTTGGCGGCAAAGTCCTGCACCGCGAAGTAGTTCCCTCCCCGCTGTACCAGGCCCACGCCAATCGTGGTCATCGATGGGTTGAGAATATTCGCACGATGAGGCGGGGAATGCATCCACTCCTGTTCGAGGGCATCGGGGTTTGGCGCTTCGGCAACGTTCTCGGCGATGGAGCGGAAATGCGCACCCGCTGCGCCGGCGCGAGCGGCCAGGTCAGGCTCACCCGGAAATTGGTGCGAGAGAGTGGCCTGCTGGGCCATCAGCTGGGCGTGCTCTGCGGCTGCCTGGGCCAGCACCGGGTCCCACTTGAGCGGACCCAGACCATGTTGGGCCCGGTCTGCATTGGCCAGCTGCATCACTTGCTGTTCTGGAGATTGCTGAGCCTGCGATTGCTGCGTGAGGACAGGTGTGGCTGCCAGCAGCGCCATGGCTGCCGCCACCGTAATCGTCGAACACGAATATCGTTTGCGCATGGTTTCTCCCCTTTCATATCAACCCGCGGGCGGCGAATAGTATGTGCAACCAATGGGCCATGGTCACTCTTCGGCCCGGTACCTATGCGATCATGATCTCGATGGCCCTTGCTCGGACTCTTCGCCACCAGCCGCTCGGCGTCATTGGCATTCTGCTGCTGATCCTATTTGTGACCATCGCGGTGCTTGCGCCCGTGATTACACCCTACGATCCCGCGACCATCGACCTGGCACAGCGCCTCATTCCGCCTTGTCACGCCCACTGGTTCGGGACCGACGAACTCGGCCGTGACATCTTCTCCCGCATTCTCTCAGGTGCGCGCCTCTCGCTGATGGTTGCCGTGAGTGTCGTCGGTCTATCGCTCTCCGTGGGCCTGGTGCTGGGCGGGCTGGCGGGTTTCTATGGCGGCCGGGTCGATACGCTGCTTAATGTCTTTGTCATGAATGCCTTTCTCTCGTTTCCGGGCATTCTGCTGGCCATCGCCTTTGTGGCGTTTCTCGGTCCCGGCCTGCTCAACCTGGTTTTTGCCCTGGCGATTGGCGGATGGGTGGGCTACGCCCGCCTGGTGCGGGCCCAGGTGCTCGCGGTCAAGGAACGTGAATTCGTGGAAGCCGCGCGCGCTCTCGGGGCCTCGGATCTGCGCATTTTTACCCGCCACATCCTGCCCAATATTCTGCAGCCCATCATCGTGCAGTCGGCCATCGGCATGGCAGGAGCGGTTCTGGCGGAGGCCACGCTCAGCTTTCTTGGTCTGGGGCTGCCGCCGCCGACGGCCAGCTGGGGTGGCATGCTGAACGATGCACGCTCCCACCTGTTCGATTCCCCGCATATGGTCGTGTTCCCGGCCATCGCCGTTATGCTCTGCGTGCTCTCGTTCAACTTTATCGGTGACGCG
>Ga0182015_10004194_pt1 | contig 15695 bp, 18 predicted proteins | sample 712P3MmetaG_FD_120478 | JGI IMG/M metagenome (GOLD analysis project Ga0182015, IMG submission 120478) | Permafrost microbial communities from Stordalen Mire, Sweden - 712P3M metaG | ecosystem: Environmental > Terrestrial > Soil > Wetlands > Permafrost | place: Sweden: Stordalen | collected... | reverse complement strand
CTAGGTCAGCAAACGCTTTCCTCTGGAGGAAAACAGCAGGAGTCTCCTTTTGAGCATCGATCCACTGTAGCGACCCGCACCGCAGCAGTATCACGCGGCCAAGGTCGCCTCGGCAAGAGCCCGCGCCGTCCCTCGGCTTTTCACGCCCGAAAAAGTCGAAGCCATCTTCGATATGCGGACGGAACGGCAGGTTCTGCTCACTCCTTTCGTGTTGAACAATCATTCAAACAACTTCAAGTCGCACTGCACCTGCCCCTTTACTGCGTCCGGCGCTCTACCAACTCCAGACTATTTCGAGCGCCCTTTCGCAGATTCTGATTTTTCGCGAAGCTGACGGCGGTACGTTCCGGGGGTACTACCGACGTATCGCTTAAAAGTCTTTCCGAACGCGCCGTCTGTTTCGTACCCAACGGCCCCAGCGATGCTTACCAGCGACTCGTTACTCTCTGCCATCATTTGGATGGCAGAGTGCATCCGCCAACGGGTGAGGTACGTCAAGGGACTCTCTCCAATGATTCTTTGAAAACGCGCAGCAAACATCGAGCGCGACATGCTGGCGACTTTCGCCATGGCTTTTACAGTCCAGGGATAACTGGGCCGCTCATGCAACTGCTGCAAAACCAAGCCGAGCTGAGGGTCCTCCAGCGCTCGCAGCCATCCGCCTTCCTCTGTTGGGAGTGCTTGGATGTGCGCGCGTAGCGCGTGAACGAATAAAACGTCGGCAAGCCGGGTGACGACGATCTCGTGCGCTGGCCGTCCTGCCTCCATTTCTGCGGCAACAAGTTGGACGACGGACTCGACCCAACGGGTGGCAACGAAGCCATCGCCCTTAACGTGCAGCACCCGGGGCAAAGCTGCGAGAACAGGATTGAGCCATGTCCCCCTAAACCCAAAACTAAAGGAGATGAGCGTGGTCTGGGTTCCTTGGCCGCCGTAGCGCAGGATACCTCCGCATCGGCCGCCGTGCGTCGCATAGATCTCGGGCAAAGGTCTGGATCGCGTCTTCGGTGAGTCGCGAAGGACGTGCGACGAGCCACCCAGAATAAAGACCCAATCGCCCGCCGCAAGCGCGATGCGCTTTCCTTCAATCTCCAGCCAACAACTTCCACGAGAAACGGCGTGGAAATATCCGGGGTGCGAGAGGTCGAGCTTAATGCCCCACGGCGCACTCAACTCCAGCCGGCCATAAACTTCCGTCTTCATCTGCAGGGTACGCAGCGATTCTGCCAAAACATCCATTAATCCATCCTAATAGGACGAGTGAGCCATAAATTGAGAGTCTTGCACCGTGAACGTCCACCAAGTCTACGTTATACATGAAGATGGTTGGCGGATTGCAACTCGGCGAATCCCCGCTTTGATGCGGCAACCGTATGACCGAACGATCATTTTCTAAGTGCTGCGAATGCACGAGAGGATTCAATGAAGCTACTCATCTTGGGTGCGACAGGTAAGACCGGAAGCGAGCTTGTAAAGCAAGCCCTGGAGCGAGGCTTTGAGGTCACAGCGCTTGTTCGCTCCCCTCATAAGATCAAGATTGAGGACGACAGGTTAACAGTCGTGACGGGCAGTCCACTCGATGAAGAGATACTCAATAAGATTGTGACAGGGAACGACGCCGTGTTGTCCGCTTTGGGTCACCCGGATCTCAGGGAAAGCTATCTTGTCACCGAAGCTGCGCGGACTTTGATAACGGTGATGAACACCAGCAATGTCAAGCGCTTCATGATTCTCTCATCGACGCTCGTCTCCCCCGGTGGAAGCTTTATGACGAAAATTCCACGCTATCTCACTCGACACGCATTGAACGATTCGGCGCAGATGGAGAAGATTGTGGGGCCTTCTAACCTCGCTTGGACGATTGTTCGACTAGTGCGGCTAACGAACAAATCGGCAGCTTCTTATCGGATCTTTGAAAACGAACCTCCGGCTGTGAGCCCTTCTATATCGAGGAAGAGCGTTGCCGTATGCATGCTCGATCTAGTTTCCGATCAGTCTTATTTTAAAAAAACCATTAGCATTTGCGCTTTGCGATAGTCGGCTGAACACCGATGAGAAGATCAGGAGTTCTGCAAATGATTCTAGTAACTGGTGCCACAGGCAACATCGGCCGTCCCCTCATCGACTTGCTCTATAGCCAAGGCGCCCGCATCCGTGGCGTCACCCGCAGCCCGCGGACGGCTGCTCTGCCCGCCCATGTCGAAGTCATAGAGGGGAACCCCTCGCGACCCGACACCATCTCCTCCGCGCTTCGGGGCGTCACCGGGTTGTTTTTCAATCCGCTCGCCGTTCAGAGTGCAATCGGCGAACTGCTTGCGCTTGCCCGAGAGCAGGGGGTCAAGCGTGTAGTCGCGCTGTCGGCGACCAATGTGGACGACGATCCCGCCGATCAGCCTTCCCGAATGCGCGGGGTGAATCACAAAGCGGTCGAAGAGGCCTTGAGTCAGTGTGGCCTTGAATGGGTGGCGCTGCGAATCAGCGTGTACGCCACCAACTCCATCGCGTTGTGGGCAGCTCAAGTTCGCGCCAATGATGTAGTTTACGGCCCGTACGCAGCGTCTGCGTCGTCGCCCATCCACGAACTGGACGTGGCCGCCGTCGCCGCCCGCGCGCTGCTCACCGACGAGTTGGTTGGTACGCGCCCTTTGCTGACAGGACCGCAGTCGCTCACCCAGGAGCAAATGGTTGGCATCCTCGGCGATGCGATCGGCAGGCCTTTGCGCTACCAGGAGATACCACCCGAGGCGGCCAAGCGGGCGATGATTGAGCGAGGTTTTCCCTTTCCCGAGGAACTGATCGACCGCTTGCATGCGTTGCTGGCCAAGGCCGTCGGGCAACCTGCATTGACCACTAACGACGTGGAAACGATCCTGGGTCGGCCGGCGCTCACCTATGCTCAATGGGCCACCAGCCACACCGATGCGTTTCGGGCAGCGAGTTCCTGAGGATCGAATGCACCAGGCCAATCGGACCGTGCCAGCGTCGGAGGCTTTTAGCTGATTTGTTTGAACGGCATGAGCTGTGTCGAGGTGCTCGATCCCATGAAGGCTCGGAACAGTGATCACGTGGCGGTTTCGGCTCGATCCATTCCGACTAGGTTATCGGCACTTTGCGACGCATCGAGTCAGGTCGTAGATTTCGCAATGAGAAGGTACCGATGCAAGATCCGACAATACGTCCGCCATGGCTCGAGAAAAGCTCTATCCGTTTCGGAGCCACTTCATGGAGATCGATAGTAACCAGATTTCATTTCGTGGATGAGGGAAGCGGGCCCACCCTGTTACTCCTTCACGGAAATCCCACCTGGTCCTTTCTATACCGGCATGTAATCCGTCGGCTTTCACATCGGTTTCGATGCGTGGCGGTTGACTACCCGGGATTTGGCCTGAGCTCTGCGCGTCCGGGGTACAGCTTCACGCCTCGCGAGCATTCGACAATCCTTGAACGATTCATCCTGGCGCTGGACCTGCGCGAAATTGGACTGGTGGTTCAGGACTGGGGTGGGCCGATTGGACTGGGCTTCGCGGGGCGTCATCCCGATCGCATTCGCGCTCTGATCATTTGCAACACATGGGCGTGGCCGGCGCAACGTACGAAACAGTTGGCTCGGTTCTCGAAAGTTGTCGGTAGCTCGATAGGTCGCTTCTTAATTCTCAATTTCAATGCGTTCGTCAACCTGATCCTGCCCTCTGGCATCAGCAGGCGTCTTTCAATCGCGGAGATGCGTGCCTACCGAGGTCCCTTTCCGACGCAATCCTCGCGCTTGCCGACATGGATATTCCCAAGAGAAATCCTTCATAGCCGCGATTACGTGGCTGAGGTGGAGTCAAATCTTGACAGGTTGAGCCTCAAGCCAACCCTCATTCTCTGGGGCGACCGAGACAAGGGGTTCCGGGATGGCGAGCGAGAGCGGTTCGAACAGCTCTTTCCCAATCACCATGTGCGAATCCTGCGTGGCTCAAAGCACTTTGTCCAAGAAGAAGCGCCTGAGCAAATCTGCGAAGAAGTGATCGCCCTTTATGCCACTCCAGACCAAATGTACGAAAACTTCCAGCGGTAGCCGTGAAAATTATGTACGAACTCAGTAGATCAACTTGACTTCGACGCTTTGATCGGAGGTGAGAGAGAACTTCGCCTCATCGAAGGCAGGTGCATGCATCTTCTTGGCAGCGCTGTTGGAGGCGCCATACCCTTCCTTTGGAATCCCGAGCATGTTCTTGTCGAGCTTGCCATTATTGTTTTCATCGTGAAACACCATAACGGCATAGGTACCTTGCGGAATCCCGGAGAAGACAGCTTTAGCGCTCAGCGTTTGAGGATCGATCTTCGCCGGTTGCGTGCGGAGCGCCTTAGACGCATCTCCGGGAAACCCTTCGGCACTGTGGAATAATGCGACCCGGACCATTCCGTTCGCATTCCGGGCATTGACGATGTGAACGGTCAATGTGACTGAACTCGGCGATTGTGCCGGCAAAAGTGTAGTGAAGAGATAAGACAGTATCGCAAATACCAGGGAGGCGGAATTGATTCGAGATCTAAAGCGCATGACTTGGACATCTCCTTTAGGTGGGACTCGTGACATGGTTTTCATGCTTAGCCGGCGTGGGCGGTCTTTCCACCATCAATGACCATCTGCGCGCCGGTCATGTAAGGGTGATCGTCGGAGGCTAGAACGAGGGCAAACGCAGCAATCTCTTCTGGGGTTGCCATCCTCTCAAGGCCCGGCACGTGAGACTTTGCCCACTGCTTGGCAGCAACTTCCCAGATCGCATCCGGCACATTTTCCATTCCGGCAGACCGGCGAACGAGAGCTGTATCGGTTGTGCCGGGAATAAGCGCGTTCACGCGAATGTTCTTCTGCGCGTAATCAAGCGCAGCAGACTGAACGAGACCCACGAGGCCACGTTTACTAGCGGTATAGGCAGTTCGCTTGTCGGTTGTTGCAATGGCATTCGAGGAGGACGTCACAACGATGTTTCCTCCACCACCGGCAAGCATGTGGGGGATCTCGTATTTCATCGCGAGGAAGACGCCCCGAAGATTCGTGGTCAACACGTCGTCCCATTAGCGCATCGCCTGGCTTCAGTTGAGTAAGCGTCACAGGACGCATACTGTCGATCATCTGCCAGTAGCTTTTCTGGCTGAGGCCGACACCCCAAAGCTTATGCGACTCATTGTCTATCGGCATTCGTGATCGGTTCTCAATTCCTCTTGGAGCAGATCGAGCATGATCCGCCACGATCGCCTGTCTGCGGAAGCCGAATAGGTAAATCCTGGCCGCCCGATCCTGTCGACAGCGGGGTTGGTATAGGCGTGACCCACCCCTCCGAAAACATGCAACTCCCAATCGGCACCACGGCGCGACATCTCCTTCGAGAACGCTTCGCGATGATCCTGCGGTACAACCGGATCTTGATCGCCGATCAACATCAGAACTTTCGCTCGCATCAGACCCTCAGGGCTGCCCTTCGGCGAGTCGAGTCCGGGATGAAAGCCAACCGCGCAGCGGACAAGTCCGCCACGGGCAAGTTCGAGCGCAGTGATACCACCTTGGCAGAAGCCAACAGCACCAAGTCGTGATCGGTCCACCGCGTCTTGACCGACCAGGATCTCAAGAGCACTTTTTGCCCGCTTGAAGATCAGCCCCGGCTCGGACATCAGTCCTCTGTGACGATTCACGGCTTCGGTAAACGGGAAGGATTCACCATACAGATCAAGCACGAAGGCGGCGTATCCCGCTTCTGCCAACGCTTGTGCGCGCGCCTTGATATGCTCGTTGACACCCATCGCCTCGTGGGCGACGACAATTCCTGGAACGATTCCGGCTCCCGAAGGGCGAACGTAATAGCCCGTGAAACTGGTTCCGTCCACCAGATAATGAATAGGCTCGAGGGGCGGCCCCGTGGGCGATACGATATGTCTGGGAATTTGCAGTCGTTGCTCATCCTTAAAGCATCGAGCTACAGGGTCATCAAGTTGATCGGACATCAGGCGCGCTCCACAGTTCGGTTTAGAACATTCTGGAGTGTGCGCTGATGGCTGTATTGAAGCTTTGGGACATCTGCGCTGATGCAGCCAGATGGAGCTTCTGGCGTAGAGCGTTCGGGTATTTGCTGATTAGAGATAAAACGCGAGACGAGTTTGAGAGTGGCTCACCCCTTTGGCTAGTAACGAGCACCCCTCACGCGAGTACCGCCCGGGCGTGATGCCAAGTCGCCGGCGCCACTCACGAATTTGGTGCGCCTGGTCAGAGTACCCTTCAGCCGCTTCACCGCTCCTACTTTGAAGCGCACATATGCTGCGCTCAAGACGGTAAAGCTCGATGAGTGCCTTGGGACTCACACCCAGATGAAGCGATATAACGCGGGATAGGTGGCGTCTGCTCATACCAAGCCGTTCAGCGGCGATGTCAACGCGGTTGACCTTCGAAAGGATTTTGCACGCTGCCTGAGCGGAGCGCATGTCTGGCCCTTGGCGTTCGTTGAGGATGCGCGTGAGGAGCCAAGCATCGAGTGCGCGGACGGGCCCGCCCGGCATGGAGGAGACCAAATCTCGGAGTCCTGACGCGGCGCGATCTCCGATCAGCGAGCCGATGTCAATCAATGTATCAGCTATTTCACCTCCGGCAGCGTGCGCGAAACGTGCCAAGCCCGCAGGCGTCAACAGGGCCATAACGAAATGGGTGTCTTCGTCTGAATACCAAATGCGAGCCCCAGTCTGGACACCGAGAAGAGAAACCTCGGGCGTAGCCAAACCGTTAGCGGTTCGGTTCGGGCGACCTAGGTTGACGGTCAGAACAGCACCGGGACGAGGCACCGTTCTAATCGGACGGCCGCGGTGCTCGCCAAGAAGGTCGCGAGCGAACACGTAACCGTCTACGTAGGGGAGGAGGCGAAACGAAGGTTCGACCAGCTCTAGCACTTGCTTAGAATAGATCAATTTGCGCAGCCTCAACTAGGCGAGAGCGTGAAAGAGGGACTCGGCGATTCTTGGAGGCCCCAGGAATAAGCCTCGCGATTTGACCCAGGCGTACCGGCTCAAATCGCATAGCACAGAGAATTTGCGCTCTCCATTTGCTCTGGAAGAGCACGCCAACAGCAAATGTAGCATTTCGCACGTACTTTGTATTGAGGCTATCCATGTCACGCTGTCGACGGCGTTCCTTTCCTTCGAGTCCAACTCTTTGTATTCCCGGAGGGAAAACCACGGCCTAGTCAGCACTCCATGTTGCGGCGGTAAGACTGTCACCCGCGCAGACTGTGACACGTCTTCCGGGAATACGACCCGGAAAGTGAGTTGGCCGGTTATGCGGCTCTCGCTGGAAAGCGGCATAGATGACCGCGCCCATGATTCCGAGCAGAACAACGAGCAAGTAAACTGCCCACGTACTTTAGCCTTCGAGATTCTTGCGAATTCGCGTGTTAACCAGAAATCTTTCCGATTGTCTAGGCACATGCCCGGTCCTGGGGATCCGCCGCCCTGCTTGCTCCATGTTTATAGACCCTACTAACTGACATTTCTTCCGACATCATTCACGAGACGGATAAGTATCCGACATCCCCCGGTCTCTTACCTTGGCAGGGCTATCTATTGCCCCACAACCAAAACACCAGCCCCACAACAGCTATCATCACACCACTCAGCACCTCTCCATAACGCCCGAGCGAAGCGAGCCTGAACCGCTGTAGGCCGACGGTAGACAGGACACAAAGCGCAACATAGGTAACAATTGTGCTTATGGAGAAAGCGGCCGCCATTCCCAGGAGTAGGCGAATGCCATACTTCGAAGCTGCAAAAAATGCAGGAATGCCTTCCACCATTGGCGAGGAGCCGAGTATGAGCAGCAGTGTAATCCGCCGTTTTCTCTCGCTGGATGAGCTTGTCTGAGCCTCTGTTTCCATGTGGACATGATCGCTCTCTTGCCAGGCTGACGCAGCCGTCCACAGTCCAAAGACGACGAGACAGATGCTAGATGCTGTATCCACGACTCTCGCAGAGTGTTTCGCTGTCTCAGCGCCCAATGCCCACACCAGTGCTGCAATTACGAGGGTGGAGAACACATGTCCAGCCCCCGCCTGAAGCGCGGCTAGGGCAACTTGTACCCTTGACCACTTTTGTTGACGCGCGATGATCGCAAGCGGTAACCAATGGTCTGGTACCATCGTGTGCAGAACCCCCACAAGGACAACTGAACCTACCAGGATGGTTTGAGGACCGAGTGTCACACGACCTCCGGCTTCTTCAGAACGAGGAACCAGACGCCATTAAACTTGCCCTCACTCTATGCCTAACGCAATCGCTCAGCGAGATATTGGTCTCGCAGGCTGATGCTCATGTCTCAGCGAGTGTAGGTACTTATGAAAAATGTGTTTTTGAAGATTCAGCGTTGGGTCTCAGTTCTCTGGACCTCCAACCGGCCGCTAACCTTCGTTGGCCTACTGATGGTCTGTGATCTGGGAGCTTGCCTCGTGGCCATGATGTTTGATTCTCGGCAGATCATAGGTATCAACGCGTGGATCAAGCCTGCAAAATTTGGCCTCTCGAGCGCAGTGACCTGCCGTTCTTTAGCATGGATTGCAAGTTATCTGGTGGACTGGCCGAGGATTCGAAATTGGTCAGGCCGAGTATTTGCTGCGTCGATCGCGATTGAGATCATCGTGATCGATCTACAGGCGGCGCGCGGAACGACAAGTCATTTCAACATGGCGGGCTCCATAGACCGGGTGGCCTTCATCACCATGGGGATTTCCATCGCTACCCTTTGGCTCTCGATGGCAAGCATGACATATGCCCTCATGCGTCAGCAAATGCAACCAGTCTCCTGGGCTTGGGCGTTACGGCTCGGCCTCTTGCTCTCTGTCGTGGGTGCCGCTGGCGGCGGATTCATGCTACGGCAGACGCCGGAGCAGAAACAGAATCCAGAACTGAAACAATTCGGAGCGCATACGGTCGGTGCGCCGGATGGTGGTCCGGGCCTTCCCATCGTTAATTGGAGCAAGAACCATGGGGACCTCAGGGTGGCTCACTTTCTTGGGCTGCACGGCGTACAAATCATTCCGCTCATCGGCTGGTGGCTGCTTCGCAGGAAACGACTTTTGGAGCCACAGAGAACACGCTTGGTATGGCTTGCCAGCGAAACTTACGTCTCGTCCTTCGCTCTGCTTGCCTGGCAAGCGCTCAGAGGCCAGGCCCTCTTGCAGCCTGATCGAACAACCCTTGTGGCGGCGTCCCTTCTGGTGCTCTTCACCGGCGTCGGGAGCTGGCTCGCACTGTCTTGGATGACCTTTTCCGGTTTGCAAAAGTGGGCGGCGGTGTTGGAGGTGCGTTCGTGAATCCCAATCTACTGTTCAAACTGGCCAACAATGCAGCGCTGATTGGGTGGATATTGCTGATCTTCCTTCCTCGTTGGCGATGGTCTGCCCGCTTGATCGCTCCGGTTCTGGTGCCGGCATTGCTGGCCGCCCTGTATTCGTGGTTGGTTGTGACACAGTTTGGGCACTCCCCTGGGGGATTTTCTTCCCTTACGTCAGTGGCGTTGCTGTTCCAAAACCGGGCGACGCTGTTGGCTGGCTGGGTCCACTATCTGGCCTTTGATCTCTTCGTGGGAAGTTGGGAGGTTCGCGACTCTCAGGCTGCAGGTATCAGGCACTATCTGGTCGTGCCTTGCCTCATTCTCACGTTCTTATTTGGTCCTGCCGGCTGGTTCCTTTACTTCCTGATTCGAAGTACGGCCAATCGAAGTGGTGTGATTGAGAGTGCCGAAGAAGCCGCACTAAGCGCTCCTCACAATGACATCCGTGACTACATGATTAGCGATCGTCCAATCGCGACTGCCAACTGGTCGGCAAAAGCCCCGATAAATCAGTCGATGAGCTTTGCGATTGGGGTCCCGAGCGGACCCGTTAGTGGGACATCCATACATGAACAGAGAAAGCAAACACAACCCAGGTGTCCATAATTTCGACACAGCCTACGCCAGGCGCGCCCGTCTTACGACCGAGGTGCTGCTTCAGGGTAAATGGAGGATTGAAATTCTTTGTGCTATGCGCCAAGGACCCGTCCGCTTGGGGCAACTCGCCAGACTCATTCCCGCCGCTTCCAAGAAGATGCTGACTCAGAATTTGCGAAAACTAGAAGCTGATGGAATTGTGATCCGCAGTGACTTGAGCGATACGACCCTTCATGTTGAATATGATCTAAATGACAGCGCTAGAGAAGCTGTCTGCGCGCTTTTGGACGAACTTGCAAAATGGGCGCCCTCCTTGTAATCAGATCCTCAAACGTCTCAGCAACGCCAATCGAAGGTTCACCTTAAGAAAGATGCTGGTAGTCCTGGCGAAGGGAGTCATGTCCGGTTTAGGAGCGCGTCTTTCGGGCACTAATCCACATTTGACGGTTCGCGGTAGGGACTGATCACATTCGTCCATATACACATCAGTCCTGGACTGATTCACAGCAAGAATTTGAAAGACAGCCCATTCGGCGTGCGGTATTTTGGTGTTGTATGGCGCGGTAGCCTCTAATGGTCTTTCCGCCCTGGTCGACGATTTACGAGAGAACTCCGTTTTGGGAGAGTTACATGGATCCACAGACGTTTCGTTCTCCGACCAGCCATCGCGATCAGTGGTTGGCGCTTCTAGAGTGGCAGGGCGTCGGCCATCCACGCTCTCTCCATGTGACAGAAGTTCCTTCCGGAGTGGTGCAAGTGACGGCTGGAGAACCTCCCGGTCACATTCGCCTCGAAGGCGCACCGGCGAACGTGTTGATGTTCAACCTGTCCCCGGTACAGGGCCTGCGGCAGACTCGAGATGGGCGTTCATCGGTAAGCGATATGCTGCACGGAGAAATGACGCTAATGCCTAGCGGCATGCCGAGTGAGTGGTCATGGAACAGCGCCTGCGACCGGCTGGATGTGATGCTACCTGCGGATGTATTTGGAGACGAAAGCACCCTCCTTGACGTTGTAGATCGCCGTGTATTTCGCGACTCCGAGATGGAAACTATCTGTCGGAGCCTTTACCGGGAGGTAAGTCTTGGCGAAATGGCGGATCGGCTCTTTGTAGAGTCGCTGGTGATGCAACTGGGCGTGCTGCTCCTCAGGCGTCACGCTACCGCACCAAAGGAAGCAAGAAGTATGTCCCCGGCCGGTTTAACCCGTGGGCAGGCTCGGGGGGTCCTTGATTACATCGAATCCAATCTGAGCCGCGAATTGACGCTTCGGGAGCTCGCCGGAACTGCAAGTCTGAGCCCTCATCATTTCGCGCGAATGTTCAAAAGGACAATCGGCACTGCACCTCATCGATACGTTGTAGAGCGTCGTGTGGAACATGCCAAACGCATGCTCCGCACCTCCGGCACGAGCCTCGTGGAAGTCGGTCTATCAATGGGGTTCTGCAACCAGAGCCACTTCACCAGTACCTTCAGTCGCGTGGTGGGCGTAACACCGACGCGATTCATAAAGCTACATTCGTAACCACCTTCGATAACGTCCGACCTTGCGGCGTCGAGTCTCAGAACTCGTGGGGATTTCATGCGCTTAATCTTCGCGTGTTGTCTGTTCGCTTCCATCTTTTCAACGCCAATTCGGACTATCGGTGAAGCTTCGAATCTGAACGCTCAACCCTCTCCAGTTGGCCGATGGAAGACCGTAGACGATGCAACTGGAAAAGTGAAGTCGGTCGTACTCATCTGGGAAGCGAACGGCAAACTCTATGGGAAGATCGAGAAACTTATCGACCCGGACCCACAGTACCCGGACCCCAGGTGTGTCCGTTGCGAAGGAGAGATGAAGGACCGGCCAATTATTGGCCTCCAGATTCTTTGGGATCTTCATATGGACGGCGATCAATGGTCAGGCGGCAAGGTGCTCGATCCAGACAACGGCAGCAAATACAAATGCTTTGTTGCAGTCGAAGATAGCGGGAAGAGATTGAAGGTACGGGGATTCATCGGTTTCTCAGTGTTCGGACGCACGCAGTATTGGGTACGAGACAAATAGTTCGTCAACAGTACAGATCCGGACAATCAGGTGGGCTAATGCGGTTGCACTTGTTTTGAATTCAGGAGATTCACGATGAACGCGAGGTCTTCATTGTTGCTGCGAGAGTTGCAGCGAGCTGAACTTCATGGGGCAGCCCGACTCCTTGGCCGTGCTATGCGCGACAACCCCATCGACGTTCGCGCATTCTGCATACAAAATGACGAGCGCCGGTGCCGGGCAGTGACGCGGTTGTTCGTACCTGCTTTACAAGGCCTGTATCGGCGGGGCTTGGTTTTGGGCGCCTTCTGCGAGGGCACGCTGGTTGGGGTGTGCGGAATGGCACGGCCCGGCCTCTGCCAGCCCACCGTGCTGGAAAAGCTAAGTGTGGTTCCTTGGGTTCTCTTTGGCAACCCTCTTAGTACGATACCGCGGGTGTTGACGTGGGCCGGGGAGTGGTCGCGCCGCGACCTACTCGTACCGCACTGGCATCTGGGGCCCGTGGCGGTCGAGTCCTGCCTTCATGCCCAGGGTATAGGCACCGCCATGATCGACGACTTCTGCGCGCGCATGGACCAACTCCAAACGCTGTCCTACTTGGAAACCGATAAATTCGAGAATATCGGCTTTTATCGGAAATTCGGTTTCACGGTCATCGCGGAGGCTGAAGTGCTAAAGGTACCAAACTGGTTCATGTCTCGACCGCCGCGAGCGGCTGAGTCCTTTGTCGCGTCGCATGATGGCTCACAAATTGGCAAATTCTACACCAGCACTCGACCGCATGACGGAGGCGATGCAAGCCAACTCCCAGCTTTTCCGCGCGACCGTGGGCAAGCTGATCGGGCTGAGCCCGGACGAACCGCATCCGCCCATCGTAGCTTCTCAGAGAGCCACTCGAATCTCCGCCGGCTTTCGGAGTTCCCGTCACCCGATGACCGAACAGATCGTTCCGACGGGAGTCCCGGAATTCTGCTATCAAAAAGTCAATTGCCAACAGCTAAAGGAGAATAACAAATGCGTCGCAAGTTTTTGTCCCGGGCAATTTGGGTAGTACTCGCACTGATGACTTCACCGTCGTTTATGGCTAGGAGCCAGGAGTCGCACACCGAGCCGAAGACCGAGGAATGGTGCGTTCGATCGCTGATGTCTGACTGGGTTGCGGCATACAAGAACCTGGCCGCAAAGCAGCTTGCTGCGCTCGAAGTACCAAACGTCGAGATCTTAGACCACTTTGGGGACCTGCACCAGCCAGTTGGAAGGGCAGAAAACGAAAGGTTGTGGTCGGATGCGTTTGAAGTCATTTCCCCAAGCACCGAGCCACCCAAGACCACGATTGATCACATTAGGTTCCTTGGGCCGGATGTCGCGGTAGTGCAGATGTCCTGGCAATTCGTGAGTGGGATACTGCTCACCGATGGTTCGCGTATCCCACCCTATTCACAGATTGACATCTATGTCGTAATCAAGTCGCAGAACGAATGGCTGGTCGCTGCGCATTACATGCAGGAAAAGAAGTCCTAGGACTGCCGTTGTCCCGAGTGTGAATAGCAGGAGTCCCGGCTTCAAGGCCAGAGTATTGGGCACCGCCATGATCGACGACTTCTGCGCGCACGGACCAACTCCACACGCTGTCCTACCTGGAGACCGACAAATTCGAGACTATCGGCTTTTATTGGATAGTCGGTTTCACGTTAATCACGGAGGCTGAAGTGCTAAGAATACCAAACTGGTTCATTTCCCGACCGCAACGAACGGCTGAGTCCTTCGTTGTGCGCAATTTGAGACCGTCTTGGATGTCACGGAGCGAAACTCTCCTGCAGGGTCCAAATCGATGACAAAAAAAATGACACGGCGAGAAATGCTGGTCTTTAGTAGCGCGGCGACTGCTGCCACTTTGATGGAACACGGTGCTCGCGCAGTTACAAATGCCGAATACATTCCCAGGTTTCAATTGCCGCTGCGAGTTCCATCAATCTTGCAGCCTGTTCACACTGATGTCGACAGAGATTATTACGAGGTCAGTCAGCGCGAAGCACAAGTGAGCATTCTGCCCGGTAAATTAACGACCATCTGGGGATATGACGGATTATTCCCCGGTCCCACGATCAAGGCGAAGCGAGACCGTTCTGTAGTTATTCGGTATACCAACCAGTTGACCGTTCCAACAGCCGTGCATCTGCATGGAGGTTCGACCGCCCCAGAATTTGACGGCTTCCCAATGGACGTGATGCTTCCCGGTGAATCCCAGACCTACTTATACGAGAACAAACGCTGCGCGGCGACACTTTGGTACCACGATCATGCCATGGGACACACTGCTCGAAACATTTATCAGGGACTTGCCGGGCTCTACTTGATTGAAGATGATATCGAATCCGCGCTATGCCTGCCGAGCGGATCAAGCGATATACCTCTCATTATCCAGGATCGCATCATCAGTGACGATGGATCTCTTAGATACGTAGCTGGGCTTGGCAATCAAACTGGTGTTAGAGGAAACGCCCTTCTTGTGAATGGACAGCCGTGGCCGAAGTTGGAGGTTGCAACACGTAAATACCGGTTTCGGATACTGAATGCTTCCAATTCAACGCCCTATCGGCTTGCGTTGAGCAGCGGGCAATCCTTTATCCAAGTTGCAACGGATGGCGGATTACTACCTGCGCCTGTTTCCTGTTCCGAAATATCCCTAGCAATGGCCGAGCGGGTCGAGGTGGTGATCGATTTCTCAATATATCCACTAGGCACGCGGATCTTCCTTCAGAATCTCAATGGGAGAGGCCCATTGGCTGAAATCATGAGATTCGAAGTGGTGAATCAGGAACAAGACGACAGCATCATGCCACTTCGGCTCGCGCCTTTTGAGCCGCTTGATGAACGTGCAGCGGTAAGAACCCGTACCTTTGTCTTCGCGAGCAGTCTGTCATTGGGAGTCCCACCGCTGCACTGGACGATCAACGGGAAGAAATTTTCTCCAGACCATCCGATTGTCGAACCTCATCTCGGCGATGTCGAGATTTGGCATTTTATAAACCATAACCCCAAGATGCTGGGAGTCTTTGCCATGCTGCATCCAGTGCATGTTCATCTGGTGAACTTCCAGATCCTCACTCGTAATGGAGGCCCTCCAAAGCCTTTTGAAAGCGGATGGAAAGACACGGTCGCCTTGGAGAAAGGTGAAGAAGTACGAGTCATCATGAAGTTCGAGAACTATCGTGGTTGCTATTTGATCCATTGTCACAATCTGGAACATGAAGATCACAGCATGATGGCTAGATTCGATGTCATCGAACGGTTGGTCAACCCGGCATGAGCAGTGTTCAGACAAATCTCTTCGATGTATTGGGAGCGACCCTTACAGGCGAGCATTACGAGCGCATCGAGGTCAGCAGAGCCGGTGCTTGGCGCAGAAAGCCAGGCACTCTGAAGAACCACGAAGCCAGAGCGTTCACAAAGCTTTGTGGAATGCAAGCGCGCTGGTGGTCAGAGCTCTGGTGATAGATCAGCTTTGTCCGTTTTGCCGCAGATCGTAGCAGCATATCCGCTCTAACACTCGCTGAAGTCTTGTCTGGAGCAAGAAGATCCGCCGACAACGAAAGAATCCCTTCTTTTGCTTCTAGGTCAGCAAACGCTTTCCTCTGGAGGAAAACAGCAGGAGTCTCCTTTTGAGCATCGATCCACTGTAGCGACCCGCACCGCAGCAGTATCACGCGGCCAAGGT
>Ga0182015_10004192_pt1 | contig 15696 bp, 11 predicted proteins | sample 712P3MmetaG_FD_120478 | JGI IMG/M metagenome (GOLD analysis project Ga0182015, IMG submission 120478) | Permafrost microbial communities from Stordalen Mire, Sweden - 712P3M metaG | ecosystem: Environmental > Terrestrial > Soil > Wetlands > Permafrost | place: Sweden: Stordalen | collected... | reverse complement strand
TCTAAACTTATAGAGTAAAGAAAGAAAAGAGCCGCCCAAAGGCGGCCTTTCTGCTGTTACGAGGGGGTTTTCTTCATGTACACGAATGACTCAATCAAGCTCGCGAAGCAACTGCCACGATCGCAATCATCTGGCTCCGTCACGCGCGTGACTGACTCATTCACACTCGCGAATGACTCAATCGCGAGCGCCCGGCAAGTGACCTGCCATCAGCAGCGAATCCAGGTAACCAACGTCACTCCAACCGCAAGTCTTGTAGAATCACTCACCATCCCGCAGTCGCCCACCCCAGAAATATTTCATACCGCTGGGCTAAACTGATCCTCGCAGGAGGTCACAAAATTGGCACGCACTGAATCCTCCATCAACTTCGACATAAGGAACCGATGATGTTGCTCCGCAACACTGAGAGTAGGTTTGTGAATGTGTCCGGGATTCTGTCGGGCATTGTTCAGGACGCATGTCAGCGGGGTTGCTGTGTCTCGCAGGCGAGATCCAGCTGTACAATGAGGGCGGTCCTTTTGGGAAGCCTTTACGTGCGGCCTATGGTTGCAGGCCGGGCTATGAGGAGACGAAAAGAGAAGGCGATCGAATTTGTCAGTTCACTTGTGCGGAGATCCTCTTTGTTGCAGTGTCTCTCTTTCTGCGTGCCTCACGGCTTATGGTGCAGGGCCCTGGCATCGATCCTCGCACTGGTGGCATCGCCGATGTCGACAGCGTTTGGTCAACAAGCTGCTCCGAACCAGATAGATCAAGTTACGATCCGGGGCAGGGTTGTCGATGCGCAGGGAAGGCCGGAGGTCGGCGCTCTGGTCCGGCTTGAGCGGAACAATCGTTCCGCAAGCGTGGAAACGGAATCGGGTGCGGCAGGGGATTTCGCATTTGTATCACTGCAAAGAGGCAGTTATCTGATCACCGCCGAAAGAGCGGGATGGCGCAGCTCTGCCGCGTCCGTCGTGGCTTCATCGGCCGGAGATCAGAAGGCCATCGATCTTGTCCTTGTTCAACACGCGGAGGCTCATTCGGGTTCCGCTGCCTCTCTATCTAATTCAGGACCGCCTATGGAGTTCTCTGACAAGCCGAATTTCACGGTTGCGGGAGTTACTGACTGGACAGCGGTGGGCGGTCACGGATCGGACACAACTTTGCGCACGAGCGAAGCTCTGGCTCGTGAAATTCTAATCCTGAAACCGAAGGAGACGAGTGCCGCCATTCTCGCGGGGAACACAGGAGAGCACAATCAGACGGAAAAGAGGCTTCGCGCGTCCCTCGCCGGAGATCCCGGAAGCTTCGAGGCAAACCATCAGCTTGGGGAATTCTATTTGCACGAAGGCAGATACACCGACGCGATCCCGCTTCTGGAGGGAGCTCATGGCATCGAGCCGGCGGATTATGGCAACACATACGACTTGGCATTGGCTTGCGAAGCAGCCGGCAAATATGCTCGGGCCCGTGACGAAGTCAAGGGATTGCTGGCAGCTCGGGATAGTGCTGAGCTGCATCTTCTGGCGGCTGAAGTGGAAGAGGAACTGGGTGACCCGCTGTCGGCCGTTCGTGATTATGAGCGAGCCGCAAAGGAAGATCCGAACGAGCAGAATTACTTTGCGTGGGGTTCTGAGTTACTTCTGCACCGCGCGATCTGGCAAGCGCAGGAAGTATTTCGCCGGGGGGCGGAAGCATATCCGAAGTCAGGAAGAATGCTGACTGCTCTGGGCGCGGCCCTTTTCGCCGGCGCCATCTACGATGACGCTTCCGTGAGTCTCTGCACAGCGTCGGACCTGAATCCCACGGACCCAGAGCCTTATAGGTTCATGGGAACGGTTGAAATGGCGGCGCCCGATCCCTTGCCATGCATTGAGCCCAGGCTCAAGCGCTTCGCGAGCGAGCAGCCGGACAACTCTCTTGCGAACTACCTGTATGCAATGGCCATCGTGAAGCGCCAGCAACAGTCGCCGGATCCGCAGGCGCTGCAACGTGCGGAGGTTCTGCTGAAGAAGGCCACAGCGCTCGATGCCAAGTGCGGAGACGCCTGGCTGCAACTGGGAATTCTCTCTTCCGGTCGGCACGATTATTCTGCGGCGATTGACGATTACGAAAAAGCCATCGATGCGAATCCGCAGCTGGGAGAGGCTTATTATCGGCTTGGAGTGGCTTACGACCGGACGGGCGAACCGGCTAAGGCCAGGCAGAAGTTCGAGCTGCACGATCGAATTGAGAAGGCGGAGGCCGAGGCGGTGGAACGCCAGCGCCGCGAGATTCAGCAATTTCTGATCATTCCTTCGGGGCAGGCTCCCTCGCCGAACCAGTGAGGAATTCGGAAACCAGTCATGCCGCTCTTCTCTTCGTTACGCGACCTGACTGCTCAGGTCATGCAGATCTAGACATACCCGGGTTTCCAGGAGGCAACGATGCCGACACCTTCGCGTATGGTGATTATTTGGTTGACCTTGACCTGTGTAAATCGCTCGATTTTGTGAGTGGTCGGCCATACCACTTCGATTAAATCAACGGTGTCGGACTTACCAAGGCCGAAATGAAGGCGGAGGTCGCTTTGCGACATCACGCTGGTGCCGCTATGGACCTCATCCATTTGAGTATGCTTGCCAGCAATCACTCGTACACGGGCTCCAATAGCAGTGCGATTGCACTTCGTACCGATCAGCTTAACCTTGATCCAGTTTTGTTTGTTGCCGCCGTCGTTGCGCAGCAGCGAGGGAACATCGTTCAGGTTCAGAACCAGAATGTCCATATTGCCGTTATTGTTGTAGTCTCCAAACGCTGCGCCACGGCTGGAGAAGTGCTCGCTGATGCCGGGCCCCATCTCCTTTGAAACGTCTCTGAAGTGGCCGTTGCCCAGATTCCTGTAGACCAGTCGCGGATTCTTGAAGGATTCACCAAAGTTATATTGATCTACGTCTGGATAGACGTGTCCATTAATCTGAACAATGTCAGTCCAACCGTCGTTGTCATAATCGATGAAGCCACAACCCCATGCTACATACTGAGTGTTGGCACCCACGCCGGAACTGAAAGACAGGTCGCTGAAGGTGCCGTCGCCATTGTTATGGTAAAGATTACAAGTATCATCCACGAAATTCGTCTTGAATATGTCAAACCAGCCGTCGCAATCGTAGTCGGCAACTGCGACTCCCATGCCAGCTTGCTCGTGGCCGTCGTCGTTGTAGGCGCAGCCGGCCATCACGGCTATGTCGGTGAAGGTCCCGTCATGGTTATTGTGAAGCAAAATGCTGGGCTGAGAGTCTACCGCAACATAAATATCGGGCCAGCCGTCATTGTCAAAGTCATACGAAACAGCTGTAATCGAATAACGTGGGCCAGGCTTCAGGATGCCGGATTTCTCCGACACATCGGTAAAAGTGCCGTCTCCACGATTATGGTAAAGGATGTTGGAATCGGCGGGAAAGCCGCGCGGGCCACACATAATCGGGATGCCCTTCCACTGACAATAATTCACATCGCCGGCGGACATTGTCTTGTCTAGGTCTAACTGAATGTAATTACAAACAAACAGATCGAGGCAGCCATCGCGGTCATAATCGAGAAAAGTGCAGCCTGATCCCCAGCGTACACGCTCGCCATAGATGCCGGCCTGCCTCGTAACATCGCTAAACGTGCCGTCACCGTTGTTGTGAAATAGGATGTTATGTCCCCAGAAGCAGCAAAATAGATCGTCCCATCCATCGTTATTGTAATCACCGATGCATACGCCGGTTTGCCATCCGGTGCGCGCGAGTCCTGATTGCGCAGTAACATCCGTGAACGTTCCATCGCGGTTGTTCTTATAGAGATGAGAAGTCGGTGCCTGCCCGGCCGGCCAATGCGCGTCGAGGCGATCGCCATTGGTGAGATAGATGTCGATCCAGCCGTCATTATCGTAGTCGAAGAAGGCTAATCCGCTTCCCTTGGTCTCGAGGATGGAGCGTTTATGGGCAACGCCACCCCAGACGTTGGGTATAGTTAGCCCCGCTTGTTGAGCGACATCGACGAATTGAACCGGAGATTGTGGAGTTGATGACGCCTGGACTACCAGGGAATCCCTCCATTTCCAGAGCGGAGTAGTCAGCGCGTCGGTGAGAGTGCCGCCCAGGACGAAAAGGGAAGAGCCGAGAAAGCGGCGTCGCGGGAGATGCATAGGTCACTTCGATTATAGCGGCGGGATTTCGACACTGGGGGCACATTGAAAAGTATGCTAGAGCGCATCGTTCGCCATTGTGCCGGTTATCCTATTGGCTTGAAGAGATGGGCGAACCGCGAGGCATTGCGCCAGATTATCGGCGCTGAGTGCGTCAATTGGCGGGTGCGACGATTGGAAGGATGAGTGTAGGCGATGCGGATCGCGGTGGTGTCGGACATCCACGGAAACCTGACAGCGCTGGAGGCTGTGGTGGCCGATCTGCGTAAAGCCTCGCCGGACCTGGTGCTGCACGGGGGCGATCTGGCGGATAGCGGGTCGAGCCCGGTGGACGTGGTCGACCGGATCAGGGGGTTGGGGTGGCAGGGGGTGATGGGAAACACGGACGAGATGCTGGTGCAGCCTGAGGCGCTGGGGGAGTTTGCGGCCCAGTCGAAAGCGCCGGCTGCGCTATGGGCGGCGGTGCGGGAGATCGCAGAGGCGACGCGGGTTCGGCTTGGGGAGAAACGGCTGGCCTGGCTCCGCACGTTGCCTGCGGTGAGGATAGAACCGGAGCTCGATCCGGGATTCGCGCTGACGCATGCGAGTCCGACGAGCTGCTGGCGGCCTCCAGCGGCGGATGCCAGCGACGAGGAACTGGAGGCGACATATGGATCTTTGCGAGCGCCGGTCGTTGTATATGGGCATACGCATTTGCCCTCGGTTCGGAACCTGAGCGGCACTTTGCGGATGCTGATCAACTCGGGGAGTGCGGGGCTTCCTTTCGACGGCGATCCGCGGGCGTCGTATTTGCAGCTGGATGGAGGCGCGGCGACGATTCGGCGTGTGGAGTACAACCTGGAAACGGAGTTGAAGCTGCTCGAGTGGTGCGGGCTGCCGGGTGCGGCCTGGACGGCAAAGATGTTGAGGGCTCGAGGTCCGATGATGCCGTGAGCAACAGGCGATGCAGCGTCCGGGGCGCGTGGGCAGCGTTCGCTGCGTCAAGAAAACGGTCGAGGTTCATAGGCGTATGAGCAAGGAGGGGTTGTTGAAGATTTGCGCAGTTGTCGCGGCGGTTCTGGTGGCGACGCCGGCGATTTTCTCATGTGCCGCGCACGCGCAGGCTGACGGGTCCGGCGCCTACGCGACAGGGAAGTATCGGAACTTATTTGCCGAGGATGGGCATTCGAAGCGGGAGATTCGCGCGAAAATCGATGCGGCGTACCAGCAGTTGTTCCACGGCGACAAGCAGACGCAGGCGATCGCATTTGCAGCCGGAGCGAACGCGAATGGGCCGCTGATGTACGTGACGGACTGGGCGAATCACGATGTGCGGACGGAAGGTATGTCATACGGGATGATGATCACGGTCGAGCTGAACAAGAAGGAGGAGTTCGACGCGATCTGGAACTGGGCGATGACGTACATGTATATCGGGGACGAGAAGGCGCCGAGTTACGAGTATTTCGCGTGGTCGTGCAAAACGGATGGGACGCATAACTCGGAAGGAGCGGCGCCGGATGGCGAGTCGTATTTTGCGATGGCCCTGCTGTTTGCTGCGAATCGGTGGCCCGGGGGCAAGGGGATCTACGACTACCGCGCGCAGGCGGAGAAGCTGCTGACGGCGATGGTGCATCGGGAGCCGATCACTGCGGCGGGGAAGCGTGGGCCGCACACCGTCGGGCCGGAGATGCATCAGGACCCTCCGATGATTCTGTTTGTGCCGGAGATCATGCCGCATCCGTTCACGGATCCGTCGTATCATCTGCCGGCGTTTTATGAGTTGTGGGCGCGGTGGGGTCCGGAGGAGGATCGCGATTTCTGGATGAGGACGGCGGAGGCGAGCCGGGAGTTTTTCCCGAAGACAGCGAACGCAGAGACGGGACTGGCGCCGGACTATGCGAATTTCGACGGAACGCCTATGGTGACTCGCTTTCCTCAGTCGGGCGAGTTTGGATACGACGCGTGGCGCGTCGAGAGCAACTGGAGCGTGGACTGGTCGTGGTGGCGAAAAGCGCCTGCAGAGCAGCTGTTGAGCGATCGTGTTCAGAAATTTTTCGAGGGGCAGGGCATCGACATGTATGGGCCAGTGTACTCGCTGGATGGGGAGCCGCTGGGCGCGACGACAGGGTTAACGCACGAGGAGCATCCAGAGGGGCTGGTGGGAACCAATGCGGTAGCCGGACTGGCGGCGAAAAACAGGGCACGGACAAGACGATTCACAGAAGCTCTGTGGAACACGAAAATTCCGTCGGGGCAGAGCCGGTATTACGACGGCATGCTGTACCTGATGAGCCTGATGCATGCGGGTGGGGAGTTTCGCATCATCATGCCTGCGAAGTGAAGTTGTGATTGGTTCGAGGACCGATGTTCATGGCGTGTGAAAAGGGATCGATTGGATGTCGGCAGATGCGGCGAAGGGACCGTCGTTGGGACGATCCCTTCGCACAGCGATAGCGCCGGGTTCGGACGCTTGAGCCGAGCTACCTCTTTTTTAAGTCGTCATAGAGCTGGTTGACCCAGAGGCTGCCAAGACCGGTGGTGTAATCCCAGCCCGGGGTTGCGCAGTAGAGACCATCGCAGCCGGTAATGATGTCGTGGAAGCCGCCGTTGGGATAGCTGCCGACGGCACCGGTTCCGTCGTAGAGGCCGTAGTAAGTGAGTGGGGCGAAGCCGAGCTTCGGGTTCGCAGAGATCATGCGCGCCCAGACGCCGAGCGCCAGAGGAGACGAGAGGCTGGTTCCACCTACGCCTTCCCATGCGCCGTCGTAGTAGATGTTGGCTCCGGATTCGGGATCGGCGTCCATGGAGATATCGGGAATACCTTTATCGCCGAGTTCGGAGCTGGGGATGTTAGCCGCGGTCTGCCAGAAGGGCGAATACTCAAACTGGCTGATGCCGCCACCACCTGCGTACCATGCGGTTTCGATATCGTAGTTGCCGTCGGAGTCAGTGAGAAGGGTGGTGCCGCCCACGCCCATCACGTACTGCGAGGATGCGGGATAGTTGACCATGGGAACGCCGGCGGGAACCCCGTTCTCTCCGACTTCAGCGGGACAGAACGAACCGGTGTCGCCGGTGGACGCGAAGAAGCTCTGACCTTGGGCCGCGGCCTCGGCGAACGACTCGTCGTCGGCGAGCATGGAGCCGTCGAGGTAAGGGAAGACCTCGCATTCGCCGAGCGACGCGCTACCGCCCTTCGCCTTGTCGTCGGTGGCCCAGCGGCTGATTTCGAGCGCGAGGTCGGAATCGGTAAGAGACGTGGTGTCGTAGATGAAGAGATGCTTGACGAGTCCGCCCGCCATGCCAGTGGAATACTGCGTGTCGAGGTCCCATTCATCGGAGCCAGAGGTATCGGTACTGGCAATGCCGACGGGCACAACCGTGACGGGGAAGGATGGGAACCCCCAGCTGGCTTCCGCCGCTTTGAAATCGCTCAGGACGCCGCTCAGGTCGCCTTCAGCCATGATGGCGATGGTGGCTTTGGAGGCGGCCGGAACGCCAGTCGCGGAATAGATCTGCCAGAAATTCTGCGGGGTATAGCTGATGAGATACTGCGGGGCGCTGACGGTCGACTGCTTAACGATCATGGGCTTCATCTGGCCGATGGTGTTCAGACCGAGCACAGCGGCGACCGTATTGCCGAGGGACGCAGGTACCTGCGCGGGAGCAGTGTTGCCGTAGACGATGCTGCCGAACTGCGCAAATTGCTCGATGGGCGTGTTGAAAGCAGCGGATGCTTGGGCGACGGTGCCATCGGCGCTGATGAGCAGATTGTTCGGTTCTACCGTTACATTTTCGAAGCCCCGACTATTGAGATAACTGACAACCTGCTGAACCTGCGCGTTACTGGGGGCATAGGTGGCGGCAAACTGCGCAGGCGTGAGGCTCTGACCGTAGAGAGCATTGTTGGGGTCGTTGATGTTCTGGATATAGGTATTGAGTGCAGCCTGATTCTGCAGCTTGAGCGCTACACGGACAGTGATCGCCTGACTCGTGGGAGCCGGCCCGTAATCGGCGGCGGAAGCGAGTTGAGAAACCGAAATGCCCTGGGTGGCGGTGCTGGTCCAGACGGTCTGTGCGTTCGTGGTTATGGCGGAGGTGGTGGCGAGGGCGGCAAAAAGCGAGGCCGCAAGGAATTTGGCGTATTGCATGCGTTTGGTCTCCTGAGTTGTAAGGTTGAGCTACGTGGCCCGAACATATGCAAAATGCGTCGAGGAGAATGGTTGGTTGTACTCAAAACAAGAAATCAGTACGAATTTTGCGGTTGCCGGCTAACTTTCGCGCGAAAGAGAAATTTCGCAATGGTCACGTGCGCAGAAATTGCGCCTGACGGGAAAGAATTCCTCAACGAACAAGCAATGCGGGACGCGAACGATGCTATGTTTGCGGTGAGCGAAATCATGAAGTATTCGATTACATTGGGCGGTCGCACCCACGTTTTTCACGATTTGAAAACGCTGTTGGCGAAGGCGACGCCGGCGCGATCGGGCGATGCGCTCGGTGGGATCGCAGCGGAAAATGAAGAGGAACGTGTTCTGGCTCGAATGGCGCTGGCAGACATTCCGCTCACTCAATTTCTGGAGGAATTGCTGATTCCGTATGAGCAGGATGAAATCACGCGGCTGATTGTGGACACGCACGACGCGCAGGCGTTTGCGGCTATCAGCGGATTGAATGTGGGCGAGCTTCGAGAGTGGCTTCTGGATCCGCGGACCAATACGGAAATATTGACGCACACCGCTCCGGGCATTACGCCGGAAATGGCGGCGGCGGTGTCGAAACTGATGCGGAATCAGGATCTGATTCTCGCGGCACAGAAGTGTCGAGTGGTGACGAAGTTCAGAAATACGCTGGGATTGCCGGGACGTCTGTCGGTACGGTTACAGCCGAATCATCCGACCGACGATGTGCACGGTATTGCGGCGTCGATGCTGGAGGGGCTGCTGTACGGGTGCGGCGATGCTGTGATCGGTGTGAATCCCGCCTCGGACAGTTTGCAGGCGGTGATGCGGCTGCTGCAGATGATGAACGCATTTCGAGAGCGATACGAGATTCCGACGCAAACATGTGTGCTCGCGCACGTTACAAATACGCTGCGCGCGATGGAACGGGGCGCGCCGGTGGATCTGGTTTTCCAGTCGATTGGTGGGACGGAGGGCACGAATCGCAGCTTTGGAATATCCCTGGCGACGCTCGATGAGGCGAGGGCCGCGGCGCTGGAACTGAGGCGCGGGACGATCGGAGATAACGTGATGTACTTCGAGACGGGGCAGGGCAGCGCGCTTTCTGCGAACGCGCACCAGGGTGTCGATCAGCAGACGTGCGAGGCGCGGGCTTATGCGGTAGCGCGGCATTTCGCGCCGTTGCTGGTGAATACGGTGGTGGGGTTTATTGGGCCGGAGTATTTGCTGGACGGGAAGCAGATTATTCGGGCGGGGCTGGAGGATCACTTCTGCGGCAAGCTGCTGGGGTTGCCGATGGGGTGCGACGTCTGCTACACGAATCACGCAGAGGCCGATCAGGACGATATGGATACGCTGCTGACGCTGCTGGGGGTGGCGGGGGTGAATTTCGTGATGGGCGTGCCGGGCGCCGACGACGTGATGCTGAATTATCAGAGCACCTCGTTTCACGATGCGCTGTATGCGCGGAGCGTGCTGGGGCTGGGGCGAGCGCCGGAGTTCGATGCGTGGCTGGAGCGGATGGGGATTTGTAATAAGCGCGGCGACTTATTAGAGGTGGGTGCGGAACGCAGGCTGCTGCCGGGGGCGAGCGAGTGGCTGAGATAGAGCCGTCCGATGTGTGGCTGCAGCTGCGGCGATTTACGCCAGCGCGGATTGGGCTGGGTCGCGTGGGCGGGAGCGTTCCGACACGGGCCTTGCTGGACTTTGAACTGGCGCACGCGAGGGCTCGGGATGCGGTGTGCGCCGGGTTCGACGCGGAGGCACTGGCGCGGGAGTTGCGGGACGCGGGATTTGGGGAAGCCGTACTGGTGGCGAGCAAGGCGCGGGACCGGATGGAGTATTTGCTGCGGCCCGATCTGGGGCGGGCGCTCGATGAGGCTAGCCGGGTGAGGCTGAGGGAGTTTCTGAATCCCACATCTGGCGAGAACCGGGCCAGAGGTGGGGCAGCCCAGGACTCCTGCGATGTGGCGGTAGTGATCGGAGATGGGTTGTCGGGGGTAGCTCCGGCACGGCACGCGCTGCCGTTGCTGGGGGAATTGCCACGGGCACTGCGGGAGAATGTCACAATCGCGGTTGCAAATCATGCGCGGGTGGCGCTGGGCGATGAAATAGGCGAGATTTTAGGCGCTGAGGCTGTGCTGGTGCTGATCGGGGAGCGGCCTGGATTGAGTTCGCCGGATAGCTTGGGGATTTATCTGACGTGGGGTCCGCGAGTGGGGCTGACCGACGCGGAGCGGAACTGCATTTCGAATGTGCGGCCGGAGGGTCTCGGGTACAGGGAGGCGGCTCGGCGCCTGGAGTATTTGCTCGGGGAGGCGCGACGACTGAAGCTCAGCGGCGTAGCGCTGAAAGATGACAGCGGGGATTGTGCGCCGAGAGCGGCCTCAGGGTTTTTGCAGGCATAGAAGATTGCAGAGGAATCTGCGGTCTGGACTCTCTCCCTCGTTCTCTCAGGACCAGAGCGCGGCAAAGGTCCGGACGATCCGGCGATCGGGTCGGATTTGGGAAAGGGCAGGTGGGCCATGGGGATTGCGCGATTGTGTCGAGGGCGGCGCGGCAGACATCCCACTGCTGATCGGACGGATAGACGCCGACGACGAGAAAATCGGAGGAGGCAGAGAGGCGGCAGTGGCCGGTTTCGGTGGGGAGCACGGCGACGTCGCCGACGTTGACGGTGACTTCGTGGCCGTTTTCGCCTCCGAGCATCAGGTGCGCGGAGCCCGTGACGAAGCCGAGGACCTCGTGCGCGGTAGAGTGGTGGTGGTGAAAGTCGTAGACGCCGTTGCGCCACTGCGGCGTCAATCCGTTGCGGGTGAAGACGGCCTCAAAGGTAGAAGCGGGATCGTTGCCCTGGCCTTGCAGTGCGCCGCGATAGAGGAGGACGGGCAGGTGCTCGTTGTTGGGCACCCAGCCTTTGCGTGAGAGGCGGAGGATCTGTGGATCGCGCGGGCCGCCGCTGCTCGATGAGATTGCGCCTTCGGGATGGAGAGCCGAGAAGGCGGGGGAAAGGCCGAGGACCGATAGTTGATTGAAGCGGCGGCGGCTAACGTCCATGTTTGTTTCGGGTGTGGTGAAGCGGGGGTGCGACGCAGCGTCTCTGTGGTAATGAAGCGCTCGCGCAAGGTAAACAACCTCTTAATGGGAGGCGGGTCTGCAAATCCACATGGTGACTTTTTCGCGGCTTTTTTCGGACCGAATGCGGCCTAGAATAGTTACTGATATGGCGACTCACAGGTTTCGTTTTTTTCTGGCAGTGGCGGTGTCTCTGGCGGCGCCGCCGATGGTGCGGGCCGACGCAGCGCCGTTCGATTTGGCTGGGCCAAAGCTCGACGTGAATGTGACGCGTGCGGGGAACACGCTGCCCATCTCCGAGGTCCCGAACCTTGCCGCAGGCGATCGGGTGTGGATTAAGGCGGATTTGCCCGACGGCCAGGCGGCGCACTACCTGATGGTGGCCGCGTTTTTGCGCGGTTCGACCAACCCGCCGCCGGAGAGCTGGTTTTTCCGGCAAGAGACGTGGAACCACAAGAGAGAGGACGCGGGGTTGACGGTGACGGTGCCGGAGGGGGCGCAGCAGGTGTTGATCTTTCTGGCGCCGGAGACGGGCGGCGATTATCGCACGCTGGTGGGCGCGGTGCGGGGCAGGCCTGGATCGTTCGTGCGCGCGTCGCAGGATTTGAATCAGGCGATGCTGGACCGCTCGCGGCTGGACACCTATCTGGCGGCGGTGCGACGGATCAACGCGACGGATCCGGCAAAGCTCAAAGATGCTGCTCCGCTGCTGGCGCGCAGCCTGGGCATGAAGATCGACGACAAGTGCCTCGACCGGATGCCCGATTTTCAGGCCGCGTGCCTGACCCAGGGGCAGGAGGCGATGATCCTCAACGATGGGCACAGCGAGTCTATCGTTGAAGCGCTGACCGCTGGGCCTGCGGGTGATCTGGCCATGCAGCTTGGCTACACACCGCAGGCGAATTACGGGTTTTACAGCCCGTATGTCGGGTCGGTGATGGACATCGCGCGGATCCTCGACACGCTTCACACCGCTCAGTACCAGTACATTCCAGCTCTGGCGATGCAGCAGGGCGAGCAGCTGGCGTTGATGCTGAATACGCCGCCGTCGTTTCACAATCCGAAGTCAGTGCTGGTGACGGCGCTGCCGGCCGTGGAGGCGGCGCAGCCTCCGCCGCTGCATCCGGTGGATTCGAAGCAGAACTACTGTATGGAGAAAAATTCGCTGATGCTTGCGGTCGACGGCGCGCCGCTGGTTTTCTCCACCGGCTATACGCACGACATGACGCTGCGGCTGAAGACGAAGGATGGGGAGAGTATCGATGAGATGGTCAAACCCGATGTGGAGAAGGGTGGCCTGGAACTGGAAGCGAAGGACCTGAGCGCCAGCGATTTCGGCAACACGATCGACGCATCGCTGCACGGGTATTGGGGATTCGAGAAGTACGATGGGCCGACGTTCCGGCTGGAGAACACGCACGCCCAGCACTGGGAACTGGCTGCGGCGGATCGCGAGGCGCTGATCGTGGGGCGCGAGGACACGATTCATCTGTCGACCGACGATGCGAGCTGCGTGGATACGATCCTGTTGAAGGATTCGGCAGGCAAGGAGCTGAAGGCGGACTGGAAGGCGACGAGTGCCGATGAGGTTGAAGTCGACCTGCCGCTCAAGGCGGCGAACCCCGGAGCGCTGCAGCTGGAGGTGAAGCAGTACGGGACGGTGACGGCGCAGACGATTCCGTTGCGTGCGTACGCTGAGGCCGGTCATCTGGACAGCTTTACACTGCATGCGGGCGATGCGCAGGGCTTGCTAAAGGGCAGCACGCTGGAGGATGTTGCGACGCTGACGCTGAACGGCGTTACGTTTACGCCCGGCAAGATCGACTCGACGATGGGCAGCGACGAGTTGCCGATGGTGGCCAAAGACACGAAAGCCGCGGCGAAGCTGAAGCAGGGCGACTCCGGAAAAGCGCAGGTGACGCTGACGGACGGTCGCACGATGGCGGTGGAGGTTACCATGGGCGCGCCGCGGCCGGGCGTGGAGCTGATCGGCAAGAGCGTGCAGGATTCGGCGTCGAGCACGGGCAGCAATATTCAGCTGGCAAACCAGGATGAGCTGCCGCAGGATGCGAAGCTGACGTTCTCCGTCCGAGCGCAGTCTCCGGCGGCGTTCCGGCGCGGCGAGCAGATTGAAGTGGCCACCGAAGACGAGGCCTTTTCGACGACGCTCAGCCTGGACAACGGCAGCATGACGCTGGAGAACGCCAAAGTAGCGCTCGCGACGCTGGATCCGGCGAAGGCTTTTGGCGGCTCGGCGTTTGGCCCGCTGAAGTTCCGCATCGTCAACGGCGGCGCGGCGGGCGACTGGCAGCCGCTGGCGACGCTTGTGCGCTTGCCGGAGCTGCACGATCTGAAGTGCCCGGCAGGTGCGGACGAGGAGTGCCGGCTGAGCGGGTCGAATCTGTTTCTGGTCGATTCGGTAGCAAGCGATCCGCATTTCGATCACCCTATAGAGGTACCGGACGGGTTTCCTGGCTACGTGCTGCCGGTGCCGCATCCGGAAGGCGGCCAACTATACCTTAAGCTGCGCGACGATCCCTCGGTCGTTAATCAGGTGACGCTGGCTGCGCAGATGCTGCCGCCAGCGGGCGAGCCGCACCGTTCGGCGCGGGCCGTATATCGCGAAGGAGAAGCGGCGTCGGCGCCCGGCGCCACAGGGCAGACGGGCGGCTCGCAGAAAGCAGCCGGACAACAGGGAACTGGAACCCCGAGTGGAACTAAACCTGCACCCCAGCCGTCCACTCCACAGCAGCCGTCGCAACCAGCAAGTCAGCCGCAAAGCGGGACGGGGCAGGCGGGACAACCGCCGCAGCAGGCGCAGAGTACAGCGGGAACGGCGCCGCCCAGCTCGCAACCGGCGCAGGGCAGCACGCCTCCGGCAGCTTCGCAGGGGAGTCCGCAACAGCCCTAGCCCCTGCTGCTGCGCGCCTAAGAGCGGTTCTGACATAATGGATCGCGGTTGCGCGCAGGAGGCGTAAAGATGCTGATGCATTGGGGCAGGTTCTTTCTGGTTTTTGTGTCTTGTGGAGCAATCGCGCTGGCGCAGAAGCCGCTCGACGTTCCTCCGGTGGCCACACAGCCTTCCGCACCGCAATCAGGTCCCATCACGTTCGACGTGGTGGTGACGGATAAGGGCGGTCATCCCATTCGGGAATTGAAGCAGGAGGACTTCACGCTCCTGGACAATAAGCAGCCGGCGGCGATACGGTCCTTCGAGGCGCACCAGATCGAGGCGCCGCACAACGATCCGCAGGGCCTATTCCTGGTGATCGACGATGTCAATGCGAATTTCAACACGGTCAGCATCGTGCGCACGCAGATTGAGACTTTTCTGCACGCTAACGGTGGACATCTGCCGGTTCCGACGGCCATCTTTCTGCTGACGGATAGCGGGCTCAATCAGATCACCTCGGTATCAAGCGACGGCAATGCGCTGGCCGATGTGCTGCACAAGACCCAGGGCCAGCTGCGCGAGATTCCGCGCTCGACTGGGTTTTACGGCGGGGAAGAAAAGCTGGAGATTTCGCTGAACGGCCTCGCGGGTTTAGCCAACCATCTGGGGCAGGCGTCGGGGAGAAAGCTGGTGGTGTGGCTTGGTCCCGGCTGGCCGATCTTCGACAGTCCCAACGTCATTGTCGGCCCGCAGCAGCAGGGCAAGTTTTTCAGCTCGATCGTTGGGCTGTCGAGCATGCTGCGGGAGAATGACATTACTCTGTATGCGGTCGATCCGATTGGCACTGCTGACGCCGCTAGCTCGCGCACCTTTCTGTGGGAGAGCTTCACCAAAGCTGTGACCAAGCCGAGCAAATCGAATCCGGGCAATCTGGCATTGCAGGTTTTCGCGGTGCACAGCGGCGGCATCGTGCTTTCGGGCAGCAACGACATCACGGGCGAGATCGAAAAGTGTGCTAACGATGCCTCGGTTTGGTATTCGTTCACGTTCGATTCGCAGCGCGCGGATTCGCCGAATGCGTGGCACGATGTGCAGGTTAAGGTCGATAAGCCGGGGACGGTTGTCCGCACCAGTAATGGCTACTATGCTCAGCCGTGAGTACCCCCCCGGGGGGGTGGAACTGCGGGGTGGGTCCTCATTTCAGGGAAGTTAGTAAGGGAGTTACGTTGGTTACGCGGTGAAGCATCTCAAGTTTCCTCCGGGAAGTAAAAAAGCCTCTTCGGAGGCTGTTTCTTTTTTATTCTTATTAAGTTAAGAATAGCAGGTTCGGAAGAAAAAACTGCCAACTTTCCTGGCTTGTAAGTCCTTGTCTATCAGGGATTGTTACTTTGGATAAGTGGTGGAAACTTGAC
>Ga0182015_10004189_pt1 | contig 15701 bp, 13 predicted proteins | sample 712P3MmetaG_FD_120478 | JGI IMG/M metagenome (GOLD analysis project Ga0182015, IMG submission 120478) | Permafrost microbial communities from Stordalen Mire, Sweden - 712P3M metaG | ecosystem: Environmental > Terrestrial > Soil > Wetlands > Permafrost | place: Sweden: Stordalen | collected... | reverse complement strand
CCCAGCACCCAGCACCCAGAACCCAGCACCCGTACCCCCCGCCAGTGGTGCCTGGCGCGATAAACTCCACGCCGCGCTAATGGAACTCGGCATGACTTTCACGGCCGATGCCATCGAACATTCGGAGGTTACCGAACTCAATGGAGAGCTGCGGTTCACCACGCCGCGGGAATTTTCCATTGCGATGCGAGAGGCGGATATCAACCAGGCGGTGCGGCAGATCGCCGGCAAACCGCTTAAGATCAAAGTTACGATTTCCGACGCCACCGCGCCGGATCCACCCCGGCTCGGGGCCGCGCCAGCCGCTCAGGAAGATGAAGTATCGCGGCGCGCGCTGGCCAATCCCGAGGTGCAGAGCTTTCGCGATGTATTCGGCGGAGAAGTCCGCACGGTGCGCAACCTAAAGGAGTAGCTTAAGTGAAACTACCGGGCAACATGCAGTCGATGATGAAGCAGGCGCAGCAGATGCAGGAGCGCATGCAGCAGGAGGTCGCCCAGATCCGGGTGGAGGCCTCGGCGGGCGGGGGCATGGTCACCGTCAGCATGGATGGACATAAGAACGTGCTGGGCGTGAAGATCGACCCGGAAGTGGCGGGCGATGTCGAGATGCTGCAGGACATGGTGCTGGCCGCCTGCAATGAAGCCGCCAAGAAGGTCGACGAAGAAAGCCAGCAGAAGATGAGCGGGATCATGGGCGGCATGGGGCTGCCCCCCGGCCTGTTCTAATCCATGCCGGACTTTGCGGAGCCTCTGGCGCGGCTGATCAATGAATTCAAGCGCCTGCCCGGTATCGGCCAGAAGTCGGCGCAGCGGCTGGCGTTTCACGTTTTGCGCGCCTCGCGCGAGGATGCCGAACAGCTTTCCCAAGCGCTGCTCGACGTCAAGGACAAGCTGGGCCTCTGCCGCATCTGCAATAACATCAGCGATGGCGAGTTGTGTGTGTTTTGCCGCGATCCCAACCGCGACCAGAAAGTACTTTGCGTGGTAGAAGAGGCTCCCAATATTCTGGGCATCGAGAGCACCCGCCAGTTCACGGGGCTCTATCACGTGCTGCACGGTTCGCTGTCTCCGCTGAGGGGTATCGGACCGGAGCAGCTCAAGATCAAAAGCCTGGTCGAGCGTATCGGCGCGGGGCAGATCGAGGAGATTATCGTGGCGACCAATCCCACCGGGGAAGGCGAGGCTACCGCGGTCTATCTGTCGAAGCTGCTGAAGCCTCTCGGCGTGAAGGTGTCGCGCATCGCCATGGGGATACCAGTCGGCAGCGATATCGAATTCGCCGACGAAGTCACCATGTGGAAGGCCATGGAAGGCCGCCGCGAAATGTAACGCGGAGGGCTGTGCGGTGACGCTGGCGGAGTGTATCGCCTAACGGACGTGGCGTCTCGCCGCCACCCCCTCCCATCGCATCGCCGCTTTCTCGATGCGCGCCACGGCCTCCATCAAATTCTCCAGCGAATTTGCATAGCTGAAGCGGAGATAACCCTCGCCGCAATCACCAAATGATCCGCCATCCAGGCTCGCCACCCCAGCCTCCTGCAGCAGAAAATCCGCCATCTCCTTTGACGGCATTCCGGTGTCCCGCACGTTGGCATACGCATAAAACGCGCCGCCCGGAACCGTACAGCGGAAACCCGGAATCCGGTTCAGACCCGCGCAGATCGCATCGCGCCGCCGCCGGAACTCCGCGATCATCGCCTCTACAGGCTCCTGCGGACCACGCAGCGCCGCGACCCCCGCCCGTTGCGTGAAGCTCGCCACGCAAGAACACGAGTTCACCATCAGCTTGTTGATCGCGTCCACCAGCCACACCGGCATCACGCCGTAACCCATGCGCCACCCGGTCATCGCGTAGGTCTTCGAGAAGCCATCCAGAATAATGGTCTTCTCCAGCACTCCGGGATAGCTGGCGATCGAAACAGGCGCGTGTTCATAATAGATGCGCGAATAAATTTCGTCGGACAGGACGATCAGATCGCGATCCCGCACCATCTCGGCAATCGCCCGCATGTCCTCTACCGGAATCACTCCGCCGGTAGGATTGTGCGGCGAATTCAGCACCAGCATCTTCGTCCGTCGGCTGAGCTTTTCCCGCAGCAGGTTCAGATCGAGCGAAAACCCGCGGCTCTTCACCACCGGTATTGGAACCGGCGTGGCGCCCAGCGTCCGGATCATCGATTCGTAGATCGGAAATCCGGGATTCGGGTAGATCACCTCATCACCCGGCTCCAGGAGCGCCAGCATGGGAAAGAAGATCATGGGCTTGCCGCCCGGCACGATCGAAACATGCTCCGGCCCCACACAGATGCCGCGACGCCGCGAAACATCTTCCGCCACGGCTTCCCGCAACTCGACGAAACCTTGCGGCGGACCGTATCGCGTCCAGCCATCGTCGAGCGCGCGCTTGGCCGCTGCCACGATGTGCGCCGGCGTGGGAAAGTCCGGCTCCCCAATCTCCAGATGGATGACGTTGCGCCCTTGCGCCTCCAACGCACGCGCCCGCACCAATACATCAAACGCGGATTCCACCGCAACATGGTCCATGCGTTCGGCGAGCTTCATGCGATCTTCTTAAAGAACGGCACGCCGCCGCGGATTTCCACTCGCGTAACGCGGTCGTCGATCCCCACGCGCTCGCCCAGAATCCGCCCCGTCACGCGGCCGCCGGCATCCAGCGTTACGATCGCCGTCTGATAGGGTACCTCGGCGGCGAACGCCTCGGTCGCCGAGTAGATCACCGTTTCCGTATATACCTTTCCAGTGGCGTCGCTCATACCGTTCCCAAAATCGTCACCACGCAGGTGGCCCCCGATCCGCCCAGGTTCTGCGCCAGCGCCAGAGAATGGCGTGGCACCTGCCGGGCGCCGGCTTCACAGCGCATCTGCAGCACCAGGTCGCAGATCTGTGCCGCGCCCGTCGCGCCCACCGGATGCCCCTTGGACTTCAGCCCGCCACTGGTGTTGATCGGCTTATCACCCGTGCGCGCCGTGTGGCCTTCCAGTGTGAACGGACCGCCTGCGCCGCGCGGCGCGAAGCCCAGGTCTTCGATAGCGATTATCTCGGCGATGGTGAAGCAGTCGTGCAGTTCGGCGAGTTGTATATCCGCCGGGCCCACGCCTGCCATCGCATAAGCTTTCTGCGAAGCCAGCCGCACCGCCGGGAAAGTGGTGATGTCCGGTTTCTCATCGAGCGCCACGAAATCGGACGCCTGCGCGATTCCCAGCACGCGCACTGGCTTATCCGTAAATTCACTCGCGCGCTCGGCGGGCGCCAGCAGCACCGCGGCCGCGCCGTCGCTGATCAGCGAACAATCGTAGAGGGTCAGTGGATCGGCAATGGGCTTGCCTGCCATGGCCTGCTCCATGGTGATGACTTTGCGCATCTGCGCATCGGGATTCAGCGCGCCGTTAGCGTGATTCTTCACGGCCACCGCTGCCAGATGCTCGCGCGTGGTTCCGAACTGGTACATATGGCGCCGCGCGATCATGGCAAACAACGAGGCGAATGTGGAACCGGCCTTGATTTCGCCGGCGCAATCGCCCGCGCCCGCCAGGATCTCGGTCACCTTGGGGGTGGGTTGCGAGGTCATCTTCTCCACTCCCACCACCAGCACCGTATCGTACACGCCGCTGGCGACGCCGGTATAAGCATGGAACAACGCCGACCCGCTCGATGCGCAAGCCGCCTCCACACGCGTGGCCGGCACGCCTTGAATACCCAGGGCCGTCGAAACATATGGCGCCAGGTGATTCTGGCCAACAAATGAGGGGCCGGCAAAATTGCCGAGGAAGAATGCGTCCACCTGGGATGGAGCGGCGTGTCCGTTATCGAGGCACTTCTCGCCGGCTTCCACCGCGAGCGAACGCAGATCGCGGTCCGGGAACGCCCCAAACGCCGTCTTGCCGATACCGATTACAGCGACAGGTCTCATGGGATGGCCCGTGGCTCCCGGCCGTTCCCCGTGCGGTCGAACCCCTGATGCATCTCGCGCTGGAACGAATCGAACAGCGTCTGGAAAAACTCCATCGTGTCCCGGTCCATATGTCTATTATACGGGCGCGCCCTAAGGCCGTTCGAGAGGCTTCGCCCCACTCACAGGCGCTACCACGTATACGTATTCCAATACCGTCTTTCCAGTGTTCGAAACGTTGTGGCGAGTCACCGGCGGAATATACGCGAAGGCCGGCGCAACAAAATTCTGCTGCGCCTGACCGTCGATCAGAGCCGCGCCCGCTCCGCGCAGAATCACGAGCGCCTCTTCGTGCTGACCCGTGGTGTGCCAGCCAACCGTCTCACCCGGCTGCAGGCGGACGAAGCCGCTGCGCATCCCCGCCGTTTGCGGCGCGCCCTCCAGCATGGGGCACTCCCCCTTTGCGCACGCCAGCGGCCGCGCAAACGGCTTAGGCCCGGCCATCTGCGGGCATAACTGTGCCGCCGTGGCGCATAACATGAATGCGATCGTACCGGATGGTCGTCTCATGGTTTGCTAAAAATGAAACTTGGCCGCCAGTTGCACCAAACGCGGGGCAGCCGCGCTCACCACCCGGCCGAAACTCGGATCGTTGATCTCGCCATCCACCGCCGCCGGTCCGTAGAACTGCGCGTGGTTGAATACATTGAATGCTTCGACGCGGATATCGAGCGATTTGGATTCGGTGAACCGCACTGTCTTGGTGACCTGCATATCGAAGTTATCAATCCCGGGGCCGTAGAAGAAGCGGCGCGCCGAGTTGCCCAATTGTCCGAGCGTTTCCGGCGCGAAGAGGCTGGTGTTGAATTCCGGCCTGCCATTGCGTGGGTTTGTATTGATGTCGAGCGGACCGGACGAAATCTCGGGCGTGTCCAGCAGCTCGTTATTGACGCCGTTGCCCAGCGTTCCCAGGAGTGACCGGTCCGAATCGTCGGCCAGTGTCACTGGGAAGCCGGTGGTGAACCGGGTAGTGCCCGACACGCTCCACCCTTCCGTGACCCGGCTGCGCCCAAACCATCGGTTGAATGGCAAGGCATAAGTATAAGTCGCCACGAAGTTATGTTTCATATCGAACGAGGAGATCACGCGCGTCAGGCTGGCGTTGAACGGATTGGTCTGCTCGCCGAGATTGGACGCCTCGTCGATTGACTTCGAGTAGGTATAGCCGAGTAGAAGAGTGGTCCGCTTGCCAGTGATGAAACGCAGGCTGACTTCGAGAGCATTGTAGTCCGAATTGCCGACTGACTTCTGCGCGGTCATGGATCCAAAGTTCGGCCCTAAGCCCACACGGGTACCCTGATAAACCCTGCCCGCCGCCGAGGTGTAGACGGAGTCCTCGCCGAAAGGCCCGCATGTGGCGCTGCCGGACGCCACTTCACTTGGTTGGCTAAGACCGAGACACAGCGCCGGATTGCCCACGTTTGTGGGCACCAACACCAGCAGGTGATGCCCTTCGTTTCCCACGTAGCTGACAGTCAACAGGGTATCGCCCGCGATCTGGCGCTGTAGCGAAAACATATAGTTTTCCGTATAAGGAACGCTATTGCGGTAGTAGAAGTAAGGATCGGCGCTGATCGGAGTTACCGCCGCGAAATTGAAACCGGTAAACGGATTCTGCGCGGAAACGTTGTGCGGCGGGAAGTCCAGCGGGAACGGATTGGTGTTCTGGCTGCCATTCGCGGCCGTGATGAATGGTGTGGCAAACAAGGGGGGCGCCGGACTCAGATAGTTATAGCCGAACGGGGGCACGCCGTACATGATGCCGGCACTCAATCCCGGAAAGGCTGTATAAAACATGCCGTAGCTGGCGCGAATGCTGCTCTTTCCCTGGCCGCCCAGCAGAGCCTTCCAGAATCCGTCGCGGAAGCTGGGTGCGTATGCCAGGCCGATGCGCGGCGCAAAGTTGTGATATTGGGTAGGCGAGAGCGTGGCAGAAATTCCCGGATCGCCAGGCACAACTAACCCCGGGATCGCGTTGGGATAAAGAACCGATTGTTCGCCCGGAACGATAGTCTGAATGTTGTTGTACTTCTCCCGCCAGGGCATAATCAAGTCCCAGCGCAGGCCGAAGTTCAGAGTCAGATTATTCCGCGCGCGCCAGCTGTCTTCCGCGAAGGCCGCGCCATAGCGGTTCCTCAGATAGAAGCGCTGCCCGGTGGTTTGCGTGAAGTTACTGGGAAAACCTAACAGGAAGTCGGCGAATGGCGAACCGGTTTGCGTGCCGTCGATGTTGAAAGTCCCATTGAACGTGGCGTTTGGATCTTCATTGACCTGATCGGCATGATATTCGCCGCCGAACTTGAGTGTGTGCGTCCCGACGACCTTCGATAACGTGTTGCTGAAATATAGCGTGTTATTCCACTGATCCAGATTGGTGATCGGAACGCCCATGACAAAGGAAGGAAAGACAATATTCTCGACGCCTTCGAATTGCGGCGCCTGGACGACGATGCCCGGCGTACCCACCCCAGTCACAAAGCCTTGCGACTGAAGAGTCACTCCCGCGCCGCCCCGCGGCTGGCCAATATTGTTCACATTTCGCAGTAAACCCGCGTGAAATTCGTTCACGGCGGAAGCGCCCAGCACCTTCGTGTCACCCAGCGTGATCATCTGCGCCTGACCTATGGTGAGCGCGTCGAAGCCAGGTATGCTGGCCCCGCCCTGGCCGCCGGGGTATGGATTATCCAGCCGGTAATTATCTACGAAGTAGTAGCCGGAGATTTGCCCCCATCTCGTATTTGCGTCGATCCGGCTGCCTGCTTTATCGTCTCTAACAGATTCAGGGTATGCGGAGGTCGCAAACAGATTCGCGCCGATGTCAGGCGCCGGAATATATGGCAACAGCTTCGCAGCCGGCGCGGACCATGCATCGGCCGGAATGATGGCGTTCGGAAAGACGCAAGTGAGCGGGCTGGCACAGCCGGGCGTATAGTACGGTTCGCCCTCCGAGACCCCGTATCCCAGTTTTTGCGTCAGCAGGCTGGCGATGTACGATCCGCTCACCGTGCCGGTTAAAGAGCTGGCCACGTCGCTCAAGTTACCGGTACGATCCTGCAGGGAGGGTACCGACGTTACCGGAGAGGCGACGCCTTCCCTTGTGCGGGTTCCCTGATAATCGAGAAAGAAAAATACACTATTCTTCCGGATCGGGCCGCCGATCACACCGCCAAACTGGTTCTGTTGGAACGCGCCGCGGACGTCGTCGAAGTAATTTCTGGCGTCCAGGTCAGTATTCCGCAGGAATTCGAAAGCTTCACCATGCAGAAAGTTGCTGCCGGACTTCGTCACTACACTCACTAAGCCGCCGTTGTAGTTACCATATTCGGTGTCGAAGTTATTAGCGAGCACGCGAAGCTGCTGAATCGAATCGAGATTTGGAATGACGGACGTACCGCCGTTCATATGTTCTTCGACGTCGATCGAGTTCACCATGAAACCGTTGGATGATTCGCGCTGGCCATCGATCGAAACGTCGCCTGGGTTCAGATCGCCGGAGGGGTTGAGGGTCCCGGTGACTCCCGCCATGATCACCGAAGTGGGAGTCAGAGCGGTGATGGGGCTGACTCCCGGCTGAATCGCCAGCAGATCGGTATAGCTGCGGCCGTTTAAAGGAATCGCCTCAAGTTGGCCGTCCGATATGATGTTACCCAGGTGGGTCGCCACGGTATCCACCTGCGTCTGGAGGTCGGCCTCAGTCTCAATGACCGTTACGCTTTCGGTTTGCTGTCCGATTTGCAACACTGCGTCTAAACTGACAGCCGCATCGGTATCCACTGCCAGATTTGCCGTTTGCTCCGTCTTGAATCCCCGCGCTTCAATTATCAGATCGTAATGACCCACCGGGAGGGCGGGGAACGCGTAGAATCCCCGCGCGTCGGAAGCTGCCTTGAACTCGGCTTTGAGCGCCGCATTAACGAGGGTGAGTTGGGCGCCTGGGATTACGGCGCCGCTAGTATCCTTGAGGGTGCCCGAAATACTGCCGCCGGCGAGTGCTCCTGCCAGGCGCGCCGCCAGCAGAACCAGGAGGACCACCTGCGCCAACTCCCGCCTCCAAGTCAACACGCCCCTGCGCCTCCTCGCCAATCGTAGCACGAACAAGTCTTTCGTAATACCGCCGTGCTGTATCAGTGCGCAAGGCCGGCCAGAGTGATCCGCGCCTGCTCTGCGTCCACGCTATTCAGTTCCGCTGCCTGCTTCAGATAGCGTCTGGCGGCTGCCGGATCTTCCGTCTTCAGGGCGATTTCTCCTGCGTGGCGATAGAGGCTCGCGTCACGAATTCCCAAGGCCAAGGCGGTCTCCATCAGTTTGCGTGCTTCCACGTCCTCGCCATTGACGTGCAATGCCCAGGCATAAGCGTCCAGCGTGTATACATCGTGGCGCCAAGCGTACTCCGGTTGCGCCACTTGCAGGGCTTTGGCCGGTTGGTGCGCGTGATCGGCATAGTAGAAGATCAGTTCGCGGTTGGAGTTTTGTCTCTTGCTCGATTCCGCAAGCGCTGTCGTTTCGAATTCCGCGAACGCCTTCTGCGCTTCGTCAGCGCGGCCCGCCAACCGCAGCGCTTCGGCCAAGTCATAGCGGTACTCCGCGCGCGGTGCGGCTTCGTAGCGCCGCCCTAACAGAACCACCGCCTCCTCGTAACGCTTTTGGGCGATGCGAACTTGGGCTAGATTTCCCAGCGCGGAGTAATAGGCTGGAAGAGATGTCAGCGCCTGCTGGAACAGTTTTTCCGCCGCGTCGGTGTTGCCGGAGGCGAACCGCAGATGGCCCATCTGTGTGAGGAGCGAGGCGCGCTCGCCCGTCTCCGTCGGCACCGTCGACTGATAGGCCATCTCCATCAGTTCATATGCACCTTCCGCATCCCCGAACAATTCGCGTAGATGGGCTGCCCGGATCAGCGCAGGCAAATTCCCGGGGCGAAGATTGAGCATCCACTGCGCGGCGCTTTCCGCGTCTTTGTAATTGCCCAGTGCCAGATTCGCGTCGGTCAGCAAGCCATAGACCATGACATCGTCTGGAACTTGCTTGTTCATTGTCTTGGCGGCTTCGAGTGCGGCCGGATACTCATGTTCACCCAGTAGGATGGAGACTTGTATCTTCCCCGTATCGAAGTTATGCGGCGACAATTCCAGTGACTTCCTTACCGCGTCCTCGGCTTGAGCATAGTAGCCGTCGTCGGCGGTCTCCTGTGCGCGGTGCACCAGCGCCATTGCCAGAAGGTTGTAACTCGTGTACTGCTCTGGTTTTTCTCTGATTACTTTGTTGGCTTCTGCGATGCTGTGCGCCGCTGGTGAAAGATCTGCGCTTGCGCCGAACGCAGCGCCCATCATAAATAGCACGGAAACGATTCTCTTCATGGCATCCTCATTTCAAGCGAAAATCGTGGCCGCCGTTCCCAGAACGGCGGCCACAAGGGTTGGCTATTGCACGGGGCAGATGCCGCCCGGTTGTCCGGTGCAGCCTGCTTGTCCAGGTCCAATGTGAGCGCTGTCGCGCCCATTGTTGGCCGGCATCACATAGGGGAAGGAATTGTTGAACCCTTCCGTCTTGGTCTGCACGCCGTCTCCGAGCGCCAGACCGTAACTCGAGGAACTCACCAGGATGCCCTCGACGGCTCGCGCGGAGATGTCAAACACATCGTCCACCGGACGGCGGCCGTTGGGATAGCCCGCGGTGTCGCCTGCCAGAAAACCGAGTCGCTTTTGGCTGCCGACCGGGGTCGGGGGGATGCCGGTATTGAGGCGCAGGAGGTCGGCCACCGGCCCTGCATCGCTTGGTCCACACCCGGGACAGATGGGAGCCTCATATTGCGCCAGGATCAGCAAGTCAGTGCGGGGATTCGGCGCCACCGGAATGCCGGCCGAGCTGAATACCGATGCCAGGACGGGCTCGAGAACGAAGTTCGCGAACTGCGAGTCGTTCACTGGAAGATCCATGCTGAAGCGATCTTTGGAGCCAGTGCCAATAATCAGTTCGTTGATCAACGGATTGCCTTCGCGGTTCACCTGTTGGAAAGCGCCGGAGTTTTCATCCGGATTCGGCGACCGCCGCACCGTCATTCCAGCGCGCGAGGTGCTGCCATAGGTCCCGATGACGGCTTGCTTTTCGCCGGCAGAGTGCATCTGGCCGTCCACCGTCAGCATCGTGATGGGGACTTCCAGCACAATCGAGTTGACGTTGTAGCCACCCACGGCGTCAGGCGCGTAGTTGTGAGTATCGTCGGCGTCGATGGAAGGAGGCAACACGGGACCGATTCCGCTGCGAAAGTTCAGAGAGTCGAATGCCGCTCCCAAATCGATAAAGAATGGATCGTCCGCCGTTCCGGCCCATACTTTGATGCCATTGCCCAGGCTGTAAATTCCCTGGTTGAACAGCGCCGGGTAGTTCGGCATCGTCGCCGGACCCACGTTAGACGGAACCGCATACAGAGTTTGCCCGCAGTTCAGGCAGCTCGATACGCCATTCTTGACCATCGTTACGGTGTAGGTCTGCCTGAGGCTCAAACCGTCGGATCCCGGGCCACTCAAGGAGGTGATCGACGGGATTCCGGCGAGGCCGCCGCCTATGAATCCGGTGTAAAGCTTAGGCAGGCGGATGTCGGTGGTGAAGCGGAATTGGAAAACCACGTCCGGTTTCCCGTCCTGGTTGTTGTCGATCAGCATCTGGTAAAGCACGCTGGGATCGAAAGGAAAGTAGTTTGGACCGTTGGCCGGCTCCAGGAGCGGGTCAACGTTCAGAATAAACGTGACGTTGTTGGGATTGTCATAGCTCACGAAGGCGTACCAGTCGGTAACATCCGCGCTATGATCCAATGCCGTAATTGGCGCTTCGCGATGGCTCGATGCAAAAACGCCGGCAGGCGCCAGCATGAGCAGCGGTACGACGAAGGCCGCGATTGACTTGTGTTTTCTCAATGAAATACCCCTCTAACAGAATTCGCAGACGTCGCCGCTGGATTGACCGCCTTCGGCTAAAGCGTTCCGTAGTTCCTTCGGTTTGTCCGCGTGTCTATATTACGTTCGGACGAGTGAAAGCGGATTTGAGGTAGTGACATAATTTATATGCAGAAGTGTTGTGCACGATAAGTACGCCAATTATTGTGGGATCCAGCGCACTTGAGAGGTAAATAGCCCGTCGACAAAGCCTATGTGATAGACAAGAAACATGCCGAAAGCCACGCTGGCAAGACCCGAGATTGCGGTGAGGTGCCGGTTGATCTTGAAGAATCTCCTGCCTGTGTAGACCATAGGTACAGAGATGGCGACAGTCATGAACATCATCCCGGCCATTGTTCCTACACCAAACACCAGCAGATAAGCAGTCGACCAGAGAGGACTCTTGATGGTGGAAAGCACTAAGAGCGCAACCGCCGCCGAACCCGCCAGGCCATGTACGAGGCCCACCACTAACGGCCGAATGGTCTGGTAAAGGCCGAGATTCCCAATGGCCTTGTCAAGCGACACGGCTGGTAGGAATGCAGCCGGAGTCGCTTTCCTTGGAGTAAAACGATCTGTTACCCAGTGTATGGCGCCTGTTAGATTCAGTACCCCAAGCAGGACTAACATCAGGGCAACGCAAAACTCCATGGACAACCCGAGACGGGGTGGAATCACTACACCAAAGACAATAATCGCGGAACCAACCAGAAAAATTGTCACTGTGTGCCCTAGCCCCCATAGCAACCCAATTGCTGCCGAACCCCGGATGGACTGTTGGCGGCTCACAATGGTGGATACCGCCACCACGTGGTCAGGGTCCGTGGAATGACGCATCCCCAGGAATAATCCCAGCAAAATTACCGTTACGAACGGGAGTAGTTTGTCTTTCGAGAGAAGGCCTTGCCCGATGTGTACCGATACAACCGAAGAAAGCGTAATTCCCACACCAAGCACCACCATGCACGCGGATGACAAGAAAGGAAGAAAGCGGAAGGCAGGGTTTTGCGCCCGTATACGGGATGATATTGCACGTTTGGCGTAGACCATGGTCAGCCCGACGGCCACCAGCACGGCCGCCAGTCCCAAACTAAATGCGGTGATCAAGAATAAGCCGAAGCCTATCCGGTGAAGTGAGAAAGCGCTCAGTAAGACGACCAGCGCTGCCGGACATGGCACGATGCCTCCCGTGACACCCAGCATGCACAGCTCGCGCAACGATACGGCGCTATTGGCTGGCTCAATGGGCGTCGCTGGTCTGGACATCGAGAGAAACCAATGTGAGTGCCGCTCGCCCCGAGCGTGTGAATGTTCGCCGGTCTCTCCAGTCCAGCGCTTTAGGAAAGTGAAGATACCGAGTCCGGCTACGCTCAGGCCGGAAATTGCGCCAAGCCATGGATAGAGATGCTCGGGAACTATGTATCGCGATGCATAGAGAGTCAGGACGCCTAATAGGTATACGCCCGCCGTGTGCGCGGCAGTGACCACGATTCCGAGCAACACTGCATGTCTTGCTGTACCGCGCGAACCCACCAGGTACGCGGCTACCAAGGTCTTGCCGTGCCCCGGCTCAAGGGCGTGCAGCGCGCCCAGCCCCGCCGCGATCAGAGCGGATGTGAAAAGTATCCAGAGGCTCAACTTACCCTGCGTCGAAATTAGCTCCGTAAAGCGGCTGCGAGGAGTGTTACTGGCGTGAGCCGCGACTGTCGGCGGAGGGACAATATTCAGACCAGGCGGCGCGATTGCATCTGCAGATCGATGCTGTCTTTGCAGTGTGGGCAACCGATGTCTCGCGTTCATCGCGCGAGTGACCGTTGGCGCGGAAGTCACCATTTCCGGCCCCGGGAGCGACGTCCTATAGCCAACCAGGGCCGATAGCAATTGTGGGGGACTGTTCAACGCATCGCTTGAGTATCTGGTCAGCTCATTGCTTCGGTCGGTAGGCGGAGCCGAACTATTCAGAATCGCAACTCCGTCAGCCACAACCACGATCTCTTTCCAGCCGGCCCGGCCTGGAAAGTTATCATCGCGGTACAAGAGGTTATGAGCGCTCCCAGCAGCGTCAAGCTTGGCTCGGAACACAAACGCGAGCTTCATCGTAGGCAGACCACCGGCGCCGTCGGTGAATTCGATATGTCGGGATAACGTCTCTAATGGAATAGGTTGGCTGTCGCTCTCCAACGAGAGTCCTGCCCTCAAGAGCCGATCCTGTTTGTCGAGGTAGCCGGAGGCGCTGGTGTCATCAGCCTTGGGAGTGATGTCGAACCGTCGCATCTCCTGAAAGGTTGGAATTTCAGCCATGTCGACCAGATAGCGGATCTCAACCGACCTCGTTCCAATGCCGATCTTCGCATAATGATTCACGCTGAAATTTCCCATGGGATGGGCAAAGGACGCCGCCGGGGCCAGCACGAAAACTAGCGGCAGCAAGAGCAAGCCTCGCCGGCGGGGCGCGCTTCTATCGTTCCGCATTGCTCGACCTCAAGTTTCTGTTGCGGGATTGAGAGATCTCTTCTAAAGTACGGTTGGCCACTTCAGCTTGAAAGACGTGGAAATGCGGGTTGGCTTTCAACGCACGGCGCAGAAAGTCTTCCGCATCGGAGTCCTTGTCCAAGCTGTGATAGATCATGCCGGCATGAAACAGGATCAGCGAATCGTTGGTGTGCAAGGCGAGGCCTTTGTCTACCGCTTCGGCCGCTTCTTGGAACCGGCCATTCCGGTAGAGGACCCACGCCAGGGCGTCCCACGTGTAAACGTCGTGCCGGAGTTCAAGTTCTTTTCGCGCCAACTCCAGGGCCTCCGCCGGCTTGATGTTCTGATCTGTGTAGAACAGGGCCAGTTCGCGGTTGGCCAGCACCTCATTTAGCTTGCTAAGATGCCCGATGTACTCCACCAGGTCGTATTGCTGCTGCGCCTCGGCCGTCCGTCCCATCTTCTTATAAACGTCGCCTAATTCAGCGACGTACACGGGGAACGGTATGATGGCAAGCGACCGCTGATAGAGCTGAATGGACTCATCGAATTTTCCCTGCGCCGCACGTACTTTCGCCAGACCGGCGATAGACCGATAGTGATTATCGTCGGCTATCATGCCCAACTGATACGCCAAACCGGCATTTTCCAGCTCGCCGGTTTGAAAGTAGCGCTCACCTAATTCGAAGTAGAGCCACGCGAGGTTCTCCCGGGGAACGTTGGTTTGGAGCGCGGCCGCAATGGCGCTCTTCATCAGCCGGATGGCTTCTGCGGAATCGCCGTGCAGGAAGGCTAGATATGCCGTGCGGCTGTCGCTGATGTATGCGAGCTTTAACGGCGATGAGATCTTCCGGCCCAGAGCCTTGAGAGTGTTGTAGGCCGCCGCCGCCTCGCCGTAATCTCCCATATCGGTGTAGGCGTCCCCTTCGATGGCAAATGCCGCCAGATTTCCCGAGCCTAAGGCGATCGCCTTTTGTGCGCTGGCAAGGGCGTTCGTAAAGCGATGTTCGCCCATATACACCAATGCCATGTCAACCAGCGGATCCGCGGCCCGGAAGTCCTGGGGCGCCAGTTCGAGCGCCTTCTTCAGGGTTTGTTCGGCCAGTTCGTAATAAGCGATGTCGCCGGTTTCCCTGGCCTTCTGGAAAAAAGCGGACCCCAACCCGGCATATCCAGCGTAATCGCCTGGTGCTTCTTTCACCTGGTTTTGCAGGGTCTGAATCTGCCTGTCCGTCGCCGACGCAACGGGCGCAGTCGTCTGAGACCACGCCGCCGCGGAACAAAGAGTCGCAAGTGTTAATAGCCGCTTGGCCATGCCAGCCTCACTGAGTTGCCGGGTAAGAAGATTTGATCCCCGCGCCCCTAAGTTATGAGATACGGGCAGGAGCGCAAATCGGATTGCCGGCACGCGGCTTTCTTTGCGGGCGGAGCGACATTACCGGAGGGGCAGGTGTCCACGCCGTGCGCGGGACGTCCACGTCCCGCCCCGGCCCTGGCGCGTCAGGCCGGAATTATTTCATTCCGCTGACTGCTGGTAAGCAGCAGCACACAACCATGTACGCTTGAAACCGTGGAGTGCGCCGTACTGGGCAACGCTACTTCGTAATCCCCGGCTTCGAGCACGTGGTCGTGGAAGACCAGATCGCCCTCGATCACGTAGCAATGTTCCAGTCCGAAATGGCGGTGAGCCGGATAAACCGCCCCGGCGTCCAGCTTCACCAGAGACGTCACGTAGCCGGTAGTCTCATCCACGAAAAGTCGCCGGAGAGCCACACCCGGCACGCCGGCGGGCTGCCAAGCCCCTTCGTTAGCCCGGACCAGCACCCGCGTAGCCGCCTTTGGCGCGATTCGGTCCATCAGCCGGCCGCGAAGGCTCGTTGGCGGTTTCCGCTCGGGAAGGGAATATGCCAGTTGGGCCGCGGTTTCCTGGAAGGCCTGCAATTCGGAAGCGCACACCGCACACCCGGCTTCGAGATGCCGGTCGAGTTCAGACGCCCGCTCAGGCTCGAGGATTCCCGCACTGTACAGCGCTACGGCTTCGCGGAGTTCGCCGGCGGCAGTTCGATGATGCAGGGTCTTCCGGGGCTTAGGCATAATCCACCAGCAATTCGCGCAGTTTCATCATACCCAATCGGATCCGCGTTTTCACCGTGCCCAGCGGCAGTCCCAAACGATCGGCCAGTTCCGAATGACTCAAGCCCGAGAAATAGGCAAGCTCCAGCGCACGCCGCTGCTCCGGTTTCAGAGTATTCAGGGCAGCCAATACCCGGCGCCGCTGTTGGCCCATAGCCGTATGCTCTTCCGGACCCGCCGCGTTCGTCCGGGCT
>Ga0182015_10004188_pt1 | contig 15703 bp, 13 predicted proteins | sample 712P3MmetaG_FD_120478 | JGI IMG/M metagenome (GOLD analysis project Ga0182015, IMG submission 120478) | Permafrost microbial communities from Stordalen Mire, Sweden - 712P3M metaG | ecosystem: Environmental > Terrestrial > Soil > Wetlands > Permafrost | place: Sweden: Stordalen | collected... | reverse complement strand
GTTTGTCGCTGCCTGGTCATCCTGGGAAATGCCGATCACTCGCGCTCCACGAGCCAGTTTGTTCAGGTAGGGAACAGCCAGTCGGCACGTCGGGCAGTCCGTTTCGAAGAAAACAATGAGCGCCGCGTCGCTTCCCAGATCGAGTCCAGGTATCGCGGGCGCGCTTTGGCCGATGTCGAGCACCGTACTAGGGTATCGCAAACTTGCCTACGCACGCTACCCGCCAACCCAACGCAGGCGCCGGACAAGGCGGCGGCCGGAAGCATGGGAACATGCATCTTACAAAACTTGCCGATGGAGATCCTTCGGCTTTTCAGTCCTTCTGCCTAGAATTGTCGAGAAATTCCTCCGCAGCCCGCCAGTTTTCCGAAAATCGGATGGCTGCGGGATCAGCCGAAGCTCTTTATGCAGAAGGAGTTTAACTGCGGGGCTTGACTTGAACCTGACGATCCCTTGTGCCAGAGCGCCTGCTCGCCAGGCAGGCGCTCTGTCGTTTCGCTTCCGACCCTTACCGACGAATTCGTTTTCTCGAAATCGCAAACCTCGGGATCGAAGTCGGTTTCCGGTATGAACCTTATATGTACAGCACCTCCGTTAGCCCAAGGGCGCCTAACTGCACGTGGGCGCTGGACTTAGCTGAAGAAGAGTGCCTACCCAAAAAGCAGGCGCTCATTCTCACAAGAAATCCATTACAATCATGTGGTTGCATGTGGGCGTGTAGCTCAGCTGGGAGAACACCTGCTTTGCAAGCGCGTTCGGGCACTCCAAAGCCTCCATCCTTTGCCCTTGGTTTTCAATGTTTTCAACAATTTCGGGGAATCTGCTTCTCGCTCGAAGTAAGCCCCGAGGCACCAATTACATAGGGTTTTGGTACAGTTTTGGTACAGCTCGGTTCGAGAACCGTCGGGGTGAACCCCTAAGTGAGACACAAAACTTGAGACACTGTCTCAATGATTCGCGTGTCGAATGTCTTGGCTTGTCCGAGTCCAACGGCAATCGCACCAGTGACTTCCCGGGCCCTACTGATCGAATAGCCTCACTTTCGAGGCGACAACGCACGGCTCACCGTCTCGCTGCTCTGATTTCGATTCGAAATCTTCAGGTGAACGATAGCCCAACGCCGAGTGCAAACGGCATCGGTTGTAATAGTGTTCGATGAATGCCTCTACGCTTAGGACGAGATGTTCTAAGTCACGGTACTCGTTAGCGTAGATCTCCTCTTGCTTCAGGGTTTTCATGAAACTCTCGCAACTGGCATTGTCATACGGATTTCCGGGCCGACTCACGCTCGAAACCATTCGATGGTTCCGAAGGACTTGAATGTACTCTCCGCACGCGTATTGGACGCCCCGATCCGAATGATGAACAAGTCCCGGAGGCGGTTGTCGATCAAGCTATCGCCAGTCGTAGAGCATTGAGCGGAAGTCTAGCTTGGAGGGATCGATCCAGCGACCACCCCACCACCTTCCGAGAGAATGCATCCAGGACGACCGCCAAATAAACGAACTCAGCTTTCAGGCGAATGTAGGTGATGTCCGCTATCCATAGCTGATTCGCACCGGACACTTTCATGCGACTGGCGAGGTTGAGATAGATTTCCAACTCTTGGTCGGGAGCGGTTACCGAACCTAGTTCACGATTTCGGATCATCAACAGATTGTCCGCCCGTATCATTCGCGAGACCCGTTTGTGGTTTACCATCATCCCGCGTCGCCGCAGTTCTGCAGTGACCCGCCGATAGCCGTAGCGTTGCCGATGCTCTAGGGCGATCTCTTGAATAGTTGATCGCATCGTCATGTCCTCTTCCGCGGGAGCCCGACTTTGAAGAAAGCGGTAGAACCCCGCTCGGCTGACATGGGCCAATTGGCACATTCGCTCGATACTCAAACTGCCTTGCAACGGCGTCTCGAATTTCTTCGTAGACCCCTTCGCGCCAGAGTTCTCGTTCCGCTGGCGTCGAGCCTCGGCTTTTTGCAAGGCACCCCTGAAAAAATCCACTTCGACCGTCTTATCCGCCAACAACCGTTTGAGTTTGGTGATCCCTCGACGAAGTGTGGATTCACGGGAATTCTTCGTTGATGCCGCTCCTTCCGACAATGCATTTTCTGGCTCCAACTGATACCGCCACTTGTAGAGCAGAGTTCGGCATACCCCCAGGTCTCGTGACAGCCTCACAATGTTTTCGCACGCGTTCATTCGCTCCACCGCTCGGCAGCGGAATTTTCGGCTGTACCGCTCCTTCCATTTTCTTTCCACTTGCAGCTCCTCTCCTGAAAAGTGTGGTTTCTGAAAGAGCATCATTCTAGGGATTCAGTTCACGTTTTTGCGAACCAATAAACGGACGGCTTTGGCGGGAACAGGCGTGGCTTTGTAGCGCGCCTGCCTTGGGCGCACGACACTCGACTCCAACAACTCCGTCCATTACTTCTAACTACTAACGTTTCCAACAAATCGGGGAATCTGCTTTTCGCTCAAAAGTAACCCGAATGGAATGAAAACGTTGGATTCTGGCAGAGTTTTGGCACAGTCGAGCGCTCGGAGCACTCGGTTATAACTTAACTTCCAGCGAAGATGAGCGTCGGTCGCTATGGCGTTACTAGCGCCGGCTGTGGCGCAGCTTCAGGTAGTTCATACTTCCGCGGTGCACAGCATGCCGCGCTAAGACGCGAGATGTCTTTTTGCATTTCAAGTTTCTGTTTCAAGTGCTTAAGTGTTTCACGCAGAATGCTTGCTGTGGCCCGATCCTTTGGCATTACCAGCCTGTAATGCATCCACTTGCCCTCGCGACGCGAGGCGACAATCCCCGCGCGGCGCAGATAGGCAAGATGCCGGGAAACTTTGGGCTGGCTGATGTTAAGAATTTCGACGAAGTAGCAAACACAGATCTCGCGATCCGCAATCAAGTTCAAGAGCCGCAACCGCGTTGAATCCCCCAGAGCGCGGAACAGCACGTCGAGCGAAGCATTGGTCTGAACTCTTGGCATCGAGACAGTATACAAGATATATGCCTTGACATATATGACCTCGGTGCGTAGCCTCTGACGTATGCGCGTATGCATATATATTGTCGGAAGTTGACCAAATGAGCCGCTATAACATCCTCTTCTTGTGCACGGGGAATTCCGCTCGGTCCATCATGGCCGAAGCCATCCTGAATCAGAAAGGCAAGCCCACCTTTTCCGCCTACAGCGCCGGAAGTCGTCCCGCGGATGCCGTTAGGCCCGAAGCGCTGCATCAACTTGAAGTAGCCAATCTGCCGACACTCGGCGCACGAAGCAAAGATTGGAGCGAATTCGCAAAGCTCGGAGCGCCCCAGCTCCACTTTGTTTTCACTGTTTGCGACAACGCCGCCAAAGAAGTCTGCCCGGTCTGGCCCGGTCAACCCATGACTGCGCATTGGGGTGTCCCTGACCCCGCGGCGGTGAGTGGAACGGCGGAACAAATCGAACGCGCATTTCGCGACGCATTCATGATGCTGGACCGCCGGATCAACCTGTTCCTTTCGTTGCCTATCGCAAGTCTCGACGCAATGGCGATAAAAAAAGAAATCGACCGGATCGGCCAGCAATGAAAGCATCGCTGTCTCGCCGCCTGACCGCAGAATTCGTGGGCACCGGATTCCTTGTCGCGGCCGTGGTCGGATCAGGAGTTATGGCCGAGAGGCTTTCGGGCGGCATCGTAGCGTTGGCGTTGCTCGCAAACACGATTGCCACCGGCGCTGCCCTAGTCGCGCTGATTCTTACATTCGGTTCAATCTCAGGCGCGCACTTCAATCCCGCCGTCACCCTGGCAGACGCCTTGGAAGGCGGACTGACCCGGGCGGAGGCGTCCGGATACGTCTCTGTGCAAGTCCTTGGAGGTGTAGCCGGGACGGTCATCGCTCACATGATGTTCGGGCTCTCGGCCATTTCCATCTCGCACCATGTTCGAAGCGGGCTAGCTCAATTTCTAAGCGAGTTTGTCGCGAGCTTTGGTTTGTTGTCTGTAATTTGGGGGTGTTCGCGGCTACGGTCAATGGCGGTGCCATTCGCGGTCGGTGCGTATATAGCCGCTGCGTATTGGTTCACCTCGTCAACTTCGTTTGCAAATCCGGCGGTCACCATTGCTAGATCGTTAAGCGACACGTTTGCTGGCATTCGCCCGGCGGACGTTCCCTTGTTTATCACCGCGCAACTCCTCGGAGCGTTAGCAGCAACTATTCTCTTCCGGTGGCTCGTACCCGGTCTCGACCGCGAAGCCAGGAATGTCCTTCTGGCTCACGACACTGAACTCGGCCGCACGGAAGTTCCCGGAAGCGCAGCACCATGAAAGCATTGCCATATATATCCAAAATGCTTTTCCAATCAAGGAGACTTCGATGAGTTCTGAAAGTATCAGGGAAATCGTTAAGGAAAAATACGGCGAGGCCGCCAAGCGGGTCTCATCCGGCAAGGGTTCGGCGTGTTGCGGCACAAGCCCGGCATGTGCGATTGACGGATGCGACCCAATTACTTCGAATCTCTACGGCGCCGAAGAAGCAGGTTCTGTGCCGGAGTCCGCAATCCAGGCATCGCTCGGTTGTGGCAATCCGACAATGCTGGCGAACCTCCGACCGGGCGAGACGGTTCTGGATTTAGGCTCAGGCGGAGGCATCGATGTTCTGTTGTCTGCCCGGCGCGTCGGCCCGACAGGAAAGGCATTCGGGTTCGACATGACGGATGAAATGTTAGCCCTCGCCGAGGAAAACAAACGCAAATCGGGTCTCACCAATGTCGAGTTCCTGAAAGGAGAAATCGAAAATATTCCATTGCCCGAGAACACCGTTGACGTGATCGTCTCCAATTGCGTCATCAACCTTTCCGGCGACAAGGACCGAGTCCTTCGCGAAGCCTTCCGTGTTTTGAAACCGGGCGGCCGATTCGCGATCTCGGATGTGGTCGTTCTGGGTGAAGTGCCGCAGGAAATTCGCCACAGCATGGAACTCTGGGTGGGCTGCGTAGCGGGAGCGCTTACAGATGCGGAATATCGTCAGAAACTGCAATCTGCTGGTTTCGAATCCGTTGACATCGAGGCGACGAGAGTCTACAGCCTCGATAATGCCAGGGAGTTTCTGAACGCAGCCGGGATTGACGTGGAAGCCATCGCCTCGCAGGTTGAAGGCAAATTTATCAGTGCTTTCGTGCGTGCGCAGAAGCCGTGATTCACGTTTGACATCAATACGGCCCAAAGCACAGAGAATCCGACAGGAATGGTCTGTATCCTTTCGTTGACTCAGGCGTCTAACCCCCTTAGAGTTGAGAGTTGACTTAAGGTAATGAGGACCAAACTACTCATCGTTGTGGCAATCGTCGCCCTGTTGGGCTTGCAATTCGCGGACTGCATGTCGGCGATGACGCAAGACCAGCAGAGTATGAAATGCTGCGGTTCTATGCCCTGCGATCCATCCAATCAAAGTCACGATTGCTGCAAGGCGATGGCTTCGTCCCAGTCCCCCAGCGTGTTGCCCGTCGCTCACGTGACGCTCCATGCGCCCGTGATGGTTGCCACCGATATTCTTGAATCGCCGCAGGCCATGACGTACCCCGAAGTATCTCGCTTGGATTTCGACGCTCCGACGCATTCGCCTCCGGAACTGTACACCCTTCACTCTTCTCTCCTGATCTGATCCCCACTTCGACGGTGCGGCGACGCACCGGCCTGTCTCTTTTTGTGTCTCCACTGTCTCTCTGACCCGCCGACGTGTTTCGGCCGAGGCCCTTTTGGGTGACTCACCGACAGTCCGTGGCTTCGATCCATATATCTAGGAGATAAAGATGTTTTCGATAGCGAGAACGAATGTCGTTGCGCGTTTGTCGTGCGCAGCTATTGGTCGAACAATTTCTGTGATTTTGCTTTCTGTTGTTCTAGCCGCGCATGTTTTCGCCCAGGAGTCCCCAACATCGCACAGAGGGCCGATAACTCCACTCTCCGAGTTACTCGCGGAAGCGGAGAAGAACAATCCGCAAATCGAAGCGGCCCGACAAGGCTGGCAGGCGGCGAAACAAGTGCCGACACAAGTCTCGACGCTGCCCGACCCGCAATTCAATTTGCAGGATGTCAGTGTGGGCAGTCCCCGTCCCTTTGCCGGCTACTCCAACAGCGACTTTGCTTATGTCGGCCTTGGGATCTCACAAGACATTCCGTATCCGGGCAAGCTGCGCCTGAAGGGCGAGATTGCAAAACGCGAAGCGGATGTTTCGCAGCAACAAGTCGAATCGGTGCGCCGCGCCGTCTTCGCAGAACTCAAGGGTGCCTATTTTCAGCTCGCGTATTTCTCCAAAACACTCGCGATCCTCGAAGAGGATGGCGAGTTGCTCAAGCAAGTAGAACAGGCGGCCGACGCCCGATACCGTTCCGGCATGGGAACGCAGCAGGACGTCCTCCAGGCGCAGCTTCAAAAAACCAAGTTGCTTCGCGAAATCGCCATGCACCACCTGCAGGTCGGAAAGCTCGAAGCCCAGCTCAAACAACTCCTGAACCGTTCACAGGAATCACCGGACATCGAAACGGCCGATCTCATGGAAACACCTCTAGTGCAAACGTACGCCGATCTTCTGACTGCGGCGCAAGTGCAGAATCCGGAAATCGCCACCGCACGGAAGATGATCGAAAAGCAGTCGTTACAAGTGGACCTCGCCCGCAAAGACTTTTATCCCGACTTCAACGTGCAGTACATGTGGCAACGTACCGACCCCGCGCAATTCCGCGCCTATTACATGCTGAGCGTTGGCATCAAGGTCCCGATCTATCGCAGTCGCAAACAGCGTCCCGAACTCGCCGAGGCCGAATCGGAGAAGCTTCGCGCGGGAAGCGAACTCCAGGTGCAATCGCAGCAACTCGGCAGTGATTTGCGCTCGCAATACGTGATCGTGCAGCAGACCTCCGAACTGCTCAAGATTCATCGGGAAGGGCTGTCTCCGCAGGCACGGACGGAATTTCAATCCGGTCTCGCGGCTTACCAATCGAACAAACAGGATTTTCAGGGGCTGCTCACGGCGTTTCTCGATGTCCTGCACCTCGACGAAGACTACTGGCAGAACGTGGCCGAATACGAAACGGCCATCGCGCGGCTCGAACAACTCACGGGACTGTCATTGCAGGAAGAAGGAGCGAAGTGATGAAGAATTATCGCATAGGATTCTTACTGGCATTGGTCGGAAACATCACTCTCGCCGCCGTCCTCGTCGGATTGTGGCTGCACTATCACGCTGCAAAGCCGATAGCGAACATGGAAACCAAGTCGTCAAATTCCGCCGCGCAGGATTCTATGGCCACGTCTATGGCCATGCCCCCTACATCGACGGAAGCGCCTTTGGTTCCGGTACAAATCTCGCCGCAGCGACTGCAAAGTATCGGCGTGAAGACCGGGACAGTCGAACGTAAGTTTGTTGAAGACGAGATTTTCACGACCGGCAACGTCGCAGTCGATGAAACGCGGCTGGCTTACGTGCAAGTGCGGTTTTCTGGCTATATCCAAAAGGTCTTTGCCGATGCCACATACCAATACGTTCGGAAAGGACAGCCACTCTTCACAATTTACAGCCCCGATCTCGTGGCTACCGAACGCGAATACTTAGTGGCAAAACAGAATCAGCAGCAAGTGGCGCGGAGCACGGTGCAAGGTGTCACCTTCAGCGCAACATCGCTGGTAGACGCGACTGCGGGGCGTCTCGCGCAGTGGGGCGTTCCGCAAAAAGAAATCGCCCGACTGGAGTCAACGGGGCAGGTTGAACAGGAACTGGAAGTCGATTCACCAGCCTCCGGCTACATCACCGAACGCAACGCGCTGCCCAGTGTTGCCGTGCAACCGGAAATGCGTCTCTACACTATCGCCGACCTTTCGACCGTTTGGGTTCAGGCACAGGTCTTCCAGAACGATCTCGAACGCATCAAGATCGGCGCTCCCGCAACGCTCACCGTGAATACTTATCCAGGCCGGACGTTCACTGGGCGCGTGGACTTTGTCTATCCGCAGGTAGATATGGATACGCGCACGGCCAAAGTGCGCATTGTCTTTTCGAATCCTGGATTGCAACTCAAACCCGGTATGTACGTCAACGTAAGTCTGAAGGTCCCACTGGGCAACCAGCTCGTTATCCCCGCAAGCGGTGTCCTGCAGTCCGGCACTCGCGCGATTGCTTTTGTCGAGCGCAGCGACAGTTACATCGAGCCGCGCGAGGTGCAGTTGGGCTCCCGCGTGGGTGATGATTTCATCGTGCTGAAAGGATTGAAAGCGGGCGAGCAAATTGTTACCTCCGCAAACTTCCTGATCGACTCCGAAAGCCAGCTTCAGGCTGCACTCGGTTCATTCGTTCCACCTCCGCCCGGAGCGAGTGCGGCTTCTACGACCAACGCTCCGCAAGGAAATGTCGAATTCAGCTCTGACCCGACTACGCCGCGCAAAGGAAGCAACGTGTTCCGCGTGAAACTTACAGATGCGAGTGGAGCACCTATCTCCGGTGCGGAACTCAGTGTGACGTTTTTCATGCCGGCGATGCCCGCGATGGGCATGGCGTCCATGCGCGTGCCCGTTACTCTCAGCGACAAAGGCAATGGTCTCTATGAAGGTTCGGGACAACTGGAAAACGGCGGAACCTGGCAAGTCACAATTCTCGCAAAAAAGAATGGCCAGCCGATCGCAACCAAGCAACTCAGCGTGAACGCCACAGGAGGTATGTAACGTGATCTCCCGATGGATTGATTGGTGCGCGCAAAATCGTTTCCTCGTTTTCATGGGAACGCTCCTGCTGGTGCTCACGGGAATCTGGGCTCTGCGTCATATTCCCCTCGACGCCCTGCCGGACATTTCCGACGTGGAAGTGATTATCCACACGCCTTGGGCGGGGCAGCCTCCCAGCCTCATCGAAGACCAGGTCACGTATCCCATTGTCACCACGCTTCTCGCCGCACCGCACGTAAAGGCTGTGCGGGCACAAACCATGTTTGGGGATTCCTACGTCTTCGTCGTCTTTGAGGACGGAACCGATTTGTATTGGGCGCGCTCTCGCGTTCTCGAGTACATGCAACAGATCACGGGCCGTTTGCCCTCGGGCGTGCATCCCGTCATCGGGCCGGATGCGACGGGCGCAGGCTGGGTCTATGAATACGCGCTGGTGGACCACAGCCATCAACACAGTTTGGCCGACTTGCGTAGCCTTCAAGATTGGTACCTGCGTTACCAGCTCGCGACCGTTCCCGGAGTCGCCGAGATAGCCACCATCGGCGGATTCGTCAAGCAGTACCAGGTGAATGTCGATCCAGACAAACTTCGCGCATACGGTATTCCGCTCTCAACGGTCATCGAAAGAGTTCGAGCCAGTACGAATGAAGTTGGTGGACGCTTGCTGGAAATGGGCGGCGCCGAGTACATGATTCGTGGCCTCGGCTATCTGCATTCCCTGAGCGACCTCGAAACCGTACCCGTTGCAACCAAGAACGGTACGCCGGTTCTGGTCCGCGATTTGGGAACCGTTTCGTTCGGGCCGGACATTCGGGAAGGAGTTGCCGAGTGGCAAGGCGAAGGGGAAACCGTTGGCGGGATTGTCGTGATGCGCGACGGCATGAATGCTCTCAGTGTCATCAACGGCGTCAAACAGAAACTCTCAGAGATCAAACCGTCGCTGCCACCCGGTGTGGAAGTAGTCGCGGGATACGACCGCTCCGGATTGATTCACGCCTCCATCGAAACGCTGCAACGCGACTTGCTTGAAGAGGCCGCCATCGTCAGCGTTGTCATCATCATCTTCTTATTCCACTTCCGTTCGGCGCTGATTCCGATTCTGACGCTGCCGATCGCCGTGCTCGCCGCCTTCATCCCGATGTACTACCTCCATGTCACTTCGAACATCATGTCGCTCGGCGGTTTAGCTCTGGCGATTGGCGTCCTTGTGGACGCCGCCATCGTCATGGTCGAAAACGGATACCGGCAGCTTTCGGAACACCAAGCGTCTCAGTCCGAGCCACTTCCGGAACCGCAAAGACGGAAAATCCTGTTGGATGCAGCGAAACAAGTTGGTCCCGCTATTTTCTTCTCTCTGGTGATCATCGTGGTTTCCTTCCTGCCCGTCTTCTTACTCGAAGCGCAGGAAGGACGCATGTTTCGTCCCTTGGCGTGGACCAAGACGCTGGCCGTTGGCTTCTCCTCCGTCTTGGCTATCACGCTCGTGCCTGTACTGATGGTTTTATTTGTTCGCGGAAGGCTGATACCGGAATCGCGGAATCCCATTTCAAGAATCACCCAGGCGGTCTATCTGCCGGTCCTGCGCCTGTGCTTGCGGTTCCGCAAAACCACCTTGCTGCTCAATTTGGTTTTTCTGGTCGTCACACTTCCGCTCGCGCTTCACATTGGCAGTCAATTTATGCCGCCCCTCTACGAAGGTTCGGCTCTGTACATGCCGACAGCGTTGCCCGGAATCTCCATCGGACAGGCGTCGCAATTGCTCCAAGAGCAGGACAGGATCATTCGCACGTTCCCTGAAGTCGAAACGGTCTTCGGTTCCATCGGGCGTTCCGACAGCGCAACCGATAACGCTCCGCTCGATATGTATGACACGACGCTCATGCTCAAGCCGCGCAGTCAGTGGCGGCCGGGGATGACCTACGAGAAACTCATTCAAGAAATGGATGCAAAACTCCAGTTCCCCGGGCTGTCCAACACTTGGACTATGCCGGTCGAAAACCGGCTCGATATGGAATTAACAGGTATCAAGACGCCTCTCGGCTTGAAGATCCAGGGGCCGAACCTGGAGGGCATCCAGCAAGTTGGCGCGCAGGTACAGCAGATCCTCTCTGCGATTCCTGAGATGCGCTCCATTTTTGCAGAACGCGTTTCGCAAGGTTTTTATCTCAACGTGGAGGTGAACCGCGCAGAAGCAGCCCGCTATGGTCTGACGATTGCCGATGTGCAGCAGGCGGTCACATCCGGAATCGGCGGCGAAATGGTCGCCGAGAACGTCGAGGGCCGCGAGCGGTATCCAGTGAATGTCCGGTATAACCGCGACTTCCGGGACAACGTCGAAGAATTACGGCGCGTCCTCATCGGAACACCTTTCGGCGCGCAGATTCCAGTCTCCGATGTCGCGAAAATCTCGTTCTCTCGCGGACCGTCCATGATCCGCGATGAAGACGGGGCGCTGACGGGCTACGTGTTCATCGATCTGAACACGAAAGACTACGGCGGCTTCGTCGCGCGCGCGAGCAACTTGCTCAAGCAAAAACTCGCGTTGCCTGCCGGCTTTACCTACAAATGGTCCGGCGAATACGAGTTTGAATTACGCGCCAAAGAGCGGCTGCAGCTCATTCTGCCGATCGTCTTTTTTGTCATCTTCATGTTGCTCTACGTCGTGTTTCACTCCGTCGCCGAGGCGACTGTTCTCATTTTCCCGACGATCTATGCGTTGACAGGCGGCCTCATTTTGCAGAAGCTGCTCGGCTACAACTTCAGCGGGGCGGTATGGGTCGGCTACATCGCGCTCTTCGGTATCGCCGTTGAGACCGGAGTCGTCATGGTTGTGTATCTCCATGAAGCCCTGGACCACCGGCTCAAGTCCGGCGTTCCTCTGCGTCACGAAGACATCGAAGCCGCCGTGATCGAAGGAGCTGTCCACCGTCTGAGGCCAAAACTAATGACCGTGTGCGTGGTGCTTGCCAGCCTGATTCCGATTCTTTGGGAAACCGGTGTCGGAGCCGACGTGATGAAACCCATTGCCGCTCCTCTCGTGGGCGGCATGATTACGTCCACCATTCACGTCTTAATTCTGGTGCCTGTGTTCTTTGCTTTGATGAAAGAAAGAGCCCTCAGGCGAGGAACGCTAAAGTTAGAACAGAAACTGGACGCTAACCAAGCAGGTGAACAGCGATGAAAGTTCCGAATGATTGGAGTTCAATAGGAACAATATAAGCCACAGTGAACACCAAGCGATGGCCGATCCACACACCGGGCACAAGATGTCAGACATGCAAGGGAGCCACGACCGCCACGCGGGGCATTCCGTTGCCATGTTTCGCGACAAATTTTGGCTGAGTTTCGCCCTCACAATTCCCGTCGTGTTCTGGTCAACCGACGTTCAGCACTGGCTCGGTTACACCGCTCCCTCCTTTCCCGGCTCGAAGTTTATTCCCGCGATCTTCGGAACCGTCGTGTTCGTCTATGGCGGACTGGTCTTTGTCCGCGGAGCGTGGAGCGAACTCGCCGATCGAAAACCCGGCATGATGACGCTCATCAGCCTGGCGATCGTCGTCGCTTTTGGAACTTCGCTCGCCGCGACATTCGGCCTCTTCGAGATTGACGTTTGGTGGGAACTCGCGTCGCTGATTACGATCATGGTCCTCGGGCACTGGTTGGAAATGCGCGCCATTTCCCAGGCTCGTGGTGCGCTCAATGCGCTCGCCGCCTTGCTCCCGGACACCGCTGAACGCGTAAACGGCGCAAAGACTCAATCCGTTCCACTCTCGCAGTTGCGTGTTGGCGATATCGTTCTTGTTCGGCCCGGGGCACGCGTTCCGGCGGATGGCGTCGTCGCAGAGGGCTCTGCCGACGTTGACGAGTCCATGATCACCGGCGAGTCCAAGACCGTATCAAAGGTCGTGGGAGCCGGAGTTGTTGCGGGAACGGTTTCAAGTGGCGGAAGCCTTCACGTCAGAATTACGGCAGTCGGAGACCAGACCGCTCTTTCGGGAATCATGCGGCTCGTCGCCACGGCGCAGGCTTCGGGGTCCCGCGCGCAAGCGCTTGCCGACCGTGCGGCCGCGATCCTTTTTTACGTGGCAGTCACGTCTGGCGCGATTACTTTCACCTACTGGTGGTTTACAGGCGATAGAGAACACGCCCTCATTAGAGCGGCAACGGTCCTTATCATTGCCTGCCCGCATGCGCTCGGACTGGCGATCCCATTGGTAATCGCAATCTCCACATCCATAGGCGCTCAAAACGGTCTCCTTATTAAGGACAGGCTCGCACTTGAACGTGCTCGCAATTTGGATATGGTCATTTTTGATAAGACCGGAACACTGACTCGTGGCTCCCCTGCGGTGTCGGGGGTCGCGGCTGCACCCGGCTCCACCGAAGACAGTCTGATTGCGCGTGCCGCCGCAGTCGAATCCAACTCCGAACACCCACTCGCTAAAGCAATCGTCGCCGAAGCCAAGCGTCGAAACGTGACCCAATTGTCAGTCACGAATTTCGAAGCGCTTGCTCGTCGAGGCGCGAAGGCGCTTGTCGGAGGCGAGACCATCGTAATCGGCGGGCCTCGCCTGTTGACCGAGGCCAAAGTAGCGGTGCCTCCAGAAGTTGGAAAACTGACAACCGCATGGGCAACGGATGGTAAGACGGTTCTCTATGCTGTCGCTCAGGACCAACTGCTCGGAGCTTTCGCTGTCGAGGATGAAATCCGGCCCGAATCGAATGCAGCCGTCGCCGAATTGCATCGGCTGGGTATTCGCGTCGCGATGATCACCGGAGATTCGAAAACGGTGGCCGATTCGGTCGCCCGCCGCATCGGAATCGATGAGGTCGCAGCGGAAGTTCTCCCCGCTGACAAAGCTGCCGCGGTGAAGAATTTCCAGGCGGGTGGCAAGAAGGTCGCAATGGTAGGTGACGGAGTGAACGACGCACCTGCGCTCGCGACCGCGGATGTGGGAATCGCGATTGGTGCAGGAACCGACGTGGCAATCGAATCCGCCGGAATCGTCCTGGTTCGCAGCGATCCGCGCGACGTCGTAGGTGCGATTAGGCTATCCCGCGCTACCTACAGAAAGATGATCCAAAATCTTGTTTGGGCGACGGCCTATAACCTTGTCGCGATCCCGGTCGCGGCAGGCGTTCTCGTCCATTGGGGCTTGGATCTCCCCATGAGCGTCGGCGCAGTTGCGATGAGTCTGTCCACGATCATCGTCGCGGCAAATGCACAGTTGCTTCGCAGGCTGACATTGCAAAGCGAGGCGCTGTAGTCCGACCATACCGCAGCTGACGAGGCAGGTGTTTCGGAAGGGTGACCACCAAAAACTGTCTCAAAATGGGGGTTCACTCCATTGATTCGAGAACTGGTCGCGCTTAACGCTAAGCTGTTTCCCGGGACTCCTCAGACGAAGAAGGCGTTGAGCATGTCCATGTCGGAGATGAAGGTAGCAATGTCAGCCTCCGCAGAATACGAGCCCATTTCAGGATCGAAGCGAACGGATTCGTGTCATCTCAATGAGATATTCTTCGACACCCTTTAGGTTTTTCGATTTTGCGTTCATGATTCTCTCAAGCCATACGCCATCTGCCGCGAGTCTTACGACACGAAGCTCGATTCTCGAATCAGTTTTCGAATGTCTCTTTAGGCGTTCGCTCAGCCACTTATCCCAAACCCATCCGACCTGATCTTTAGAGGCCATCAGACTCAAGAGCGCGCCCCAAAGTTTACGTTCAGCTCCACCTTCGGAGAATGCGGCCCTAATGTATGCACGAGTAAAGCATCCGTCCGAATTCTCTTCCTTTGCCATCAGTCGGTCAAACTGCTTGTCCAATCGCGTCAATAGCATCTGCATCAGCTCCATCATCAACGTCTCTTTGCTATCGAAGTGATGAAAGAAAGCCCCCTTGGTAACGTCCGCCAATTCGCTCACCTTGCTGACGGTGACATCAGCCATGCCCCTGGTCGCAGCGAGTTCGAAAGCGGCATTTAAGAGGGATCCTCTAACAAAGAGAGGATCCTTCTTTTTCATGTACGCGTTTTTTACTTTTCTCGCCTTCATTTTCTAAAGTCTCCTCAAAGTGCCACAAGTGTATTCCATTGCATGAGCCAGGGGCACAAATTAGACGCTTGCTTTATAAGATACCGTTTGGTATCTTTTATAGGAATGCCCTTCAAAACGAATCGCAACGCTGTTGTCAGTGTTGCTCAGGGCAATTTTGAAGACCAACTTGTGAGGTGAATCATGACCGGATTAGGGTTGAGCGAGACGAAGACTGTCGTTGACGCAGAATTAGCAGTGGGTCACCTTGTGCTTAAGGTGGCTGACCTTAAGAGCAGTTGCCAATTCTACTCGAATCTCGGCCTTCCTCCATTTGCTGTTGACGAAAAGTTCGCAATTGTTGAACTACGAGGAGGTACTCATCTTCTATTGTTCGAGGGCGGGCTGGCTGGAGAAGATGTAGCGGACAGTTTGACAGGACAATTCCATAAAAGATTTTCCGAACAATTTGACCTCATGATTAAAGGCAAAGGCTTGAATGAATTGAAAACATATCGGTTGGACCTAATCAGTCGGGGGATCGCAGCGGGAGAGATCCCTGATGAAACATTTTTTGGACATCATCTTTTTTGCATAAAGGACCCCGACGGGAACGGCATAACGATTTACACTAGCCACGCAATTTAGTGACCAGAAAGCTCTGCCTTCATCGGCCTCTTGTGATGCCCATTCAGAATCCTTAAAAGGCTGAGCCCCTGCTCACCAGGCAGGTGCTCTCCCGCAAGTACGACATAGGACTTGGAAGTTGGATCTTTGAAGTCTGGCCACCAAAAACTGTCTCAAAATAGGGGTTCACTCCAGATGGTAAAAAAGCGAAGGAATGGATTTCCGAGCGCGCGGAAATGCTTTAGAATGAAGGTAGCTTCTACTGTGGGCGTGTAGCTCAGCTGGGAGAGCACCTGCTTTGCAAGCAGGGGGTCGCAGGTTCGAACCCTGTCACGTCCACCAT
>Ga0182015_10004187_pt1 | contig 15704 bp, 12 predicted proteins | sample 712P3MmetaG_FD_120478 | JGI IMG/M metagenome (GOLD analysis project Ga0182015, IMG submission 120478) | Permafrost microbial communities from Stordalen Mire, Sweden - 712P3M metaG | ecosystem: Environmental > Terrestrial > Soil > Wetlands > Permafrost | place: Sweden: Stordalen | collected... | reverse complement strand
GTGTTCGGGAACGAAACGTTTCGCGTCGGCCATGATATTCGAGTCCTCCGGAAAGAGACGAGCTTGCAGTGAAGTTGGCGCGGGGGTCTTAGGGGGCCTAGGCTGCACAGATTTCTGTGGACGATGTGAACTCGGCGAATAATGTGGATCGTCGCCCGCCATGCTAATTCCAAATGGACGTGAACCACGTCCAAAGTTTGGCGAACGCGCTGCCGCCGCTGCGGCCGTTGAGGTACGGCGAGGCCTCGCCGCGGGGTCCGAACAGCACGAGCCCCACGGCCGTTGCGTATTCGGGTTGCTTCACGGAATCGGTCAGGCCGGCGATCGTCGCGGGGACCCCGATCCGTACCGGCAAGCCGAATATCTCAGCCGCGGTCGTCTCGATGCCGCGCAGGTGCGCGCCGCCGCCGGTAATGACGACCTCGCTCAACACCTGATCGCGCGGAAGATGCTCTTGGATGTTCGCTTTCGCAAGCCGGAACATCTCGAGCACGCGCGGCAGCACGATCGCGCGCAGCTGCGCCGACGTGACCTCCCGCGTGCTGCGCCCGTCGAGCGTCTTGACGTGAAACGTCTGCTCGGCTTCGTCGGGACGCGTGAGCCCCGAACCATAGGTGCGCTTGACGATTTCCGCTTCGGCCGAGGTCGTCTTGAGGCCGAGTGCGATGTCGTTGCTAAGGATGTTCCCGCCGACCGGGATCGTGGCACTGTGGATCACGCCACCGCTGGCAAAGACCGCGATGTCGGTCGTGCCCCCGCCGATGTCGAGCAAGACGCAACCGACGTGCTTCTCCTCGGAGAGCAGCGTTGCGGCCGAGGATGCGAGCGGTTCGAAGACGATACCGGCCGGTTCGAGACCGGCACGGTGCACGCACTTGAGGACGTTTGCGATAAACGTCGACCCGCCGGTGATGATGTGCGTGTCGACTTCGAGCCGGCTGCCCGACATCCCGAGCGGATCGGTCACGCCGTCTTGGCCGTCGATCGTGTAGTGCCGGGGCAAAGCATGGATGATCTGCCGGTCGGCCGCGAGGTTGATGATCTTCGATGCATCGACGACGCGCTTGATGTCGGCCGCGATCACTTCGCGCTCGTCCCCCGAGACCGCGACGACGCCCCGGTTATTGGTCGATTGGATATGTTCGCCCGTGACCCCGACATAGACGTGCGAGATGTGGACGCCCGCCATCCGCTCGGCCTTTTCGGTCGCCGCTTCGATCGCCCGAACCGTCTCCTCGAGGTCGGTCACGACACCCTTACGCATTCCCGTCGAGGGGGCTTCGCCGATCCCGAGGATCTCCAAACCGTCGGGACCCGAGGCGGCGATGACGGCACACGTTTTTGTCGTGCCGATGTCTAGCCCAGCGATTATCTCGCCGCGTGCCACTACAAGCCCTCTTTCACTATGGGCACTATATATTGTGGGTGAGAGGCGCAGTCCCTACAAGGACTATGGAAATTCGACGATCGGCGTCGCGGGTGCGCGCAAGTCGATCGCACGTAACGGTCGTTCTCCGGCGCTGTTCCGAATCGGTTCGACCAAAGCAAGCTTTGCGGCCAAGTCGGCGTCTGCACCGAAGCGGAGGACCACGCCGCGGCTATCGACAGCTTCGAGCCCGCCGAAGCGGTCGCGCCGGACGATGCGCACGGGGATGTGCTCGCCGATCGCTCGGGCGTCGGCGAGGAGCCGGTCGATTTCGGGCGTAGTGAGGGTCGCGCCGGGAGCGGCGGCCGGCCCGCCGCCGATGTCCACCAGCGGCAGGACCCCTGCGACGCAGCCGAGCTGCAGCACGCGCGCGGTCGCATCGATCGTGACGGTTCCGCCCGCGGAACGCACGCAGCCCGTCGGCTCGCGCAGCGTGACTTCGAAGGACACCGCGGGCTGCGGAAATTGCGCGCGGTGCACGGCGGCGGTCGCTACATAAGGAATCGTCTCCAAACGCCGCCGGATCGCGGCGGTGTTGAGCAGCCAGAGATTGGCATCCGGATCGATATGCGCGGCTGCAATCACCGCACTCTTCGAGACCGGCCCGCCGGCCGGCACGCTCGCGTCGACGATGCGTACGCGCAGTTGCGGCGCGTTGGCGATCGCCACCGCGAGCACAAACGTACCGCACAACAGCAGTGCCGCAACCACCCAGAACGTGCGCACGCGCCCGGCCATCGACGGCTTGGTACGCCGCTGCATCGCTTTTGCGCTCACGTTAACACGTAGCGTTCGATCGCCTCCGCAACGCCGTCGTGCGCGACGTCGCCGACGACCGCGTCGGCTTGTGCGAAGAGTTCCGGCGGTCCCGAACCCATCGCGACGCCGATGCCTGCAGCGGTGATGAGCGGGACGTCGTTCCAGGCATCGCCGACCGCCAGCGTTTCGGCAAGCGTCGCACCGTAGCGTTGCGCGACGAACGCGAGCGCCTCGCCTTTATTTACGTCGGGCGAGAGCACTTCGACGAAGTCGACATTGCTGCGCGTGATGTACGCGCGATCCCCGAGCAACGGCTTGAGCGCGGCCAGATGTTCTTCCGAGGGCCCCGGATCGTCGACGAGCACGATCTTGATCGACGGCGTATCCGCGAACGCGTCGAGCAGCGACGGCACGACCACCGGTACGACCTTTGCGAGATCGGTATAACGTTTAGAGAAGCGGTTGATCTGCTGCACGTAGAGCGTATCGCCGGAATAGCATTGCGCGTGAACGTTGCGCTCTTGCGCCCACGTCAGCACTTGGCGCGTCACCTCTTGATGCACCGGCGTTTCACGCAACACGGCGCCGGTGCTCACTTCGAAGATCGCCGCACCTTGATAGCAGACCAGCGGCCCCGTGATGCCGAGAGTCTCCGCGAACGGCTTCGTTGCGGCGAACATGCGGCCGGTCACGATCGTGATCTCGGTACCACGCGCGCGAGCGCGAGCAATGGTGTCTTGCACGCGCGCCGAGATCGTGAGGTTCGACCCGACGAGCGTGCCATCGAGGTCCAGCGCGACGAGCCGGATCCGTGTGGTGATCATCGGGAGGACCTATTCGCTATCGGCGTTCGATACGCATGCGGGCCGTTCGCGCGTGCGCCGGCAAGCCTTCGAACTCCGCCAGCGCGGCCAGCATCTCGGCGTCGGCAGCCATCCGTGCCGCGCTGTTTTCCACGACGGATATCGTGCGATAGTAGTCGGCGGTGCGTAGCCCCGACGCGAACCGGCTCGCACCGGAGGTGGGCAGCGTGTGATTCGTCCCGGCAATATAATCGCCGGCCGCCACCGGCGTGTGATCCCCGATAAAGATCGCGCCGGCACGGCGGATGTGCGGAACGAGGCTCCACGGGTCGGCAACTTGCAGCGAGAGATGTTCGGGTGCGAAGCGCTCGATGACCTCGAAGACCTGCGCGTCGCCGCCGGCGTGGATCAGCCACGTGCGCTCGGCGAGCACGCGCTCGACGATCTCACCGCGGCCGGTTTCGCGCGCGAAGTCGCCCGTCAGTAACGCCCCCACCGCCTCGAGCATCGGCCTGTCGCGCGACACCGCCGCGACGCGCGCCAACGGATCGTGTTCGGCTTGCGCGATCAGTTCGCCGGCCACGAAGTCGGGCCGGGCGCGCTCGTCGCACACGACCAAGACCTCCGAGGGACCGGCCAGCCCGTCGATACCGCACACGCCGAACACCTGACGCTTCGCTTCGGTCACGTAGACGTTGCCCGGCCCGACGATCTTGTCGACCCCGGCGATGGTCGCGGTTCCGAAGGCGAGGGCGCCCACGGCCTGCGCGCCGCCCACCGCATAGAGTTCGTCGACCTCGCACAGACTACACGCGTAGAGAATCGCCGGATTGATCGAACCGTCGCGCTGCGGCGGCGTCGTGACGACCACGCGATCGACGCCCGCAACTCGCGCCGGCACGACCGTCATCAGGACCGTCGACGGCAGCGAGGCGCTGCCGCCCGGCACGTACGCGCCGATACTGTGCAGGGGCTTCGAGAGAAAGGCGTACTCGCTCAGATCGGGGGTCCGGTAGCGGATCGGCTCCGGCTTCTGCCGCGCATGAAAATCCGCGATTCGTTCGCGCGCGAGTTCGAGGCCGGCGGCGATCGTCTCGGGCACGAGTCCGCGCGCGTGCTTGCGCGAGGGAACGTCCACGCGCAGCGTGGCCACCGATGCCTGCGCGTGATCGTACAACTGCGTCAATGCAACGACGGCCGCATCACCGCGATCGCGGACATCATCCAAAATCGCGCTAACGCGCTCGCGGACTTCGCGCGGCGCGTCCCAACCGCCGGCATAGAGCGGCGCGAGCGCGCGCTCGTCGCCGGCATCGACGATGATCATGCGTGAACGGTGCCGTCCAGCCGTTCCAGGAGTGCGGTCAGCTCGACGTACTTCGTGCGAAAGCGAACCGGATTCACGACGAAGCGGGCCGTGCTCGGTGCGATCTCATCGACGATCACCATGTCGTGCTCGCGCAGCGTGTTTCCCGTGGCGACGAGGTCGACGATCAGGTCGGCGAGGCCGACGACCGGACTCAACTCGACCGAGCCGTGCAGTGGAATCAGTTCGACCGGCAGATCGCGTTCGGCAAAGTAGGCCTCGGCCGAGCGCGCGAACTTCGTCGCGACGCGCAGAAACGTCGGGAACGGCGCACCTTCGTGATAGCGGTCGATGCGCCGGGCCGCAACGCACAGGCGGCAATAGCCGAAGCCGAGGTCGGCCAACTCGCTGACCGTGCGGTCGGTTTCCCACAGGACATCCTTGCCGACGATGCCGCAATCGGCCGCGCCGAACTCGACGTAGGCGGGCACGTCGGAGGGGCGCAAGAACAGCAGCTGGGTGCCGTCCGACGTTACGACTGCCAGCTTGCGTCCGACATCGTCGGGAACGTCGATGCCGGCGCTGCGCAATCGCGCGGCCGAGTCCTCGTAGAGCGCGCCCTTCGGAACGGCGATCGTCAGCATCAAAGCGCCTCCGTCTTGCGGGGCGTATTCTTCTGCGGCAAGCGTTTGTCGGGCGCGGGCGAGACCCGCACTTCACGAATCTCGCCGTTCTCGGCAATGACGACGCGCGGAATGTCGTGCGCGCGCGCTTCGGCAATCAGCGCCGCTTCGTTCTGCCCGCTCGACGCGTAGCGCACGATGTTGCCGGCAGCGCGCTCGCGCCTCGCTACCACATCTGCTCCGCTCACCAAGACGTCGACGCGGTGACGCCGGCGCGTGATGTGTTTGCCGCGCCGCTCGAGCGCGATCAACATGCGTTCGACACCCGCACTCCAGCCGACCGCAGGGACGCTGTAACCGAACTTCGGCAGCAGCGAATCGTAGCGGCCACCGCCGCATAACGGGAAGCCGATCTCGGGCAAGTAACCCTCGAAGATAAAGCCCGTGTAGTAATCGAGATCGCGCAACAACGCGAAGTCGACCGAAACGCGGTCGCCGTAACCGAGCGCCGCCGCGCGCACGAGCAGCGTTTCGAGCTGGTCGAGCGCGGCCTGACTCTCGGCCGTCCGGCAGACCTTGCGGGCCGCCTCGATTCCGTCGCGTCCGCCGCGCCGCAGCGCAAAATCGATCAAGAGCGGTTTATCGAACGTGCGCAGCCCGACGATGTTTCGTTCTTTCATCAGCGTCTTGGCGGCCGGGATGGCTTCGCCCGACAAGCCCACGCCGGCCAAAATGCCGTCGACCACGCGCGAGTCGTTGATGTCATAGGTCGCGTCGCGCATCCCGATCTCATCGCAGGCCTCGATCGCCATGAAGAGCGTCTCGGCGTCGGCATCGATCCCGGGCGAACCGATCAATTCGACACCGGCCTGCGTGAACTCACGCATGCGGCCTTCTTGCGGCTGCTCGTAGTAGCGGAAGGCCGGCGCGACGTAGGACAAGCGCAGCGGCAGCGGAGCTTCGCGCATGCGCGTCGATACGAGTCGCGCGATCGGCGTCGTTAGCTCGGGTCGCAGCGCCAGCATCGTCGCGCGGCGATCGTTGAACTGGAACGAAAGCTCGGTCAGTTCGCTTCCGAGGCCCTTTTCGATGACGTCGAAGCGCTCGAACGTCGGCGTTTGCACTTCCTCGTAGGACCAGCGCCCGAACACGGCGCGCAGAATCTGCTCGACGTCGCGTTTGCGCGCGAGTTCGTGGGGCAGCCAGTCGCGAACGCCCTGCGGTAATTTCACGGTTGCGGGTAGCCGATACGCACGTTGGCGGGGCCGACGATGCGTTCGAGTTCGGACTTCACATAGGGCGCGTTCGCGATGCCGCGGGAACTGCGCTTCGTCTGACCCGAGATGTGGAAGACGAGCGGAATCGTGCCCGGCGACTCTTCGAGAAGTTGCGCCAGCGCGTCGACGTGGCTGCGCGACGACACCGTGACGTGCCAACCCGGGAAATCGGGCGGCGCGGTTTGGCGCCCGAACGGCTGCACTTCGTTGACCGAAATGCTGAACTCGACGGGCGTCTCTTCACCCGGCACGGCGCCGCGGCGTTCGCGCAAGCGCAAGCGGCCGTTGATGACGACGATCGCATCTTCGATGAACGCTCCCTGCAGTTGCGGGTAGGACTTCGGAAAGACGATGCACTCGATCGATCCGGTCATGTCTTCGACCGTGGCGATGAGCATCTGCTGCTGCGCCTTGGTCAACGTGCGGCGCACGGCCGTGACGAGACCCGCGATACGTGCCGGGGAATCGTCCTCAACCCCGCGCAAGTCCTTGATCGGCGTCGCACCGGTGCGCGCCAGCGCCTCCGCAACGTCGGCCAGCGGATGACCGGAGACGAAGATTCCGAGCGTCTCCTTCTCCCAGGTCAACGCGACCATCGTCGATGGCGCTGCCAGCGGGCGCAGCGTCGGCGTGAAGGCCGGCGCGGCGTCCTCGAGCATTCCGAAGAGCGAGCTCTGACCGAGCTCGCGATCGCGAGATTCGCGCGACGCGGCGTCGAGCGCGCCGTCGAGCACGTCGAGCAATTGCGCGCGATTACCCGGCAGCGTATCGAGGGCGCCGCACTTGATGAGCGCTTCGTAGACCTTGCGGTTGGCGGCCTTCGTTTCGACGCGTTTGGTCACATCGAAGAGGTCGGCAAACTTTCCGTCTCGCTCGCGCGCAGCGAGGATCGCATCGACGGCGCCCTCGCCGATTCCCTTCACGGCCGCGAGCCCAAAGCGGATCTGCGATCCGACGACGGCGAAATCGACCAGCGATTCGTTGACGTCCGGCGGCAGTACCGCGATACCCATCTTCTTCGCTTCTTCGATGTACTCGACGAGTTTGTCGGTCTTATCGCGCACCGACGACATCAGCGCGGCGAAATACTGCAGCGGATAGTTGGCTTTGAGATACGCCGTCTGATAGGAAATCCAGCCGTATGCCGCCGAGTGACATTTGTTGAAGCCGTAACCTGCAAACGGTTCGATCTGGCCAAAGATCTGCTCGGCCACCGGGGCCTCGATTCCGTTCGCGACGCAGCCGGCGACGAAGCTCTCGCGGTACAGCGGAATCTTGTCCTTCTGCTTCTTTCCCATGACTTTGCGCAATTCGTCCGCCCCACCCATGGTGAAGCCGCCCAAGTCGCGCGCGATCTGCATCACCTGCTCTTGATAACAGATCACGGAGTAGGTCTCCGCGAGAATCGGCTCGAGCTTCGGGTGCAGATAGGTCATCTTCATGCGCCCATTCTTGATCGCGACGTACTGCGGAATCAATTCCATTGGACCCGGGCGGTAGAGGGCGATAAGCACGATGATGTCGTCGAGGCGCGTTGGTTTCAGCTCGACGCACACGCGTTTCATGCCGTCCGACTCGAGTTGGAACACGCCGAGGGTCTCGCCCCGGCCGAGCATCTCGTAGGTGCGAGCATCGTCGTCGGGAATGGTCGCCAGCTCGAAGTCGGCCTTGGTCGTGCGGCGAATTTCATCGCTCGCCGCCTTCATCACCGTGAGGTTGCGCAGGCCGAGAAAATCAAACTTGAGCAGCCCGACTCGCTCGACCATGTTCATATCGTACTGCGTGTTGACGTCGCCCTCGCCCAGCTTGACCAGCGGAACGTGGTCGGTCAGCGGGTTCTTCGAGATCACGACGCCGGCCGCGTGCGTCGATGCGTGACGAGCCAGGCCTTCGATGGAGTTCGCGGTGTCGAGCAGCTTGCGGATCTGCGGGCTGCCGTTGTAGAGCATCTTCAGTTCGGGGATCTGCTCGAGCGCGACCGTAATGGAGAGCCCGCCGGGTCCCGAGGGAATGAGCTTCGCAACCCGGTCGACGTCGGGCAACGGCACCGCCAGCGCCCGCCCGGCGTCGCGCACCGCCGCGCGGGCCGCCATCGTGCCGAACGTGACGATCTGGGCGACCCGGTCCTTACCGTATTTTTCGGTCACGTACGCGATCACTTCGTCGCGCCGCACGACGCAAAAATCGGTGTCGATATCGGGCATCGAAATGCGTTCGGGATTGAGGAAGCGCTCGAAGATCAGCTTGAACTTGATCGGATCGAGGTCGGTGATCTTTAGGCAATAGGCCACGATCGACCCGACGGCCGAGCCGCGACCCGGTCCGACCGGGATGTCGCGGTCGCGCGCGTATTTGATGAAGTCCCAGACGATCAAGAAATACGAGCTGAAGCCCATCTTGACGATGACGTCGAGTTCGTACTCGAGCCGCTCGCGCAACACGGGATCGCTCTTGGCGCGCTCGGCGCCGTAGCGCTCGATCAAGCCCCCCTCGCAGACCAGGCGCAGATATTCATCCGCGCCCATCTCAACCTCACGGTCGGGCGCGGCATCGAGCCCCTCGGATGCCGATTTGCCCGCGAGCACGCCGGCGACGTCGGCTGCTGCCGTGCGCGGCACCGGATAATCGGGCAGATAGAAGATCTTATCGGGGATCTTGAGATCGATGCGTTTGACGATCGCGAGCGTGTTGTCGCAGGCCTCGGGCACGTCGGCAAAGAGTTCGCGCATCTCTTGCGGGCTCTTCACGTAGAACTCATCGGAAAAGAACTTCATCCGGCTCGTGTCGGCAACGGTTTTTCCGGTACCGATGCACAGCAGCACGTCGTGCGCTTGCGCATCGCCGCGGGAGAGATAGTGCGAATCGTTGGTCGCCACCAGCGGCAGGTTCAACTCGCGGGCAAGTGAGATCAAGCCCGTATTGATGATCTCTTCTTCGGGCATCCCGTGGCGCATGATCTCGATGTAGAAACGGTCGCCGAAGATCTCGGTGAATTCCTTCGCCGCTTTGAGCGACGTCGCGCGGTCGTTCTTGAGCAGCGGCGCGGCGATCGGGCTCGACATGCACCCCGAGAGCACGATCAATCCGCGGTTGTGCTTCTCGAGTAGGTCCATGTCGATGCGCGGCTTGTAGTAGTAGCCCTCGAGAAACCCTTTGGAGATCAGCGCGGTGAGGTTCTTGTAGCCCTCATCGTCGGCGGCGAGCAGCGTAATGTGCGCTTCGTCGCGCACGGTACGATCGAATCGCCCGCGCGGCGCGATATACGCCTCGCAGCCGATGATCGGCTTGAGCCCGTGCTTGAGCGCGCTGTCGTGGAATTCGACCGCTCCGAACATGACGCCGTGATCGGTCAGCGCGACGCCGGGCACGCCCTCCTCAGCGCTGCGGCGGCATAACGAATCGACGCGGCACGCGCCGTCGAGGAGCGAGTACTCGCTGTGAACGTGGAGGTGAACGAACGACGAATCAGACACGGAGAGACACTGTTTTGGGAGGCGCAGGGTATGAGCCTGCGAGGCGGCTTGCGATCGCTAACGGCGCTCTTGTAACGACACGGGCATCTGCTGCTCGGTTACGGTACGCACGAACGCCGCGCGCGCGTCACTGACCCAGCGCGGATTCTTCGGATCGGCGGCGACGACGCGGTTATTACCACCGCTCTTCGCCATATAGAGCGCGAGGCGCGCGAAGCGGACGAGCTCGTCCTGGCCGCCCGCGTCGATGGGGAAGGCCGAGACGCCGATCGAGAGCGCGATTTGCGGCAGGTGCGGCGGGACGTTCTTGGTGATGCGTTCGACCATCATCCGTCCCTGGACCGACGCTTCGTCGTGATCCATTCCGGGGAAGAGCGCGAGGTAGAGCCCGCCACCGAACCGGCCGACCGAACCGCGTGACGAGACGACCGTTTGCAGCGTGTGTCCGACGTAACTCACCACGTCGTCGCCGATCGCGTAGCCGTGGTCGCGGTTGACCGCGTCGAGACGATCGATGTCGAGCATCCAGACCGAAACGGGACGCCCCGAGGACTTCGATGCGTGCACGGCATCGACGAGGACTTCATTGATGGAACGAAAGTTGAGCAAGCCGGTGAGCGAGTCGTAGAGCGTCTCGTTGCGCGGCCGGGCGCGCCGCAACGCACTCGCGTACGCGCAGCCGGCAAACGTCTGCACGCTGCGCAAGAACTGTTCTTCAACGTCACTGAGCGCGGTCGCGGCGAGCTCGAGCTCGATGCCGCCGAAGCGTTCGCCCTCGTTCATGAGCGCGATCCCGACGCGCGTGACGCCGTCTTTGCTCGTGACGATCAGCGATTCGCTGGCTTGCGCGGCCCGCACGATCTCGTTTTCATCGTCGGCCGCAGCGAGGCGAGCCGACTTCACCCAGTGCAGGCCCCCGAGCGCTTCGACAATCTCGCTGCTGGTCGCGCCGGGATCGCTCGACGTATCGAGCAGCCGCGCCAAGTTCGCCATCACGTTGAGGCGCTGCATGTCGTGGATCGGATCGCGCTCGTCGCTGACCAGGTGGTCGCCTAGCTTCGTGAGGGCGACGCGCGCGCCGACCGCAGCGGCGAGCGAGCGGCAAGCGTCGAGTACGAGGAAATCCCAGATCCGCTGCTGCTTGAGCACGTCCACGATCAGCGCTCCGATCCAGACCCCGCCCGAGCGGATCGGGGTCAGAACGGTGCCGCGCAGGCCCCCATACCAGAGCATTTTGCGCTGTTGGGGGGTGAACGGGAACGTGAGCGCATCGTCGATCGAGGCCTGCACGCCGCTCTTGAGGGCACCGCGCGCAAAGGCCGGTAGCCGCGCCGTCGACTGCGTGTAGCCCAGCAGGTCCGGCCAATCGCCCTTCGAGGCCTGGGTCACGCTGAAGCGGATGCCGTCGGGGCTAATCCGCGCAATATAGGCCCGGTCGACCTCAAGCAGGAGCGGCATGCGCGAAACCAGTCGCTGCAACCCGGCGGCCCCATCGTCATAGAACGGCGCAAGGTCTTCGATGAGGTTGGTCACGACTGCCGAATTTGCGGGCAATTGCGGGGCCGGGTTGATCGGGGCGGTCAGTCCTAGGTCCGAGCGCACGCTGTCCTTTCCGACGGTTCTAACCACCCGTTCGCCATCGTTGACTCAGACTCCGCATGGTAGGACCGATCGTCCGACGAAAATCCGGGCGCCGAGCTTCTTTCTAGTGGTACACTCGTCGGAATTGGGTTTCACCCGTCCATAAGGGGCATCAAGGTAGTGATCAAACACGACATCGTCGTGGTCGGTGGTGGCCTCGCCGGCATGCGCGCAGCGGTCGAGGCCGCCGAGCGCGGTGCGGACGTCGCGATCGTTTCGAAAATGCATCCGGTCCGCAGCCATTCGGGCGCAGCGCAGGGCGGTATCAACGCTGCGCTCGGTAACGTCGCCGAGGACACCCCGGAAAACCACGCTTTTGACTGCGTGAAGGGCTCCGACTATCTTGGGGACCAGGACGCAATCGAAGCGATGGCCGAGGACGCACCCCGCCAGATCGTCTGGCTCGAACACCGCGGCTGTATTTTCTCGCGCCTGCCCGACGGGCGCATCGCGCAGCGGCCTTTCGGCGGCGCCGGCGTCCCGCGGACGTGCTATTCGGCCGACGTGACGGGTCTCGTGATCCTGCACACCCTCTGGGAGCAACTCGAGCGCTTCCAGGTCAAGGTGTACGAAGAGTATTTTGCCACCGCGCTGTGCATCGAGGACGGGATCGGCACCGGGATCACCGCCTACAACATGCGTACGGGCGAGCTGGAACTGGTCACGGCAAAGGCGACGATCTTTGCGACCGGCGGCGCCGGCCGCGCCTATGCCAAGACGACCAACGGCTACGCCTCGACCGGCGACGGGATGGCGATCTGCTACCGCGCCGGCGTTCCGCTGATGGACATGGAGTTCGTCCAATTCCATCCGACCTCGTTGAAAGAGAACGGCGTGCTGCTCTCCGAAGCGGCTCGCGGCGAAGGCGCGTATCTGCTCAATAAAGACGGCGAACGCTTCATGTTCAAGTACGCCCCGAACAAGGGCGAACTGGCCTCACGCGATGTGGTATCGCGCGCCGAATGGACCGAGATCATGGAAGGCCGCGGCGTCGACGGTTGCGTCTTCCTCGACCTGCGGCATCTCGGCCGCGAAAAGATCCTCGAACGGCTGCCGCAGATTCGCGAACTCGCGCTCGACGCGACCGGCAAAGATGCGATCGACACGCCGATCCCGATCCTCCCGGGCATGCATTACTGGATGGGCGGCATCGCAACGGACAAGAACGGCGCGACGCAGATTCCCGGCGTGTACGCGGCCGGCGAATGCGCTTGCGTCAGCGTCCACGGCGCAAACCGGCTCGGCGGCAACTCACTGTTGGAGACGATCGTCTTCGGCCATCGTTCCGCAACCGACGCCGTCAACTACATCAAGTCGGTCGGCGAGGTTCGCTCCTCGGAGAAAACGCACAAGGCCGAACGCGACCGCCTCGACGGGATCCTCGCTCGCAACGGCACCGGCGAACGTCATCCCCAGGTGCGCAAGGCCCTCAACAAGGCGATGAGCGACTACGCGTTCATCTTCCGCGAAGACACAGAGCTCGGCCAGGGTCTGACGGAGCTGCGCCAGGTGCAGCAGATGGCCGAAACGATGACGACGATGGACAAGTCCAAGACGTTCAACACCGACCTTGTCGGACTGCTCGAAACCGAGTTCTTGAAGGACATCGTGATGCCCGTGATGCTCGGTGCGCGCAACCGTACCGAATCGCGCGGCGCGCAGTCCCGTACCGACTTCCCCGAACGCGACGACGTGAAGTGGATGAAACACACGTTGATGCATTACAAGGGTCCGACGGCGGATCCCGAAGCCGACTACTCACGCGGCGTGACCGTCACCAAGTTCCAGCCTGAAGTGCGGACCTATTAGCATGAGCTTCTTCCTCGATATTTATCGCTTCGATTCGGCTACCGATGAGGTGCCGCATCGCGACCGGGTAGAGTGCGATCTACCGACGACGATGACGGTCCTCGACGCGCTCGAGAACGTCAAGGCGGAAAAGGACGGCTCGATCTCGTTCCGCCGTTCGTGCCGCGCGGCGATCTGCGGTTCGTGCTCGATGAACATCAACGGCACGACGGGCCTCGCGTGCAAAACGCCGGTCGATAGCGTCCTGCGCAGCGACAATACCGTCGCGGTCGATCCGATGCCGAACTTCCAGCCCATGAAGGACCTCGTGGTCCACATGGATCCGTTCTGGGATAAGTACTCGCGCCTCAAGCCGTACTTACAGCCCGCCGACAAGGACTCCGACCACGCGACCGAGCGCCGCGTGTCGCCCGAAGACATGCACAAGCTCGTGGCGGTCGCGAACTGCGTGATGTGCGCGACGTGCTATGCGCTTTGCCCGGTGGTGTCGGTCGATCCCGCGTTCGCCGGCCCGGCCGCGATCGCGTACGCCTACCGCTTCATCGAAGACGTTCGCGACTCGAAGCGCAAGGAACGCGCGGCGCAAATCAGCGACGATTACTTGTGGCTGTGCGCGCACTGCTACGCGTGCTCCTATTGCCCCAAACACGTCGACCCGCATGACGACATCATCGCCGTCAAACGCGCGACGATCGAAGAGGGCCTCGTCGACCATCCGGGCCCGCGCCATGCGCTGGTCATCGCGAAGACCATCAAACAGACCGGCATGCTGCACGAGACGGAAGTCATCCAAGGCACGGTCGGCCGGTTCAACATCAAGGGTCTCATCAAGGTCGCTCCGCTCGGCATCCGTATCGCGCTGGCCGGCAAGATGCCGCCGATCTTCCTCAAACCCGTTCCCAAAGTCAACGAAATCAAGATGATTTTCGACACCCTGGAGGCCCCCGTACTCGCATGACAGCTATTATTGAAGCGCCGCAGATCAAGCGGCAATCCAAGTCCGCGCAGATGCGCAAGTACGGCTTCTTCCCCGGCTGCGTCGCCAAAGAGTCGTGCAAGGAATTGTTCAACTCGACGATGCTGCTAGCCGAGAAACTCGGCATCGAACTCGTCGAGCTGACGGCAGCCGCGTGCTGCGGGGCCTCCGTACTCAACGACACGAACCGCGACGTCGCCCGCGTGCTCAATGCGCGCACGTACGCGCAAGCGGAAGCGCTCGGCCTCGACGACGTGATCACGATCTGTTCGACCTGTACCGGGCACATGCGCGCGGCGAACAAAGAGCTGCTCGAGTCCGAAGCCCACATGGGCCAGGCCAACGCGATCCTCGGCAAGTTCGGCGCCAAGTACAACGGCGGCGTGATGGTGCGCCACCTGCTGTGGTTGCTCATCGACGACATCGGGCTCGACAATCTCAAGAAGATGGTCGTCAACCCCCTCAACGGCCTGAAGGTCGCCCCGTTCTACGGTTGCCACATCATCCGCCCCGAGTCGGTCAACGGCTGGGAATCATCGCGCAACCCGCACTCGCTCGAGGACATCATCGAAGCGCTGGGCGGCGAGGCGATCGATTACGCCGGTAAGACGCGGTGCTGCGGCTTCCACGTCCAGCTCGAAAAAGAGGGCATCGCACCCGCCATGGTCGGCCAGAATATGCGCATGGCCAAGGACAAGGGCGCCGAGGCCGTGCTGACGCCGTGCCCGCTCTGTCATCTCGCGCTCGACGGCTACCAGGCCGATTCGGCTGCGCGCTGGGGCCGGACCGACCTGCCGACCTTCCATCTCCCGCAACTCGTGGGCTTGGCGCTGGGCATCGATCCGTCGCTCTTGGGGCTCAACAAGCACATCGTCTCGCCCGGACTCGTGCTGCAAGCGCACGATCTGGCCCCAGCGCACGTAGCGTAGCGTAAAGAGACTGCACGCAAGAACGGCGCCGCCACCCGCGGGGCCTTTTTTGTTTTGAAAAAGGGGCGGACCGCGCGCCCCGCGTACCCGTTTTGGTCCCGACCTCGGAGTTCCAATGATCCCCGTCTACTTGGTATCGGCCGTACTCCTGGCACTCACGCTTTTGATCGTCATCGAAGTGCGTCGTTTGTCTGCGGGCGCGCGCCGGCGGCCGGCGGTACGCAAGCAGCGTCCGCGCCGTCAACCGGTACTCGAGGACCGCATCCGAAGCTCATTCGACGCACCGCGCGCGCAGTTCGGGGAGATCTTCGTCAGCTACACGATCTGGCGGCGCGCGAACGAGACGAGCCTGGAGCTCTTCTCCGGCGATCCGTGGCTGCGGCTCAACGAGTTTACGCGTTCGCTCGTGGTGCGCCATCTTTGGCGGGCGCTCGAGTCGCTCGCGGGGGGCTCGGTCGTGATCGTCGACGCGCCGCCGCAACAGTGGTCGAAGGAAATCGATGCGAAGTTCCAAGACAACGGCGTCGACCCGTGGGGTCCGCGACCGCCGACGCTCGGGGCCGGCGGCCCGCAGTTCGTGCGCGAGTAGACGGTCTTAGCGGCGGGCGCGGCGTTCTTCGCTGAAACCGCCCCAGTAGATGAGGCCCGCGATGGCGATGCAGAGGACCATCAGGATAATCGG
>Ga0182015_10004185_pt1 | contig 15711 bp, 8 predicted proteins | sample 712P3MmetaG_FD_120478 | JGI IMG/M metagenome (GOLD analysis project Ga0182015, IMG submission 120478) | Permafrost microbial communities from Stordalen Mire, Sweden - 712P3M metaG | ecosystem: Environmental > Terrestrial > Soil > Wetlands > Permafrost | place: Sweden: Stordalen | collected... | reverse complement strand
TCGCTCTCGTCGTACGCGCGCCAGTTTCTCGGCCAGATGGAGAAGCCCGACGTCGATTACATCGAGGGGCTCTCGCCGGCGATCTCGATCGACCAGAAATCGACCTCGCGCAATCCGCGCTCGACCGTCGGCACCGTCACCGAGATTTACGATTACCTGCGGCTCCTGTTCGCGCGTATCGGCAAGCCGCATTGCTACGAGTGCGGCCGAGCGGTCTCGCCGCAGACCGCCGAGCAGATCGTCGATCAGATCCTGACCTTCCCCGAAGGCACCAAGATCCAGCTCCTGGCACCGGTCATCCGCGGCCGCAAGGGCGAGTACACCAAGCTGTTCGAGGAGATCGCGAAGGAGGGCTTCGCGCGGGTGCGGGTCGACGGCACCATCCGCGAACTGCGCGAAAAGATCGAGCTCGATAAGAAGCGCAAGCACACGGTCGAGGTCGTCGTCGATCGGCTGGTCGTCAAGCCCGACGTACGCGGCCGCCTGACCGACTCAATCGAGACAACGCTCAAGCTTTCGACCGGAATCGTGACCGTGCTCTACGTCGGCACCGTCAACGCCGGCACATCGAAACAGACCGAGGATTGGCTCGAAGCGACCTTCAGCGAATCGTTCGCCTGCGCGTACTGCGGGCTCTCGTTTCAGGAGCTCGAACCGCGGCTCTTTTCCTTCAACTCACCGTACGGCGCGTGTCCGGCGTGCAGTGGGCTCGGCGTGAAGATCGAGATCGATCCCTGGAAGGTGATGCCCGATCGCACGAAGTCGATCGCCGGCGGCGCGATCGTGCCGTGGTCGAAGAGCATGGGCGGGGGCCGCTATCCGTCGACCAACCCGTACTACATGCAGCAGGTGGAGCGCCTGCTGCGTTCGCGCCGCTGCAAAGCGTCGACGCCGGTCGAGGAACTCCCAGCCGACGTCGTCGACACGATTCTGTACGGGGCCGACAAGAAGCAGAAGTTCGTCTACGAGTCACGTTCCGGTAACCAGTGGGAGTACGAGTCGCAGTTCGAAGGCGTCGTCAACAACCTCCAGCGCCGCTACACGGAGACGAGCTCCGACTACGTCAAAGAAGAGATCGAAAAGTACATGTCCGCGTCGACCTGCAAGGTCTGCCAGGGGGCGCGGCTCAAGCCCGAAGCGCTGGGCGTGACCGTCGACGGGAAGAACATCCACGAGATCACGTCGATGTCGGTCGAGGCCGCCGAGGGGTTTTTCGCTGGATTCTCCCCGACCGAGCGCGAGGCCAAGATCGCGCACCAGATCCTCAAGGAAATCCGCGCCCGGCTGGGCTTCCTGAAAAACGTCGGCCTCGGCTATTTGAACCTGTCTCGCTCGGCGACGACGTTGTCAGGCGGCGAGTCGCAGCGCATTCGTCTCGCGACCCAGATCGGCTCGTCGCTGGTCGGAGTGCTCTACATTCTTGATGAGCCGTCGATCGGGCTGCATCAACGTGACAACGATCGGCTGCTGGCGACGCTCGAGACGCTGCGCGACATCGGCAACACCCTGATCGTGATCGAACACGACGAAGATACGATGCGGTCGGCCGACCTGATCGTCGACATCGGGCCGGGCGCGGGCGCGGAAGGCGGCCGGATCCTGTCGGTTGGCTCGATCGAACAAATCGAGCAGAATCCGGAGTCCCTGACCGGCGCCTATCTCTCGGGGCGCCAGTTCATCGCGATTCCGAAGCATCGCAAGAAGGGCCGCAGCATCCTTGCCGTGCAGGGCGCGAAGGCCAACAACCTGCGCGGCGTCGATGTCGACATCCCGTTAGGCACCTTCACCTGCATCACGGGAGTCAGCGGCTCCGGGAAATCGACGTTGGTCAACGAGGTCGTCGTGAAGGCGCTCAACCAGTACCTTCATCATCAGCCGGCCGGCGGCACCTATGGGCGCGTCAAAGGCGCTGAGGCGCTCGACAAGATGGTCGTGATCGACCAGTCGCCGATCGGCCGCACGCCGCGCTCGAATCCAGCCACCTACACGGGCACCTTCGACCTGATCCGCGAGCTCTATTCGCTCACCCCAGAAGCGAAGATGCGCGGCTACACGCAGGGCCGGTTCTCGTTCAACGTCAAGGGTGGCCGCTGTGAGGGCTGTCAAGGCGACGGCATCATCAAGATCGAGATGCACTTTCTGCCCGACGTGTATGTCCCATGCGACGTCTGCCACGGCAAGCGCTACAATGCCCAGACGCTCGAGATAAAGTACAAGAACAAGTCGATCGCCGACGTGCTCGCGATGCGGGTCGACGAGGCGGCCGAGCTCTTCGCCACCATCCCGCGGATCGCGAACAAGCTCAAGACGATTTGCGAAGTCGGGTTGGGCTACATCCAGATGGGCCAGCCCGCGACGCAGCTCTCGGGCGGCGAAGCGCAGCGCATCAAACTGGCGACCGAACTCTCGCGGCGCGCCACCGGCCGCACCTTCTACGTGCTCGACGAGCCTACGACCGGTCTGCACTTCGCCGACATCCATAAACTTCTGGAAGTCCTCACGAAGCTGGTCGCGCTCGGGAACACCGTGCTCGTGATCGAGCACAATCTGGACGTGATCAAGACCGCCGACTACGTGATCGACCTTGGGCCCGAAGGCGGCGATAAGGGCGGCGAGATCGTGGCGACCGGAACGCCGGAAGAGATCGCGGCCAACCCGGTTTCGTATACCGGCACCTACCTGCGCGGCGTCCTCAGCGACGAACGCGCCCACGGCCGCATCCACGTCGACCCCGCTCGCGTTCGCGAACTGGAGGCGACCAACTTCGAAAGCCTCGACGAGCTCGCCCAGAACGGACGCGTCGCCGTCGAGGCCTGACCCCAGGTGGCCTAGGAGCGGGACGCTAACGTTCGTTCGGTGAGCCACCGAGCACGTTGGGTCGTCGCGGCGCTCATCCTGATCTACGGCGGCATCCTTACGGCTTCCGATCTGGATTTCGCGGTTCGCGGCGGCACCGTCGGCGCGACCTTCGTCAACGGCACCGTCAACGGCGTGCTGCCCGGCAGTCCGGCTGATCGGGCCGGCATCCGTGTCGGCGACCGGGCCAATCTGCAAGCTGCCGACCTGCGCGCGCGCATGTTCATCACGCGCGACATCTTCATGTTCCAGGGCGAGCGGCTGACCGTGCCGATCGTTTCCGGCAACCGCACGACGAACCGCTCGATCGCTGCGATGGCCACCCCGCCCCTCGGCCGCGTCGAACTGCTGACCGTCGCACTTGTCTCGATCGCCTACGTGTTGCTCGCGGCCTGGATCGTCGTCGGAAGCGGAACGATCACGGGGTACGCGCTGGCCGTGTTTTGTCTGGCCGGGCTGCAGACATCCGTCATGGACGCGTTCGGGCCGCTGACGCTGCCGCTGTGCACGCTGATTTTTCTCATCGGCGCGACGGGACCGCTCGGTCTGGTCACGTTCGCGCTGCACGCATCCGACGACCACCTGTCGCGCGGGCGTGCCATCCTGCAGATCCTCGCCGTGATCGCGACGATTCCGCTCGTCGTGGCGGCCCTCTCGGAGGCGCTGGTCTCGGTCCTCTTTCCCGGTCACGGCATCCCGGTCGACCCGCGCTACCTGTCGGCCGCGCCGCCCGCGTTCGTTTTCGCGGCGTTGGTGATCTTGCTCGTGCGGTACCTTCGCAACCCGGCGGTGCGCGTCCGGATCGCGTGGCTGCTTCCGGCGATGGCCGTACTGCTGGTGTTCACGTTCCCGCAGCCGGCGTATGCCAGTTCGCTTGTCCTCGGGACGTTCTTCAACGCGCTGCCGCTGCTGGCGATCCTGTGCCTCGTCTACGCGATCCTGAAGAGCCACCTGATCGACGTGCGTTTCGTCGTCAGCCGCGCCGTCGTCTACGGTTCGCTGACCTCGGCGGCGCTGGCCCTGATCGCCTTGCTGGACTGGGCGCTGGGCGGCGTGCTGGCATCCAGCCAATTGGCGCTGCCGATCGAAGCACTGACGGCGATCGGCATCGGCTTCTGGCTGAACGCGCTGCACGGCCGGGTCGAGAACCTCGTCGAGTCGCTGCTGTTCCGCACGCGGCGGCACGCCGAGCAACGCTTGGCCCGCGTGTCGCGCGGCCTCGAACGCGGTGACGACGCGGCGCTGATCCCGGTCGCCATCGTCAGCGAGGCGGCGGCAGCGCTCGAACTGGCATCGGCCGCGCTCTTCACCCGAGCGACCGACGGCACGTTTTCGCGCGTCGCCGCCTACGGCTGGGACGATGCCCACATCGCGCTGCTCGAACCGAACGATCCGTTTATTTTGCAGGTCGCCGGCGCCGACGCGCCGTTCCGGCTCGAAGGATCATCGCACATTCCCGGTGCGCCGGAAGAAGAACTGGCGAAGCCGCGGGTCGCCGTCCCGGTGCGTTCGCGCGGCGCGTTGACGGCATTCGCACTCTACGGCTCGCATGCGAACGGCGCGGACCTGGACCCGGCCGAAACGCAGCTGCTCGCGGATCTCGCAGATGCGGCTTCGTATGCGTTCGACCGCGCGGAAGCAGCGCGGCTGCGGGACGTCGTCGCGGAGCTGCGGGCCGCGCTTGCCGTCGCCGGCTCAAGCTACGCCGGCGCGGAGATAAGCCCGAGTCTGCGCAGCCGCTCGGGCAGCGGCGGAGCGGCGGCGGCCGGCGCGACGTAAAGCGTCGAGAGCAGCGGCACGTCCGCGGACGCGAGCGCATCGAGCCGCATGCGCATGATCACCGGCTCGCAAAACGCGAACGGCGCGGCTTCGTAGACGATGATGCCGTGCGATGCGGGATAGGTTTCGAGCAGAACCTCGCCGAGCAGCGCTAGCCCAGGCCGGTGAACGGCGCGCGGTTTGCGGATTTCGCCGATCGCCCCGATCTGCCACAAGATGAGCGCCGCAGTCGGATCGGGGATGCGGCCCTGCGCGAGGAAGTCCGTCGCGTCGAAGGTGACCGAGCCGTGCTCTCCCGGGTCCACGCCCAGATCGGCATAGAGATGGTCGGCTGCGGAGAGCGCCGGCAGCATGACGGCCGAGTATCCCTCAGCCCGTGCGCGCCGGATCGCCTCGTGCGTCGGCTGCGCGAACACGCCCGGGTGACCCGGAATCGCGAAGCACACCCGGCGTCCGGCGCGCAGGCCTTCGAGCACGCACTCCACCATGGCCGCGTAGGTGTCGCGGCGCGGCCGATCCTCATCGTATAATTCGGCCAAGCCGCGAGCGTCTGGTCGTACGCCGCGCAGGATGCTGTCGGAGATCGGATCCGACGACAGCAAAAATACCTCGTCCGCCTCCACGATCGCCGCGCGGACGTTCGCGGCCAAATCGGTGCCGCAGCGGATGCCGGTCCCGACCACGGTCAGCGCGGGCGGCGCCGCCATGCGCCGGCTAGGAGCCGCTTTGGACGCCGGCGACGGCGTTGACGAGGTCGGAGACGCGCACGAATCCGCTTCCGTCGGCGCTGGGCCCGGCTGAGGGCGGCGGCGGCGTGGGTGCGCGAACGAATCCGCTCGAGGCGCAGTGCGGATTTTCGGCGGCGAACGCGGCCTCGATGACGGCGTGATTGCCGCTGAGGAGCGCGATTTTCTGCGCCTCCGAAAGATGACGCTCATCCATCACCTCAACCATGTTTTTTAGGAACCTGCGAAGGAGCGTCTGGTCGGTCAACAAGTCGTTGAGAAGCTTTCCGTAGGGGCCGAGATTGCGCTCGCTCATAGGTGCATCGACCTCTCATATGCTATGGCTGTTGGACGGGTGCCATGACACTCGCCGCGTTCCCGCGTTTGGCCATCGAAGCCCGAGCGGCCTTCGTCACCCCCGCGCCACGAGCGCGTTTGCGTCGGCGTACGCGACGCTCGGCTGGCGGGTGAAGCCGAAGGTCCCGTCATCGCGCAGTTCGTGCGCGATCTCGCGGAGCACGCCGAGCGTGCGCCGCATCGGCCACGAGCCGACGCTGACGCGGCGGACGCCCAGGTGCGCGAGGGTCACGACGTCGGGAGTCGCCGGCCCTGCCAGGACGTTGAGCGGACGCGTGGTCACCGCAACGAGGCGCGCAATCATGTCCGGGTCGCTCACTCCGGGAACGAACACGCCGTCGGCCCCGGCCTCGACGAAGGCACGCAGCCGTTTGGCTGCGACGGCAAAGCGGATCTCCTCGGGCCCGATCGCTTCCAGAAAGACGTCGGTCCGCGCGTTGAGGAACAGGCTCGGTGCCGCGTCGCGTGCGGCCTTCAGACGAGCGACCTGTTCTTCGACCTCGTACAGCTCGCCGGGTGCTTTGGTGTCCTCCAAATTGAATCCGGCGACGCCGGTCGCGGCGAGCTGGGCAACCGCATCCGCGACCGCCTCGGGCTCATCGGCGTAGCCATTCTCAAAGTCGGCGCTGATCGGCACTCCCGCGCCGCGTACGATGCGTGCGATCGTCGCGAGGTGCAGGTCCAGCGGAAGCGCGCGGCCATCGGTGTACCCGAGTGCGTTCGCCAGCGCCGCGCTCGATGTCGCCACGGCCGGAAAGCCCGCGTCTTCGAAGAGACGCGCGGTGATGACATCCCACGCGTTGGGCAGGACGAACACCCGCGGTCCGGCGTGCAGCGCGTGAAAAACTCGAGGCTCAGGCACTGATCGACTCCGTTCGTGGCTCAGCGGCTGTACAGCGCCTGCACCTGAGCGACGTACGGTGCGGCGAAGATATGACGCGCTTCGCCGCTGTGGTTTGCCGCGTCCTCGGCAACCGCGGCGTCATAGGCTCGTTTGACCGGACTGGGCGCCGGCTGCAGGTCAGCCGTCGCGAGGACGAACGCGCGGACGTATGCCGCGTATCCATCGGTGGTCGTAAACGATTCCGGCACGAGCAGGATGATACCCCAGCCCGGCGGGGCGTCGGGATCGGCGACGCGTCCCGCGTAGTACGCGAGCGGATCGGAGGCCGGCATGCGGGCCGTCGTTCGCCTCACCGCAGCGACGCCGCCGATCCCCGGCGTCATCTGCCGGATGACCGCGAAGGCGAAGCCGCGCCGCGCGAACTCCGTATCGTCGACGGCGGGGTAGGGGGTAAACTGTGCGACGACCGTCACCCGCCCCGCGAGCTCGACGGCCGCGGCGCGCCGCTTCGACGGATCCAGTTCGCGTAAGCCGATCTTCGGGACGTCCCCGGGCCGCAGGTCGACCGATGCCAGCAGCAGCTCCACGATCAGCGGCGTGTCGTCGCCGACGTACGACTGCCGTGGGCTTACCAGCTCGGGATGGTCCGGATTCAGCCAAATTACCATCTGATCCGGGTACTGCGGATCGCTCAGACCGACGTAGTATGCGAGCGGTGCGAAACCGGGAAAACGGGACGGCGGCCGCCAGACGATGCGTGTGACGAGCTGTGCGCCCACGATCGCCGCAACCGCGTCCGCGATATGACGTGCCTCGGCCGTCATCGGGGAGCCGCTCGACTCGGTCGTCTCCGCGCGCGACCCGGCCAGGCACACGAACGGTGCGAACGCGAGACCGGCCAGACCCGCGACGAACGTGCTGCGAGGCGTCATCGCTCCACCTGTTCCCGGTGCCGTAAGCGGCACTCCCGCCTCGCCGTCGAAGCGGTGCCGCCGTGGCCGGTACCAAAGCGCTCGAACGGCGCGCCCGCGAGCTGCGCGAGCGGCTGAACGACGCGAACCATCGTTATCACGTCCTCGACGATCCGCAGATCAGCGATGAAGACTACGACGCGCTGCTGCGCGAGCTGCTCGACCTCGAGGAATCTCATGCGGAGCTGCGGACACCGGACTCGCCGACCCAGCGAATCGGCGGCATGCCCTCGGCGGGGTTCCCGCCATACGTGCACGCGCGCCCCATGCTCAGCTTGGCCAACGCGTTCGACGAAGCGGAATTGCTGGCGTTCGACGCGCGGGTTCGAAAGCTGGCTGCAATCGAAGGCGAGGTCGCCTACACGTGCGAGCTCAAGATCGACGGCGTCGCCGTGTCGCTCCGCTACGAGGGCGGCCGTCTGACGGCCGGCGGGACGCGCGGCGACGGCAGCACCGGCGAAGAAATCACCGCCAACCTGCGCACGATCAAATCGGTCCCGCTGCAGCTGCGCACGGCGAACCGTGACACGCCGCGCCGCATCGACGTGCGCGGCGAAGCCTACCTGCGCAAGTCCGATTTCGCGAAGCTCAATGCGCAGCGGGTGGCACGCGACTTGCGGCCGTTTGAGAACCCGCGCAATACCGCCGCCGGCGGTCTGCGCCAGCGCGATCCGAAGCTTACCGCCGCCCGCGCGCTGTCGTTCTACGCCTACGCGATCGGTGAGCTGGACGCCGACCACCCGCCGGCATCGCAGTGGGATCTGCTGGGATTTCTGCACTCGCTGGGCTTTCGCGTCAACGAACACGCTGCGCGGGTCGATTCGATCCGCGGCGTGATCCGTTTCGTGGCCGACTTCGAGGAGCGGCGCGAGTTGCTCGACTACGAGATCGACGGCGTCGTGGTGAAGGTCGACGACCTCGCGCTCCAAGCGCGGCTGGGAAGCGTCGGAAAAGATCCGCGTTGGGCCGTCGCCTTCAAATTCCGCGCGCGCGAAGCACGCACGAAGCTGCTCGCAATCGAAGTCAACGTGGGGCGAACCGGCACGCTCAATCCGTATGCGGTGCTCGAGCCCGTGCGCTTGGGCGGGGTGACCGTCACCAATGCGACGCTGCACAACCAGGAGGATATCCGGCGCAAAGACATTCGCGCCGGAGACGTGGTGATCGTGCGCCGCGCCGGCGACGTCATCCCGCAGGTCGTCGGGCCGGTGCTCGAACTCCGCCAAGGAAATCCGCCGCCGTACGAATTGCCCGTGCGCTGTCCGGTCTGCGGCGCGGACGTCGATCGCCCGGAGGGTGAGGTGATGGCGCGCTGCACCAACGCGACCTGTCCGGCCCAACTGGTCGAACGCGTGCGTCATTTCTGTTCGCGCGGAGCGATGGACATCGAAGGCATCGGCGATCAGCTTGCGCGTGTGCTGGTCGATCATCAGCTGGTGCGCGACGCCGGCGACCTCTACCATCTCGATCTCGCGGCGCTGGGCGGCTTGCCGCGCATGGCGGAGAAGTCGGCGTCCAACGTGCTCGCCGCGATCGAGGCGTCGAAGCGGCGCGGTCTCGCGCGCGTGCTGTTCGGGCTGGGCATTCGCATGGTCGGCGGTCAGAATGCCGTCCTGCTGGCCGCGGAGTTCGGCACGATCGACGCCTTGGCGGCGGCCGCCGAGGACGAACTGACCGCAGTCGAAGGGATCGGCCCGGAGATTGCGCGCAGCGTCGTGCTGTTTTTCGCGCAGGAGCCGAACCGTGCCATGGTCGCGCGGCTGAAGGCCGCGGGCGTCGACTGCACGGCGCCCAAACGCGAGCGCGCGCCGGCCGGCGTTCTGGCCGGAAAAACGCTCGTGCTGACGGGTACGCTGCCGTCGCTCACGCGCGACGAAGCGGCGTCGATGATCGCGGCGGCGGGCGGCAAAGTCAGCGCTTCCGTTTCGAAGAAGACCGACTACGTCGTGGCCGGTGCCGAAGCCGGCTCGAAACTGGCCAAGGCCGAGTCGTTGGAGATTCCCGTGCTCGACGAGGCGGGTCTGCGCGAACTGCTCGACTCCGGCGGCTGAGGCGCGTTAGGCGCCGGTCGGTACCGGTGCCGCGGGGTGTCCGTCGATCACGCCGTGCGCCGTGCCGTTCGCCGGCGGCCCTGCGCCATCTTCGGTGCCCGACTCGGTGTCGAGGTGGTGCGCGCCGTGAAATGCCTTCGGGGCGAGGTACATGTACATGATCGGTACCAGCAGCAGCGTGAGAACGAGCGAACTCAAGATGCCGCCGATGACCACAACGCCGAGACTCGAGCGCACGCTCGAACCGGGTTCGAGGGCCAGCGCGAGTGGAATGTTCCCGGCCACGACCGAGATGCTGGTCATGATGATCGGCCGGAAACGTGTGAAGGCGCTCTCTTGAATCGCCTGCAGCTTCGGTTCACCACGCTCGCGCAAGGTGTTCGCATAGTCGACCAGCAGGATGCCGTTCTTCGTCACGATCCCGACCAGCAAGATCGTGCCGATCAGCGAGAAGAGGTTGAGCGTCTCGTGGGTGATCGCGAGCGCGCCCAGCGCGCCGAACGCCGCCACCGGGACCGAGAACAGGATGATCAGCGGCGAACGGTAGCTGTTGTACAGCGCGACCATCAGCAAGAAAACCAGCACGACCGAGAGGATCAGTGAACCGCCGAGCCCCTCGAGCGTCTGCTTCATCAGATCTTGCTGACCCAAGGGACGCGGCCGCACGACGATGTTCGCCGGCAGGGTCAGGTTTTTGAGTTCTTTTTGGAACGCCGCCTGAACGTTCGAGAGTGACGAGGTCGGTGCAACGTTGGCGCTGATATCGACGACTGAGTTACGATCCACGCGTGTAATCAGGGGCGGTGCGGGCGCCCACTGCAAGGTCGTAAAGTCGCCAAGGCGCACGATCGAACCGCTATTGCTGCGGACTGGAATCGTCGCGAAGTTGCCCAAGTTCGTCTGATCTTGCACCGGATAAATGACCTGAACTTGCTCGAGGCCGTCGGCCGTTTCGAACTGCGTCGCGATCGCTCCGCCGAACGCCGCGCGGGCCGCGATCGCCGCATCCCCGATGCTGACATTGAGCGCACGCGCCTTGGCGCGGTCGAAGGTGAGCTCGACTTGCGGCTCCAGCGCTGAGGCCGCACTATAGACGTTGGCCGACCCCGGAGTGTGAAGCAGAAGTTGATAGACCTTCTCCGCGTACGGCGTCGGATCGCCGCCGAGCACGTCGGTCACCAGCTCGTCGATCGGCTGCGCGTTCCCGCCGCCGGTACCCGTGGCGGGAATCACGACGACCGTCACGTTCGGCAGCGTGCGCTGGGCAATCTGCCGATACTGCGTGACCCAGTAATTCGTTGAATGCTTGCGATTGTCACTGAGCCAGACGTGGATCTGGCCGACGTTTCCTTGCAAGAGGAAACCGCCGAACGGCGACGAGTATCCACCCGATGATGCGGTGTCCGCGTCGATATCGGGAAGGTGCCGCACCTGGCGTTCCATCGCCAGCACCGCTTTGGTCGTCGTCGTCAGCGGCGTACCGACCGGGTAGGTGATCTGCACGAATATCTCGCCACGGTCGACCGGGGGAATGAATTCCGAGCCGACGATACCGAATGGAACCAGGGCGACTGCGAACACGAACGATGCGAAGCAAAACACGATGACGACCAAGCGATGATCGAGTGCCCAAGGCAGCGCGCGGTGCGCGTACCACGAACGCACATTCGTGAAACCCCGCTCGAACGCCCGGATGAAGCCGGGCGGCTTCCAGGTTGATTTCAGTGCCCAGTTGCCGGCGAGACTCGGCGTGATGGTAAACGAAACGAACAGCGACGTGAGCGTTGAGATCACGACCACGATACCGAACTCGGCGAGGTTTCGCCCGACCTGCCCTTGCAGAAAAGCGATCGGCAAGAAGACCACGACATCAACGAGGGTGATGACAACCGCCGCCATGCCGATCTCCGCCCGGCCGCTGACCGCCGCTGCGGCGGGGCTTTGTCCCATCTCGAAGTGTCGCTCGATATTCTCGAGAACGACGGTCGAGTCGTCGACGAGGATGCCGACGACGAGCGTCATCCCGAGCAGCGAAATCGTGTCGATCGTGAGGTTGAAGAGTTTCATCACGAAGAGAGCGACACACAGCGATGCTGGGATCGCGATCAGCACGACGATGGCATTGCGCCACGAGCCCAGGAAGAAGAGCATGACGATGCCCGTCAGTGCGATCCCCTCGGACAGCGTCCGGATGACGCCGTGGATCTGCTGTGCAGTGTACTTCGACTGCACGTTGAGCACGTTGAAGTTTACATCGGGGAACTGCGCTCTGATCTTCGGCAACGCCGCCAGAACGTTGTCCGAAGCAGTTACTTCGGACGCGGCCGACGCCTTCTGAACCTGCAAGAAGACACCGTTTGTCCCGTTTACGGATGCATATTGCCGGCGTGGCTCGTATCCGTCGACGACGCTCGCGACGTCCCGAACGCGGAGCACCGCCGGCGCCGAGGTCCAGGGATTGAGCGTGCCCGACAGCGTCGACGCCGCCGTGGCCGAACTCGGAGCGCTGATCGGAAGCCCCAGAATCGATTCCGGCGACGTTATGTCACCGCGGATATCGATCTGCGTCTCGCGATTGTCCTCGTAGGCGATCCCACCCGGCGCACGAAGATTGCTGCCGCCCACCGTGTTGATGACGTCGTTGAGGGTCAAGCCATAGGCATCGAGTTGCCGCGGGTCGACGACCACTTCATACGCGGGCGTAACGCCGCCCCCGACGTTGACGCCGGAAACGTCCTGGACCTGTTCGAAGGCGGGCACGATGCGGCCGTTCGCAAGCAGCGAAAGCTGCGCAGCGGTCATCTTCGATGATGTCAGTGAGAATGTTACGACGACTGCTTGAGACGGATCGCGAATTGCAAGCGTCGGCGGTTGCAAGTCGGTCGGCAAATTATGCTCGGCGGATTGCACAGCCTTCTGTATGTTGACGAGGTCGGTGTTCTGATCCGACGTGATGTTGAAAGCTGCGGAGATCGAGGCTTGTCCGGTTTGAATGTTCGAACTGAGCGTTTGCAGGTCTTGCGTTCCGGCGATCGAGTCTTCGATCGGCTTGATGATGCTATCGCGCATCACCGTGGTCGATGCGCCCGAATACGTGACGTTGATGCTGATGGTCGGCTGGGAGACGTTCGGGAACTGCTGCTGCACGAGAGTCGTGGCCGCCAGCGCGCCGGCCAGCAGCATCAACGCCAATACGACGAAGACGAGGGTCGGGCGGCGGACGAAGAGGGCAGTAAACACGCGCTACTTTGCCGCCACTTGCTTGTGCGCGGGGCCGGCAATGTCGACGGGCTGGCCATCGGCCAACCCAAGCTGACCGTTGGAGATCACTTGCATGCCGAGGGACAAACCGGTCACGATCGCATTCTTGTCGTCCTGGGCCAGCATGGTCACGTGGACCGTGCGCACCGTTCCGTTCTGCACGATTTGCACCGTGCTGTTCGTCGTGTCGAGAAATGCGGCGGCCGGGATGCGGGTCCCCGTCGCACCGGGAAGGCGCGCGGTACCTGAAACGACCATGCCCGGCCGCAGCAGTCCGCGTCCGTTGGCGACCAAGACCTTCACGATGAAGTTCGTCGAGCCCGGCGTCACTGCGTTGAGCACACCTACCACCGTGCCGCGAATAGAACGCCCCGGAAGGCTCCCGGAGGTAACGTTGACGGGACTGCCGTTGGCAATCCCGACGATCTGTGAACCGGCACCGTTGAGTACCGCGTACACGCGGTCGGTCTCCTGGAGGGTGAAGATTTGCCGCGTGCCGGGGAATTCGCCCGGATTCAAGTTGCGGTTCACGACCACGCCGTCGATCGGCGACACGATCGTCGCCTTGGAGATCTGCACGCGCACGCCGTCGGCTTGCGCGAGCGCGGTCTCTTCGTCCGCACGCGCGGAGGCCACGGTTGCGCCTTGAAGTCCGGTTGAGGTCGTGCCATTGGTCTGCACTTGCGCGACGTCGTTCTGCACCGCGACCTGCGCGCTCCGCACCGCTTGCTGATCGTTCTTGACCAGCGTGGCCTGCGTGTCGTACTGCTGCTGCGCGATGAAGCCGTTTTTCAGCAGCAGCGCGTCGCGGGTCAGGTTGAGGGTGTCGGTCGCGAGCGTCTGCTGCGCCTGCCGCACGACGGCTTGCGCCGCGTTGACCGTATTGCTGTTTTGCGTGATCGTCAGGCCGGCTTGGGCAAACGTCGACTGCACCTTGGCGCGACTGGAGGCGGCACTACCGAGGTCGGCGGCCAGCTGCGCGCGCAAATCGGCCGTGTCGAGCTGCGCCAGAACCTCTCCGCGGCGAACGGTGTCGCCTTCCTGAACATTGACGGCGTCGGCCGGCTCCGCGAGCGTCGACGTGATGCCGACGTTCTGGAGCGGGGCCACCGTACCGGAAAGCAGGGTGGTCGGCGACACCGACCCGAGCTGTGCCAGCGCGACCGGCACGACCGCATTACCCGTAGCGCGGGCCGGCCGCTGCGAGTGCGCGCAGCCGGCGACCACCACGAGGACCGCGCACAGAGCCGCAGCTCGGCGTGCGCGAAGGACGGATGCCTTGACCATACTGACCTAGAGTACCAAATCTCGGGACGGTTGGTTCTCATACAAGTCCCAGGCTTCGCGTACGGCCGGTTTCCGCTCAAAACAAAGAGAGCAAGCCGTCGGCGGAAAGCGGCGGCTGGGACGCTTCGCCCAGCGCGTCGGCGACGTCGCGGGCGATCACACCGCGCGGACGGCGGAGCTGCGCAACCGTGCCGGCTCGGCCATGCCAGTAGGCGCCAGCGCGGGCCGCGTCGGCCGGGCAGAGCCCTTGGGCGAGCAGGGTCGCGATGATGCCCGTCAGCACGTCGCCGGTTCCGGCCGTGGCCAGCGCGTCGGAGCCGGTTGGATTGCAGAACGTGATGCCCGCCGCGCCGATCAGGGTGGTTCGCCCCTTGAGCAGGGTCACGATGCCGAACCGGTCGACGAACGCGCGCAGCCGGGGCAGCCGCGCGCCGGGCGCGATCGTGCCCTGACCGCTGATCCGCGCGAATTCGCCCGCGTGCGGCGTGAGCACGAGAGGCTTTTCACGGTACTGATCGAGGCGCTTTGCCAGATGGTAGAGGGCGCTCGCATCGGCGACGACCGGGAGCGTCGTTGCGTCGAGCACGCCGCGGACGATCTCACCGAAGGCGTCGGCCAAGCCGAGCCCTGGGCCGATACCGATCGCGTCGCAGCGGCCGGTGAGGTCGAGAATGGTCTGGACGGCTGCCTGGGGGTCGCGCTCGTCGTAGGTGACGACGACCTGCTCGACGAGGTGCGCGCGCAGCGCAGCGGCGGCGCCTTCGGGCGCGACGACCGTCACGTAGCCGGCACCGGCGCGCGCTGCCCCCAACGCCGCCAAGATCGCGGCACCCGGAAACTGCGTCGACCCCGCGACGATGAGCGGGGCGCCGGAAGCGCGCTTGTCCGACTCGGCCGCGCGTCGGGGCAGCAGCGCGATGAATCCGGCCGGGTCCAGCACATCGACGGCGGGTTCATCGACCCCGGCTGCGTCTTCGTCGCGCATCCCGAGCGGTGCGCACCAGAGCGCACCGACGTGGTCGCGTCCGGGGTCGAGAAAACAGCCCAGCTTTGGCCGACCCAGCGCAATCGCCGCGACCGCGTGTACCGCGCGCTCGTCGACGGCGCCGGTCGTCGGATCGATCCCGGTCGGCAGATCGAGGGCGAGAATCGGCACACCTGAACGGTTCATTGCTTCGGCCAGTGCACCGGAGCCGGCGTCGAGCGGCAGACGCGCGTTCACGCCGAGGACGCCATCGAGCAGAAGTGAGGCCGAACCGAGGACATCGGGAACCGCCGGCAGCGGCCGTTCTTCAACGCCGGCGATCCGCGCGCGGGCGCGCGCATCCCGCCGCGCGTCGCTGCCCCGCGCTTCGAGATTACCGAACACGATCCGCGGCCGCGCGCCGGCATATGCGGCCAGCGCCGCATATGCGTCGCCGCCGTTGTTGCCGTCGCCGGCGAGCGCGACCACCGGACCGTCGCCGCACGCGTAGCGATCGATCAGCTGCGCGATCGCGTCGCCGGCTGCCCGCATCAATGCGATCTCGCCGTCGCGCGCAACGGCCGCGGCGTCGATCGCGCGCATCTGCGCAGCCGTC
>Ga0182015_10004183_pt1 | contig 15712 bp, 21 predicted proteins | sample 712P3MmetaG_FD_120478 | JGI IMG/M metagenome (GOLD analysis project Ga0182015, IMG submission 120478) | Permafrost microbial communities from Stordalen Mire, Sweden - 712P3M metaG | ecosystem: Environmental > Terrestrial > Soil > Wetlands > Permafrost | place: Sweden: Stordalen | collected... | reverse complement strand
TTCTCGTTCGTAGTCTCTAGTTCTCATCATACCTTGGAAATGGATTCTTCCTGTCAATCACCTTGAGCCCATTTCCGCCTGTGCAGCCTGTCGCCCTTACTCCCGTTCGTTACAGTAGTGGAAGGATGTTTCACGGCACAGAGAAGTGGATCGGACTCACACTGCCACCAAAGGCTCGCGTCTTTCTACACATATCCCGCAAATTGCTCAACAAATCACCCTATCTATATCTATAATAATAATCTTCCCGTCCTGAGACAATTCAAACGGTGGTTCTTACTGACAGGTTCTACTCCGTTTCAAGGGTTATGCAGCCTCCGTTCTCCTTACCCTTCTCCGCTAGAACCAACACCACTGGCGTCGGACTCTGGCGGAGTCACTATAGGTGAACCCCGACCCGACCCCCCAAAAAAACTCCTCCGCCTCTTCTACCATCAACAGATTATGTTATCCACCTTGTAGTAGAACATAGCATAGATATTGTAATAATTGAACGACTTCTTTATTTGTATTATTGAATTCCGTTGGGGAATCTCGTGTGCGTGGGAATTCAGAATTTGGTGATGTCAAGACAAATAACCCGATCCCGCCTCGGCCTCAATCTAAATGGGGTTGTGCCAGAGAGGTCACCTCCGAGTTGGATGAGGATTGGCGTGCCGCCGATCTTGAACAGTCGGTTGAAACGGAAAAAGAGTTCTACAGATAGAAGACCTGTCACTCCCCCCTCTTTGTGCGGTATGGAAGGATGGGAGGTGGATTCCAATGACCCTGACCTTTTCCCTGACGAGCAGGAAATTCATATGGCGGAAGTTTTGGGGGACGATGGTGCCGTGAATCAGGGGTTGAAATCGATGCCGCGGATTCATGTTCCCATCGACAGGGTACGTACAACACCAAAGATGACACTAACGCTGCAGGGACCCTGGCACTCACCCCCACGCCTGGAAGTCCAGTATCCGTCGTCGAATCCCCCTCCCCTCTTGAAACCTCCCATTCAAGTTCCTGGAGTTATCGTCCCTGGCCGCAATACCCCGTATACCTCCATTCCCCGACCAGAAAGACAACCATTCCCGCATTCCCCGAAATCCCAGCAGGGGATCCACCGCCTGTTGCTAAGAGAAAGTGTTCAACACCAAAATCATATAGAACAGGTTGGACCTGCAGACAAATGGGCTGGAGGGGGTCAGACTTTCAGGATTGGTGATGAATATTAATGTCATGAATCCTGAGGACGGGCAGGAAACTGTTGTAGTTCATTACTATATACATGTTAATCAGAGTGGATTGTGATAGAAATATCAGTTGAAGATTTGGCTCAATCCAAACGTATGTCACGAAAAGTCCAATCCTTTTTGATTTCGATGTCTTCCAATACTAGTATCCTCTATAACTTACCAACATTTCGTCGCCAATAGACTTCCAAGTGAGATCCTTGATACGAAAGTATTTCTTCATCTGAGTTTGCGGGATAAATATGACATTGTTTCTAGATCCGACATCGTTGCAGTATCTCTCTAATCCAGCGCTGAATTTCCCCCCAATATGTACAATTCTCACATGTCCGCCATACTTTACCCTCCCCACCACATCCGGATCATAATCTCCAATTGCTCGCAAGTCAGAAAGAGATGGAGCAGACAATACCCCGTCGATTCAGAATCATATCCAAGCAAATATCAGGTACGCAATCTCCCGCAATGAACCAAGTCATTCCCCCGCGAATGGTGGACGAAAACGCGTTCGATTTGGACTTTGTAATACGATCGTCAGGAACCTTCAATCTTCGCATAATAGCAGGACGATGGTTGGGCGAAGACATCCAGGAACAAGGGGTCAGAGAATGACGAAGATCAGTGTTCGTTCTAATAGGTATTTTCGGTTTCGAGGATGAATTAAAGCCGATGGTCGTGTTATTGAATAGTTTGACTCAGAGGTTACAACAGTTAACCCACAGTTGACCCACAGTTGACCGGCAGTGTTCCCACACGTGGTGAGGCGAAAGAGAGAAGGAATTCCCGATACTAGACTTCAAATTCCGTCTACAATTAGTGATAATGAGCGCGACTCGGAGCACCAGGGAGCTTCTTTGGGCTTTTGTTCACCAAAAGTATCATTCCCCTTCCAGCCAAGGACTTTGATCTGTCGGAAAGTGTAATCCGCATTCTCCCGTCAACAGTTCCGAATTTTCGAGGTTACGCCGACGTAATTGACAATTTGCAATGACGGCGGAGACAGAATTCATGGTAGAGGTCGTCGAAACCGGAAGATCCCGCACCTAGGTCTTATCAGTATTTTAAATCAAAAAAAGCAGTCCCATGATCCATAGATTCCGAGACTCCTCCCACTCCGACTTCCAGTCTTCCAGATCATTCAATCATGATAACCCATCTTCATCGAGCTCCTTCTTGATGCGTTCGATTGTTGTTCAATTTCCAGCACTGGCCCTGCATTGGATGTATCCCGGCAAGTCCCCTTTTCCTGCCATTAACGGTTCGTTGATGATTTCACTCTTCGTCAACCGATCGAGTCAGTGCCCCCGGCCGGTATCCACGATGAGGTGACTATACAAAGCGGTTTCGGCGTGGAGTTTCAGCGGCCGTCAGGTGGGCGGAAAGAAGCGTCAACCAGTCCATTGAGATGAGCACTTGGACTGTCCTTTCGCAATGACAATAAATATCCCGTTGGTAGACACTTCCGTCGATAATGGCGCGACAGAGTTCTGGCTCGGGACGCATCAAAAAATCCCAGGATCATGCTGGCAATGGTAATCCACCCCCGATGTCGGTGCTAAACATGAGGTTCCCATTATGGAGTCAAAACTGCTTTTCGCTGCTATTAGTCTGCATTTCGACGGTGGGGGGGTGGGGTACACGTTGTTTCCTGATCTCGAGGCTGACTTAGAGGCTTGCCATAAAGGAGCCTCAACCTCACTGGCATCGATTCTCCTTTCTTCGTCGCCGAAGCACTGGATGCGTTTATCAACTTGAAATCTCTCAACATTGGCCCTCTTTGCGACAGTATTTGCGACTTTATAGTCAGGCCCCGAATTCAGTTAGATGTCTTCGAAACTGAGTTAGGTAAAAATCTTTAACTGTAGGAAGGTCGATGGTAGTCGGAAACATGGGATGAGCCTGGAATACGAAAGGGGAAAGTGTAGCGGTGTTGGGTTGGTTCACGGTAAATTCGATGTCCAGGCCGTTCGGGAGACTTGTATCGACCATCAAGGGCATGGGTAGATTGGGGATGTCATTTCTGGTGATCGGAAAGTTTCAACTGAGGGTCTCGTGTTTGGAGGTGAGGTATGTAGTTCCCGTACCGGTTTACCGCTAATGATTAGTGAGGTGATGAGAAAATGGGGAAGATGGTGTTTGGAACTCCCCGTCTAACCCCCCCAGAAGGGGCTATTATAGCCGGCATCGCAGTACCAGGAAATGTTGTCCCCACAATATATAACTGACTGTAGACGTATGTCTCGGTGCCGAATTTTACACTGCATCGAAACGACAAGAACTTTTCAAGCCCCGAGTCGTTCGTGTGGGGTAAAGGGCGCAGGATCCCTGACGAGAGGGAATACTATAACGCATATGCTAAAGCTCTTGTTGACAAATCAGCGATGCTGGAACAAGCAGTGCGATGAAGTTCGGGAGACGTTCAACCGCTTTTTGCGTTTTACGGAAGCGTATGACTTAGCTGTCAACCAACAACATCCGAGACGAGGAGAGGTCCACCGGCGTGGCAACTGAGGGTCCTTCTCCAAGTTCAAGGATGCGGAAGGTTGACAGATATGTGTGAAGAATCATTCATCGTACTCTCCCTCCTTGTAAACGCTGATCTAGTTTTATGATCTTGTAAATGGCATACCGTACAAAGATGATCATTTCGAGATCGTACGCATTCCCGATATGCAAGCTGCAATAACGTGGTAATGGTTGCGTGAAGTGGAACTGGTTGGGAAGAGTGGTATGCCACGATGATGATCGGAAGAAGGATTATCGGGAGGGAGTTTTTGGGGGTTTTTGACTGTCGCTTTGTCGCCATTTCGCCGGAAACTCGGGTGCAATTTAGTGGGTTTGAAAAGAGAATTAAACGCTGGTACAGTAATAGCTTGGCAATGTAAAATATGATATGATATTCAAAGAATGAATCCAACTGTGAGTTCAGATGCAGCGCTCTTTCTCAGATGAATTTTACTAGAAGCATCTCCCGGATCGATTTCACATGGTATTTTTCATAAGTACTTACTGTCTAACAAGCGCCATATTATTGCACGTCGAGGTGAGTGCCAATGAGTGCTCCGTCAATTCCGTGATCTGTTTGTACCTCGGAGGAGAAACGCGCTCCATCGTCGAGGCGCCCCAAATCGTCAAATTTGATCTTTGACCGATCACTTTTTATCCAATATTCTCTCTGAATTTTGGTAATGTTCCCTCATGGTCGTGAAAACTTTGAGATCGGTTTGCCATTTCACTAATGGAAAGAGATTTCGAACTGTATCATCCACGAGTATTTAGAGATCATTAGACGATGCTTGAAGTTGGAACAAAATACGATGCAATATCATATTGTATTATTATGATTCTTCCAATCATGCGATACAAAGATCTCGTACCTGGGGTGAAGTACGACCCCAGGACGAACCTTGATGCCGTAGACTGTCAGTCTGCCATGAAGTTTCATGGTGAAGTTGACATTGTTCAGCGCTCCTCCATCGTTGCAGTATCTCGCCAGCCCCGGGATGACAATAGTCTGCTCAACTACTGCATCACCGGCCAAATTAACGCCCTTGCACAATCCCTCCAAAGCAAAATCCCTGTGGACTGGCAAGTCAGAACGATACAGAGCGGACGATACCGCTTCCATCGGGAACGATATCATAACGGTAGTCACAAACATAGTCTCCCGCATTGAAGACGGCGCATGCAAACAAACCAAGTCCTGCGCCGAGCGTGGAAGGACGGACCTCGAGCTTGTATTTCGATCGGCAACAATCGGGGCAGAATGGAAATACGACGACCGGGCTAGAACATCCAGGAAAAAGACAAATGGCAGGGCTTACGTCGGGAGGCCTGAGTAATCGTCCGGCGAGTTCGTTCCAACGCCGATTTTCGTGTTCGATGATAAATGAATTGAGTTTCTCGACGAAGTGGCGCGGTGTGATGGAACCGAGTAATACACCCGTGGTCAAATCGGCGGTCAGTGGTTATAATAAGGGATTGTACCTCGGAAATCTTGTGGACCGTCCAAGTCGTCGTTACCCTTCCACCCCAGGACTTTGATCTGCCTCCCACACTCTGTCTCGGGTTGCCAAATGAATTCGTAGTGGAGATTTTCGAATACCCAGGTCGCGAGTTCGGGCAATGCAGCGCTCCAAAGAAGAGGATGATGAATTGGCGCGAAACGATTCAGGTATGGGCATCCTTGATTTAATAACACCTCACCCCGGTTCTCAGACTGCTGAGCACACATGTTTTGGAGCGGATTCAACTCGATTGAGTCCATCGATTCGACTCTCTCGGCCTCTTGTGTTCCCGAGGGGATTTCTTGTATCGTGATGATCTGGCCGATTCGGATAATTTTTGACGACTCTGTTTTGTTGGAATTGACGGGAACGAGTTATGAGACACAGGAACGCGATCCTCCTATTCAATTGTGTCAAATTGACTAAGACTGTGAGAAGGGGGCTATTTTCGCAAGTGGCAATTTGAGTCAAAACTCTATTTTTGCACATGCGGGCTTACCTGACAGCCACCAATAGAGAGGCAGGTATTAGAGGGCTGATTGTTTTTAAAATCCTCCGCCCCCTTCTCTCCTCACATTACAATCCACAATCCACACAATGACGGCAAGAACAAGCTTTGCCGACATTTTCGGTATCATCTAGCACAGTCGTTCAGTCTCTCTTGTTCGCACGTTGTTTTCTTCGTGTCCTCAGTCTGATCCATTCCCGACGCCCGTACTATGCTCACGCCGAATGACGGAATAATCAACATCGATTCCTCTCCGACATCGAGAAAACGGAAACGAGTCACATTTTCATCCTCAGGTACACTCTCCTTTGTCGTACTGTTGTATTGCTAATATGGCTAACTTGTGTAGCTTTGAAAATGGCGGAAAAGCACGAATCAAATCCCAGTCTTCAAACGAGCGGCGATTTTCGCAAACGCGTCGAAGTCGGCTCTGCCAGCTCATGGACCGCTTTCAACCTCAAGTTATTCCGGGCGATTTACGAGAAGGACGACTACGACGAGCTTCCGCCCGCAGTCTATGAATACGGTGTAATGGATCCAGTATTGCAACAGCGTAATACACCTTGAAGGCGTTTCTGATCATAGGATTGCAAGATTTGCGAGATGCGGCGAAACAAATTACGGCAGACGACCTTAAGTCCCACGGCACCCAAAAATTTGTCGACAAACTGCGCATGAATCCTTTGAAAAGGACTTTCCAGATTCTAGGGAAAATTCTGATTAAACGGAGTCGAGAGGAGACATTGAGAGCGGCGGCGCGAAAGAAAGAAATTGCCGACGCAAAAGCCGCTAGGAAAGAAGAATCTGCTTCAAGTCAATCCGCAGTATCGACGGATGGAAATCACTTTGGATCTGGACCTCGTTTCCCCGGCACAGTCCCAATTACACCTCAAAAGCGGAACATTTCCAATGGCTCAGCTACCTCCTATGGACCGGAGTCCACCGATTCGACACCGACCAGGATGGTAAAGCCAGAATCAAGTATCCAGGAACTACAGGGTACGTTGGTCTACGATATTTTCGACGCGTTATACGATAGTGATTTCATTCAAGTGAAATGGGCACGGGGCAGGAAAAACTTGAGATTAATCTACGAACCGTATCTCCTCCCCATTGATCCTTCTAATTATAGGTCTTGCGAGACCGATTTCATATGTCGCCTTGAGGATAATAAAACCAAAAAGTTCGACCACGTCACAGCAATTGCGGACGGTGGTTTCGTACTCGTCACCGATACAGTCAGTAACCCAGAGAAGTCGGGATTTTGGAGTAAACAAAGAGCATGCTTGCTATTCGAAGTACGTTTCCTCTACTCTGACGGACGTCTAATGCTAGGCCAAAAGGTTGGAAGCCACCGCTGAACAAATTGAAACCCCGGGCGAGGCTTATCTCGCAAAGGCAGAAGCGCAAAAACGGGGAGCGCAAATTTTTGCGGAAATGTTGGGTCTCGCCTGCCATCGAGAATACATTGTATGTGGGGAACAAATGGTACATCTGGGTTTCGTATAATTCTTACAGACAGGTATTTGTGGTACACCTTGCTGGCGTCAAAGTGTCTATCTATTGGGCGGAATTCCCAGCACAATATCTCGATACAATTCGGAACCACAATGTCCGGGATCTCAAACACTTTCCGAAGATCACGCTCCGTCATACTCACCCGCAATCATTGCTAGTCCCTGAGGAACGAGATCTGTTTCTTCGAGATTATGTTTCAGTTGTTCACTTTATTGCGGGTGGATATGGGAAAGTGGGATTTCTTCGTCGCGATAAAGACACCCCAATTCATAGGGATATTGATGATGGAAATTGTTACAGAAAGGAGTGACGCACACATTGTAGATCAATATGATTACCTGTCACCTATTTGTACGTCTTGTTCTGAAACTCGGTACAGGTAATATTTAAAATAATGTCCAAAAAAATTGATCGTCCAAATTTGACGCCACGCAAATCGCCTTGATCAAAACAATCATCTTCTCCCCCTTCCAACGGATGACGTCTCCCACTTGCGATGAATTCCTGAACTGTGTCCATCCACCTCTCGTCTACCCAGGAGCCCCTTCCGATGGCTCCCCAACGAAATCTTCAACCAGATACCGATGGAGGGAGCTGCATCATTGGGACGTGGAAGCGGATGCCATGGCCTATTGGGACGCCCTGCCCGACAAAGACGCGATGTTGCCGGTGACTCCGGCATACTGGGGTTCTGTGCAAACGCAGCTGAGCGGCTCAACTCACCTTTTCACTTCAGAATCCACGCTTACCAATGTTATACCAGGTCAAGTACAATTCAAAGATTGGGGAAAACGTCGTCATGGCTTTTGAAGAGATTCATGCGAGGAAAGTGTTTAACGGAGGTGTCCGATCCGAGAATCCTTGTCAGACCCGACAACTCGGTTGTAGTGATTGACTTCGAGTCGAGTGTGATGGACGCTGATCCAGATTTGTTGAACCTGGAAATGAGGAAAGTAAAGTACTTATTAAGACCATTGAAGCCTATAGATCTAGCGTCATAAATTCAGGATCGCAGCACAATCGCCAGCTGTCATCGTCATTCAATCATGACCAATCAGATAAAACTATTCAATGTCCTGAAAGTGGGATTTCTTCGTCGCGATAAATAAACTGATTTCAGAGAGATGTCGATAACGGGAATTGTCAAGGAAATAGATAAGGCATCCTTGTGTAGATTAATAATATTATGACGGCCTTCCCCGTCTCCATTAACATTGTCTTCACCTCCCTCTGCTGAATCTTCGGCTGGTGGTCGGTAAGAAATCCTTCAGGCAAATCCATAACCTTCTCAATCATTTCGAAACTGATCGCTCCCTATTCAATTAGAATTTCCACAAAGCTGGCTCATACGTTCTCGAGAGTAATGGCATGGGCGATGAGATGAAACGGAGAGATGACGTTGAGAGGAACTTTTCCGCCGAGGCATGGAGAGACATTGTCGACATTGACTGCATCATTCCATTGAGGAACAACCTCCGTCATGACTCCAATGCGTGAGGTCCACCTTTCCCAAAACAATTTCCTGAAAAAAGATTCCTCTCACACTATTGAAAGTGGTGAACACGGCGAACCCCTGGTTCCTGGCAAGCTCTTCAAACATCATTTCGGAAAACAAAATAGTGTAAAAGTATCTGCCCTTTCGCGGAACGTCTGCAGGTTCGGATCCGTGTGCTTTGAACTCCACGTCTCGACACAATCCAGGGAAGAATTGCATTGAGCGCTACACAGATGTCAGCAAAGAATTCGATTCCCAAATACCTTAGCGGAAGTCACGTCACATTTGCAGATGAGTCGAAGATCGGTATTAACGCGAATTTTGATCATCTGCGCTGACTGACCTGGCACTCTACATTCTGCGGGATACTTGATTGCGACTTGTTCCGAGACCTGAAGTTGCAAAAAGACGAACGAGTATGCCATGTTTTCTGGCGGCCGGAGGACGGCGGTTTGAAATGAACTCATTGCCATAAAACGAGCCGCAAGATTCATCGACAAGAATTCGTCCATCGATCGATCTCCGAGATATTGTTTGAATTGTTCCCCGACAGCATTAGCGACCTTTTTCAAATCCCTAAAAGTCAAAGACCGTCCATTAAGAATTGGTACCTATCCTCCGTGGCAAACAGCATATTGATCATGCTTTGATGTTCTTTCGCGTAAACTCCAGGGTCCGAAGGTGGTGTCACCAGAAACAAAGCTGCAACGCCAGAAATTCGATGAAAATGGTCTTCCGCCTTCGAATACATGACATTGACATCCTGTTTTTGATATTCGGAAATGCACTTTGGTTTGCTGAAGGAGCTTGCGAAAGTCTTTTTGACGGTGGGAAAAATAGAGGCGGCATGCTTTCGGAGTGTTGTTCCGGTCGTTGTTGGAGCACCTTCGAGATTGGGTGAGGATTCAGATCCCTCAATCCGGTGATGCACAACGTCGGGAGTTTGAGGTGGAGTCGATGGGCGGCAAACGGTAGAGAGCGTGTTTTCGCGGGCATATGTGGACTCGGTAGCAGGACTGGCGCGACGTTCATGCAATCCATCATCTGTCTTGTCAGTGTTTGCACCGAGGGAAATGCACTTGTCAATGTTTCCATCTCAACACATTCCTCTTTCCCTCCGTCAGACTTTGACCCTGCGGATTCAGTATGTCGACATAATTGGGGAATACCTGTTTGCCCCATGTCGTTTTCATCACCACCCGATCCAACTTCCCATCCAAAACCGCCGTCGTTGTCATCTACAATTGTCAGTCAACATTCTCGCGGGGAGAAAGCACTGAAATCAGGCATATCAACATAATTTCGGATAGAAGTTCTTTCCTCAACCCCGGTCCTAGCACCGAGTTCATCGTCACTCCCTCAACTGTTCAGCACATGAAGTCGGCAAGATTACCCAAAATATCGGATCCCATACTGGTCATTTGAACGTCATCTGACTCATCTCCGATCTTCATAATTCCGACTGCAGTGACTAAGTCTTTCAGTATCACAACAAACTTGGGAGGGTACCTAGATCATCCAAAGTCGGTCTAGAAGCCGTTTCTGAGCCTTCGAAGTCTGCTGCCGCAACTCGAAATGTGTTTCGCGGTCTCGCACGGGAGTGAGGAGGTAACAGTGAAATTTTCGGACGTCTAGCGTCGCGAGTGTGTTCAGATTCGAGGCGGGTTGTGTCGATGAGGATACGTTCCTCCAACTTTTTGACTTTATCCTATAGAGTAAATGCCACACTCTGTTTGGGGACGTACCCTTGCAAGCATTTCCCGCATGGTGCGCAAATCACCATATGAAACGGAATATACCTCACATTTCCGTAAGGATCTAGTTGAAGCAATTGTTCGACATCTACTTTGAACACTAACCGTCAGCAAAGAGGAGGAGAGAAGTTACTGAGGCATAATTCGATGAAGTCTTTTGCGGAAGAAAACGTGTGTCGAGAGCAGAGGAGGAAAATTCAGTCGGCGGTGGGGCGAGCGCCCCTTTTGAAGAAGCTTTGGCCCCGTCATGTGTACTCCGGTTCATTTTCTCTCCGATTGGCACGCACAATTAGCGCTGTTTGACATCCCCATACTAAATGTGTGGAGGATGCAACGCGGCATAACTCGCCCCTTCTTTCTGAAACGCGATTTGCGTCATACGGTATACCATGCTCCACTGCATGCAGGACGCCAATCAGGGACAGCGCACACACCTGCGGACTCGACTTGTCAAGCAGTCGCTAAAAGAGAAGTTCAGTCTGTGTCTTCGTCGACACTCGTGGATATGAACTGACACGACTTCACGACTTCATCGCAAGATCGTGTTCCTATTGGTCGCGGAACCCTACCCTAAATAACCCTTCTCCCATCAAACATTCAAGATTACAGCTGCTAGTAAAAGACACGTCTCAGAGTTTTCGATCTAGACTCTAGAGCCGACAAAACCAAAGAAGAACACGACAAAGTCCGGTTGCACCCCATATATCTGTTGGAATAACTGTAGAGAAGGTTACTGTCCTTAAAAACACCCCACTCGTGACAAGGCTTCGCCTCCTTCTCCTCATTTATTATTATCGGTTAAATTTACTCACGGTCGGCATTGGAGGAAAGGGGATCTGGGGGCGGAGCACTACCGCGACTCGGCGCCTAAGAGGGATGGGAAAAGTGGCAAGGGCAATCACATAACCAAAGTCTGTATCTTGAAATCCCTTTTGAGGTCAGAAAGACTCCAACTCAGTATGGGCGGTACACTGTTCAAATAGCGGCGGAGGATGAGTTGGACCTGGAGATGCTGATCAGGTATCGGTCATTCTCATCGGAGCGTTTCATGTGGCTCCTTGATGGTGGTATGTGGAACCTGGACATCATCGTCAGAGCCCCTCCTTTTTCCGCAAAGCTAATCCCCAGGCGGAAAGTCGAAATGTTTTCAAATACGGAACCGATGAGGGTGGGAAATTTCGAGGTTGATCCGACTTGGTGACCTGCTCCGAGGAAGACGGATTACCGCCAGATTGGCAGTGGGGTTAAACTATAATGGAGCTTTGATTGCCAAAGATGTCAATGATGACTGTGGGGCAATCGGGTCTTCGAGTCAGGCGTTATAGCGGGCAGGAGATGTTCCGCCGAGAAACATGGTCCGTCAGATAATTATTGCGGTCCAAGGGAGGTGAAGGTCATTCCAAGATACTTCGACTACATAAATACGTCCATAGAATTGAGCAGCTAAACATTCTAAGTCATCTCTCTCATCGTCCCAGCCACTGTAGTCCTCTTCTTGGTTTGATACCGTCCATGTCTCGGGCTGACGGCCCTCTGAACAGAATCCACTCTACCAATGCGCAAACCCCACCCTATCCCGGGATCTCATCCTTCGTAATTGCGCTTCCATTGGTCTCAAAAACGTCATTCAGTGCATTCGACCTGTCGCCATTCCCCTTCGTATAAATCCAGATAATTGAGAGGAAATCGCAGACGCCGAAGACGAAGTAATGGATGTGGTGAAGGAAGAACGAGATCAGTTCTGTGTTGACGACCGACTCAGACAAAATTGATTATATTGGAAAATGTTGAGACGCTCTTGTGCCTTCGTAATTCTTGCTCGCCGTGATCCGTCGCATTCCGCGATCATTTCAGTCCAGCCCTTGGAATTGTATGGAAACATCCAAACGTTAGGGACGTGTCTTGGTGTCCAATTCGCCACAAGGCCGTTCCGTTTGACGTTGGCATACGGTGGGTTGTGTCCCCCCCGCTTGAAATGCCTTGGACGGCTGTTATCCGTCCAGCACCAAATTAATTGAAAAGTGTTGTATCGAGGACGACATTTCCAGCTTGAAGTCTGCCCACCGCTCGTTAGAAGGTTCGTCGAAGGGGCATCTGGACCTGTTTGAGGACCCGAATCCGGATCGATTGTTACCGCTCCACTTGCTGTCGACCTCATCGAATTGTCGAATTGAGCTGGGATTGTGCAACGCCCGACCAAGGAGCCGTCGGCGCCGTCAACGTTTATGACACTCTCTGGACAATATCAATATGGGCACTCACCCGGTCTGTCGATATGAGCACCAAATATGCTTGCGGCGATAGGTACCTTTCATGGGGTCATCCTTTCGCTTCCCCATTTTCTGCATAGTTTCTGTCAACCCCGGCCCATTCTTCTCCACCGTTCTCTGTCTCCGTTTTCCCAGTACGATTGACCTGACTGCCAAAGTCTGCAACCTTCAGTCAGTGCAACCCTTGCTGGAGGGGGTCGGAGCACCACACACTGTCGTAGTTCATCAAGCGCCTTCTCCTCTGGTACGCCGCGTTTGAAGGTTCGACCCCATTAGCTCTCAAGCTCCGGTATTCGTTCGAAACGGCAAATAAACAATAAACGGACGAGCCAGTACGTCCAGTGAAGGGGTCCAGGTGCTCGGTGCTCTGGGAGGGGGGGATCGGCTAGACCCTGAGGAATATCGCCTTTGAACATTCCAAGTAATTTCACTTCAGGGGGGGGGTTCGAGAAGCCCATCAGACCCTCTCATTGGACCATTCGTGTTATCGCATTTTGGTCTGTGCTTCGAGGCTGTGCCTCAGCCCTCAAAAGCACCCCACCCCATCCGCAAATTGCAAGTATATTGAGTTTTAATTTCTGCGCCAATGACATAAAGTTTATTTACCAGAATCTGGGGCTGCACGCATTTCTGATAGATTGGTGAGAACATAGCATCTGTCGTTTCCTAGTCCCAAAATTACTACGCGAGTCGGCCTGTAAAATAAGCGCATTCTCAGCATACAAGTTGGGGATCGGAGGGAGATTCAAACGAAAATTTCGTTGTGGTTCCATCCGCTTTCCCACCTGACCTTCCGTAATTAAACGGTAATTGTACAAACGGAAGGACCGTGTATGTACGTTCCACACGCTGCCACTGGACCAGAACCTTGGTCTTGGCGACTATCTCTGCAGAATCCCGAACGCTGGGTATGTCGTGACTCGTAAAACAAAAGTTTCCTCAGCTGACTGGTTTTAGCCCCTGATTTGGCTTCCGCGCACTCGGTCCGTGCAATCAGAGCCCAATCACAGCGCGTCTCGATTTTCGTCACCCCCCTTTTATCCGACATCGCTTCAAAGATCCGTCGCATGAGCGTTATGTATGCCTGGCAGTAGCGACTGCACACGAAATCCAGCCAGTAAAACGCCCCAGGGAGCGATCCCTCGGTCGGCCATAGCAATCTCCGCACAGCCCCCTCATCTCCTAAGCGCGTCCGGGAGATGAGCCCATGCAGCGTTGCGTGTCCGGTCGCCGATTGCCACGGAAGTATTTTTAGCTTCTCTCGCTTAGGCGGGCCTTCTCACGTTGCGTGTCTTTGCGGATTTTCCTTGGCCACCGTCCGGCGTCTAATAAGAAACGTGCTCTCCGACCGGAACGTCCAACAACGACGAACCCACTTTGCCACCACGCCCGAAAGGAAACAAACCGTTAAACCTGAGCAAACAGAAGACAGCGACGTCAATAACACAATATGCGAAACACATTGCCCCCCGCAGCCTCGCCTTCCGAGTCCCTCCGAGAGTTTGAACAAGTTCGTCTTCTCCGACTTCAAGTTCTCCGAGACTGTATCGAGCATTTGGAACACAATCCGCGCCCTGGTTCTCTTCCCCCCTTTCCCCTCCATGACTGACCTGTTGATCACCTGTGGGACTCCACTATGGACGAATATGGTAATCCCAGCTCCCGCAAGATCTATTCCTGGGTTCACGGCCGTGAGGATTACAATGTCCTCGTGACACTATTCTGCCACTCTATTCCGTGGGAGGTGCTGAAGCACTTCGTCATGAACACGGGCTGTCTACGTATGACCCGCCTGGTTTCTCAAGTCTAACGATAGAAACGCCCGGATTCATGGAGAAATCGAAGGTCGTGGTAAACATCATTCACAATGAAGTCATTTGTGTCAACGCATGCACCTACAAGGCGGAACCTAATTGCAACGGGTCCTCGCAAACTCATTGCGGCGCCATTCTCAATCGACAAAACTTCTTGAGCCACCTTACGAAGAGGCACACATTTGTTGTGCACAAGGGTGATCAAAAGCAGGTGGACCTTATGTTTCATGACCATGGAGTAAAGGATGGAGAGTCCCCATTTACCGGCAGGACGGGCGGCGAGGTTGCCTCACGGCCGGTTCAGGCGGTTGTCACGCCAGCCCACATTGCATACTACGACTCGGGTCAAAAGTGCAGCGATTGCGATTACTTCCGGGTCGAACCTGACGTCAAGCACGACCCGGACCATAATTTCACCGACTCACGATGGCTGCAACATGCGAGGGGCAGTACCGGGGCGATACGGTACTTCGAGGCCAAGTGGGGTGGACTGTTTCGAGTCACGGACGTGTTCGAGTGGGACAGAGTCTGCTGGGCGTGGAACGCTTTGCGGAGCAGATTGGAATGGGTGAGAGAGTTAGAAGAATGGGTGACAGTTTCAGAAGAATTTACAAGGCGCAGCAATGATATGGATCACGAATGATCCAGGAGAAGAAGGAAAACGGGCGGACGGAGCGGGATTGGACGGTTATTCAAGGCACATCAGGAATTGGTTTTGGGTTAGGCTTCACGGTGGGGTAGCAAGGATAGAGTGGATAGTGGATAGAGTGGATAGTGGATAGAGTGGATAGCGTGATGTGTGATGTGTGATCTTTGAACGTCAACGTTTGGAGCTGTTTTAAGTCTGTGAACAATCTCGTTATGGCGTCAAATTCGCCGCTCGATTTTTTTCACAGGATTGAAACCGATCGTTTCGTTGATGCGTCAGACATACTGTTAGTCGAGAAATAATGGTGACGTATGCCCTCTCGGCTTGCTTCCGGCAACACAATGATGGCGTTGGGAGTCATGGCTGGGAGTGAGGACGGCGACGAGGGAGAGAATTTTTTCACCTGCGGAGTTTGAAATTGATTTCAGGCCCTGTTTCTGATTGGCCACCACCAATCTTACGGTA
>Ga0182015_10004181_pt1 | contig 15714 bp, 11 predicted proteins | sample 712P3MmetaG_FD_120478 | JGI IMG/M metagenome (GOLD analysis project Ga0182015, IMG submission 120478) | Permafrost microbial communities from Stordalen Mire, Sweden - 712P3M metaG | ecosystem: Environmental > Terrestrial > Soil > Wetlands > Permafrost | place: Sweden: Stordalen | collected... | reverse complement strand
TCAACGATGCCAACGCCACGTCGCACAGCGGACCCGTCAACTGGCTGGCTGTAAGCGCGAACAAGTCATAAGCCCTTTTGTAGAATCCAAGTGCTACCGCATTGAATCGCCAGCCGACCAGCAGGTTGTCAAGGTTCTGCGTTGAGTAGCGAAGGCCAAATTGCGCGTAGACTTTCGCCGCAAATCTGATTGTGGCGGCTGTTTTACCCGTCCGGCGTGGGGGGTTCGGAATCCATCTGCAAAGCCACCAAGCCCCGATCATTAAACTGACCTGTTGCGCTACCATCCCAGCCACGAGCGCCCAGTATCCCCAGCCCCTCAAGGCCAGCAGGACGGCGACAGCGGTATTGGCCACGCGGCCGGCAACGTCGTTGGAAGCAGTTGCCGAGAATTGCATGGCTCGCTTTAAAAGAGCCAAGTGTATGACGGAGGTTCCGCCAATGAAAATCGATAGTGAAAGACCGATGGTGACATTCTCCACCAGAGGATTTCGGTAAAATCGCGCAAGGACCGATCCCGCGCCGGCGAACGCGATCGCGAGAACAAGCCCGGCGCCAGAGTTGACCCAGAATAAATTGCTGGCGGTATACCGATCCATTTCTTCCAACTGGATCACCGCCTCCGTGAACCCGGTGACACCGACGCTGACTAGGATGAAGCTGAACGTGGTGACCATGGCCACAACACCGAAGTCGGCGGGGGTCAACAGACGCGCTAGTATGACCGTGCTCACCACCTGGGCCGACAACGCCACCAGCGAGGCCGAGATTGTCGTTGCAGCGCCCCGAACGGCAAGGCGTCGCAATTCTCCGCCTCCGGTTGAAGGGCAGAACGCACCGGTGGAGTCAAATGGAATCATACGTACTCTAAGTTCGTATCCTTACTGAAGATCAACTCGCCCGCTCCGGGTACAACATCTTCGGCGGCGGGAGATCGGGTCTGCCACCGCGCCGCACAGCCCAATTGAGCACCCTCGATGTGGCCTCTGCCTTAGCATCCCAGGTTAGACGTTCTCGAGCGTAGACCATGCCTTGCTGTCGTAACCGACTGAGAAGGTCCCGATCGTTCGCGAGATTCGCCAGGGTCTTTTCTATCTCTGCGACTACGTCGTTCTCATTGGTAAGGGGAACCTTGCACCCCACCTCCGGATAAATGATGTCTCCCGGGCCACCGAAGTCCACGACTACCGGTACGGCGCCGGCCGCGAGCGCCTCAAAAACCACACCCCCGCCGAAGTCGCGAACTGACGGACAGACAAACACATCGGCAGATCGCATGCGGCTAAGAACCTCCGAATGGCTGAGCCAGCCGTAAAACGTAACAGCCTTCTCAATTCCAAGCGATCTTGTGAGGTTCTCCAGACGGTTTCGCTCCGGTCCGTCACCGACCACCGAAAAATGGGCCAAATCGTTCCGCAAAAGAGGAGCAGCGGCGCGCAAAGCCAAATCGCAAGCCTTTCGGGGCACCAAACCTCCCACGAAAATCAATTCGAGTTTGCCGCCGAGTTCCGGCCGGCGGGAGTCTTTCGAACAGGTCGAGCGACCGATGCCGTTCTCAGGGACGAAGAAGAGTTTGTCGCGGTATGGGAGAAACTCAGCATATGTTTGGGACGACGCGGCTATGATCGCAGTGGCGTGACGATAGGTAGATCGTGCAAAGGGCAAATATCGGTACAGATTCCTTAGGCCCGAAACCCATTCCTTCTGCTTTTCAAGCTGCCCGAATCCGGAGGGCCACGGCAAACCTCCATTGATCGGCCCGATCACAAAGGGTATCGGCCCCTTCCTCAGAAAGAAGGCGAAAGGACTCGGCAATACCGCTGTAATTGGCACGACGCGTAGGACTACATCGAACTCGCCCGCAAAGATGCGCCGCCGCACCTGTCGCCAGGCGCGCCATTCAAAGGCAATATGAAATGGATAAAGCAACGCAGTTCGCACCTGACTGTCAGGATTGGATTTTAAAATCCTGCGAAACACCCAGCTCCAGATGCGGTCAGACAGAGGCGTTCGGACCACCTCGATGGCGCGAAACGGTGCGTTGGCGCGCCGCAGACCGTCCTCAACGGACGCTCGGGCCACCAGCGTAACATCATGGAGTTGGGCGAGGGCCACCGCGTGACAATAGGTGACGAGAGCAATGCTAACGCGCTCCGGAGTACACTCCGGTCCTAAAACCAAGATACGTAACCGACTCATGAATTTTCCTCAATCAACTCTGGGCGGCGGCTTCTCGCCCGGTTCAGCAAAACATCACGGCAAGGCCTGGCGATTCTGGCGCTTTGTCCAGAGTTGAGAAACTGTCATTTCACCTAACCCGGGCTTTCGCTCCTTGACAAGGCAGATGGCTTCGCCGATGCTCGGTGCAGCGCTCTCGACCCAATCGGATCGGCTCGTTTCACCCCAGAAGTTGCCGCGGTCTGAAGCAGCAAAGGCCTTGTCCTTTATTCGGATTTCATCCCGAAGGCGGGTACCGGCCGTCTTGGCCCAGCTGGGGGCAGCCATAATCGCCAACAGCAAGAACACCCACACGCTGTATTGCACCCTGAAGTCGGACTCCGAGTGGTTGAAGTTCAGTGCGGCAATTAAGTACGCCAGCATGAGCCCTGGTAACGAGAAGTCCGATCGGAGGCCGCGCACGAGTTTGGGATAGGTCGCTGCAAGGACGACCGCGAGGAGTGCCACTCCACACCAGCCAAGCTGCAGATAGACCTCGAGATATCCGTTGTGAGCTTCGTTCAATCGAATGCCTTTATTCTCGTCCCAGATTCTCTGGATCCGCCAACCAAGCCAAAAGCTTTCGAATCCGGTACCCACCAGGGGATTGCCAGCAATCTGGAGGCACTGCTGCCAGAGATCGGTGCGTCCCGTGAGTGTGGGGTTCCGGCCGACATTCCCGACGAGCTGCCTGTCGAAATAGGCCGCATAGATCGGGACGCTCACCAGCGCGAGAACGATGAGATGCAGAGCCCACCGCCTTCGGCGTACCATCGCAACGCAGCACGCCAGAAGGGTCAGGGCCCCAGTCACAAAACATACTTTCGAGGTCGCGGAATCGGCAGTCCAGAGCAGCCAGACCGTGGTCACGAGCATTGTACCGTCGGCCAATAGGTACCGGCGACTGCGCGGTGCCGCCTTGTTTTGCCAATGATCCAGAAAACGCCATAGGAATCCGAGGCCAAGCATACAGCACACAGCGCCAAGCGTATTCTTGTGGTCACATACGCCTCGAAACATGTATTCCCAACTGTTGCTGTAAGCACGCCCAATTTCTGGATAATACTTGATGTACAGGACCGATAGGGGCAGCAACACGAACCCGAGCCGGGCATACAGTCGTTTCAAAGCGGTGGCGGGTTCAATCTCCGTGAGGATGATCAGGATTGTGATCGGATCGCCGAGGCATCTGACCCACTTCTTGGAAACTTCGAGGGTATAATCTGACCAGACGCAGCTAAGCAGACAGTAACCGTAAAACAACAGGATGGGCCAATTAGCTCGTAGACACTTTCCAACCTGGTTTGGCCTGGCGGCAAGAACAATCACGCCGCATACGATAATCGCCGAATACAGAATTAAGTTGAGCGGATTTGACTCGAGATTGTAGCTCCCATCGTATTCCTTTGGACCGCTTTGCATCCATGCCGCAGGCGACTTCGACAAGACAAAAAACAACCAGGCGAAGGCGACCCAAAGTCCGGCTCCGGTGCGTTCGCGGGGCCGCCGATCAAGATAAAAGAGCCCGACAATAACGGCGTAATATATCGCTGTAATTACGGTTTTGGACATTTCGCGCTCTCGCGGGCGCTCAAACCTATCTGACGTCGATGAAGAGGCGATGGATCAGCTCCACCGTGAGCAGCATGTGAATTTCACGGGTGTAGTTCTCGCCCTTTTCAAGGTGTCCTCGGACCACCGCCTCTACGCCGCTTCGATCCCAATACGGTCGAGAGAGGGTTCTTTCGTCGAGCAGCATTTCGCGTACGTATCTTGAAAGGGCATCCCGATACCAGACTCGAAAGTGGTAGTACTTGTGCCGGCCGAGGAAGAGGCGTTCGAGATGCAGCCAAGAAACCAGATGGTCGGCCCGCGCGGCAGCTTGCGGCATACCGTAGTCGTAGGCGTATTCCGCTTTGAAGGTAAGTTCTTGATAAGCGTGGACCAGCGCTGCGGTAATGCGCATCGAGCTGTCGCTAGCGCGGTCCGTCGGTATTTGCCGAAGGGGGGGACGGCCTTCCGTGATCAACCGCAGCCGCACCTCGTTATTCGTCAAAGCCGACTTAGGCGCCCTGTAATTCGTCCGCACGAAGTCGTTATCCAGATAGGGCGTGCGCAGGGTGAGTTGGGTGTGCTCAAGTGCGGCGAGTCCGTAGTGAAACCAAGGCGCTTGACGGAAAGCTGCGAAGGTAAGCGGGTGTATTTCGGTTGCCGCATAATACGTCTGAGGGCCGCCGTTGACGTGGGCGAAAAAATCGGGATGAAACAAACTTGGCGTTAGTTTCGAAGGCTTGAAAGCTCTCCACCGCAGAATTATCTGATCGCCATAATTTCCGGTCATTCTTGACGGTGCGATCTCACGTGCCCTTATGTTGGAATAAAGGACGGGCGCCGAGATGACACCAGCACACCCGTCGGTCAGGTACACAGTCCGCTCGGCGTACTTGGGGAACCCCCCAAGCAACTCGCCTCCAGCGACTATGACGTGGTGCGGCTGGTCGCAGGCACGGGCGATCTTCCGCGCGATGATCACATCCCGATTGTCCCGATACGCGCTGCCGAAAGTGTAGCACGGCAGCGTTCCTGCAGGACGCTTCTGCCACGCCATGATCATTCGCGTGTCGAATCCTCCGGTCAATGACATCGCGATGCGCTCCCTGCCTTCGAAATAACGGGGCAGGTTGCGGGTGAATACAGACTTTAGCTCTTCATAGTATGCTTCGTATTCCAGTGGCGTCTGTTCTTCCCATTCGCGCGGCTGAAAATAGACGCCCTTTTGGACAGACGCATCCCGACGAAAGGTCCATGCCGATCCGGGCGGCAGAATCTGCACGCCCTCAAATAGGGAACGATTCTCGAGCACACAACCGCACGACACCAGCTCACCCAAGCCGCGGGCGTCAACTCGCCGGAGTTCCGGGCAGACGGCCAAAATGGCCTTGGCCTCCGCGGCGAAGTAGAATGCATCAGCGGATTCGTGATAGTACATGCGATGCATTCCATATCGATCGTTGAATAGCAGCGCGCAACCCCGTGCACGGTCAGCTAACAATCCCTGGAACCGGCCGTTCAGACTCGCCGGAAACGCGCGATCCTCGTGGCGCCGATCGAGTAGATATCTCGGGCCGTCCTGCTCATGGCAGCCGCCAGGCTGGTGGGTCGAGCCATGGCTGCCGGAGTACTCTTCGCCAGAAAAGATCAGCACGGCCTCGCCACGCGGATCGCAGAGCGGCATGCTTGCAGAGAACGAGTTGTCGCGTGCCACCCATCCGCAATATACGCCTAAGTGCTCGTCAATCCAGGTTCCCGTTACATAAAACGACTCGTGGCGAAGGCTCTCTACCATCCGCTGTAACAAAGATTCTGCCTGCCCCCGGGGCATTCTCGTGACTAGTCCGACGATTCCAGGCATTTCGTATTCTCGCTATGAGGCAGTTCGAAATGACCGCAGCATCTTCCCGTACCACTTGCTGCGTAAGAACCGCAACTTCGAGGCAAAGGATTCCGGCAAACGGTCCCGTAGCCTGTGTTGCAAGCCGAGCCTCAAGGCAAGCGACCCGATAGAATTGAGGGGGACGTAGTAGCGAGGAAGCAAAACAGGCCGAAACCCATTGTTTGACTTGAAACTAGTAAACGAATCATTTTGCTTCTTCCCGTATGTGAAACTTCCATAAACGCAATAGGGTATCCCGCGTTCAGCGCAACTCCGGACGGCCTCGGCGACTAGCGCGTTCATCGGGGCCTTCTCCCGGTACTCCACCATGGCGAGGAGATTCATTATCTTGACCTGCCTCTGGTTGCGATCGATCACCAGTTTGGCAAAACCGACCATCTTGTCCTCAAAGAAGGCGCCGAGGAAGATGCTGTTGCTGAGAAGAGTCGCTTCTAGCTTGCGCACAGTCGCCTTGTCCAGCCCGTAATGGCGGTTGCGTTTGCCCTGCCGAACCGGGCACTCGTTGTACACTTCCCAGATTCCCTCGACGAGAAGATCGTCGAAAGGCACCTCACGAACGACTACGCCTTTCTTCTCGGCCTTCCGAATCATGTTTCTCGTCTTGCTGTCGATTTGTTTGGTCCACCAGTGCTCGTAAGTAGATACTTCGATCACTGCCCAGTTATCCCACTCCACCGGGTAACCGAACTGCGTGCTGATGTCGGGCAGGAGCTGAGTGAAGGTGAACAGGTCGACCCGAGTGCCGCACTCCTTCAACCTTTGGATAATGGCCTTCGGATCCTCGATGCCAACATAGGTGTCCCCAACAATGCGGCCGATTCGAAGCAGGCGCCCAGAATCCAACAAGAGATCATGTCCAGCAATTGTTAACATAGGCACTTTCAAGAGTCCCCCGCTTGTCAGTCGGTCACGTAGTCGTTTCTTAGTGGTTTGTAACCCACCAGTGTCAAGAGCTTGCCGAGGTGATTGCAGAGCCGGATAAGCAGATCCATAAAATGATGTTGTCCGAAGACGAAAGCAAAAGGCAGGGCAAGGACATAAACCGGCACAGCAACCACAGATTTTCCAATGCTGCTTAGCCGCAGCGGTCCACGTCTCGATGCGATGGTTCCCCGCAGCAGAGCTCGCTTCAGCATGAATGAGCGGGTCCAACGTGCCGGCGGAACCACTTCGTAGACGACGGCCTCATCGCACCAGATGAAGACGCGGCCCTTTGCAGTCATTCTTCTGAAAAAATCCACATCTCCGCCCCGATGAAAGTTCGTGTCAAATGGAGGCTCGCCGGGCTCGAAGACACTGCGTTTCAGGAGAACATTGCCGGTTCGGCCTTCCCTCCAGTCAACCACGAACCCCGTGGCATGGCGCGGCCGTCGCTCGAAGTTGCCTTTGATCACCCACTGCGGCGGCGTTTCATCGAAGTGCCTGAGAACGGGCCCAAGAACACCATGCACGCCATCGACATTACACGTCCGGAACAACTCAAGCAACCAGCGTCGATCGGGAAACTCGTCGTCATCGATAAACGCGATGAAGTCGCCGGCGGCGTGCTCAATCGCTCGATTTCGGACGAGGCAAATACCCTGCCGCGGTTCCGCGCCGTAAGTCACCGGAACTGTTGACCTGGTTGAGAACGTCGATACGACGGGTTCAGCAGACCGGGACGGGTCGTTATCCATGACCACGATCGAAAACTCGAACGCCCCGCCCGTTTCCTGAACGCTTAGATCGTCCAATAGGCGCTGGAGCATCTGCGGCCGCTTGTAGGTGCAAACGCAGACTGCGATGTGGTTGGGCTTCCGCTCTGAATCAGCTTTCATCATGATCTCCACACGCTTAGTGGCGCCGATGGTTTTGCTCTCCCGCAAGGCTCTCTACGCACTGATGAAACCCTTGGAACATGATTTCGGGCGATGCTTCTTTGCGAATGTCAACCGCCGCGTTTCTGGACAACTGTGCCCTGAGCTCATCGTGGTCCAGCACTTCGAGCATTCGCTCCTCGAATGCGGCCAGCGCCCCGCTGGGGACGATAAATCCGTTTCGACCAGGCTTCAGATAGGCGATTTCCGGTGGGTGGTGCCCCTCCTCAGTAATCACGGGCAGGCCCCAGTAGAACGCTTGGTTGAGCCCCAAGCCGACGTGGCCAGGAATGGCGCAAAGGTCAGCCATCTTGCATAAGCGGCTGATCTGGCGGTCCTCCGGATCCTGAAGATTGCCGAAGTAGCGTGTATTCCGTGGATTCAGGCGCCGCTGCAAATCCGGACTCATGCCCGGACCTGCCAGTACCAGCCCGACGTCCTCGCGCGGCAGGTTTCGAAAAATCTCGATCAGGTGATCGACTCTCTTCCGCCCGTTATCTTCGGCCATGTTGCCCATAAACAGGACCGTCTTGGCGAACGGGATACAGAGCTCACGCTTGATTTCTTCCTTGCTCTCTGCCACACGGGGGAATGACTCGAAGTTCAACGTGTTGTTCGCGACAAATGCCTTTGAATGGAAGCGCGGATGGATGAGGTCTTTACAAGCTGTGGAGTAGAGGATCAAGCCATCGCTGAGTGCGTGTATATAGTTGAAGAGGCAGTACTTCAACCGGCTGTCAGGATCGTCCCAGTTCCCGCCTTTCGTCCAGAAGGCGAAAGGGATTCTTCGAACCTTCAACCAATGGATCAGCGGCCAAATAATTCGGTCCTTCATGTGAAGAAACAGTATTACCACCGACGGCCTCAAATCACGAATCACCTTGCGATACTTCAGGAAATCGAATGGCAGCTGTTGAAGACCAAACTCTATGGGTTTTTGATTGTCTCCGCTAAGTCGGTCCGCAATGACTGAAAACTCATAACCGGACTCGTAAAATCTCTTGTGGAAGTAATTATAGACCGGCACTCTATAATGCATCACCCGGTTGGAGATAAGAAGCACCTTCCGGGGGTCGCCGTGGACGTTGCTCTCACTACTCGAATGCAAAGAAGGATCCGCCGGTGATGTCTGTAGTACTTGCATACGTCTCTGTCAATTAAGCCTGTCTAGACAGCCGCCGCCGACTCGACACCCTCCCGCGACTGTTTGGCAACCAGCGCGAAGTTGAGGAGGTACCAGGCGGATGCCCGCGCAGGGCTGTCCAGCAACTTCATCACTTCATTGGTGTCGAGGAAAGAAGTGTCGGCGCAGAAGGACTTCAACTCGCTCCGCGCGGTCGCTCCAAGTGCGCCGTTGAACCACTCGGGGAGCGGGACGTTGAAGCCCTGCTTCCTTCGATCGATGATTTCATCGGACACCAACCCGCGGACGGCCTTTTTGAGGAGATATTTCGTCCCTCCGGAGCCGAGTTTTGCCTTAGCCGGTATGCTGAGCGCGAGTTCGACGAACTTATGATCGAGAAAAGGCACCCGGGCTTCGAGACTGACGCCCATGCTCATTTTATCGACGCGCATCAGCAACAGCTCAGGCAGGCGGAGGTTCAAGTCCAGATACGACATCCAGTGTAGATCGGACTTGTCCCACGCGTTTGCGAGGAACCGCTCCCGGATAGGCGAAATGGCGTCCCAAGAAGTAAGACCGCGGAACCGTTTCCGCAAGTCGGGGTGAAGCAACCGGAGTTTCTGGACGTGCGTATAACCTTCCTCACCGCCCCAAAACACCGGGTTACCGTTCGCGCCGCGTCGTAGCCATTCGTAATGGGGTGTTTGATCCTTGCCGGCGGCCGCCAATGCCGCCAAACCCAGGCGCTTGATCACGGAAGGTACGGGAAGGCGGTCGGCGCGCTGTAGTTGTAGAAATCGGAGCCAGAGGGGATAGCCACAGAACAGTTCATCGGCGCCTTCGCCAGCCTGGCAGACAATGCATCCGTGGTCTCTAGCCAACTTCGATAAATAGTAGATGGGGACGCAAACCGGATCCGCTAAAGGCTCGTCCTGGAGTCTGGCCATGGTCTCCAGGAATCCGATCGCATCCTGGACGTTCAGCAGGATCTCATGATGGGATGCGCCGACTCTGGCGGCCGTGCGGCGAGCGTATTCCGTCTCGTTAGGAGCGGATGGGAAATTGCCATCGTACCCGACCGTGAAGGTGTGTACTTGCTCGGATTCGCCCTCCGAGAACAGAGTCGCATTCGTACTGGAATCGATTCCGCCGGAAAGGAAGACGCCAATTGGAACGTCCGCCATTTTCCGCAGGCGGATCGCGGTTCGGAGCTCGGCCATGAGGCGCTCGATAAGCTCATCCTCCGGAACGCCTATGAGCGGATTCGTGTGGTCCCATACATCCCAATATCGATGTTCCCGAATGCTTCCGTCCGGTCGGACCCGCAACCACGTCCCGGGCCGAAGTTTCTGGATTCCCCGGTACAACGTGCGCGGCGCCGGGGTCGTGAGGAACGAGAGATAGTGGAACAGCGACTCTTCGTCAATATCGCGACTCTGGAGGGGATCGGCGAAGAGCGCCTTGATCTCGGATGCGAACGCCAGTCGACCGTTGTCCAGCGTGTAATAGAGCGGCTTTATGCCAATTCGGTCGCGGATGAGCCACATCTCGCGGGAACGAGCGTCCCAGATCGCGATTGCAAACATTCCGCGAAACCTGCTCAAGCAGTCGATACCCCACTCTTGAAAAGAGTGCAGGATGACCTCAGTATCTGAATGATCGGTTTTCCACCGGCGCGGCCGAATGCGGTCGAGCTCCTGACGGAGCTCGGCGTGATTGTAGATCTCGCCGTTGAAAGAGACCCAGAGGCTTCCATCTTCATTGCACATCGGCTGGTCCGCCTCCGGGGAGAGGTCTACGATCGCGAGCCGGCGGTGTCCCAAGCCGACGTTTAAGGCGGGGTCGATCCAAAGCCCGGCGCCATCCGGCCCCCGGTGAATCATCTGATCGCGCAGGCGGGCGAGGTACGGCTTCGTAACCCGAAAGTTGCTATTCTGAAATCCCAAGACGCCGACTATTCCACACATGAATTTACCTTACCTTCTGGGGATAACAGTATCGGATCGCCTAGGAATCGAAGACTTTCTTGTATAACTCTTTCCTGCTGCTCTGACGTCACGTTCGGGAACATCGGTAAGGAAAGAATCTCGGGTGTTACCCCCTCAGTGACGGGGAAATCTCCCTGCTGATAGCTGAGCGAAATATATGCCTTCTGCAGGTGCAGCGGGATCGGATAATGGATTCCCGTTCCGATTCCGGCCTGCTTCAAGTGCTGCATCATTGCTTCACGGTCGGACACGCGGACCACGTAGAGGTGATATACCGGCTTCGTCCACGAGGGCTCGTATGGTGGGATGATGCCGCAATTCGCTTCAGCCAGCAGACGCCGGTACTCCGCGGCGTGGTCGCGACGCTGGAAATTCCATTTTTCAAGATGTCGCAGCTTCACATGCAGTATCCCGCATTGAATAGAATCCAGGCGTCCATTGTAACCCTCGATATCATGGTAGTACTTCTTGGCCTGTCCATGGTCGCGGATCATCTTGACCTTCGCCGCCAAATCCGCATCGTTCGTGGTTACAGCGCCACCTTCGCCACAGGCTCCCAGATTCTTTCCGGGATAAAAGCTGAACGCAGCCGCGCGGCCGATCGATCCGGCTTTCATCCAACGTCCGTGCTTGCGCGAGAAGTATTCCGCCCCGTGCGCCTGGCAGGCATCTTCAATCACAATCAGGCCGTACTGCTCTGCGAGGTCCATGATTGGATCCATGTCAGCGGTCTGGCCATAAAGGTGGACTGGAACAACGGCCGTGACGCGCCGTCCACTTCGGCGGCTGATGAGCTTCCCTGATGCGTCTACCGTGCACTGCTGTTCCAGATACTCACCGAGCTTTGCGGGGTCCATGTTGTAGGTCCGCTCATCGATGTCCACGAACTCGGGCAACGCACCGGCTTGCGAGATTGCTTCGGTGGTGGCGATGAAGGTGTGCGGGACAGTGACCACCACGTCGCCCGGCTTTACTCCGTTGGCCATGAGCGCGAACCGTAGTGCGTCGGTGCCGCTGCTAACGGCGACGGAATGGCCGACATCGCAGAACGTCGCGAATGCCTTCTCAAAATCCTCGACCATCGGGCCGCCGATAAATCCAGCCGTCCGCAAGGCTTTGCGGAAAACTTCAGTCAACTCCCGCTCAAGCTCAAGGTGAGGGGTAACCAGATCGAGAAAAGGAATGCTATTAGGTGTGCCATGAGAAACACTCACTTTGTGACCTCCGCTGTCTGTTCGATATAACGCAAAACTTTTGCCGGATTTCCGGCCACGATGCTGTTGGCCGGGACATTTTTTGTAACGACGCTGCCGGCACCGACTATGGCGTTTTCGCCAATCGTGAGGTTCGAAAGAATCGTGGCCCCGGAGCCAATCGAGGCCCCTTTGCTGACGACGGTGCGCTCGACTTTCCAGTCGGCCTCGGTTTGCAGATTTCCGGCGGCGGCCGTTGCTCGGGGGTAACTATCGTTGATGAACATCACGCCGTGGCCAATGAAGACGTTGTCTTCGATTGTGACCCCTTCACAGATGAAGGTGTGGCTGGAGATCTTGCAGCGTTTGCCTACAGTGGCGTTCTTTTGGATCTCCACAAAGGCGCCAATCTTGGTTTCGTCACCGACTTCGCAACCGTAAAGATTGATGAACTTAGACAGTTTGACATCCTGTCCCAGCTTTACATCCGGCGCGATGCACACGTGAGGATTCATGACTGAAATGGTTCTTGGCTGGTCGGTTGGCTTGCTTCTGGAAACAACTGCGGTGGGGCTGACGATGCGGTCAATCTGCACTTGCAGTTCGCTGGTCCGATTCGTAGTGCCAGGCAGTAGGAACAACATCCATGCTCCGGACCGGGATAGCTCGCGAGTTCAGCGCCCCCAACTGGAATTCCTGATGAATCGCAGTGAGCGCTACGCTAACGTCTTGCTGCTTCGCGACAAAAGAGATGTTGCACTCCGAGGAGCCTTGCGCGATCGCAATGATGTTTACCTTCTCTCGACCCAGCGCGGCGAACGTGCGGCCCACGGTTCCGGCACCACGCATGTTTTTGCCAACTACGGTAACAATCGCGACGGTCAGGTCGAGGGTAATGTGCTCCACCTTTTCGTTGACCAGATCCTGAGCAAACTCGTGGCGTAGCGACTGCACGGTGCGTTCGGCAACTGAGGATGGTACTACCAGACAAATGTCGTTTTGCGAGGACGATTGCGAGATCAGAAGGACATTCGCTCGGACGGCTGCGGTGGTTGCGAATGTGCGGCCCAGGACATCTGGAACACCCACAATCCCAGGACCACCGACAGTGATAAGCGCGACGTCGGTAATCGCCGTCAGGCCTTTCACTCCAATATCGGTCAAAGATCCGGCGGGAGTCACTCGCGTTCCCGGCCGTTCGGGGAAGAACGTGTTGCGGATCCACAAGGGGATACCGCATTCGGTCACAGCACGGAGAGTTTTCGGATGTAAAACCTTAGCGCCAAAGTGAGCAAGTTCGGCTGCCTCGCGGTATGAGATTTCGGTGATCGTGGCCGCTCCCGGCACTAGACGCGGATCCGCGGTCATCAAGCCATCCACGTCGGTCCAGATGATCACCTCATCGGCGTCAAGGGCCGCGCCCAGAATCGTCGCCGAATAGTCTGAGCCCCCGCGTCCGAGCGTTGTGAGCACCCCTTCTTGCGTCGCCCCGATGAAGCCCGTAACTACCGGAACGACACCTCGCCGCAAAATTGGGCGCAGACGGGATTCGGAGCGCTGACGTGTGGGACCCATCAATGGGTCCGCCGATCCGTGGCAAGTGTCAGTCACAACAACTTGCGTGGCCTCGATAGCTTCGCTGCTCACCCCACCTTCCGCCAGAGCAGCCGCCACCAGAGGGGCGGACAAACGTTCGCCGAGACTGGAGATTGAATCATATGCCCGCACCGTCATCTCTTGCAAAAGAGACGTTCCTTGGCACAGACGTTCGCCCTCTTCGAATACCAGCCTGAGTTCGCGGCTGATGCGGCTCCGCAGTCCCACTGAATGGATTAAAGTGCTGACCACTGCGCTGTGCCGGCCGCGAAGCTCTTCAAAGATCGCCGCAACCGCTTGACGATTACCTACCTCGGACTGCTTGGCTGCCTCGATTAGTCTGTTGGTGACGCCGCTCAACGCAGAGACGACGACCACTACTTCGCTCGCGCGCGCAGCGTCGCGAATGATTTCGACCACTCTCCGGATGCGGGTTGCGTCGCCCACCGACGTCCCGCCAAACTTCATGATGCAAAGTGGCTTCTTCCCTGTGTCTGAAGATTGCATATCCATATGAGTGCTTTTTGCCTCCCTAATCCAAGCCAACGGCGCGGTTCTCCGCGGGGGTGGTCACGGGCTTGGACGATCGAATCGCGGAAGAGGTCGGTTCCTGGCCAGTCCGGGAGTACCAATTGCTTTGCTTGCGACGACTATTTACACAGTCACGAACCAACTCAGGTTCTTCCCAGGGAACATCATGGTAGCCCGATTGGAGAAACTGGCTTTCGGAATCTCTGGTCCATTCTTGCGGGAACAACGCAATCGTGTCTTTCTCGGTTACGATCGGCGCCGGTTGCGCATCCTTGCCCGACAAGGCAGCGCACAGGGCTGCAGGAATGTCGCGCTCCGACCCAAACGCCAAATGACAGACTTGAGTCGCCCGGGGATTGATTTCGATGAGGTAGGCATTCCCCGTCTGTTCCTCCAGCATGAAGTCAAAGCCATGCACGCCAGAAAGATTCAGCCGCCGCACCATTTTCTCGGCAGCAGCCGACATTTCGGCATTTTCAATCCGGCGCACTACTGTAGCCGGCCCCGAGGAACTCCTCTTGCTGACGACCTCAAAGTGGAGAGCCGCTAACACCTTCCCCTTCCAGCAGGCAACCGCGCTGGTTGCTTCTCTGCCGTCGACAAATGCCTGCGCATTGACAACAAACTGACGGCGACGGAGCGCCGGCAAAATCAGCGTGACATCCCGATCCAACAGGGCGTGTTTCGCAGCCCGCAGCAACCTCGGCGGAGCCTGCAAAAATCGAAGCGCGCGCTCCGCCTCTTCCATGGTATTTACGATTCGTACGCCGTATCCGCCGGATGTGCCGTTTGCTTTCAGAACTGCCGGGAATCCATTTCGAATGTTCCAATCCTTGAGGTCGTCGAGCTTGCTGACCACTTCCGTTTTCGGAGTGCGAATGCCCTCTTGCTCCGCCAGCTTCATAAAAGCAGTTCTGGCGTACGCGACAGAAAAGCTCTCCGCCGCTCCTAGCGAACGTTCGATCAAGGCGCAAATCGGAGAGTCTGGTTTTCCGCTCTGCTTTTCCAGGTCATACAGGCGATGCAAATGCAGGGTGGCGAGATCGTCTCCCGGAACAATCAAATCCGGAGCGGCGTCCGCAATGGCATCGCGTAGCGACCGCACCGGGGCCAGCCCGTTATAGTGGTACGTCTTGCGCGCCGCCTTCGTTTTGCTGACCGGATGGCCCGCGGGGCAAAGGACCTCAACCGTGCAGCCTGCGTTGGCTAGAGCCATGGCCAGACGCGCAGTCGGGTACCAACGGAATGTTGTGGCCACCAGAACCTTAGGTTTCACTGTTATTCAGACCTCGAGGTTGGAGGAAACATAGGCAGCGACGAATCAGAGGTAGACCAACTCTCCACGCTTGCTGATCGAAGCGTTGGCCGCTTCCAACATCCGGACCACGCGCAAGCCAGCTTCCCCGTCGTTCACTGGCGTTTTATCGTTTGCGATGCATTCGACGAAATACGACAATTCCCGGTTTAGCGCTTCGATCTGTTCAATCTGCGGAGCCCACATATCGCCCGAACGGTAATGCACGAGCAAGTTATAGAGCCCTTCACGGCTGGTAATGTTCACGCCTTTGTCGTAGATCTTGATCTTCTCGTCCGCTTCAAGATCGTTCCACACCAGCATTTTCTTCTCGCCGCCGATCAGGGTTGTGCGAACTTTCACCGGCGAGAGCCAGTTCACATTGATGTGGGCAATGATTTTGTCGGGGAAATACAACGTGAGGAAGGCTACGTCTTCGTGTCCGTTGAGATGAGTCTGTCCC
>Ga0182015_10004180_pt1 | contig 15719 bp, 11 predicted proteins | sample 712P3MmetaG_FD_120478 | JGI IMG/M metagenome (GOLD analysis project Ga0182015, IMG submission 120478) | Permafrost microbial communities from Stordalen Mire, Sweden - 712P3M metaG | ecosystem: Environmental > Terrestrial > Soil > Wetlands > Permafrost | place: Sweden: Stordalen | collected... | reverse complement strand
GCGACGTGCTCGCGTTCCAGGAGAGAGTGACATATAGAGCGGTAGCGGTACCGGACAGAGGTTCGGAGGCTCGGGAATTCTCCGCGTTACTGACAAACGAAAGCGTAGCCGACTTGTGCCCGCTGCTCTGCGGCTTGAACGCGACGTTGAGCGACAGTTCGTGTCCCGCGGGGATGGTCAACGGAAACGCCACGTCGGGAACGGCAAACTGCGAACTACTGCTGGACACCGAAGAAATGGTTACGCTTCCGCGGCTCGCGCTCAGCCCAAGGGTTAGCGTCTCGGTGGTACCCACACCCACATCGCCAAAGCTGAGCGAGGCGGGGGCAATGTCCAACTGCGGCTTGCTTTCCGTAGCTTCGCCAATTCCTCCTAGTGGCAGCGTAAGTCTCCGATCGGATGCATTGCTAAGAACGGTGACATGGCCGCCAATCCAGCCTGCTGCTGTGGGCGCGAAGGTCACACGCACTTCAAGCCTTTTTCCTGCGGCCAGAACGTCTGGCAGCTTCGGTTTCGAGATTTTGAACTTGCCACTGCTCGAGGTCACACTGGAAATCCTTACGCTCGATTTACCGTCGTTGGTTACGACGAGGAGAATGGTTCGAGTATGGCCTACGGCGACTTTGCCGAAATGGAGGTCCCTTGGCTTGAGCGTGAGCTCGGTTGCAGCTGCACGCAGGGGCAAAGGCAGGGTTGCCATCAGGGCAAGCCCGATCAGGAAAACGACGGTCGTACAACTGCGGCGAGTTTTAGACAGGGGGAGTCGCACAGGACACAAAACTTACAGGCAATTGCTAGGGTCGTGAAGATATCAGAAGGACATGCGGCAGAACCGGGAGCAGTGCTTAGTTCTATTGGCGTAATCTGTGCCTTGCGGAAGCTGCCGCGGCCACGTCCGGGACGGCGCGGATTGGCGGCCGGAACACGCGGGGACCGGAGCAGGGCACTCTCTTCCGCGCGTGTCCGGATCTATCGCCGGGAACTCGAGTTCGCCAGTCAATGTCTCGTTAATCGGGTTTCGCTAATCAGTGTTTTTGAATCACTTTCGTGATTCGTTCAAAGGCCCAGTCAATTTCCTGACGGCTGATGATCAGGGGCGGGGCGATGCGGATCACGCGATCATGCGTCTCTTTGCACAGAATTCCTACTTCTTTTAGGGCTTCGCAGTAGGGGCGCGCCGGGCTGCGCAGTTCGATGCCGATCCACAGGCCTTTGCCGCGAACTTCTTTCAGGTCGGAGCTGCGCAGGGTTTGGAGCAAGGTCAGAAAATAAGCGCCGAGTTCGGCGGAACGCTCGACCATTTTTTCTTCGATGAGGACGCGCAACGCGGTGCGCGCGATGGCGCAGCCCATGGGATTGCCGCCGAAGGTGCTGCCATGGTCGCCGGGTTGGTAGACGCCGAGAATCTCGCGAGAGGCCAATACGGCTGAGACCGGATAGAAGCCGCCGGCGAGTGCTTTGCCGACGATCAACACGTCGGGCGTGATGCGTTCGTGCATGTAGGCGAAAAGCTTGCCGGTGCGTCCCAGACCAGACTGAATTTCATCGGCCATCAGCAGGACATTATTCTTACGGCAGATTTCTGCGGCTTCGCCAAGAAATCCTTCGCGGGGAATGACGATTCCGGCTTCGCCTTGAATCGGTTCCACGAGAAATGCGCACGTGTTGTGAGTGATGGCTTCGCGGAGGGCGCGAGCATCGCCGAAGGGAATTACTTTGAAGCCGGGAGTGAACGGGCCGAAGCCGTCGCGATATTGCTCGTCGGTCGAGAAGCTCACGATGGTAACGGTGCGGCCGTGAAAATTGTTGGCACAGACGATGATCTCGGCTTTTCCTTCGGGAATGCCCTTGACCTTGTAACCCCACTTGCGAGCGGTCTTGATCGCGGTTTCGACTGCTTCGGCGCCGGAGTTCATGGGAAGGACCATGTCGAAGCCGGTCAAGTCGTGGAGTTCCTTGCAGAGCAGAGGGAGTTGCTCGTTGCGGAAGGCGCGTGAGGTGAGAGTGACCTTGTGGGCCTGCTCCTCGAGAGTTTGCAGAATTTTGGGATGACAGTGGCCTTGATTCACCGCGGAATAGGCAGCCAGGCAATCGAGGTAGCGTTTGCCTTCGATGTCATAGACCCATACGCCCTCGGCGCGCTCGAGGACGACATCGAGGGGATGATAGTTATGAGCGCCGTACTGGTTCTCGAGTTCGATGAAGTCGTGGGTGCGTAGGGGCTGCTCTATGAATTGCGTGGTCATAAATTCCTTTCGATCGCTCGATGAGAAAAAAATAAATCTATAGTCGCTCGGCTTTACCTCTCCCACGGCTGCAAGCGTGGCACCCAGCGTCGTACATCGCGGCAATATTCCGCGTACTCCTCGCCGAACATTTTTCGCAGGGTTGGCTCCTCATAGAGCTGTACGAAGAGAGCCACTCCGGGGATTACGGCAACCGCGACCGCGATCGCCGGCCAACTCGCCCGCCCGAAGACCACCCACAGGCCGATCCATCCCACGAAAAATCCCACGTACATTGGGTTGCGCACGTAGCGGTAGAAGCCGACCACTACCAGCTTCTTCGGAGGAACAATGGGCGCGGGTGTGCCGTGTCCGGTGCGTCCGAAATCCCATACGCAGCGTAGCGCTACCGCGAAGCCAAGCACGGAGGGCAGGGCAGCGATCCATCGCCAGTGTGCCGTCTCAACGCGAAAGCCAAGCCAAGGCGGCAGCAACCAGAACCACAGGGCAAAGAACGCAGAGCCCACGATCAGCGATGCGATGGTGGTAGGCCATTGGGCGTCATGATGCTCTGGCTGTACACCTCCGGTGGGATTTGCCATAAACTCTCCGATCACGCGGGATGGTTTGCGTGGACTGCGCGATCATCTTATTCCCAGCAGCCATGGGATAACTACTCACCGCTCCTACTCCAACAGCATGGTCAATAGAGCCATGCGCACATAGAGGCCATTCCGGGCCTGGCGAAAATACATGGCTCTGGGATCGGCATCGACTGACTTGTCCAACTCGACGGTGCGGGGCAAGGGATGAAGGATCAGTGCGTCCGGCTTCATGCGCTCCACGGTGGTTGAATCGATGGCATAGCGCTTAAGGCCGTGGGTGTCGTGCATGCGCTCCGGGCGGATGCGGGTCTGGTAAACCACATCCACTTCGCCGATCACGCGGTTGATCTCCGATTCCAATTCGTAGCGGACGCCGTGCTCGTCGAGATAATCAAGGATATCGGGCTTCATCTGGAGTTGCGGCGGACTGACGAAGAACATCTTTACGCGTTCAAACTTGGCCAGCAGATACGCCAGCGAGCGCGCGGTGCGTCCCTTGTCCAGTTCGCCGATGATGGCCACGCTGAGGCCATCCAGCGGGCGCTGGCGATAAATGGTGTAGAGATCGAGCAAGGCCTGGGTGGGATGCTGTCCGCCGTTGCCATCTCCGGCGTTGATCACCGGGACGGGCGAGACTTCCGCGGCGCGCCGCGCGCCATGATCTTCGGGATGGCGGATTACGATCACGTCCGAATAACCGCCGATGATGCGGATGGAATCTTCCACCTGCTCGCCTTCGATCTCTGAGGAGAACACGCCGGCATTTTCCGTGGCCAAGACGCGGCCGCCGAGCCGATGCATGGCAGCTTCGAAACAGAAACGAGTGCGCGTGGAGGGCGCATAGAAAAGCGTGGCCATGATGCGGTTCTGGTAATCGAGCGAGCCTCCGCGGGCCACCACGCGCTCCATGCCGCGCGAGCGCTCAAATAATTCCATGAGCAGGGGAACGGTGAATTGCTGAGACTCGACGACATGGTTTAGTTTCATTCCGCCTCGAATCGAGTCCCGAGCAGGCGGGCCTGGCTTGACCGGATTGATGGTTGAGTGTGGCATCAGCGTCCTCCCACCGGGAGATGGAGCTCGGCGTTTCGCTCGACTTCCGCAAGGTCGTGGTCGGGAAAGATGTGTGTGCCGACAGCGCCGAGAACTGACTGGCAGAGATTCTCGCAGGAAGTGATGATGGCTTCCTTGCCGCCGCCGCAGAGGAAACGCAACACGGATTCGATTTTGGGGCCCATGTTTCCGGGAGGGAAATGGCCGGCTTTCGCGTACGTTTCCAACTCGGTTGCGGTGACCTGGCGTAGCGGACGCTGCGCGGGCTTTTTGTAATCCAGGTACACGTAATCGGTGTCGGTGGAAATCACGAATAGATCGACCGCAAGACGGGAAGCAAGCAGGGCGGAGGCGCGGTCCTTGTCGATGACGGCTTCGACGCCCTGCAATCGCGCGTGGTTCGAGACTACGGGAATGCCTCCGCCACCGCACGCGATGACGATTACGCCCTGCTGGATCAGGTCTCGAATTACTTCCAGTTCAACAATCTCAAGCGGCTCGGGCGAGGGAACAACCCGGCGATAACCGCGGGCCGCGTCCTCAACAATCTCCCAACCTAAAAGCTGCTTGCGTTCTTCGGCATCGGCGAGCGAGTAGAAAGGCCCGATCGGTTTGGTGGGATGGAGCATCGACGGATCATCCGCCGACACAATCGTCTGGGTGAGAACGGTGGCCACGGGGGCGTGAAGGCCGGCCTGCCGGAGTTCAGTCTGCAACGATTGCTCTAGAAGATATCCGATCTCGCCCTGGGTGGAGGCTCCGCAGACGTCGAGCGGATGGCCGGGAACCTGGCTGGCGCCGCGCTCGGAGCGAAGAAGCGCGGCGCCCACTTGCGGACCATTGCCATGCGTGAGCACGATTCGGAAACCGTTGCGGATCAATCGGACGATCTGCACCGCGGTGCGCCGGGCATTAGTCCGTTGCTCGCCGATGGTGCCTTTTTCTCCCGCACGAATGAGGGAGTTTCCGCCCACGGCAAGAAGCATGGTCTTCATAAGTTAGCAGCGAGTTACAGCTACTGTTCCTACACGTGCGTCAGCTCCTGCAGTTCCACAAGTCCCGGCAGTTTGACGAATTCGCCTTTCATCAATTCCAGCATGATGGCTTTTTGGGCGTGCAGGCGGTTCTCCGCCTCTTGAAATACCAACGATCGGGGTGAATCGATCACTTCGTTGGTAACTTCTTCGCCGCGATGCGCCGGAAGACAATGCAGAAAAATCGCATCGCGCTTGGCACGGCGGAACAAAGTTCCATCGACCTGGTACGGAGGGAAGACATGCCGTCGTTTCTCGGCTTCGGCCTCCTGGCCCATGCTTGCCCAGATGTCGGTATAGATCACGTCAGCGCCGGAGGCTGCTTCTTCCGGATCATTGGTCAGTGTGCAAGTGCCACCGGTCTCGGCGCCACGGTCGCGGGCCCACTGCACGGACTCGATGTCGAGTTCGTATCCCGGAGGAGTGGCCACCCAAACCTGTGCGCCTAGCTGTGCTCCGGCGAACATCAGGGATCGCGCCACATTGTTGCCATCCCCGACGAAGGCGATCTTGAGGTCCTCGAGATTGCCCTTCGCTTCCCAGATGGTCAGATAATCTGCCATCGCCTGGCAGGGATGGACGAAGTCGGTGAGTCCATTGATGACGGGGATGCAGGCGAATCGTGCCATCTGCACCACCACGTCGTGACTAAAGGTGCGGATCATGATGCCTTGCACCATGCGTTCCAGATTCTTGGCCACGTCGTAGACGGACTCGCGTTTGCCGAGATTGATTTCGGCAGGAGAAAGGTAAAGGGAAAAGCCGCCTAACTGCTGAATGCCGACATCGAAAGTGACCCGGGTGCGTAGAGAAGGCTTCTCGAAGATCATGGCCAGAGTCTGGCGCTTCAGAGCTTGGCTGAAGGCCGTGGGGTCGGCCTTCACTTGGCGGGCGAGAACGAGCAGATACTGGATCTCCGAGGGGGAAAAGTCTCGGATGGAGAGAAAGTCTTTACCATTCATTTTCTGGCTCCCGCCAGAGCTGGCTCGTGCTCGTGCGTGAACTGGACAAGCATTTCGGCCAGGCCGGGCTTGGTGAGTTCTTCCACTTCATAGGTCACGCGAAGATTCGGTTTGTCGAGCTTGATGACCCGTGCGAGGTCAATCGGTGTTGCGATCAGGACGAGATCGCAAGGAGTGCGGCGGATGGTTTCTTCGAGTTCGTGCCGTTGCAGGGCGCTGTAGCCCATAGCGGGTAAGAGGTTGGTGAGGTGCGGGAAACGTTCATAGGTGCCGCGGATGGAGCCAACGGAATAAGGACGCGGGTCGACCAATTCGGCTGCGCCACTTTGCCGCGCCGCCACGACTCCAGCGCCGTAGGGCATTTCGCCGTGAGTCAGCGTGGGACCGTCTTCTACGACGAGCACGCGCTGTCCCTTGACCAGCGACGGCTCGGGGAGAGAGACTCGGCATGCCATTTCGAAAACAGTTGCCTTGGGATTGTGGAGCTTGATGTTTTGGTGAACCGTCTCGATGTCGCGCTGGAAGGCGGTGTCAACTTTATTGATCACGATCACATCGGCGCGGCGCAGATTTACTTCCCCGGGGAAATAAGACAGTTCATGTCCGGCGCGGTGTGGATCGACCACGACGATTTCCAGGTCGGAAGCATAAAAGGGTGTATCGTTGTTGCCGCCGTCCCAGAGAATGACATCCGCTTCCTTCTCGGCCTGACGCAAGATTTTTTCGTAATCCACTCCCGCATAGACCACCGTTCCCCTGGTGATGTGCGGTTCGTATTCCTCGCGTTCCTCGATGGTGCATTGCTGCAAATCGAGGTCTTCCAGCGTGGCGAAACGTTGGACGGCCTGCGCGGCCAAATCGCCGTAGGGCATGGGGTGACGAATTACCACCGTCTTCCGACCCTGCTGGCGCAACTCTTCGGCAACCAGACGCGAGACCGGACTCTTGCCACAGCCGGTTCGGACAGCGCAAACAGAAATGACCGGGACCGATGACCGGAGTTGGGTGTGCTCAGTTCCTAAGAGCCAGAAATCCGCGTCCGCCGCTACGGCGCGCGAGGCCAGGTGCATCAGGTTCAGGTGGGAAACGTCGCTGTAGGAAAACACCACGGCATCGATTTCGTGTTCGGCGATCAGCCTTTCCATATCTTTTTCTTCGAGGATGGGGATGCCTTGTGGATAGAGGCGTCCGGCGAGTTCCGCCGGATAGCGCCGGCCGGCAATATCTGGAATCTGCGTGGCAGTGAATGCGACAACCTGATAGTCGGAATTATTGCGAAATACGACATTAAAGTTATGAAAATCTCTGCCTGCGGCGCCCAGAATCAAGATTCGCTTCACAACCTATCCCTCCAGAGAAGATCGTTTTACTCCGTATCTTCTCGCCGGGGTGGGAGCGCACGCAGTACTTCGAATCACAGCAGAGGGTGACTTTTTGGCAGAAAAAACGGCCTCTAGGACGGGTAGTGGGTAAGGGTGTATGGCGCTCTTTTTGGGTTACTTGAACCAATGATAGGCGAGACTGAGTTGCAAGCCGTTGAATTCCGGATTGTTAACTCCCAGATTCGCGTTCGAGATGTGCGACCAACGGAAGCCAATATCGAAAAATTGGCGTTTTCGTGTCGATAGGTAAATCCCTCCGCCACCCTTCGCCATGAAGTTGAAACTGGAAGTATTTCCGGGAGGGAGGTTCGATGGCGTGGTGACGGCGCCTCCCGACAATTCGATGTAGGGCGAAATGCGGGGGGTATGCAGGGAGGAGTTCCAGCGCAGGATCATGGGATCGAAACCAAAGCCGTGGGTGCGCTGATTTCCGTAGCTCTCGAAGACCGGCATCACATCGAAGGCATACTCGAGACTCCCCCGCCTCCAACTGCTTAAGTGTTCGCCCGTGACTACCCAGCCGACGGATACACCCGCGGACCAGATTTGCGCTTCCCGGAAGGAATTGGTGTTCTCTTCTCCGGTTTCTCCGGCGGCCCAAATACTTAGGTCCAAACCTCCTTTATGACCGATCGGAGGCGGATCTTGGGTAAACGCCGAGCAGCAGACGAGAAGGAGAAACAAGCTGAGCTTCTTAAGCAGTTCTCCAGCCGCTTGGGTTCGCGGTTGTCTTCGGTCTTGCGGGTGAACGAGGGAAAGACCTTCCATGTTGATCGTTTGAGGACAGCTAAAATCGCACGGCGAAACCGGAAGACGCGCGGACGTTATACCTCTTAAAGTCGGGCGAACCGGTCTTGAGTTCGTCAACCTGATTGCGCCAACTGAGCCGCCGTACGAGCCGGAAATCGATTCCTATACCCAGATCTTCAGCAAACGTAGTATCAGACATTAGCCCCATGGAGGTGTTTCCGTGTTCACGCACTGCTCCGAACAATACATTGGCATAGGGCCGGAATCTTCCAATCCAGGATCCTCCTCGTATGCCAAACAGGAAATTAGTCTGGCCTACGGCGCCATATTGGCCGCTGAAATCGGCAACCGCTGCAAAGTAACGAAGATACAATTTCTCGGCCGATGTGTTCCAGCCGCTAAGGTTGGAACTGACGCTGGAAAGTGGATCGCAGGCGGTGTAGGAAACCGAATATACAACCTCGCAGTGAGATGGTCCGATGTGGGTATAGCCGAAAAAAAAATTTCCATGGTTGGGAAGTGGGGCCTGGGGCAGTTCATTGGTGGGCAGGGCCGCTTTCTGATCAGCGATAAAACTCATTCGCCGTCCATCGCGGGCCCGATACCACGGGCGATTGCCGTGAAGGATGTTGGCTCCGCCACGAATCGGATTCGTGGCGGAACGGACAAAATCAATCAGGAGACGGTTCTCGGTGCGCGCTTCGACGGCTTCCGCGACCTTCTTGTCCAGAATATCCTCTGCCAGCACCCAGCCTAATCCGCCGACTGGAGTCATCACGAGGTTGACCTTGCCCACGCCGGAATAGCAGGTCTTCGTGTTGCACGGGTATGTACCGTTCGCATTCCATGGTGGGCGGTCCTTTGAGCCGTATTTTTCTACGGTTGGTTCGCTGAGCGGTCCGATGCTCCATTGTGTGCTGTAGACCGTATTCCAGATTGTGGCCTTAAGGCGGCTTCGCCAGTAGGCCTTGGTGTTGGAGTATTCCACGTTCTCGTACTTTGGATCATTATGGATCTGAATGTAGCTGGTCATCGCTCCTTGGATGGGGTGGCCGAGATAGTTGTAAAGAGGGTTTTCGCCGGCACTCCACCCGGCATGCCACCATGATGTAAGCGACTGCATGTAATCGCGCCAATAGTGATTGAGGGGAATTCCATTCTCCGACACCACCCATCGGAAGTCGGTGTGTACAACATAGGCCTGTTCGATTACCAGAAAAGTGAACGATTCGGTGAGGGCCCGGCGCCATCGAAATCGCTGGTTTTCAGATTCCGCAGAGGTCGCCGAAGGCGCCGGCTCGACTGATTCCGGGTGAGACGTTTGGTCTTCTGAATCTCTATTGCTTAAAAGACTCGCCGCCCGCGCATAGTTCTTGAAGGTGGGGATCGGTGGAGTGTAGTTCCCGACAGAACAATAGCTATTGAGCACCTTGTAGAGAGCGTCGCATCCGGACGACGATGGTGGCAATTGCCCGAGGACGCAGATGGGCAAAAGCAATACCACGACGGTGGTAATAATGCGGGAACGGTCGACCACAGAGAGTTATGATTTCATGCACGTCTCTGAAAGCTTAAGGATATCCCAAGAATTGCCGTCTTGGAAAAGTAAAGTCCGTGAGGCCCATACGGCTGAAACGTCGCTTGCCCCAACACAGACGAGTGTTCGGCGGCGTACACAGGATTGCGTAATTGGCTTCGGGACTTTGTACCGGCGCCACCATCACGAATTAGTAGGCATTCTTGCTGGTGAACATCCGGAGCAAGGTCATGGTGATAATTTGCAGATCGAAGGTGAGACTCCAGTTGCGAAGGTAATACAAATCGTATTCCACGCGCTTGGCAATGGAAGTGTCTCCGCGCCAACCGTTGACTTGGGCCCATCCGGTGATTCCGGCCTTGAACATGTGGCGAGAGTTGTAACGATCGAACTCCGCCAGGAACCGCTCGACAAAGAAGGGACGCTCCGGACGAGGGCCGACAATGCTCATGTCGCCTAGTAGCACGTTGAGAAACTGGGGGAGCTCGTCGAGATTGCTGGTGCGCAAGAAGGCGCCGACCACGGTGCGACGCGGGTCTTCTTCGCAGGTCCAACGCGTATCTCCCTCCTCACGGCTGCCTACTTGCATGGTCCTGAATTTGAACATGCGGAAGACTCTTCCGTTGAGGCCCACGCGATCCTGAGCAAAGATAATAGGACCCCGGCTGCTCAGCTTGATAGCCAGAGCGATGACCAGGGTAAGCGGGAGAGTGAGCAACAGAATAAGAACCGACAAGGCCACATCGAATATGCGCTTCTGGAAGAGATAAGAACCGGTCTCCGCCAGCGTGGGACGGAGATCGAGCATGTGGATCCCGCCTAAATCGATGATGCGGTCGCGGAGGACAACGCCTTCGCCCAGATCGACGACGACGCGCGTGGGGACACAGAGTTTCTCGAGGACGGGCGTGATCTTCTGAACTTCGCTCAGACGAGCTGCGGGCAGGGCAATGATGATGTCGTTGATCGAATTGCCATTGGAGAAGACTGGAATCTGATCAAGTTCATAGACCGGCCCGTCTACGGCAACTTCCTGATCCGGAAGTCGTACAAAGCCCACAATTCTGCAGGGGAGCACTTCGCCATGGAGGAGCGAAGTTCCCACCCGGCGAGCGAAACGATCGGTGCCCACCACCAGGATTTTGACTTCGTTCCTGCCATCCTTGCGAACCAATTCGAGAGAAACGCGGAATGCGATGCGAGTGATCGTGGCCAGTACGAAGAGGGCGACCGCACTAATCGCGATGACGACACGCGAATAACTGGCTTGGCGGTATAGAAATCCCGCGGCCATTACCACCGCATAGGTAAATGCCAAAGCTTCCAGGAGGCGGCGGCTTTTCCCACCTGGAGCGTACAACTGCTCAACGTTCCAGAGCTCGGATTCTTCGGCGGCAATGGCCCAGACAATCGTAGTGAGCAGGAGAATTCCCCAATACGAGGGAAGTCCCGCGGGGGCGGTTCGCGACAGCAAGAGGTTGAAACCGAATCGCACCTTGACCGCGATAAAATAGGCGCAAGCCGGCAACAACAAGGTGAGTATTCTCAGATACAACCGCGCAAAGCTAAGGCGACTGCGAATCATACCAAACGGCTCTTTCTCCCCCTAACAGCATTATTAAGATCTCCCTATGGTGGGTGTCTAGCTCCTAGTGATATTCCGCCCAGCACTGACGTGTCAAGACCTATTGGTTAACAGGAGCCAAAAGGGGAATAAGCGTCCTTCCCAATTGAACCCGACCAGGATGAAATGGTTTCGTCCCCTAGGTCAACCTGATTCAGAGAACTACTGTGTTACTTGAGTTTGCCACAGAACCACCCCTAAATCATTGGTCTGAAACCTTCCGCGAAAAGCCCTTTGGCCAAAAAGACAACTGGACCGCAGAGGTTACGTTCGTCTGTCTGGTTGACGCAATCACTGGAAAATTCCACATCTCATATTGCACGGAGGCGGAGAGGCTGAAGCTGGAGCGTGGCCAAAACTCTGCGCGGACGCTGGCATCGGCCAATGTGCCCCCGCTGGGTATGAATTCGTGACTGACTTTCTGATGCCGGAAGCCAAATTGGAGTTTATTGCGCGGGCTGAACCAGTAGGTGGTCCAGGCCTGAGCGCCCTGGCCCTGGCGTCCCATCCAACTCCCCATCAGATGACCGGCATTCTGAAAGCCGGTGATCCAAGCTGCATCCCAGTAGAAAGCGCCGAATGCGACGTCCCCTCCACTGCTGGGAGGATCGGTATACCCACCCTCCACGCGGAAATCCAGTTTCGGGATTTTGGGTAGCCGGGGAATGTAAATTCCAGCCAGCCAGGCGCCTACGTCGGGGCCAAGAAGCGGAGTAATTTCGTCATGTTCGGCCAAGCCTTCCGCGTAGAGAGTCATTCCGTCGCGGAGTCCGGGGATCCGATAACTGAAATCCATTCCGGATCGGCGCGCTCCGGGCTTGTTGGGGTTGCCAGCGAGCGTGTTACCGGTCGAGAACACACTCCTCAAGAATGAATGCAGGGTCAAGGGATAGCCGGGTCCTCCATAGTCGGTGGTACGGGACAGCCCAATTTCCAGGTTGGAGGTTGGCTTGAAGCTGATTCTTTCGCCATGGACAATCGGCTGTGGATTCAGCGACTGACCGTACTGGCCGACGAGTCCGGAGGGAGCATACACGAATTCGTAGCCTGAGTATTGCCCGATGAAGGCCTCCAGGCGCATGGGTCCCAGCAATCCGAGGAAACTCGGAAGCGTAAAAGGTGTGACCCGGTTGACGCGAAACATGCGGATCGGCGCCGCATTATCGCTGAACATCATGGAGCCGCCCTGGGAGGGTCCCCACCAAAGGCTTTGGTTTCCATAGGAGAGCTGCCAGTCGGAAAGATTCAAGGCCACATAAGTATCCAGAAACCGACCCTGGTTGAAAGCCGAGATGGGCGTGTCAGGGGGCACTGGGAAGGGGGTAGTAACGGCACTAATACGGCTGAAGTCGGCCTGAGAGATAGCATCGCGCGCAGTCAGCGGCAGCGCGGGGGCGGAGGGGGAATGCTGCAATTCCCCGCGGGCATAAACTGCTAAGGGACCATACTCCGCCCATCCCGACAGTCCCGAAACGTCGTTGAAGCCTTGCTCCTCGGGGCGGCCGAAATCGTTCACGATGGTCTGTCCGAAGTGATCGCCGTCGGTGAGCGGCTTGCCGACGATCTCCGTGCTCCTCGTATAGGCGGATTCCACGCGGAATTCCGCATTCTCTCCGCCGCCGAGCAAGGTAACTTCGCGAGCAAATTCCTTCTGCAACGCCTGATTGAGCCGCGCCGCTTCGCCTGGTTGCGATTCGTCTTCCGCGATGAGGTCGGACGCTTCCTTGATCTGGCGCGCGCATTCCATGCGCGTCCAGGGACGCATGTCGGCAAACCCGGTATGCACGAACCCGAGGGCGGTAAGACGATCCATGGCTGGGTAGACCCAACTATCCAGGGGCACGTAAGGCGAGCCCATATTCTTGGCCTCGCGGCTGGTATCCGTGTCACCCTTGCTGAAGGTACCCCACCTGGCGATTTCCGCATTACTGTATTGGGAGTGGGAGCGGAAGACTTGCCGACCGAGATACCACCCCAGGGCGCTGCCCAACACCGCGTCCGATGCGAAATGCTGATGCCCCACAACCCGCGCAGCGCTGACTCCTCCCGCCAAGCCGTAGGCAAGTATCTCCGTGAGGGGGCCGGGATATTCGTGGGCAATCACACTAGCAATTGCCCAACTGATGGACGCGTGCTCGGAAGGAAAGGAGGTTCCGCCCTGAAAAAAATGTCCCTTGCCGGTGCCGGTGAAGGGGCGCTCCCGTCCGAAGGCATATTTGAAGACTTCCGTATCCAGCAATGCGTCAATGCCGGCTTCTCCGCTGAGAAGTCCCGTCTCACGTTCCTGATCGTTGTTCGCGTAATGTCCCAACAGGAACATTCCACCGCCGATGCCGGCCATAGCGGCGAGCCCAGCATTGGAGGCGGTCACCGCGTGTGAGACCGTCGAGGGATTCGTGGGCACGTGCTTTTCTATGGCAGTGTCGCTGGCTATCAACGCTGCTCCGGCGAAAGCCAATGGGACCACCAGGTGGAGGTCCGAATCGGTCATGTGGAACGGGGTCGTCCAGAAATTCTTCTGGTCCTGAAAAAGATTGCGGGGAAGCGATTTCAGGTCAACCGGAGCGGGCGAGAACTGGGGAGAGTGCGCCTGCGGGGATGGAGGAGGGGTATTGTTGCCGTCGGCGGGCGTTTGTGCACAGAGCGTCAAACTTCCAGCAGCAAGCAGCGCCGTTAGCAAGTAGGATGTCATCAGAGCCCGGGCAAGGAAACCTCCCATTCTTGGCATAACAGTTTCAGCTAACCTCATTCCCGTCCTTCAAGAATTAACCGACTCAATAGGCGGCGCACACCGAATGTGCATCTGTAATCGTTGAATGCTACGCACTGCGAACCTCCGGGAGATCCGCTTCCTGCGCCTGTTACCAGCATTTAGAACGCTCAAAACTAGCACGAAACTGAAGGGCATCTAGGAGAAATTGGCTGTGCGGACAACGGAGATTGCACAGAGTGTCTTAAGATGCACGATTCGGTTTTGAAAGAGCCTGATAGAATCAGATTTTATAAGGTACCTTTATAGTAAAGCGGCAAGTCGTGCGGAGACGATGATTCGAACAGAGATCCAACCCGAACCGATTCTCGACGAAACAAATGGCGACCCGTCTCGGACCGAAACCGAGGTTTCATTGCTCGATCTCCTGGTTCTCCTCGTCGGGCGTAAGCGCTTCATTGTGCGCTTTGTGCTGGGTGCCGCAGTGCTTTCGATTGTAGTCTCGCTTCTGTTGCCGATCCAATACGAGGCGAAAGTTGTGCTGCTCCCCCCGCAGCAGAATTCATCCATCGGTTCGGCATTGATGGGACAACTCGGAAACCTTGGAGCTCTGGGATCGCTGGCCTCGTTGACTGGCGGCGGTCTTGGCATCAAGAATCCTGCCGACATGTATGTCTCGTTGCTGACGAGCCGAACCGTCGAAGACGCGATGATCGAGCGGTTTGGCTTGATGAAAGAGTACCGCCTCAAGCTCATGTCGGATACTCGACGGGAACTCGAGCATCGCACAACGGCTATTGCCGGGACCAAAGATGGGCTGATTCGCATCACGATCGAGGACGGGGACAAGCAGAGAGCTGCCGACTTAGCCAACGGCTACGTGGAAGAATTCCGAAAGCTTTCTGCTTCGCTGGCGATCACCGAGGCGGCGCGGCGCCGGCTGTTCTTTGAACAGCAGGTGCAGCAGGCAAAGGACAAGCTCACTGAGGCCGAAGAGGCCATGGCAAAGACTCAACAAGCAACCGGCGTTCTGCAGATCGACAGTCAGGCACGAGCCCTGATCGAATCTGCCGCCGTCCTGCGCGGCCAAGTTGTGGCCAAGCAAGTACAAATTGAAGGCATGCGATCTTTCGCTACTGACGACAATCCCTCTCTCGTTCTCGCCAAGCAGGAGCTGGCTGCGCTCGAATCGCAGCTCGAACACCTGGCGGGATCGCAGAGCGACACCGGGTCAGACATCAATCTTTCCAAGGGAAGGGTCACCCAATCTGGGATGGAGTATCTCCGCCGGTTTCGCGACCTCAAGTACCAGGAGACCGTTTTCGAGCTGTTGGCGAAAGAATACGAAATCGCCAAACTCGACGAAGCGCGCGAAGGCGCGATTGTCCAAGTGGTCGATGCTGCCGTACCTCCGGACAAGAAGTCATCCCCGCACCGGACCATGATCGTAATGGCCACAACGATTCTTTCTTTCTTTGTTGCCGCGTTCTGGGTCTTCCTGCGGGAAAGTTCGGCCCGTGCCTACGAACTGCCAGAGAACCGGCAGCGCGTGGAAGCAATCAAGCTACGTTGGAGGGCAAGGCAAGATAAGCGATGAGGCCGGAAGATTCCGGCTCTTAGACTTCGCTCCGCTTGGTCCACCTGACTGATCACCTGCGGCGCTTTAGTTCCCGAAGGCCATACCCAAGGGTAACCAAGGTTGACAGATGCGGTGCTGGGATCTGCAATAAGTCTGGTCCGGTTAAGATATACTTTAGCGATGCGTGTACTGTTTTTGAATCCACCCTTTCACCCGCGTTTTTCTCGCGAGCAACGTAGTCCTGCCGTTACCAAGAGT
>Ga0182015_10004179_pt1 | contig 15721 bp, 13 predicted proteins | sample 712P3MmetaG_FD_120478 | JGI IMG/M metagenome (GOLD analysis project Ga0182015, IMG submission 120478) | Permafrost microbial communities from Stordalen Mire, Sweden - 712P3M metaG | ecosystem: Environmental > Terrestrial > Soil > Wetlands > Permafrost | place: Sweden: Stordalen | collected... | reverse complement strand
GCAGCCGAGGCAGACATTAAATTCATGCTGGTGGATGCGGAGCCGATTTAGTGGCAACGATTTCCCCGCTTAGCCTCGTTGATTCGCGCGCGTCGATTGCAAAAGACGTGGAGATCGGACCGTTTTGCCGGGTGGGGCCGGACGTGGTGCTGGATGAAGGTTGCCGGCTGATGAGCCATGTGGTGATCATTGGCCGGACGAAGATTGGGCGGAACAATCATTTTCATCCGAACTCGGTGATCGGGGATACGCCGCAGGATAAAAAGTATCATGAAGAACCGACGCGGCTGGAAATCGGCGAGGGGAACATTTTCCGCGAAGGCGTTACCGTGCACATCGGCACCAGCGGGGGAGAGGGCGTGACGCGCGTTGGCAATAACAACCTGCTGATGGCCAATAGTCATATCGGGCATGACGCGCAGTTTGCCGATGATTGCGTGCTGGCGAACAATGTGATGATCGCGGGGCACGTGGTGTGCGCGAGCCATGTGAATTTGATGGGCGGAGCGGGGGTGCATCATTTCGTGACGATTGGGGAATATTCATATGTCGGGGGGGCGGCGCGAATTCATCACGATGTTCCGCCGTATGTGAAGGTGGATGGGGCGGACAAGGTTCGGGGGCTGAACAACGTTGGGCTGGAGAGGGCGGGTTTTTCGGCGGGGGAGATTGAGGAATTGGAGGAGGCGTGCCGGAAGCTGTTTTACAATCGCAAGCCACTGGCTCGGGCGATGGCGGAATTTGATACGATGAATGGAATCAATCCGCGGGTGAAGCACCTGGTGGAGTTCTTGCAGCGGCGGGGGCAGTCGCGGCATGGGAGATATCAGGAGAGTTTGCGAAAGATTTAAAGGTGGGAAATACGACGTTCTTTTAAGCTAAAGATTTAGGTCGATTACCGTGATTGTGCCGAATGCGGGCGCGGGCTCGAATGCGCGCATTCGCCGCCGCTTCGGGCATTGTCCCGGGGCCTGATCATGTTCGATCATGCCTTCTGCGGCGAATGGCAGAAAAGAAACGCTTTAACTACGTTCACCGATCTGCCTGGCCGGGATGCCGACGACTTTGGCGTTGGGAGCAACGTCGCGCGTGACGACCGCGCCTGCGCCGATGATGGCGCCGTCGCCGATGGTGACGCCTTTAAGCACGCAGACGTGGGCGCCGATCCAGACATCCCTGCCGATTTTGACGGGAGCGGTTTCCATGGGTTGACGACCAACGTTTTGGCCGAGTTGGTGTCCGTGATCGCCGTCGGTGAAGTAGCAGTAGGGTCCGACCATGCAATGCCCGAGGAATTCGATGCGCTCGTGGGCGTCGATCATGGAGAAGCGGTTGAAGTAAGAGGCGGAGCCGATGACGATGCGGGGTTCTTTTTTGCGTGGCCCGGTGGCGAGGAGCACAGTGCCTTCGTCAATGCCTACGTAATCTCCGAGCCAGATATCCCAGGGGTTTCGGGTGATGGTGATGCGGTGGATGGAGCAGTGGGAACCGATGTGGACGCCGAGCATCCGGAGGCGGATGCAGCGAAGGCGGATCATCGCGGCTGCCGGATAACGAAGGAGACGATTGACCAGTGGATCCTGCGTTGGGTGAGCTTCCATTGGAGATTCTTTGATCAATTGGGCCTCGTCGCTGGAGGACCGCTGCCTCGGCGGGTCATGCTGCGAAGGAGTGCCTTGACGGGCAGACCCAACATGTATCGTATTCGCCCCTGGGCGAGATTCCACGTCAAGGTGCGGAAGTAGATATTCCAGGCACGTCTGACACGATCAGCATCCAACAGCGAAATCGTCGAGGGGCGGATATGGCGGGTGAGGATCCGGCGTCGCTGGACTTGGCGCTGGTGACCGCCGGGATATTCGCCGGCGCGTTCCCGGTTGATCCATTCGCCGACAGCGCGATAGCGTTCGTCCATTACTCCGGTCAGGGTTCCCGAGTGCTCGCGGTAGCCGAAGGTCACCGGCGATTTTATCTGCACGAAACCCGGGGCTACGCCCAATCTCATGGTGAGATCGACATCCTCGCCGTTATTGATGTCGAATTTGAATCCGCCGATGGCTGTGAGAATATCACGGCGAATGACGAAGGAGGATGCTCCGAACCATCGCCATTCGTCGCCGGAGGCGAAATAGTCGGGGAAGGATTCGACTTGTATCTGGTTTTGGGCGGCACTGGCGAGTTGGCTTTCGTCGGTGAATCGCAGTGGGGAGCCGGTTACGAAGGCGGGACGGCCATGCTGCTCGATTACCTGCTGGTAGATTTTCAGCGTCCAGGGGAACCAGAGATCGTCGCTGTCGAGAAAGGCGATGTAGTCTCCCTTGGCATTGGTCATTCCCAGATTTCTTGCCGCGCCGGGGCCGCGGTTGGTTTGACGAAAAGTTTGAATACGCGGCGCCATCGTTTGGAGCATTTCCAGAGTGCCATCGGTTGATCCATCGTCAACGACGATGATTTCGGGCTCGAACTCCTGCTGCGACAGGATGGTCTGCAGCGTGCGGCGAAGCAACTCGCGGCGGTTGTAGGTGGGGATAATGGTGGAGAATTCCATTTCCGGTTGTCAGCCTGTTCCCGGCAACAGATGCAAGCGCTGCAGTTCCCGCTCAAGGGCGTCGGCGAGCACCAGATTTCCGTAGGCCGAAAAATGCATGTCGTGCGGATCCTGGAAACAGCGGCCGGCATCGGTGCCGAGGCGCTTGAAGTAAGGAAGGAGATCGATGGCATGGATGCCGGGGGCGGCGGTGAGGGACTGGTAGCGAATCCAATAGTTGCGGGCCATGCGCAATCGGACGTAATTGCTGTAAAAGGTGGGCACGATCACCAGGGGTTTGTCTCCGGCCAGTTCCTTGAAGCGCGCGATGATCGCGGCCATCAGCTTCCATGCTGGACTTTGAGGGTCTTTGTACTCGGGAAATGGCTCCCAGGGCATTATGCCGTAGATGATCTTCTTTGCCTGCGGCATGAACCGGAGGCGGCTGAGAGTGGTCTTGAGCCGGCCGGTGAATGAGACATCGGCATCGGTGCGGCTGGCCGCGTCTTTGTCGTTTTCGGCTATGACGCCGCGTTCCGTGGGCACGGGCACGTTTCGCAGCAGCAGCTTGCCATCCACGAGCTCGAAGCGCGGTTTGGGCACCAATATCTTCCGCAGTGTCGCGGGATCGCGTCCTTCGCGAGCTTCAACCATGTTCCTGCGGATGTTCTGCAGGAACGGAAAAAGCATGACCAGGTCAAACCCGTACTTTTTGCCCAACTCCTGGAAAATGAGCAGTTGCTGATCGGTGCCCGATCCCTCCAAAGAAAGATTGATGACTTCCAGGTTCGGGATGCGGCGTTCCAGCAGCTCTGAAAAGCGGTGCTCGTTGCCGAGAAACTGGCCGGCGGACATGGAATCGCCGAAGGCGAGAATGCGAAATGTGCCTGGAGGCTTGGCGCGTGCATATTCCCTGTTGCTGCGAATTCCCGCTGAGTTGACGCGAATCTCGTATTGCCCTCCGCCTGGGGCGGGCAGCGTCTGGGCCGTGTTGGGGATATATTCGTATCCGATGATGGGGTGGTGCCGGACGTAGGGCTTGGAATCGACGATCTGGCCGGTGCTGAGTCCTTCAGTCGATTTCCTGCGCGCCAGGAAAACGAAGAAGCCAGTGAAATATTGATTTTCGCGGAGGCGCTGCTCGGCAACTTGTGTGTAGGTTTTTTCCTCTTCGATCAACTTCTCAGTCGATTCAATCGGCGCGAAACGATTGATCGACGTGGAGAGCAATTCCATGTCGGCATCGCGCAAAAGCGGGATGATCTCTTCGATCGTATGCTGAGTTTCGTTGGGATGTAGCACCTGATCTCGGAACCACGACCTCAGAAGCGTTTCATCTTTGAGCTGGGCGTGCAACTGGCGGTATCGTGCAAACATGTCCTCTTCGCTGGCCCCTGCCTGCCGCATGTCCCGGAAATGGTCGAGGAACGGCTTGCGCCCATAGGTATGATAGAGCCCGATGAAGACATGCCCGCCGGGGCGGACATAGCGCTGGCAGCAGCGCCGTATGGCGGCATGGCAATTGTTGGTGTGGTGCAGGACACCGATCGAAACGACCAGATCGAACATCGACGGGGGTTCGTAAAGGAACAGGTCTTCGACGCGGAACTCGGTGCCCAAACCCGCGGCCTGCGCCACTTCCCTGGCTCGCTGGACGGCGACCGGGTTGAAGTCGATGGCCGTCACCGCGCACTTGTATCGATCCGCCAGGCAATTGCTGAACCATCCGGTGCCGGATCCAACCTCCAGCACTCGGAGTCCCGGCTTCAGCAGCGGGATCAGCACCGGATATGATGCCACGGGATTGCTGTTGCGCAGCGCCCGCACGCTCTCTTCGACGGAATCGCGGTAATTGAACGGAAGGGATTTATAGAACTCCAAGACTGCGGGATCGGCAAAGGTTTGCGTTGATGAAGCGGACTCCGCTGCCGGTTGCGTATTCATGATCCAATCTCCCGCTCCAAGTGTGGGTTTGATTTACCAGAGTGTGTAGATTTCATCCGGCACACCCTCCTCGCGGTCGGCGATGGAGGACAACACTTTACCGGCAACCGACTCCCGGGGAGGCGCATACCAACGGGCGATGGTGATGAGGATCGCCGCCAGCCAGGGGGAGCGTCCACCGATGCGCGGGCCGCTTTCCGAGCCCTCGCGCGGCGCGGGCGCGCCCTCGACGGTGGACGTCTCAAAAAAATAGCTGTCGCGGCCGGCGTCTGGCTTGCGGACGAGCCAGTAACTGGGGGTGCCGGGGTCATCCAGTTGCAAGCGAGATTGATTGGTCCGGCGGGTCAGCCAAATCACGGGAAACATGGCGAAATACAGGATGGCAAGAAGGGCGCGGGTGATCGACTGCATAACTCAATCCAGTTTAAACGATGCTTTGTACTCTTCAATGTCGGGCAGATTCTCTTTGGGTTGCTCATCTTTGAGCAGGACGCAATCTTCCAGAACGAGCACGTCCATATGGGTGCCCATGAAACAGCGGTAAGCGTCGGAGGGGGTGCATACGATCGGTTCCCCGCGAATGTTGAAGCTGGTGTTAATCATTACCGGGCAACCGGTCTTGTCCTTGAAACGCTTCAGAAGCTTGTAGTAGCGGCCGCCGGTGATCTCCTCGACGGTTTGAACGCGCGCGGAAAAGTCGACGTGCGTGACGGCGGGGATTGTCGAGCGCCGGATGTTGAGCATGTCGATGCCCTCGCGTCCGCGCATGGCGTCGGTGCTGGCGGGATCTCGCTGCGACTGAGCCACGGGTGCGACGACCAGCATATACGGACTGGAAATATGGGCGGGCAGATCGAAGTATTCGCCGCAGTGTTCGCGCAGAACGCTGGGAGCGAACGGGCGGAACGATTCGCGGAACTTGATCTTCAGGTTCATCACCTGCTGCATTTTTTCCGATCGGGGATCACCCAGAATCGAGCGCGCGCCCAGCGCCCGGGGCCCGAATTCCATCCGGCCCTGCACCCAGCCGATTACCTTGTCATCGGCAATCAGCGAGGCCACTTTTTCAAGCAGTTCATCCTCATTTTCGATCGCGTGATATTTCGCCCCGACCGAGTCCAGGTACTGGCGAATCTCGTGGTCCTTGCACCGGGGACCCAGGTAAGAACCGAACTGCGAGTCCTGCGGCAACACCTTGCGCGGCTGCGAGAGCACGTGATGCCAGATGAGCTGCGCCACCCCGAGCGCCCCACCGGCATCGCCGGAGGCGGGCTGCACCCAGAGGTTTTCAAACGGTCCTTCACGGACGATTTTTCCGTTGGCCACGCAGTTCAGCGCCACGCCCCCGGCCATCACCAGGTTCTTCGACCCGGTGAGCTTGTGAACGTGCCGGGCGCAGCGGAGCATGACGTCTTCGCACACCACCTGTACGCTGGCGGCCATATCCATCTCGCGCTGGGTGACGCGCGTTTCGGGCTTGCGCGGGGGGCCTCCCATCAACCGATGGAATTTGTCACCGGTCATAGTGAAACCCTGGCAGTAATTAAAGTAGCTCATGTCCATCCAGAACGAGCCGTCTTCCCGGATGCGGATTAAATGGTCCGTGATGAGCTTGGCATATTTGGGCTGGCCGTAAGGGGCGAGCCCCATGACCTTGTACTCGCCGCTGTTGACGCGGAAACCGGTGTAGTAGGTGAAAGCGCTGTAGAGCAATCCCAGCGAGTGGGGAAACCGAATCTCGCGCAACAGGCGCAAGGTGTTGCCTTGGCCGTGCCCAAGGGTGGTGGTGGACCATTCTCCGACGCCATCGATCGTCAAAATGGCGGCGTCTTCAAAAGGTGAAGGAAAGAACGCGCTGGCGGCGTGAGATTCGTGATGATCGGCGAACAGATAAGGGCCGCGGTACTGGCCGTCCAGTGCGCGGTTGATTTCGGCCTGAAGATGCAGCTTGGACCCCAACCATTGCGGTATGGCCGTAATATATGATTGAAAACTCGCCGGCGCGAATGCCAGGAGGGTGGTTATGAGGCGGTCGAACTTGGCGCGGGGTTTGTCATAGAATCCGGCGTAGTCCAGTTGAGCGGGTGTGATGTTCGCCTGCTCAAGGCAATATTTGACCGCATTGATCGGGAAGCGGTGATCGTGCTTCTTGCGGGTGAAGCGTTCTTCTTGAGCGGCAGCGACGATCTGACCGTCGACGAGGAGCGCTGCCGCCGAGTCATGATAAAAGGCGGAAATTCCGAGGATGCGCGTTGCCATGATTGGGTTCAGTCAATAGGCCGCCGAGATTGGCGCTGACGCATGAAGGAATAACCCGCGTTGATTGGCAATGCAAGTCGCAACAGGATTTGGCTACAATACGAAGTAACTTGGGCCGATTATCAGATTTTTACGTTCTAACCCGCAGAGGTAATCGAAGGTGAAAATAGCGTTGTTGCAGTTGAATCCAACGGTAGGAGCGTTGGAGGAGAACGCCGACCGGATCGTCGCCGGCGTGCAATCGGCGCAGCGGGGCGGCGCGGAGTTGGCCGTCACGGCGGAACTGGCGGTGTCTGGGTATTTGCCGCGGGACCTTTTGCTGCGGCCGACTTTTATTCAAAGCTGCTGGGAGAGCGTGAATCGGATTGCCGAAGCGCTTGGCGGCAGCATTCCGGTGCTGGTGGGGGTTCCGATCAAGAACAATAAGCGAGTGGGGCGTCCGCTTTTTAATGCGGCGGTGCTGCTCAGCAAGGGGGAGATCGTGGGGACTTTTTACAAGACGCTGATGCCTACGTACGACGTGTTTGATGAAGATCGGTATTTTGAGCCGGGGGTTGGGCCGCAGGTTTTGGAATTTGGGGGGAGGCGGCTGGGAATTTCCATTTGCGAAGATGTCTGGAACGATCGGAATTTCTGGTCGCAGCCACGATATCACGTCGATCCGATCGAGGAGCTGGCAGGCGCGAAAGTGGAAGCGATCGTGAATATGTCTTCCTCGCCGTTCACGGTGGGAAAGCAGCGATTGCGGGAGAGGATGCTGGGAGCGATGGCGGCGAAATACCATTTGCCGATCGTTTACTGCAACCAGGTCGGGGGGAATGACGATCTGGTGTTTGACGGCCGGAGCCTGGCGGTCGATGGGGATGGGCAGGTGCGAAGCCGGGGGAAGGCGTTTGAGGAAGATGTGCTAATGGTCGATCTTCCGCCGGCGGGAGCGATTTTGGCGAGCGACGCGACGGAGCCGGAAGAGGAAATTTGGCGGGCGCTGGTTTTGGGGACGCGGGATTATGCGCGGAAATGCGGATTTAGAACGGCGCTGCTGGGACTTTCGGGGGGAATTGATTCGGCGCTGACGGCGGCGATCGCGGCGGAGGCGCTGGGGCCGGGAAATGTCACGGGGGTGCTGATGCCGTCGCCCTATTCCAGCGAGGGGAGCGTTACCGATGCCAAGAGTGTTGCGGCGAACCTGGGGATTGCAACGCATACCGCCGGCATCCGCGAGATGATGGATGCGTTTGAACGGCAGCTTAAGCCGATTTTTGGCGAGCGTCCGGCAGACGTGACGGAGGAAAATATTCAGTCGCGGATTCGGGGCGTGATCATGATGGCGCTGGCGAACAAATTCGGATCGCTGCTACTGACAACGGGGAATAAATCGGAACTGGCGGTGGGGTATTGCACGCTGTATGGCGATATGAACGGCGGGCTGGCGGTGATCGCGGATGTGCCGAAGACTTTTGTTTATCGGGTTGCACGGTGGCTCAATCGTAAACGGGAGGTAATTCCGCAGGCGTCGATTTCCAAGGCTCCATCGGCGGAGCTGCGGCCGAATCAGACGGACCAGGACAGCTTGCCGGAATATGATTTGCTGGATGCGATTTTGCAGAAGCACGTGGTTGAGAATAAATCGCTGGAGGAAATCGTGGCGGAAGGGTTGCCGGCCGAGGCGGTGAAGAAGGTGGTTGGGCTGGTGAAGATCGCGGAGTTCAAGCGTCGGCAGGCGGCGCCGGGATTGAAAGTGACGGACCGGGCGTTCGGGACGGGGTGGCGGATGCCGATTGCGCGCAAGTAGATAGAATCAGATCATTTCCCAATCGGGGGGGATGAGGTCGTCGGTGACCATTCCAGAAGTTGCATAGCCCCAAACGGTCGGCGCGATAACCCGGCGGCCGAGGCGATCATTGAGCCAGGCGGCCCACCAACTGAAAGTGCTGTAAATGATATGGTGGTCGCAGGCGCTCATCAGCATCATGTCCTGAAGGGCGTCGTGCCCCTCGGAGAAGTGGAGATTATCGGCTTTGATATTTTCTCTGCACCAGGCGATGTCGGCGGCCGTGTCCGAGAAGACAAGGAATTTACAGGATCCGGGCGCGAATTTCGCAATGGCCCGATGGATATATTCCAATCCGGTAGGCGGCCCAAAGACGCCCTTGGTGTTCTTGAGTTTGTCCACGGCGTAGGCGGTTTCGCCACGTCGCACATGCAGAGAAACAACAGGGGTAAGGGGAGTTCGGAGCTTGGCAACATAATCCCGTGCATATTCCATGACGGCAGGATCGCGGGGAGTGAATTCGCTGCAGACAATATCTTTGATGTCAATGAAATATTTTTCGCTCTGCCAAAAGCCCGAAAGATAAATCGGAGATTTTAGCTCCAGAACATCGGGGTCGAAGCGGTAGCGGCGCTCGCGGAAATCGGTGGCGGGCCAGCCCAGGGTAGGCTTGATTTTGCGTAGTCGGCGGACGATGCGGCTGAGGGTAGCTGTATTGCTATACGGATCTTTCAGGGCGGCGATTTCGCTCGGTGTGGCCTGCTCGGCGGTAATTTTGAATTTGTGGAGTTCGACATGACGGCGGAAAGCTTCAAGACCAGGGGCCATTTTATCTCCCTGTGGGCTATATAACGAAAGGTCCAGTTTCAAAGGCACCCCGCGAACATGTGCTAACCGCCGCGCGGCGGCGTATTCGAACATTTGGTTGCCCAAACCGCCCGCTATGGACACGATAATCATGAGGGGTCCTCAGAAAGGTCTTCGGGGCAAGTTTAATCTGGCACATCTTGAAGCCACGCGTTTACGAGTGTCATTTCCTCTGGTGGAAAAAACTTGGCAGCAATGAGGCATTGATAGCATCGCCGGAGATTTTCGCGGACCTCCGTCCTGCCCGACACCAAGTGGCACTCGTTGAGGCGTGAGACAATCTGGTCGTTGGAAAGATAGCCCGAGACTTCATCTTTAAAGTCGCGCAGAAGGTTGTGTGTATTGCGTAGTTGATACGCTTCGGCGTCATGGAATACCAGGCCCGCGCCAAGTTCCCAAATACATCGCTGAGCAATGAAGCTCCTCCAGATGTCAGTCATTCGAAATGAGCAATAGCTGGGAAGATACATGAGCGGATATGCATCGGGCCACCACCAGGTCGTTTGGCTATTGAATGGACAGTAAGTGCGTGGGGGAAGCCAGACGCTGCCGCCAGATTGAAATTCGAAAGGGCGGTCAAGAACGAGCCGCCAGACCGCATCCACGTCCGGCGCGCCATTTGCCAGACCCTGCTGGATCGGCGCAATGACGTTCTCCATCGCCGCGGTTGGATCGTGCCGATACGTTTCGGGATCCAGTATGCGTTCCAAAGGAAAGCCCCGTGGCCAAATTAACTCGTCATTGAAAAGGCGATATACGTTCAACCATGGCCTTGGCGTGACTCGCTGAGCGTTGACGCGTTCTGTCCGAGGAGCCCATTTTGGCAATGGGGCATTATCATCGTCAGTTTCATAAATTGATGCCGCTTCCTGTTTGAACGCGATCAGGTAGCCAAGATTTTTTCGCGCATAATGTCCAGTCGGCAATAAAGCGGCGAGCTTGAATGGGAGGGACAATTGACGTTCCAGTGAATAAAAGTCGGCGACCGGCGATTCAAACCGCGCTGGACCTTTTTTGTCACCGATGGTTATTACGCGCGCCCCAAATCTCCCAAGGGTTTCGGACAAACCTTTTACACACGAAGTTGGCTCCTGGATAGTGGTAAGAACACAAACGAGGGGAACCATTTTTCGTTTCTCCATTCTCCGAAAGAGGCAGTTAAACGCCCTGCTCGTCTTAGCGCTCTATTGTCGGCGGAATTGCCGAGGGACTGTATCCAAGGGCCGATAAATTTGCCAGTCGATTGTGGCACGCATCTAAACAAACGCGTCCCTCCGATTTGCGATTTCAAATGCGAGCGCTGCCGACCAGATATCGATTGCCCGGTGTGTGCTCAAGCAATAGTTCCTGCCACTTCAGTTTGGAGTAAGCCGTCGACCATGATGAGAAAAAGCCAATGTTGTCTACTTCTTGAAACTGATTTTGATATCCAATCAAGTAGTCGGTTAGTGCGTTAACAGAGGCGAGAACCTGCTTTCGGAAATCCAGCGGGGTTTCGCTGATCGACCAGCAGCCAACAAACAGGCCGCCCCCGACGGCTTCTTCGGTCGACTGATTTAAATCTGAAATGAAGGTTGCTCCGCTTGAGCCGGGATTCTGCGCTATCGGTACTCCAACACTTTGGAGAAAATATTTTTGAAGTGATAAAAATTCGGGCAAATCGAAAATGACATATCGACCTCGGAATCCCAACCGCCAGGCGAGACGGCAGAAGCTGCCATAACCGCCGCCGAATTCGATGATCTTGTCAAACTGGTCGATCGTTCTCCCCAGCAGCGGCTCACATCTGAGAAGATGGTAGGCGTGGTGAATCAGGTTGCCGCTGCTATTAAATCGCCATCGACAGCGGCGCGGACAACCGGCGGCATCTTCGCGTAAAACCGATTTCCAGCGCGACGACCAGTGGCTGGATGTTTTGAGTTCAAGAAGTTCGGCCTGAACGTGGGGGGGGCTGCCAACGAACATTGTTTTGTGAATGACGTCCCATTCTAGAAACCTCCGGGGATCACCGATGGATAGAAGCTCGCGAAGCCGACGGCGGTTGTTAAGCCAGTCGGCGGCGGCTGGTGAGTCGGGGGGCGTCGTACTCAAGGCAGGAATTGCCGCGATCGAATCGCGAAGTTCTTTTTGGCGATCGATTTCCTCGGCATCCCGCGATATCGGACTTCGGTTTGATATATACCGCCTGAGAGCGCTGATAATATTCATTCGCAATGATCCTCAATTCTGCTGTCAGCGGCCGTCGCATCGGTGCCGCGAACAAGTCCAATCCCGCGCCGCACACGTTCGGATCAATAGTAATGTATAGAATGCCTGATACCAGCGTGATCAGCGCGACGTGAAAAATCGCGGCATTAGATTGTTTCCCAATCGGGCGGGACAAGATCATCGGGCACTATTTCGCTGCCTGGGTAGCCCCATACGAGGGGAGCAATCACGCGTTTGGAGCCGGGATTGAGCCAGGCAGGCCACCAACTGAAGGTGCTGGAGATGATGTGATGGTGACAGGCGCCCATGAGCATCATGTCCTGAAAGCCGTCGTGGCCCTCAGAGAAATATAAATTGTCGGCTTTGATGTTTTGCTTGCACCAGTCGATGTCTTTGGCGGAATCGGAAAAGACGAGGAACTTGCAGGAACCGGGGGGGAATTTGGCGATGGCTTGATGGATGTATTCAAGGCTGGTGGGGGGGCCGTAAACGACCTTGGTGTTTTTGAGCGTTTCGCTGGCGTGGGCGAGATCGCCGCGTCGGACGTGGACGGATACAACCGGGAGATTGGGGTGGGGGAGTTTGGAAATAAAGTTGCGCGCGTATTCCATTATTGCGGGATCGCAGGGAGTGAATTCGCGGCAGATGATTTTGCGAATATCGATGAAATATTTTTCACTTTGGAAGTATCCGGAGAGATAAACGGGCGGCTTTAGGTCGAGCACATCGGGGTCGAAGCGGTAGCGCCGCTCGCGGAAATGGGTGGTGGGACAGCCAAGCATGGGTTTGATTTTGCGCAATCGGCGGACGACGCGGCTGAGGGCTGAGGCGGAGTTTCTATGGGGATCTTTGAGGGAAGCGATTTCGTTTGGCGTTGCGCGCTCGACGGTAAGGTTGAATTTATGCAGTTCGACGTGGCGCTGGAAGGCCGCCAGGCCAGGATGCCCGCGGTGGTCGCCGGCGGCAGCGTATCCGGAGAGGTCTAGCTTGAGGGGAACACCGCAGACGTGCGCCAGTCGTCGAGCGGTGGCGTAAACGAACATCTGATTACCCAAACCGCCGGCAAGGTAGGCGATGATCATTCTAAGGGCCCCGGTTTCGCTCTCTTCATAAAAGGGATTTCGTCCGCCCGGTCACCCGTTGCCGAAGGGCCGTCAGCTCAGCCCAAGGCTTGGGTGCGAGAAGGCGAGCAAGCGGAATATATAATATGGTCGAGAGAATCGCGACGACGGTAATCCGAAGGACCAAATAGGGTTTTGAGGATGGGAACCCGAGTCCGACAATCCACGCGATTCCGACGGAAACTGAGCCGGCAAAGAGCGGAGCGGCATAGATACCGAGAACCTCGCGGGCGGCCGATGCCCGGTCGCGCCGCAGCATAATGTACAGCGAGAACGGATCAGTGATTGTAAAAAATATGGCTTCGGTGCACGCAACTGTGAGACCCGCCCCCAGTTTCGCGCCGACCGCCACGCTGGAGAGGAAGATGACACAGAAAACGGCGTTTACGACCAGCTGTAGCTTAAATCGCCCCTGGGCGGAATTGAGCGCCCCCCAAGTCGTGCCAACTACGCGAATCGCCATAGCAACACTGAGGACCTGAACGATCGGTATAGCCCCGAACCATTTTGCCTTGAAGAAAAGATGAATGGCGGGGTCAGCCAGGGCCGCCTGCATCAGGCAGGCGGGAACGCCGACTAACGCCAAAGCCCGCGCTGCGCGGAGGTAAGCCTGAACGAGACGTTCGGGATCTGATTGAAGTTTGGCGAGGGTGCTGAACAATACGGCGCCAAGGCTGACGGTGAGGAGGGTCAATGTTTGCCACGACAGATTGAAAGCGAAGAAAAAGATTCCGGTGACGTCCTGCCCGCGAATTTTGCCGAGGATAAGATAGTCGCCCTGCGAGATCGCCATGCCGAATGCTCCACTGAGCAGTAGCATACCGCTATCACCGATCAGGAAGCGCCATCGCCGAATTTGCATGCGAGGCGAGAGGGGATAGTGCGCTGCGGCCCAAACAAACGCAGTGCGTCCGGCGCCAACGAGCACGGTTGGGACCACGAAGCTATAGGCGCCGTAGTGCCGCCAGGCCATGAAGACATTCAGCACAACAATAAGAATTGCCGACACCAAAGAGATCAGAGATTGGAGGCGGAAACGAAGTTGGATAAAGAGAATAGTGTTGGGAACGGTGGAGAGCGCGTTGAATACAGACCCCGCGGCGACCACGGCGATAAGGCCAAAAAGCGCTGGCTCATGGTAGTATCGCGCGGCCAGCGGGGCAGCCAGAAGCATAATGATGGCGGCGAGCAAACCGAGCGCCAGCGACATCCAGAACGCAGGGCTGGCCCATCGTTTGAGGTGCTGCTGCCGCTGGATCAAAATGGCAGTGAGACCGGCGTCACGGATCAGTGATGGGAAGCTCGAGACGGCGTAGGCGATTCCCACGATCCCATAATCTCCGGGAGACAGGAACCAGGCCATCATCACCTGACCGAGCATTCCCGCGGCTTTGGATAAGATGGTCTGGGCAAGCATCCAGGCGAATCCGCTGGCGGCGTGATGCGTCAAGGTCGGCGCGGCTGGCGCAACCTTCAGCGACGGCATGGCAGTCGTCGAATCCGGATCGGCGGGTTGTTCCTCAAAGTCACTCAATATGATTTACCATTCTTCCCCAGCCACTTTTGCACTTCCGATAATTGCGCGAACGATTGATGGGATAGGCGGCGGAAGGCGCGATATACATCGGCTGGCACGGTTCGGCGCTGGCGCCAGTATCGAAAGATGGCGTCATAGCCCATGAACAATCCGTGGATCATCCGCGGCAGACGCCCTACGCGGATGCCGGCCCGGATACCATTGACGGTCGTTCCAAGCAATCGTACCGGCAGATAGGGCAACGGAACATTGCACCAGACGAACAATAGATTATTGCGGCGGCCGTAGAGATCCCTTCGGCGGAAATCGCGTTTGGGGGATTCGAAATGATGGATCGGATCGGCGCGGCCGAGGCGGACAAAATATCCGGCGGCCAACATGCGGATGCAATAGTCCTGCTCTTCGCCCTGATGGAAGAGAAATTCGCGATAGCCGCCGAGTTTCAGGAACAGATCGCGCCGCAGGGCGTGGGCGGTGCCGATGTAGCTGGCGGCGACGTAAAATTCCCGGTCATCCGGGGCCATTTGCCGGATGGCGGGGCCGTAGTTGATATCGATGAAGGGAATGGCGACGGCGCCTACGCGGGCGTCCTGAAATTCGGCGATCGTTTGAGAAACGATGCACGGGGTGGTGAAGACGGCGTCGTCGTCGATGGAAAAGATGAACGGGGTTTGGACAAGGGCGGCGCCGTGATTGCGCTGGACGATCAGCCCGCGCGATTGCTCGGCGCGTTCAAGTTGGACGGTGGGAAATTCGGTGCGGATCATGTCGCTGGTGCCGTCGGTCGATCCATCGTCGATGACGAGGACGTGGGGATGGGCATCCTGCATCAGGGCGGAGGCGACGGCCTGGCGAAGATCATCCTTACGATTCTTTGTCGTGATGATGACCGTGGCGTCAGGGGCATGGGACGCCATGGGGTGAGGAGTGTCATTTCCGCTGATTGATGTCAACGTCGCACCGTTGCCAAAGCCGTCTCGACCGCCTCGGCGTAGCCTTCGAGAGAGTATTGCCGGCCCTTGACCGTTTCCAGCGCCCGCGCCGACATTTCCCGGACTAACGGGCGATTGGCTTCCAGCGATGCAATTGCATCGGCGAGGGCCTGGCTGTCGCGTGGCGGGATGATCAGGCCGTCCATTCCGTGAGTGACGACATCTCCGCAATTGGGCGTGGTGATGACCGGCAGTCCGAAGGACATCGCCTCCAACTGGGTGAGGGCGAATCCGTCTGAAATCGTCGGCAGGACAAATACATCGGCCTCGGAAAAAAGGCGGGTGGCTTCAGCGTGGGTGACTTTTCCCAAGACGGAGACATTCGGGGGCGCGGCGAGGAGTCCTTTTTCGGAAATGCCGATGCGGCCGGCGACGATGAAACGGACGTTGGATTGGAGGAGACTGGCGGCAGCCTCGAAGAGATATGGGATGCCTTTGCGGAGAATGATCTGTCCGATCCACAAAACCGTGAAGCGTTTGACGGAGGAAACCGCG
>Ga0182015_10004178_pt1 | contig 15723 bp, 18 predicted proteins | sample 712P3MmetaG_FD_120478 | JGI IMG/M metagenome (GOLD analysis project Ga0182015, IMG submission 120478) | Permafrost microbial communities from Stordalen Mire, Sweden - 712P3M metaG | ecosystem: Environmental > Terrestrial > Soil > Wetlands > Permafrost | place: Sweden: Stordalen | collected... | reverse complement strand
TGCTCTTTCATGCTCATGCGAAAATTGTACCACAATGCATCGCCGCATGCATGTAACGTCGCCCTTCGACAGGCTCAGGGTGACACGTCGCGAAGCCCGCGAATAAATCAGACCTGCCCTAGGAAACTTAACTTGTAGCAATCCATCAATTGAGGCGCCAGGCCTAAGAGGCGCATCGCCAAGGTTCGGCAAGAAAGTCTTGGCATTGTAAGGAGTGTTGAGCGAAACTCCGGCGGTTGAGTTTCCAACATACCTTATGCCAGAGGGTGGCATAATGATGCCATCAATCGTCTGTCCACTCTCCGCGTCGTGACCTGTAACGAGCCAGTCATGTAACCGGCTACCTATCGAGCCATCGTTCCTGACCTTTGCTTCGATGATGACAACTCGATGATCCAATGACGGAAGAAGAATGTTTGTGGCGAGGAAAACTTCTCCCTTAAAAGACAGGGATGTGCGCGCTGCCGGTGCGTGCGACTGCGGTCGGCTACAGGCCAAAAGGAACGCTCCTGTAAGGGCGGCGCTTAGCGCGAAACGCGTGTAACCACCGAAATTCGAAATCTTCATCTGGTCTCAGGTGAATCTGAAAGGGAAGACTGCCACCGTCACGCGATTGCTGGTCTGGAAGGCCCTCACGGAAGTGGCACCATCGTCTGCTCGATGCTTTATAACCTCTATCGGTCTTGCGCGGTCCTTAGGTCGTCTCCGGCACATCGGCTAATACCCCGGATTCGAAACAGTGACCTTTGCCGTGTATCCCTGAGCGTCGGCAACACTTACCACGCATACACCGCTCGATGGCGCCTCAAATTGGCGTGACCTTCAACGTCGCCCTCGGACCCTTGGCCGACTTGGGGCTCACGCTTGCAATTCAGTCGCAGGCAGAATCCGACAATGGTGAAGCGACCGTTGAAGAACACGCTCATCTACCCTGGGGGGCGGCACCGGGGCCGAGCCCCCGAGGGTTCGGCGTGACCTGCCGACCGCACGCTGCAACGATGGCCGCCGCCAGGCTTAACGAGGCGAAAGCAAACCTTTCACGCATTAGGCTCCTCTCGTTCCATTGCCATTGAGATTCTGCTTCGCCTTCTTCTCGACGGCGGCTATAGAGCACTTAATTCGATGGGCGATAGTGTTCCGAAGCCGACGCCATCCCAATCTAGCCAGGGTACAGAATTTATTTCTTAGAATGGTTCGCCATGCAGCAAACGGAAGACGCGCGTCGCGCTCAGCGTGCACGCGAGATCATTAAAGATAACCCCGAATGGTATCACTCCATAGAATTGGCGCCCGGCATAGTCACGCCCGGTCGAGCGCCGCTTGCGACATGGGAGGGAACTCTTCGCAGCTTAGGCCTGCCGGATCTTCGCGGAAAATCGGTGCTGGACATTGGCGCATACGATGGGTTTTTCTCATTCGCCGCGGAGAAGCTCGGAGCAGCGCGCGTTGTGGCGCTGGATGAGCATGTTTGGGTCACTGACATGGTGGGTTATTTGAAAGAGTGGCGCGAGGCTCGTGAGATTGGCGCGGTAATACCGGCCCCGATCGAGTCGCGCCATTGGCGCCCCAGCGAGTTGCCTGGGCGCCGCCCATTCAACGCAGCCCGCGAATTCTTGGGAAGTAAAGTGGAACCTGTAGTAGGGAACTTCATGACTATGGACCTCGACGCGCTCGGGCAGTTCGACGTTGTACTTTTTTTGGGGATACTTTATCATCTTGAAAACCCATTAGCGTCTATGCGGCGTGTTGCGCGTCTGCTAAAGCCGGGCGGTTTCCTCGGCTTAGAGTCGGAGGCCGTTGAAGTGCCCGGGGCTCCGGACGCTGCCTTCTTGGAGTTTTTCCCAACGAATGAACTTAATAATGACGCCAATAATTGGTTTGCACCCAATGCTAGAGCGATCGAGGCTCTTTGTGTCGCCGTTGGACTAACTAAGTTCAGTCTCTGTGCGGGTCCGCCGGGGCTGAGCGCCTATCAGAGTTTTCGCGCGAGGCTCAATCGTCGTGGATATCGATATCGCGCCATTGCTCACGCGTACGCGAGGAGTTGAACCCGCGCCACGACATTAGGAAGCACTCTTGCCGGAACTAAACGGACGAGCGGCCGATAACGTTCGGCGCGAGCGAGCGCTAACTCCAGCGGAGTAAGCGCCTATGAGTCTGCGAGCTTGCGCAAGGTGTCCCAGTGCCTTGGATGGGGCACCCTCGCCCCGGCCCTGATCCGCGAGCAGGCTGCCAGCAAGAGGCCCGTAGCGTTGCTCATTTCCTTGAGCGCGAGCGCGGTCGAGCTTCGGCGCAATCTCACGCTTGAACCACGCCTCGTCGCGCTGGCCCGGATGCTCGCGCGCCCAGCTGCGATTCCGGCGGTGCACTCCTCACGCAAGCAGAAGTGCGAGACCTTGCCGCCTACGTCGAGTCACTTTAACCCTGGCGGGTAAGAACCACGCATGCAAGGGAAAGCAACGATCGCAGGACACCCGATTCATCCGATCTTGGTGACGTTTCCGATCGGCTGTTTCGTCGCCGCCGTCGTCTGCGACATTATTTCGATCTGGGCTGGTCCGGTGTTCTGGGCGCCGATGAGCACCTGGCTGCTGCTCTTTGGCGTGCTGGGCGCGCTGCTCGCGGCGTTTTTCGGCTTCGTCGACTACCTCACCGCGCCGATGACCGCGAGTGCAAAGAACGTTGCCGCTTGGCACATGACGCTCAACATCGCCATGATCATCATCTTCGGCTGGGCCTGCGCCGTGCGCTTTCTCGACCATGCGTCGGTCGCGGGACACGTGCTCACCGGAATGGGAATCCTCATCCTCGCGGCTGCCGGCGTGCTCGGCGGCGAGGTCGCGCACCAGCATCTCGTTGGATCGAACGAGGGCGACGCGCGGCTGCCGCGCCGTTCGGAGGAGCAAACGAGTGGAGAATCCGCGATCACGCCGCCGATACGAAAATAGTGGAGCGGTTTCGATTTACGGTCACCGGGTCTGCAACCTTGGCCTAGTCGTATGCCTTCGGCGCGTACACGCTGAAGGTGATCGCTCGTTCCTGTGACTGATTGACGAACCGGTGCGCGGCGTTTTTCGGCACGATCGCGCTGTCGCCTGACATCATCTGAAACTTCTGCCCGTCGATCTCGGCTTCGATCGCGCCTTCAAATACCACGAGCACCTGTTCGCTTGACGGGTGCTCGTTGCTGAGCGGTCCGCTCGCCTCGCCAGGCTCGAGAATCATCACCGCCGTTTGAAGATGGGCACCGTTTTCCAACACTGAAAAACCACGGCTAACGCTTTGGAGCTTACGCATGACCATGAGGTACCCGCGCCGGCTCGCCAGGTAACGCGAAAGCCGATAGGCAAGGTAGCGGCAGCACTGTTGCAGATGATTCCAGCGGAACTTGGAAGATCGGCTACAACGGCACCTGCACGAAGTAAGAGGAGTACCCGTGGCACGATTCATGGTTGAACGAACCTTCCCCGAAGGAGTACATATTCCGACGAATGACAGCGGCGGTCAGGCCTGCTTAACGGTCGTCGGGCGCAACGCCGAGAACGGCGTGACCTGGGTGCATTCGTACGTCTCGGCCGACAAGAAGAAGACGTTCTGCATCTACGACGGTCCTAACGAGAACGCGATCCGCGACGCCGCGAAGGTCAACGGGCTGCCGATCGATGCGGTTACGGAGGTCTCCGTGCTCGATCCCTACTTCTATCGCGATTAGGCCGCGAGCGCACGCACGGCGATTTGCAGATCGTGGATCAAATCCGCGAGCTGCACGCGGCGCGTTTCGGAGTCGGGGGCGCGAAGAATCGCCGAGGGGTGAATGGTGGCGAGGACGCGCGGCGGCCCGGCCACGATTCGACCGCGATTGAGGGTCAAGCGAAAGGCAGGGCCTAAGAGCGACTGCGCCGCGGTGGCGCCGAGCGCGACGACGAGCGCCGGTTTCACGACGGCGATCTCGGCATCGAGCCACGGTTTGCAAGCGCGGATCTCTACGACGCGCGGTTTGCTGTGGATGCGCCGCTTTCCGCGTTCGACGAATTTGAAGTGCTTCACCGCGTTGGTGACGTAGGCTTCGCGTGGGTCGATGCCGGCCTCGCCCATCGCTCGGTGCAGCAGCTTTCCGGCGGGGCCGACGAAGGGATGGCCCGCGAGATCCTCGCTATCGCCGGGCTGCTCGCCCACGAGCATCAGGCGCGCGTGGGCGCGGCCCTCGCCAAAAACGGTTTGCGTCGCACACCTGTAGAGGTCGCAACCGCGACAATGCGCGGCCGCCTCGCGCAAACTCGTCAGCGAGAGGCGCGAGGGGAGAAAATCGGCGGCGCTAAACGTCGCTGCGGATGAGCGTGCCGTAGTGGCGCTGCACCGTGCGCGCGAAGCGCTCGTCGTCGGCGTCGCTGTTGAGCAGAGCGTGCGCTTCGAACGGCTCGGGATTGCCGGCAAAGAAGCGGCGCATTCGTTCGTCAAAGTCAGCGCCGCCGCTGGTTGTCACCTCGGCATTGAATCCGAGTTCGCGCAGGGCGTTTGCCGCGGCACTGGCTTGGGGTTCACTCTCGAAGGCTGCGATCGGCATCGAATCCTTACTCCGCGTCGCTCAACAGCGAGTTGAAGGCTTTGTTGAAGGCAGGAATGTCTTTTGGACCGCGGCTCGTCACGAGGTTGTCGTCGACCACGACTTCTCGGTCGACCCAGTCGGCGCCGGCGTTGACCAAATCGTCGGTGATCGTCGGCCAACTCGTGAACGTTCGCCCGTCGGCTAATCCCGCGGAGACCAACAGCCACGGCGCGTGGCAGATCACCGCCATCGGTTTGCCGGCTTCATCCATGCGCTGCACGAATTCTTGAGCCTTTTCTTCGACGCGAATCTGATCGGCGTTGAGCGCGCCGCCGGGAAGGAGCACGCCGTCGTAATCGTCGGGCGAAACCTCGTCGAACGTCTTGTCGACGTCGTACTTGGATGACGGCTGATGGTGCCGGAACGCCTGAATCGGCGCGCGTTCCTTCGAGATGATATCCACGCTTGCGCCCGCTTCGCGCAGCGCCTTCGTGGGTTCGGTAAGCTCCGCTTCTTCGAAGCCGTCGGTTACGAGGACGGCAACCCGTTTTTCTTTCAACTCGTTCACGACCGCCGTATTCCCGCCAACGGGCCTCCGAAAACAGGGCAGCACGCTTGGCTGCTCTCTTTGCTCATGTTCTAGAACGCGGGTACGGGATATACTTTGTCGAAGGCGATGCTCGGAGGCTTGATTGGGCGACCATACGGTTCAGTTCTACGGTAACGACTCGGCGCGGTTGACTCGCAACGTTGCGAGCTATTTGAGCGAGGCGCTGAACGAGGGCGGGGGCGCGATGGTGGTCGCATGCGCGGACGTGCGCGACGCATTGCGCCGGGAGCTGGGAAGCGTCGACGTCGCCTACCTCGACGATCGCGAAACGCTCGCGCAAATCTTAGGACCGGACGGCCGGCCCGATCCCGCAGGTTTCGAAGCCGCCGTCGGCACACGCGCCCGGCGGATGACCGCGCGGTATCCGCGCGTTCGAGCCTACGGCGAAATGGTCTCGGTGCTCTGGCTTCAGGGCGCGTGCGAGGCTGCGCTGCAGCTCGAATCGCTCTGGAACGGACTCATGGTCTCGGTGCCCTTCGACCTCTTTTGCGGTTATGCAATCGACGTTTTGAGCGCCGATTTCCAAATCGCCGGCATGCATCCGGTCCTCGCCGCGCACACCCGCGTTGCGCAGGGCATCGAGCCGGCCTTCGATGGCGCGATGGAGCACGCGATGGAGAAGTTGTGGGGCGAACGCAACTCCAGCCTGCGCTCGCTGGCGAACGAAGGCTTCTCGGCAGTGAAAGCCGAGATACCTCCGGCCGAACGGACGATCTTACGGTTACGCAGTTCGCTACCGCGTTACGCGGAGCGCATTCTCTCCGATGCCGTCACGGCGTTACGGGAAGCGCAGCCGTGATGTGCGTGCCGAGTCCCGGAAGCGTTTCCACCCGAACCTGAGCGCCGAGGCGTCCGACCAACCATAAGCCGTGGAACTGTTCGTTCTCGGGCCCCGCGTCGCCGCGATGAATGAGATGGAGTTCCGCACCGTCGTCGGTCCACGCTAACGCCGCTTCGAGCGGACCGGTAGCGAGCTGCGCGACGTTGGCAATGAGTTCGCCGAAGATGAGCTCGGCGCCGCGAACGTCGCTGTATTCTCCGGCGCGCGCCCGCAAATGTGCGACGAACTTGCGCCGCGCGGCTTTCGCCGCCTGCCAGTCGCCCGATTCGAACGTCCAGCGCTCGGCGTGGCGGAAGTTGAGCACGAGTACCGCGACGTCGTCGGGCGCCCTTTGGCGCAAGCAGTAGCGCTCCACGAATACCGCGGGATTCTCTACGTAGAAGATGGCGTCGGAGCTGACGGCTTCGCGCAGCAGCCGCTCGCCCGCGAGCGTATCGCGCGTAGCTTCCGTCAAACCGTCGGTGTAGAAAGCCAAGAGGGCGACATCGTCGAGCCTCTCGGTAACCGGCTTGACGAGGCCCGAGACCGAACGCAACCCCAGCGGCAGACCTTCGGCTTCGAGTTCCTTGATCGAGCCGTCGTTTCGCCGCAGTAGCGGATAGGGATGACCGGCGTTGGCGTAGGTGAGCGTGCGGCTGCGCGTGTCGATGATGGCGGCAAATGCGGTCGCGACCGAGTTGGGATAGCGCCGCAAGAGAATGCGCTCGGCAGCGTCGAGGATGCGCGCCGGATTGCGCTCGTACAACGCGACGACGTTGATGGCGTGGCGCATCTTGCCCATGACGATCGAGGCTTCGAGGCCGTGGCCGGTGACGTCGCCGACCGTGAGCAGGACGCGATGGTCGTCGAGATCGTACGCGTCGTACCAATCGCCGCCCACTTGCACTTCTGAGGCGGCGGGACGGTAGACGGCGCTCAGCGTCGCGCCCTCGACGCGCGCGAGTTGCGTCGGCAGCGTGGCTTGCTGCAGCGTCTGAATGAGTCGCCGTTCGCGCGCGAAACTTTCGGCGTGTTCGAGAGCGAGCGACGCGCGGCGGCCGATCTCCTCGAGCATCTCGAGGTCGTTCGCGTCGAACTGGCGGTCGCTGGAGGAGCAGAGAATGCCGCCGTACACCGTATCGCCCGAGTAGAGCGGGGCCATGATCCAGGAGATCGGGCGCGAGCTGCTTGCGACCGGGCCGGCCTTGAGCAGCGCGCCGTTGCGGATCGAGCGGCGCGCGAGCAGTGCCGCAACGATCGCCGGTTCGCTCTCTTCGTGCAGCAACGCGTTGGTGCCCGAACGTGCGACGACGCGCAAGCTGTCATTGGCCAGCGAGACGGCGAGGGCGGCATCGGCGAAGCGTTCGGCAAGAGCCTCCATGAGCAGCGCGAGCATCTTCTCGGAGTCGAGCGTGGCGAAGAGCCGCTCGGTAATCCGGGCGAGAAAGCGAAAGCGGTCGGTGATGTGCTGCTCGCGTTCGAACGTCTTGATGTTCTCCAACGCCAAAGCGAGCTGACGCCCGACGACGATGGCGATGTCGAGTTCCCGCGCGGCGAAGCTCGCGCGCCGCTGGGACTCGACGAAGGTGAGCGCGCCGATGCAGGCTTGACCGACGAGCAGCGGCACGACGATCATCGAGCGCGTGTGCGGCACGCGCACGGCGCCGGCGAGCAACAGGAGCGGCTGACGTGTTCGCACCGCTTCGCCAACGGCTTCTTCGAGAACGCCGGGCGAGAGATTCACGCCCGTGCGGCGATCGGCGATGCCCTCCACCTGCATCGCGCCGTCGTCGCCGAACGTATGGACCGCCGAAAGGTCGCAGAACCGATCGACCGACGCGTCGATGAGCCGATTGACGATGGTCGCGCGGTTGAGCGATGAGGAGAGCACGGCCGTCGCTTCGGAGATGAAGCGGGTGCCGGTGTCGGCGAAGCGCTCGACTTCGGTTGCGTGGCCCGACCAGTAGAGCACCTCGTCGCGATTATCGAAGACCGGGACCGCCTGGACGAGGAAGTTGCGCACCGCGGCTCGACCCGGCGTCCGGACATGGTAGATAGCGCTAAACCGCTCGGCGCAGCGCACCGCTTTGCGCCATAGCTGTTCGACCTGCGCGACCTCCGTGTCGTCGAGCTCGCCCTCCTTCTCGGCGGCGTTGGGGCGGCAGAGCGTGATGCCGGTGACGGCACCGGTGGGATCGGCCTGCCAGAGCGCGTCGGTCGTGCGGGCAATGACCAAGCTCACCGAGCAAAGAGTATGTTCGCTCGGTGTAACGGCTGGATCGCGTTCGCTCGATCGTTTCATCGTTGGCCCCTCGCGGAGGTCCCTAGTCTAGCAGATAGTCGCCGGCTGCCCCAACCCATTTTGGTGGCTGCGGACGAAGGAGGCGTCGGTTAGCCCGTTTTGGGGAAAGAGGGTCCTTGATGCAATCACCCTCGCACCGCCTACCTTAAGGAAGGAGACTCAATTGGCTGGCTTACTCTGGACCATCGTCGTCATACTGTTCTTTTTCTGGCTCATCGGCTTCTTGCTGCACTTCGGTGGCGGCTTGATCCACATCGTGCTTCTCGTGGTGCTGGTCCTCGTGGTGATCAACCTGCTGACCGGCCGAGGCGCCCGAGTCTAGGGCCATGGCTGCGAAGAAGAAGAGCACCTCGACTCGGAAGAAGTCGAGCGGCCACAAGAAGAGCGCGAGCGGCCGCAAGAAGAGCTCGAGTTCGCGCAAGAAATCGAAGCGCAAGTACAGCAAGAAGTCCGGCAAGAAGGTCGAGCGCGCGATGCACGAGATGAAGCGCGGTCAACTCAAATCCGGGCGCTCGGGCAAAAAGGTCACCAGCCGGAAGCAGGCCGTCGCCATCGGACTGAGTGAGGCGCGCGAATCGGGCGCCAAAGTCCCTTCAAAGAAACCTACTTCACGCAAGAAAAAGAGCTGAGGTAAGAACGTGGCCCCTCATTAGCGAGGGGCCACTCTTTTCGCTAGGCGGTGCCCGCGCATAGGACGGCGTTCACCAAGGGGCCAGCTCGATCGGCGCACACCCGGATGCCGCGAAGACGCGACCTACCAGCCGCTTTGCCGTTTCGTCATCGCCGAAGAGCTCGACCGAGGTGCCGCCCTTTAGGGTGGCACGGACGACGCAATGGGACGGGATCGCTCCCGTTGCCGACCTCAACGACGACGGGCGCCGGCTTCGCTCCGATCGCATTGAGCGAAGCGTCCAACCGTTCGCGGGGCGATGCGAGCACCAGCAAATCGGAGCACATCGCCTGCCGATACGGCCTCCGGCGCGGTCGTTGGAGCCACTGAGGTTGCGCTGAGGTTGGATATAACGCTTGACGTTAAACGCAAAACGTTATATCATGACGCATGATCCGGAGCTTCGGTAACCGCGAGGCCGAAAGGCTCTTTGAGCGAAAGCGAGTGCCGAAGTTCCAGGCCGTTGAGCAACAGGCTAGGCGGAAACTCGCCATGCTTGACGCGGCGGCATTGCTGACGGACCTATCGATCCCCCCGGGTAACCGCCTGGAGGCTCTGAGAGGCGATCGAGAAGGACAGCACAGCATCCGAATCAACGATCAATACCGGATCTGTTTTACTTGGAGAGACGGAGATGCGTACGACGCCGAGATCACAGATTATCACTGACTACTTTGTCCGTGCTTTCTCCAGAAAGTTCAAAGTGAAGACCACGAAAAAGAGTGTCAAGCTCAAAGCAATCCATCCGGGCGAGGTGTTGCTCGAAGAGTTTCTTAAGCCGATGAGCTTGTCAGCGCACCGGCTGGCGACCGAAGTTCGAGTGCCGGCTACACGTATCAGCGAAATCACGCATGGCCGCCGCTCAATCACCGCCGAAACGGCGCTCCGGCTGGCCCGGTATCTCGGTACTACCGCGGAGTTCTGGCTCAGGCTGCAGGCCCGTTACGATCTGGAAACCGCGGAGGATAAGTTTGCTTCAACCGTCGCGCGCGAAGTTAAGCCTCTTTCCGGAAGCAAAACGCGAACAAGGGCCGTCGCCTAAGGCAGCCTTGCTTACTTGAGTAAGGTAAGCAAATAAGCGGTGGCGGCGAAGTACGAGCGATTATGTGGTGGCTGATTGTGGGGTTGTTTTTCGGCGTGTCGTTGATGATTGCCGCAGTCGCCCAAGTCCAGAAGAGGCGTCACCCGCCGTTCGACCCCATACAAGCCCCAGATGACTTCCCGACCTCCGATGACCCGAAATACGCGGACTACCCTTTCACGACCGGGGCGAAGTAGGAGCGCTACGATCATCGGGTGAGCCGGGGCGTGACAACGCCCCACGCCCGTGGTATACTGCGAAGCTGTGCCCCGAGCCGGGAGCGACGGTGGGAACCCCTACGTGACGACGTGGGCGCGTCTTCCCTGCGTAAGCGACGGCGCCGGAGGGCCCGCTGGAGTCCCTTCCTTTGAACCTGATCGACGTCAACAACTTCGACGCCATGCGCATCGGCCTCGCATCGCCGGAGCAAATTCGCGCTTGGTCGTTCGGCGAAGTAAAGAAGCCGGAGACGATTAACTATCGCACGCTCAAACCCGAGCGCGACGGCCTATTTTGCGAGAAGATTTTCGGGCCGACCAAAGACTGGGAGTGCCACTGCGGCAAGTACAAGCGCATCCGCTTCAAGGGGATGATCTGCGACCGCTGCGGCGTCGAAATCACCCGCGCCAAGGTGCGCCGAGAGCGGATGGGGCACATCGAGCTCGCTACGCCGGTCAGCCACATCTGGTACCTCAAGGGCGTCCCCAGCCGCATCGGCATCCTCCTCGATATGTCGCCGCGCCAGCTCGAGAAGGTGATCTACTTCGCGGCCTACGTCGTGATCGATGCGGGCGACACCACGCTGACCAAGCGCGAGGTGCTCTCGGAACAGAAGTACCGCGAGGCGCGCGAGAAGTTCGGCAATCGCTTCAAGGCGGGCATGGGCGCGGAAGCGATCCGCGAACTGCTGCGCGATCTCAACCTGCGCAAAATCCAAGAAGACCTGCGCAAAGAGTTCAAAGAGACCAGCGGACAGAAGCGGCTCAAGGCGATCAAGCGTCTGGAAGTCGTCGAAGCATTTCTCAATAGCGGCAACCGGCCCGAGTGGATGGTGCTCGCCGCGGTCCCGGTCATCGCGCCCGAACTGCGCCCGATGGTGCAGCTCGACGGCGGCCGCTTTGCCACGTCGGATCTCAACGATCTCTACCGCCGCGTGATCAATCGCAACAATCGCCTCAAGCGGCTGCTCGAGCTCAACGCGCCCGAGATCATCATCAAGAACGAGAAGCGCATGCTGCAGGAAGCGGTCGACGCGCTCATCGACAACGGCCGCCGCGGACGTCCGGTTACCGGGCCCAACAACCGGCCTCTGAAGTCGCTCTCGGACATCTTAAAAGGAAAGCAAGGACGCTTCCGGCAGAACCTGCTCGGCAAACGCGTCGACTACTCGGGCCGTTCGGTCATCGTCGTCGGCCCAACGCTCAAGCTGCACCAGTGCGGTCTGCCCAAAGAGATGGCGCTCGAGCTCTTCAAACCGTTTGTGATGAAGAAGCTCGTCGATCGCGGGCTCGCGCACAACATCAAGAGCGCGAAGCGCATGGTCGAGCGCGTGCGTCCCGAGGTGTGGGACGTGCTCGAAGAGGTGATCAAGGAGCATCCGGTGCTGCTCAACCGCGCGCCGACGCTCCACCGTTTAGGCATTCAAGCCTTCGAGCCGGTGCTCGTCGAGGGCAAGGCAATCCATCTGCATCCGCTGGTCTGCACGCCGTATAACGCAGACTTCGACGGCGATCAGATGGCCGTGCACTTGCCGCTGTCGGCGGGCGCGCAGGCCGAGGCGCGCATCCTCATGCTCTCCTCGAACAACATCCTGTTGCCGGCGTACGGCAACCCGGTGTCGATTCCGACCCAAGACATGGTCTTGGGCCTCTACTACCTCACGTTCCAACGCGACGAGTACGCGGGCCCGGCGAAGGCCGCGGTGACCGAAGAGTCCGCGAGCAGAGTCCGCGCAAAGAACAAGAACGCGCCGACGGCCGACGCGCCCGGGGCGCTTCCGACCTTCCGCGATGCCGACGAAGCCGTCACTGCTTACCACAGCAACGCGGTGGATCTCCAAGAGTGGGTCTACGTGCGCTGGAAGGGCGAGCTGATCAAGACGACCGTCGGTCGCGTGATCTTCAACATGGCCTTCCCCGAGCGGTGGAACCACGAGTACGTCAACCGCATCATCGACAAGGGCAGCCTGAAGAAGACCATCACCGACTGCTACCGCCGCTACGGCAATGCCGAAACGGCGCGCTTTCTCGACGCGATCAAAGATCTCGGCTTCCACTACGCGACGCTGTCGGGCACGACGGTGTCGATTAGCGACGTCGTGGTTCCCGACGCGAAGTACGAGATCGTCAACAAGGCGCAAGGCGAAGTCGACGAACTCCACCGCTTGTACGAGCAAGGCTTCATCTCCGAAGACGAGCAGTACAACAAGACCATCGACCTCTGGTCGAAGGCTTCGGACGAAGTGACCACCGCGATGCAGAAGGCCCAGAGCCCGCTCAATCCCGTCTTCATGATGGCGACCTCGGGCGCGCGCGGTTCGATCGCGCAGGTCAAACAGCTCGGCGGCATGCGCGGGCTCATGTCCGACCCGTCGGGCCGGATTCTCGAGATTCCCGTCAAGGCATCGCTCAAAGAGGGCCTCACGGTGCTCGAGTACTTCATCTCGACGCACGGCGCGCGCAAGGGTCTGGCCGACACCGCGCTGCGCACGGCGGACTCGGGCTACCTCACGCGCCGTCTCGTCGACGTCGCGCAGGACGTGATCATTCGCGAAGAGGATTGCGGCACGTCGAACGGCATCGTCGTCAGCGACATCCGCTCGGGCAAGGAGGTCATCGAGCCGCTCATCGACCGGATCATCGGGCGGCGTGCGGCCGAAGAGGTGCGCACCGATCCGAAGCGGCCTACGACGGCGATCGTTACCCGCGATGCGGAGATCGACGAAGAGAAGGCCAAGGCGCTCATCGATCACGGCGTCGGCGAAGTGAAGATTCGCTCGGTGCTGACCTGTCAATCGAAGTACGGCGTCTGCTCGATGTGTTACGGCCGCGACCTCGCGGCAGGCAATCGCGCGGATATCGGCACGGCGGTCGGCATCATCGCGGCGCAATCGATCGGTGAACCGGGAACGCAGCTGACGCTGCGAACCTTCCACACCGGCGGCGTCGCGACCGAAGACATCATCACCGGTTTGCCGCGCGTCGAAGAGATCTTCGAAGCGCGCAAGCCCAAGGGTCAGGCGACGATCTCGGAAATCTCCGGCCTCGTGCGGCTCGGCGACGAGCGCAACAAGCGCATCGTCTACGTGCAGGACGCACAGGGCGAAGAGCACGAGTACGAGATCCCGCCGGGAACGCATCTCATCGTGCAGGACGGCCAGAAAGTCGAGCCGGGCGATCAGTTCAACGAAGGCTCGCTCAACCCGCACGACATCTTGCGGGTGAAGGGCGAGACCGCGCTGCAGAACTACCTCGTGCAGGAAGTGCAGAAGGTCTACCGTTCGCAAGGCGTCGACATCAACGACAAGCATATCGAGGTCATCGTGCGCTCGATGCTGCGCAAGGTGAAGATCGTCGACGGCGGCGACACCCCGCTGCTGCCGGGTCAACTGGTGGAAGCGGCCGCATTCCACGAAGCCAACGAGAAGATGAAGGCGGCCGGCAAGGCCGTCGCGTCGGCCAATCCGGTGCTGCTCGGCGTGACGAAGGCGTCGCTCGCGACCGAGTCGTTCCTCTCGGCGGCATCGTTCCAAGAGACGACGCGCGTGCTCACCGATGCGGCGATCAAGGGCAAGTACGATCCGCTGCTCGGCCTCAAGGAGAACGTCATCATCGGCAAGCTGATTCCGGCCGGAACGGGGATGACGCGGTATCGCAACGTCGAGATCATGCCGCAGGGTCAGGACGTCGACGACGACGGTCGTCCGCGCCACGAGTTCGAGATCCCGTACGCGACGATGACCGCCGACGAAGCGGCCCTCGCCGAAGTGATGGGCAGCGGCAACGGCGACGGCATGAGCCGGCTCGTCACCGCCTACGAACGCAACCGCGAACCGCTCACCGTGCAGTACGAAGGCGAGATCGAAGACCACGCCAACCCGCACTCGTCGCCAACCAAGACGCAATACGATCGTCTCAAAGGCATCAACCCAGAAGACCTGTAACGCCCCGCTCTTTTGTCATCCTGAGCGGAGGCGCGAAGCGCCGTAGTCGAAGGACTCGCGTGGTCGTGCTGAGCCCTTCGACTCGCTGCGCTCGCTCAGGACAGGCTCTGTCGAAGCACGACGGAAAAGGTCCCGCAGCGATGCGGGGCCTTTTCTATTCGCTAGCCGTGGAAGAGTACGGCGAGGATCGCCGTAATCCACGTTCCAACGACGACGGTCAGACACGTAAGCTTTCGCTCGAGCCGGTCGAAGCGCAGCGCCATCATGTGCTCGAGGTAATCTACCCCTGGGTGCCTTGTCACATCGGTGATGCGCTCAATGGTTCCGGCTTTACCGGGGTGGTGATATAATCGGGTTATTGAGATGGCTGGAGGGTTTGAGCATGGTTCGGTTCGTTCTTAAGAGGGTTGCCTTTCTGGTCTGCGTGGCGACCATCGGCTGTGGCGGTGCTGCGAGTGCGCCGGGGGCCCCGGCTGTGGCGCCGGCCGGGCAGCGCGCTTTCTCGGGCACTTCGCAAGGCAACATCTACTGGAATAAGATGGGTTTGCGGCTTCCTTATCCGGCGAAGCGCCCAAGCAACGCCGTGCTGACATTCTGGGCTCCGGACGGCTATTTCACCGAGCCCCTTTACTGTAAGAACGGCGGGAACATCACGGCCACACCGGGCCGGAAGTGGGGCAACCCGTCGGCCTACGAACACGTCGTCTTCCACTTCCAAGCGATGTCGCCGGGCCCCGACGCGTGCGGGTTCACTGCGGTGCTCAACAACACGGGCAGTCCTCCCTTCGCCGTCATCAAACTCCACATCGAGCGCTGAATGCGTCTCAGTGCGACCGCAAGAACTTCCTATGGTGCCGCAGCTAGGCTTATCCTTCAGCTAGGCGGGCGTAGCAGAACGAGCGGGTTAAGGGGATCGTAAATCCCGCTCGCAATGCGCCGAAGTCCCCTTGTCGCCTCGGGCTTTTCCACGACCGTCTGCGTGAGCCTAAATAAGCGCAAGCGTTAAGGCGACACTCCATGAACTCCGTTTTGACGGTTCCGGCACCGAATTAGCAGGGTGAGGTGTATTCCAGTCGCTATCCTCGCCATCCGCGTTGAAGATGCCCGGCGTCGACCGATCCGTGTCGACGGTGCATCATTTGCCGATCCAAGCGAACGCCGCCGGAGCGTGCGTGTTGAACTGAATCGTATCGTACGGCGAAGCTAGTGTTAGGCAAACCACCTGACCCGCGAGCAGCGTTTGCGCCGCACCGCCGTTATACTGAAACGTCCCGCCGCCTGCGTTAGCGGTGAACATAACTATTGACGGGCCATAGTAACTCGTTCCACTGTTCGCGCCCTGCGTAGCGGCCGAGTAGGCCGTTCCGGTAGTAATGTGCGCGAGCGTGTTGATGACGGTGTTTTGGTCGTGGCGAGTAGGCCGGGGGATTTCACCCCCAGCCTCTCTCAGAACGGTGCGTGAGCCTCTCAACTCACACCGCTCCCATCAAGCAAACGCTCCAATCAATCCTCGCTGCCAATGCACGAAAAGA
>Ga0182015_10004177_pt1 | contig 15723 bp, 13 predicted proteins | sample 712P3MmetaG_FD_120478 | JGI IMG/M metagenome (GOLD analysis project Ga0182015, IMG submission 120478) | Permafrost microbial communities from Stordalen Mire, Sweden - 712P3M metaG | ecosystem: Environmental > Terrestrial > Soil > Wetlands > Permafrost | place: Sweden: Stordalen | collected... | reverse complement strand
GCCGAGCGCGCCCATTTTGAAAAATCCTCGAAGACATGGCTCGACCAGCTGGCCGACACGCGCGCCCGTCTCGACCAGGCGCGTACTGAGGAGGCAGGCCACCTGGCGACGATTGCCCGGCTTGAGGAGCGCCACGCGGCCACAGAACGCGTGGTGGAGCAGATGCGTGTCGATCTGCCGGAGACATTCAAGTCTCTGGCCAGCACTGTTCTGGAGGAAAAAACGCGGCGTTTTGCCCAGGAGAATCAGGCCGGACTGGGCCAGGTCCTCGAGCCTCTCAAGGCCAGACTGCAGGATTTCCAGAACCGGATCGAGAGTGCCTATGTGGAGCAGGTGAGAGGGGGCGTCCAACTCAGCGCCCAGATCGATAAGCTGTTCGATTCGAACACCCGGTTTACCGAGCAGGCGAACAACCTGGCCAGCGCTCTGCGCGGTTCGAGCAAAGCGCAGGGGGCATGGGGAGAACTGATCCTGGAAAGGATTTTGCAGTCCGCCGGCCTGCGCCCGGGCCATGAATATGAAACCCAGGTGAACTACACCGCGGAAAACGGCAGGCGCGCGCAGCCGGATGTCGTCATCCACCTGCCCGGGGACCGGCACCTGATCATCGACTCGAAGGTTTCCCTGATCCATTACGAGGCGCACACCGCGGCCGAGACCGATGCGGCCAGAGTGCTGGCCGCCGATAACCACAGCAGCTCCGTGCGCGCCCATATCCGGGGCCTTGCGGAGAAGAATTATCAGACGCTGTACGGTCTCAATTCCTTCGATTTCGTCATCATGTTTCTTCCCGTCGAGCCGGCGTTCATGCTGGCGATTTCCCGGGATGACAAGATCTGGGAGCAGGCGTGGCAGCGAAACGTTCTGCTGGTCAGCCCCAGCACCCTGCTTTTTGTCTTGCGCACCGTAGCGTCCCTGTGGAGCCAGGAGCAGCAAAAGCGAAACGTGGAGGAAATTGCGCGCAAAGGCGCGGATCTTTACAGCAAGCTGGTGGCCTTTGTTGCGGACTTTACGGAGGTGGGAAACCGGCTCGACGGCGCCCAGCGAAGCTACGCCGACGCGATGTCTAAACTGCACACCGGAAAGGGCAATGTGATTCGCCAGGCCGAGATGCTGAAGTCGCTCGGCGTCAAGCCGGCCAAGCAGCTACCTCAGGGATTGGTCGAGTTGGCTCAGCAGGAGACGTTGGAGTTAGCGGATCCGGAGCTAATCGATGCGCCAAACCTGCCGTAGGGCACCTTTGTGGCGGTTTACCCGATCCCCAGAAACCAACGAATCTCCTCGGAACCACTCCCGGGAAAGAGTCCTATCTACCAGCAAGGGCACGGCTTAAAGCCGTGCCGTAAAGTTCGACGCACGCCGCGGCCGCTGAGGTACAACTTCCCACTCTCCCTCCTTGTCCACTTTCTCGATGTGAGTGTCATCGCGAAGCCAACAAGTCCCGGAGGGACGGCCGAAAATAGCCCAGGACTTTAAGTCCTGGGTTGGGTCCACCCACAGGCAAGTCCCGTCAGGGACGACCGAAAATAACCCAGGATGAAATCCTGGGCACGGGAACCTCTAGCTGCGGAAAAACCTAGGCGAAAGAAAGCGCCGTTTCAGGAGCGGCCACCGTCGAGAGATTAGCCTCTGAGATAAGCCTGTCAAAGGCATGTTGCAGCTCTTGATCGGCGTGGTCCGCGATAATCCCGGGCCCCCAGGCTCAACGATCAAAACCCTCGCGCAACCGCTTCCACGTCGTATCGAGGGTTTCCGGCAATACCCGGGTCTCTGCGATGACCGTCATAAAGTTCGAATCGCCCAGCCACCGCGGAAGAGCATGCAGGTGAAGGTGTTCTTCGACACCCGCCCCAGCGGCCTTCCCCAGGTTCATTCCAAAATTAATGCCCTGAGGTTCGTATACCTGGCGCAGGACTGCGTCGGTGCGTTGCGCCAGCGCCATCATTTCCAGCGCGGCCGCCCGGTCCACATCGGCAAGTGTTGCCTGGTGGGCATAGGGCACGATCATCACGTGACCGGAAGAGTAGGGAAACGCATTGAGAACGATGAAGCTATGCTCCGCCCGAAGCACGATGTTGGCCGCCCGGTCCGCATCGATGGCGGACCCGCCCTGTTCCACCGCGAATTGAGTAGCGGCTATCAGGTTACAAAAGACGCAGTGACAGTCACCGGTCCACGCAGCTAACGCCGCAGGTACCCCTTTGCGTCCGCCAGGATCAGCATCCACGAGGTAAGCGTATCTCCAGGGGGTCCACAAGTAATCCATGCGGTTCAAGTATACGGAGTGGTCAGTGACTGATTGCCGGCCACAACACAAGCAGGCGCCGGCGTCTTCATCAGCAGGTTATAAATCAATAAAAATAGGCATTTCCCTTGCGTTTCAAGCGCCCTGGCCCGTCCCGAATTGCCCACGAGTTCGTTGACATGCTTTCCCGGCGATTGCTATAGTTGTTATGAAGGGTCTACGTAGAGGATTCGGCGTAGACGTCCATCGCCGCTCTTGCTTGAACCCCCACCCGGATGCTCCTACCGGAGATTTAAGTGCCAAGCCATTTCCATCGGCTTGGCTCACAGTCTCCCACCGAACGTTGCTGGCGGAGAGTAAGCTCTACGGTGCCCTTACTTCGCGGACCAAGCCTGCAAGTAGCTCGCGAAGCAAGCTACAGGAATGAATCGCCGAGAGCCCTGGTCAACTCTATTAAAAGACCGGGACGACGGAATTCGAGAAGTCCTGTAGTGGTGGACCGATCGGCAATTTACCGACCGAGAATCCGGAGCTGGCATTCATGGCAGACGTCCTAAATCCTGAACGAACCGAGAGCACACACCTGAACACCGAATTGCAAACCCCAACGCTTGATGCACCGGCGGATCATTTCGACCCGTCTGACGAATTAACCCTTCACCCGCAAGCTGTCGCCCCCAGCGTGCCGCACCCGGTCATGGATTCAAAGCCTGCCGCCCCTCACTCTGACGACACCGAAATGACCGGCATGGATGACTTTGCCGCGGCCCTGGAATCATTCGACCGCGAGCAAGCTGCGGAAGCCGCCGCGCAGGCCTACGACGACAACGTCGTTACCGGCACCGTCATTAAGCTGACAGACAAGCACGTGGTCGTCGACGTCGGCCTCAAGTCCGAGGGTCTTATCCCGCTGGAGCAGGTGCTGGATGCGGACGGCCAGCCTAAGTTGAAAGCAGGCGACACGGTCGAAGTAGTCGTGGAGCGCGAAGAAGCCGAAGGCGGCTTCCTGCTGAGTTACGACAAGGCGCAGCGCCACCGGGTCTGGGATGCCATTGAACGTGCAGCCAACGACAAAACTCCGGTGGTCGGCACGGTATTGGGTCGCGTCAAGGGTGGTCTCACCGTCGATATCGGCATCAAGGCCTTTCTGCCCGGTTCTCAACTCGAAATTCGCCCCGTGCGCAATCTCGATGGCTATATCGGCCAGCAGATCGAAGTGCGCGTCATCAAGCTAAACAAGAAGCGCGGCAACGTGGTGGTCTCGCGCAAGGAACTGCTCGAAGAAGAGCAGACCAGCAAACGCGGTCTAACGCTCGAGCATCTTGAAGAAGGCGCGATCCTTACCGGCACGGTAAAAAACCTGACCGACTACGGCGCTTTCGTCGATCTCGGCGGCATCGATGGACTGTTACATATTACGGATATGTCGTGGGGCCGGCTTACCCATCCCCGCGACCTGGTCAACGTAGGCGACGAGATCCAGGTTAAGGTACTCAAGTTCGATCGTGAGAAGCAGCGTGTTTCGCTGGGCTTCAAGCAACTCACGCCCGATCCGTGGCTCGATGCGGTGGAGCGCTATCCCATCGGCGCCCGTGTGCGTGGCCGAGTGCTCAGCGTGACCGACTACGGTTCCTTTGTCGAATTGGAGCAGGGCATAGAGGGACTGGTGCACGTCTCCGAGATGACCTGGTCCAAGCGCATGAAGCATCCCTCCAAACTGGTCAAGCCCGGCGACGAGGTCGAGACAGTTGTACTGAGCGTCAACCCCAACGACCGTCGTATTTCCCTGGGCATGAAGCAACTGCTCGAGAATCCCTGGGAGCATTTGTCCGAGCGTTACCCGGCGGGGACCATCGTGGAAGGGCGAGTGCGGAACCTGACCGATTTTGGCGCATTCATTGAAATTGAAGACGGCATTGACGGGCTGGTCCACGTGAGCAACCTGAGCTGGACCAAGCGGGTCAAGCATCCTTCTGAAATTCTCAAGAAGGGCGAGAAAGTGCGTGCTGTGGTCCTCGGCGTGGAAGCGGAGAATCGCCGCCTCTCACTCGGCATCAAGCAATTGCAGCCCGATGTGTGGGAAACGTTCTTTGCCCAGCATCGCGTCGGTGACGTGGTCAAGGGCAAGGTACTGCGGACGGCGCAATTTGGTGCATTCATCGAGATCGCCGAAGGTGTCGAAGGCCTCTGCCATGTTTCCGAAGCAGCTGACCTGGTTGGCACACCGATCAAGCTCGAAGCAGGTCAGGAGCACGACTTCAAAATCATCAAGATGAATCAGGATGAGAAGAAGGTCGGCCTCAGCTTGCGCGCGGTCGGCGAAGAAGCCAGCCGAGCCGATGTCGAAGCCTACAAACAACCGGTGTCAAGCTCCACCACCACGCTGGGAGACCTCGTCAACTGGAAGCGTCTCGAACACGATTAAAGGCACGCCAGCAAAAACATGTCGCGGCTTTTCCCTGGTGGAAAGCCGCGATTTTATTTGGACGCTTCGATTTTTAAATCAAAGTTAAACTGCTTCTTGCTGTCGAAGGAGCTGATCGATTTAGTTTTGGACTTGTGTCCTTTGAACTCTGCCCAAAGTTGGTAGTCTACGTCTGAGCTCAGCTGCCCGAAGCGGTAGCGCCCATCTGCATCAGTGATATAAGTCCTTACTTGCAGAGTCTTCTGATCCTGCAGATAGACCACAGCGTTTGCCTGTGGCAGAGACTCTGCGGTCTGCACGATGCCCTGCACCACCCTGACAGACTGCCCGATGTTCTGTGCCAGGCTGTGCGGCAGCGATGCCGCAGCCGCCAGCACAAGCAGCAGTATCGCTGTAAATCGGACCTGCTTTACAAAATGTTGTTGCCCACCATGCCGCACCTTCCCAGGGGACTCGCAATCAAAAAACTTTGCCCGCAACCCAACCCTCATTCCTCTTCCTCTTCCGCCACTTGATCGTCCTCATCTTCGTAGCCTTCCTCGTCCACCTTGGAGAGTTCGAGCGGTTCAGTTGCGACTACTTCGTACTCGATGCCGCACTCATCGCAGACAACGATGTCCCCTTCTTCCACTTCATCGGGATCGAAATCGAGAACGCTCTCACATTCCTGACAAACTGGCATACAGCTCTCCTTTCACGGAGCATTAAGATGTTGATGATGCCGCAACCCAAGATACGGGCTTGGCTAGTTTCCGAGAGAACTTCCAAGACGTCAAGGCACTCCCACCGAGACACCAAATCGTACCGCGAACGGAGACCAAGTTTGAAAAAGATTGCGCGTCGGCGGTTCCCAGGGATGCCAGCCTGGTCCTTGTGTCACCGGATCCTCTCCCCCGGCCGGGCTGCCGCACTTGTGCTGGCATGCGTGTGGCCGATGTCGAGAGCACATGCTGCTTCCCCTGCTACTTCCCCTAAGGACACGCTGGATTTCCGCGCCGTTGGCGAAGCCATCACGCCCGCTCCCGTTGACCCTGCGATTCGCCTCGCTTTGCAGCAGATTACCGCTGCAGAAATACAGCAGTCGATCACCACGCTGGTGAGCTTCAACAACCGCAGCACCCTCTCCTCCGTGCGCCAGGACCTGCGGCCGGGCGAGGGCGTTATTGCGGCAGCGGACTGGGTCGAGGCGCAATTTCAAAAGGACTCCGCTGCCTGCGGAGGGTGCCTGGAGGTGAAGCGCGACAGCTTTACCGAAGCGCCACAAAGTCGCATTCCTCAGCCCACGCCCATTACCAACGTATACGCAGTGCTGCGAGGAAAGGATCCGTTGCAGAGCAAGCGCATGTATCTTGTAACCGGGCATTACGACTCACGCAATTCATCCAACGAGAACACCCGGGATCCCGCGCCAGGCGCCAACGATGACGCCAGCGGTGTGGCTGTCAGCTTGGCCTGCGCGCGCGTGCTCAGCCGGATGCAGTTTCCCGCAACCCTGGTATTCGTCGCCGTGGCGGGAGAAGAGCAGGGCTTGAATGGCAGCCGGCACCTGGCCCACCTCGCTCGCAGCGAAGGCTGGGATCTGCAGGGCGTACTGAATAACGACATTGTCGGCGGCGACACCACGCCGCAAGACAAGTTTGCAGACAAGCATCTTATTCGGGTCTTTTCCGAGCAGGTTCCACAATCCGCCACCCCCGAAGAGGTGAAGCGAATCCAAGCCACGGGTGGGGAAAACGACTCTCCGTCCCGTCAGCTGGCGCGAGCCATGACCGCTGTAGCGCACACCTACTTCAAGCCCGATTCCTTCCGCCCCGTGCTCGAGTTTCGTCAGGACCGCTTCCTTCGCGGTGGCGACCACAGGTCCTTCAATCAGGAAGGTTTCGCGGCAGTGCGCCTGACGGAATGGCGAGAGAATTTCGACCATCAACACCAGAATGTGCGCCTGGAGAACGGAGTCCAGTACGGCGATCTGATCGGCTTCGTCGATTTTTCCTATACCGCTCAGGTTGCCCGGCTCAACGTCGCTACGCTGGCCAGCCTGGCCCTGGCCCCCGCTGCACCGAACAAGGTGCGGATGCTCACCACAGCCCTGGGTAACAATACTGCCCTCACCTGGTCATCGGCCGACGGCGCGGCTCCATCCACCATATATGACGTGGTTTGGCGCGAGACCTCGGTGCCCGACTGGCAGTACGTTGCTTCCAGCGCAAAATTTGGTGACATTCCCACCAAACAGCAGGACGGGAGCGAGCTGCACACTGTCACCGTACCCATCTCCAAGGACAACGTGATCTTCGGCGTACGCTCCGTCGACCCGGCCGGCCATTCGAGCCCGGTGGTGATACCGGTGGTGGAGCACTAACACCGCTTGATCCCGGTGAGGGTCAAAACGCGTTAGTCTTACAGAAGATGTCTTGATAGAAGAGTGATGGCACGCATTCCTCGCAGCGGGTTCTCCGCCCTTTCATTTCCGAGCTTTCGCGGCGCCACCAGACAACTGGTATTGGCCAACCTCGGCGTTTATTTTGCGCTGCTCATCATGGAGTTTGCCGCCCCCCGCATGGCGCTGCTGGTCTTCCACTATTTTGCGCTTGCTCCGGATCAGTTGTTCGGCGGGTTTATATGGCAGTTGGCAACCTACAGCTTCCTTAATACCGGGGTGCTGCATGTCGCATTCAACATGCTCACCTTGTGGTTTATCGGGGCTTTTCTGGAAACCTCCAAGGGAAGCCGCTGGCTGCTGGAAATTTACTTTCTATGCGCCGCCGGCGGGGGGCTGATCGGCAGCGTACTTACCCTGACGCACGTCTTTCATTCCGATCCTCACTCCACCACCTATAGTGCCGACGCCCCACTGTTCGGTCTGTTGGCGGCCTTCGCAGCATTGTTTGGGGATCTTGAGATGTACATGTTCCCGTTGCCCGTGGCCATCAAAGCTAAATACCTGGTCATTGTGTACATGCTGATTGAGATAGCGATGCTGCTCTCGGGAGGGCCTCCGCTCGCCTATTTCGTGATTCTCAGCGGCGCGTTGATCGGGTTCCTGTTTGCCCGGCGCGCTCCGCGACGGGGCATGAGCATGGCTGTCAGTGAAGGCGTATTCAGCTTGCGTAACAACTACTATCGCTGGAAGCGCCGCCGCACTGCGCGCAAGTTCGAGGTGTATATGCGCAAGCAGAACCGTGACGTCCGCTTCGACAGCGAAGGCCGCTACATCGATCCCGATGAGAAGCGTGATCCCAACGACCGCAAGTGGATGAACTGACCAGAAGCAAGCCGCAGGTCGTTTCCGAAGATTGAGCTTTCCCATACCTCGATTGGCCGCTGGGCAAATTCCTACGAGTGGACTGTCGCAGAACAACCGTTAGTAGGAGCAGAAGAATTGTCATCCCGGCCGCAGCGTAGCGCAGTGGAGCCAACAAGTCCCGGAGGGACGGCCGAAAATAGCCCAGGACGTAAGTCCTGGGTTTGCGTCCACCAACCAGACAAGTCCCGTCAGGGACGACCGAAAATAACCCAGGATGAAATCCTGGGCACGACCTCCAGGAACTCCGAGCGTAGCCGAGGAATCTGCAGTTTCTCTCCCAGCGGATGGCCTCCCGTCGCCGTGACCGCAGTTCAGCTAGTAGTCCTGATGTGCAATTCCTTCAATTGCTGTGGGCTCACCGGGGTGGGTGCATCCACCATCAGGTCGATGGCCTTCGCGGTCTTGGGGAAAGCGATGACTTCGCGCAGGCTCTGCGCTCCAGCCAGGATCATTGCAATGCGATCCAGGCCCAGCGCAATGCCCCCGTGAGGTGGCGTGCCGTAGGTGAGTGCTTCGAGGAAGAATCCGAAACGCGACCTCGCTTCCTCTTCGCTCATGCCCAGCGCCCGGAATATCTCCTGCTGCACATCCTGGCGGTGGATACGAATAGAACCGGAACCCAGCTCCAGCCCGTTCATCGCCAGATCGTAGTAGCGTGCGCGCACCGACGCAGGATCAGACACCAGCCTCTCCATGTCTTCTTCGTGCGGCGAGGTGAACGGATGGTGGGACGGGAACCAGCGCTGCGATTCCTTATCGAACTCGAACATGGGGAAATCCGTTACCCAGATGGGACGGAAGGCTGCATCCCCGGCCACGGAGTGGCCCAGGAGCCGCTCCGGTGACTCGACCACCTGGTCGGTGATGGCGGACACTCCGTGGCGGTCAGCATAGCGCCGCGCCATCTCCACCCGAAAATTGCCCGCCGCCGAATAGACCGAGATCTCCCGCTCGGAGAGGTGGCCCCGCGCCTTGGTGTCGCTGGCCGGCACGTGCGAGGCTGCATCCCCGGCAACCAGTACCAGCAGGTCCTCGGCGGCTCCTTCTGTACGCGGCGGTGCCAACTCCCGTATCTTCTTGACCGCCTCGGGAAAGCTCTTTTCCAGCCGCTTCCAGTCATCGATCAGCTTCGCTCCCTTGCTGGCGTCGAAGAAGGGACGATTGTCGTCGCGCTCCTTACGGGACAGCTCGCCTACTTTGGGAATGCACACCACCACTACTGGCAGAGTTGGGTCAATCGCCAACGCCGCCAGATCCTCGTCGCGGAAAGCCGATCGGACATCCGTCAATCCAGGCATCCGCAAATCCGGTTTATCGATCCCGTAACGGCGCATGGCCTCGTCATAGGTGATGCGCGGAAAGGGAGTGGGCAGCACCACGCCCACCGCGCCGAACGCGGCCCGCAAAAAGGTCTCCACCACCAGGAAAACATCCTCCTGGCGTACGAACGACATCTCCAGATCGATCTGGGTGAATTCCGGTTGCCGGTCGGCGCGCAGGTCTTCGTCCCGAAAGCAGCGCACGATCTGAAAGTACTTTTCAAAGCCCGAGATCATCAGGATCTGTTTGAACAGCTGAGGCGATTGCGGCAGGGCGTAGAAGTGGCCGCCATGCACCCGGCTGGGCACCAGGTAGTCGCGTGCTCCTTCCGGCGTTGAACGGGTCATGAACGGGGTCTCGATTTCCAGAAAGCCCTGATTCGACAAGCTCTCGCGCACCGCGCGGGCGATCTTATGGCGGAGCTCGAAATTCTGCTGCATCTGTTGCCGGCGCAGATCGATGTAGCGATATTTCAGGCGCAACTCTTCGTTGGCGATGGCGTCCTCGGCAGGCGAAAACGGCGGCACGCGGGAGTCGTTCAACACCAACAACTGCTCCGCCACCACTTCGATTTCCCCCGTGGCCATCTTGGGATTGATCACTTCCGGGCTGCGCAGGCGCACCGTACCTACCGCCGCCACGACATACTCCGGCCGCACCTGTTCGCCCTTGGCGTGGCCTTCCGGGGTCAGGTCTTTGTTCAGCACAATCTGGGTAATCCCGGTGCGGTCCCGCAGGTCGAGGAAAATCAGGTTGCCATGGTCACGGCGCCGGTTCACCCATCCCATGAGGATGACCTTTTCGCCTGCTTGGTGCGCGCGGAGCTGCCCACAAGTATGCGTGCGCTGAAGAGTGCCTAAGAAGTCGAGCAATGCGGATGTCCTAGTTTGAAGTTGAAGTGGGAGGCGAGGCGAGAAACGCGCCCAGTTGGCCTCGGGGCACCTTGGTCTGCTCACCGGAGGCGAAGTGCTTTACCGTCAAGATACCGGAGGCAACCTCGTCTTCGCCGAGAATCACGATGGCGCGGGCCAGTTTATTTGCTGCCTCGAACGATTTCTTGAGCCGAAACGATCCATCGCCCAGCTCGATCCGTAGGCCAGCGCCGCGTAATTCCCTGGCCAATACCAGTGCGGCGGCATTGATCCGCTCACCCAGCGGCGCGATATAGGCTGCAGCGAGCAGTGGCGTCTGCCCGGCCTGGGCCTCTAGCGCGAGTACCAGGCGGTCCTCGCCCATCGCGAAGCCAATCCCCGGCGCCCGCGGCCCGCCGATCGCCTCCGAGAGCCCGTCATACCGCCCCCCGCCGAGCAGGGCATTCTGGGACCCCAGGCCGCCCTCGCCGGCGCCCACCTGCACGAATTCGAATGTTGTCCGGGTGTAGTAATCGAGGCCCCGCACCAGGCGATGGTCGTGCTCGTAGGGCACCCCGCAGGCGTCAAGTGCCGTACACACGGCCGCAAAATGTTCCTTGGATCCTTCATCGAGCGAGTCCCAGATGCGGGGCAGCGTGGCGATGATGGGCTGGTCCTGGGGATGTTTGCAATCGAGCACCCGCAACGGGTTGGTCACCGCCCGGCGTTGACAGTCCGCGCACATGCTCGCTGCCACCGGCTCCAGCGCAGCGCGCAACGTCTGCACGTAGCGCGGCCGGTCCGTGGCCGAACCGACGGAATTGAGCAACAGCTTCCAGCTCGAAATGCCCAGCTCCCCGAGCAGGGTAGCCAGCATTTCCAATACTTCCGCATCCCGTAAGGGCGACTCGCTGCCCGCGCTGGGCGGGCCGATGACCTCGGCGCCAATCTGAAAAAACTGGCGGTAACGGCCCTTTTGCGGTCGCTCGCGGCGGAACTGGGGGCCGATGTAGTAGAGCTTCTGCAATTGACCAGTCTCGCCCAGTTTGTGCTCGATGTAGGCGCGGACCACGCCCGCGGTATTCTCCGGACGCAGGGTGAGTGATTGCGCCGTTTCCGGCTGGCTTCGGCCTTGTCGTGGAGGGTCCGCCACCGGCGTAAAAGTGTACATTTCCTTAGAAACGATGTCGGTATCCTCGCCCACCCCACGGGCGAAGAGCTGCGTGTCCTCAAAAATGGGCGTACGGATTTCGCCGAAGGAATAGCGCTCAAAAATGCGCCGTACCGTAGTTTCGATGCGGTTCCAAAGTTCCGTCTCGGGTGGCAGCAGGTCCCGGGTGCCGCGAACAGCTTGCAAAGTGCTCATAAGTACCGATGTATCCAACTATTTACCAGAATACAGGCGGGTTCCATTGAGTTCCACTCGGAGAGTCTTTCTTCGTGATGGAATCAGTCTCAGATTTGTCATCCCCCGAAGCGAAGCGAAGTGGAGGGACCTGCTTCTCTCCCCTTCACGAGCACCTGTCGCTTGAAAGCGCCGCTCTCAGACTTGTCATCCCGACCGAAGCGTACCCGGATTTCCTGCCTCGCGAAACCAAAGATGGCCACGTATGCGGCTTTCCTTAGAGAAAGCCGCAGGAACTTCGCCAACGTCACTAAGTTCTACAGGAAATCCGGGGGAGCGAAGTGGAGGGACCTGCGGTTCTCTCCACCCCAATCGAACCTCAAGGAAAGCCACTGTCTTCAGACTTGTCATCCCGACCGAAGTGGAGGGACCTGCGGTTCTCTCCATCCCAATCGAACCTCAAGGAAAGCCACTGTCTTCAGACTTGTCATCCCGGCCGGCAAACCCCTGCCCAGGTCCTGACTTTTCCACCCAAACAATCCAAGTCACTACCAGCTTTCCCGCTCTTTGAGGTAAGTCGCCGTGTAATCCACGTAATTGCGGGCATACTGCAGGATTGCCTCGCGGTCATTCAGGTCGAGGCGGCGCCGCTCCCGGGCCGGAACACCTGCCCAAAGCGTGTTGGCGGGTACAACCGTGTTCTCTGGAACCACGGCGCCCGCGGCAATAATGGAGCCCTCGCCAATTCTGACGTTGTTGAGAATCGTCGCCCCCATGCCGATAAGGCATGCATCTTCTATCACGCACCCGTGAACGGTCGCGTTGTGTCCGATAGTGACCCAATCGCCGACCTCTACCGAATGCTTATAGCGCATGCCGTGCAGTACGGCACAATCCTGCACGTTGCTGTTGGCGCCCAGGCGTATGGAATGCACATCGCCGCGCAAAACCGCATTCATCCACACGCTGGCGTGTTCGCCCAGGGTAACCTCGCCTAATATCTGCGCGGAGATGTCCACATAACATGAGGTGGGAATGATCGGAACATGACCTAAATAAGAGCGGACCATCGTAAATTCCTTTCTGGGACTTCGCGAAAAATGCACCAGAAGTTGATGATTAAGCTTGACTCCATACCTCAAAGGTAACGTAAGCTGATAGAACCCAATTGGGATGTTTGGAGGTGTGGTTCATTTGGCAGAGGTTCGCGTGCAAGAAGGCGAGCCGCTTGAAAATGCATTGCGCCGGTTTAAGCGTAAGGTTCAGCAGGAAGACATCATTAAAGAAGTGAAGCGTCACTCCTTTTACCTGAAGCCCGGCGAGCGTCGTCGCGTGAAAGAAGCGTTGGCGCGCAAGCGGAATCGTAAGAAGGCTAGAAAAGAGCAGGATTAGCCCTGCAGCACCGGCTTACCGTGGTTGCCTAAGCAAAACGGTAGGCCGGTGATCCCGCACTCTTCAAGAGTTTTGAAAAGAGGTTTGTAACGCACCATTTCCCCTCTCATTCCCGTTTCTGGCGAGTGCGAGGAAATTTGTCGAATACAGACGAATCAAGCTGATTGGTGAAAAGACGCCAATTTAGCGGTTGGTCGACGGAATACTAAAATTCCAAGGCATGCTCGGGGGGACGCGTATGGATTTCATCGATAAGATCCTGAAATGTTCAGATTGCGGTAACGACTTTGTCTTTACCGCTGGCGAACAACTGTTCTTTCACGATAAGCAGTTTAAGAACGATCCAAAGCGGTGCAAACAGTGCAAAATCAAACGTGTGGCCGGAACCGGCAATGGCGTGCGCACAGAAACCCGGACAGTTTGTTCGGAGTGCGCCACAGAAACCACGGTTCCCTTTAAGCCCACGCAAGGTCGTCCTGTGCTCTGCAGGTCCTGCTTCCAGCAGCGGCGGCCCCCGCTTCCAGCCACAGTCGCAGTCAGCGCAGCCTCCTAAGCATCTTTGCTGCACGGGTAGGTTCGTACACGCAATGCGGGCGTTCGTGATAGGAACGCCCGCATTGCGTGTGCTTTGGCTTGGCCTGCGCTAGTTCGCAGGCGCGGGCTTGCGCGTGGCGGTTCGTCCAGCAGCCTTCGTCGCTTTAACAGGCGGGCTGATCTTCGGGGCTAGCGCTTTCTGCTTCTTGTCTTCGTGGGTGACGAGTAAAGCCTCGAGCTGCCGCAAAAGGCTCATGATGTTCATGGGCTTGACCAGCATTTCGTCCATGCCTTCGTCTCGCCACTCCGAGCCCGGCACTGGAAACGCCGTCAGCATGGCGACCGCCGGTTGGTAATGGGCCTGCTTGGCTGCCCGAACTACCTCGAGTCCTGCCGACTCATTCTCCATCCGCATGTCGGTAATCACCATGTGAAAGGTGCTGGCCTTGAGTTTCGCCCGGGCCTCGCGTGCAGAAGACGCCGTTTCCACCTCAAAGTCGTTCATTTCCAATACCGCCTTGAGGGTCAGCAGAATCGCGAGTTCATCATCAACTAAGAGAATGCGACGTTTCATGGGGAAAACTCCAGGGTGCAATCAGTGTACTTCTCAGGAGAACGCCGTTTACCCTCGGATCCTACCTGAAACAGCGTTTGTCGGAGCGGCACTTGTCCTTTGGTCACGCCCACTGGGCGATTGCTCTAGACTGGCAACGTGGCAGAATATCACGTTGAGAACTTCGGATGCCGTGCCAGCCGGGCGGACGGCGAAATCATAAGCGCGGAGTTGCGCCATCGCGGCCTGAGCCCAGCCCCGAGTCTTGCCCAGGCCGACGTGATCGTCGCCAACACCTGCAGTGTTACGGCGCAGGCGGACCGTACAGCCCGCGCCTTCCTGCGCCGGGCTCGCCGGCAAAACCCCACCGCGCGCATCCTGGTCACTGGGTGTTACGCGCAGCGGGCCCCGCAAGAGGTTGCTGCACTGCCTGGGGTGCACGCCGTGATTGGCAACAGCCATAAAAACCTGGTGCCGGAGATCGCCCGTCAGGCTGCAGGTTTTGTCTCGCTCTCCGCGCTGCAGCCGGCCGGTCTCTATGTGCCCGGTGTTTATGTCGACGATACGTTTGCTCACGCCGACCTGGCCATGCCCCAGGGTGGCTGGCAGGCGCAGGGCTCGGCAGCCGTGCAGACGCGACCGAATCTCAAAGTGCAGGATGGTTGTGGGAACCGCTGCTCGTTCTGCATCATTCCTACCACCCGCGGCCACAGCCGCTCTTTGTCGATGGAAACCTGCCTGCACAGTGTCGAGGCTTTCGCCGCCGGAGGCGGCACCGAGCTGGTGCTTTCCGGCATCAACCTGGGCCGCTGGGGCAGGGATCTGAAACCGGAATTAACTCTGGAAGATTTGGTGAGCGCCATCCTGCGGCGCACGATGCTGCCACGTTTGCGCCTTAGCTCGATCGAGCCGATGGATTGGACGCCCGGGCTGCTGGCCCTTTTTCGGGACTACTCGAAAGACCACGCTGAGACCGGCGGAAGCCGCCTCGCCCGCCATGCTCACCTCCCTCTGCAGTCCGGATCCGACGCCATTCTGCGGGCCATGCACCGTCGCTATCGCCCCTGGCATTATGCGGAGAAATTGCGCTTGATTCGCGAGAGCATGCCCGATGCTTCGATTGGCGCGGATGTCATGGTGGGCTTTCCTGGCGAGAGCGATGCCTTATTTGAAGAGAGCTTTGCCTTCATCGCAGCCCAGCCCTTTACGTACCTGCACCTGTTTCCTTTTTCCGCTCGTCCCGGCACTCGGGGCTGGCAATTGGCCAGGGAATCGCCCGTGCTGCCGCCGGCGGTTGCGGAGCGCATGAGCCGATTGCGGGAACTGATCGCCATTCGGAATCGTGACTTTCGGGAGAGCTTTGTGGGTCGCTCTTTGCCCGCCGTTACCTTGCACACAGCGCCGGATGGAGTTCCCCGGGCCTTGACTGACAATTTTCTGGAGGTGGACCTTAACCAGAAGTTGCCCTCGAACCAGAGCGTCCGCGTGCGGGTTACAGGACTTAGCGATGGCGGCCTGATTGCTGCTCCGGCCGCCTGACCTACATAACCGACAGGGTTGCGAGAGAGTTTCCGGTTCCGTGTCTCGTAATGCTATGCTTTATTTGAGGGGCTTTGCGTCTCTCGTTCCCGGAGGAAACCATCGATAAGCGTTCGGCCAAGTCTTTTATCCGCATTAACGACAGAATTCGCGCGCGTGAAATCCGCGTCATCGACGAAAACGGTGAACAGCTCGGAATCCTGCCTCCCTTT
>Ga0182015_10004176_pt1 | contig 15725 bp, 11 predicted proteins | sample 712P3MmetaG_FD_120478 | JGI IMG/M metagenome (GOLD analysis project Ga0182015, IMG submission 120478) | Permafrost microbial communities from Stordalen Mire, Sweden - 712P3M metaG | ecosystem: Environmental > Terrestrial > Soil > Wetlands > Permafrost | place: Sweden: Stordalen | collected... | reverse complement strand
CCTTGACTCGCTGGCGGACGAGCATCCCCTCATCTCAGAAGCACTCATCACCATCTCAGGAAGCATTCGCAGCACGGCCACGCTGCTTGAGGTGCTGGTGGTGACGAAAATTGGGCCGCCCTCAGGATCGGACCCAACAAATGCGTGATTTACCGGAAGCATTTCTGGCGGGATTGCCATACTGAAGCTGCACCGCTTCGATCGAACGGAGTTGTGAGCTATTGAGAACAGATTCTTCGCACGATCGGTGTCATTCTATTTGAACGATGCAGAAGAAGAAAAATTCGATAAAAGCCGCAAGGACGACGATTGCCAGCGTGAAAAGAGAGATGCAGAAGCCGCGATTGACGGAGTCAGTCCGCAACTACGGGATAGACCAGGACGCTCCGGTGTTCGTAGAACATCCTGCTCGTTCCGGCAGAGGATGAACTCCGATCTTCGGCCCAGTGCATGCCAGTTCCTGGGGGAGGCATCAGCGGCGCCTCGTGCTTGCGCTGTGGAGCTTCGCCTCGGCAACCGTGCAAGCGAAACTGAAGAGAGAGTTGTGCCCCGCTTCGAGTTTTTGCGGCCGTTGACGCCTACCAGGCTTGGCGACCCGGATTCAGTCGTGCAGAACGACGTTGAGCAACGACCTGTGAACGCGGATGCGGCCGTTGTATTCAATAAAGCCGAGCTTGCGAAAGCGATTCATGAAGAAGCTAACGCGTGACCGGGTGGTTCCAATCATTTCCGCCAGGGTTTCCTGAGTGATCTCCGGTATCAACGATTCCGGATCTCCCGGCTTGCCAAACTCGGCCAGCAATAAAAGAATTCTTGCCAATCGCTTTTCGCTGGAGTTGAAAAGCTGATCGACAAGATCGGCCTGGGTTCGCATGCTGCGGTCCAGCAAAAACTTTAAGAACAGGTCGGAAAACGCGTGCTCTTCGTGCAGGACGCGGATAATCTCCTCTCTCTCTATCTTGAGCGCTATGCAGGCGGTAATCGCCGTGGCGGTCGCCAGTCGAAACCCGACCGCTCCGGCAATCGACTCCTCTCCAACGAAGTCGCCCGCGGAGATAAGCGCTACGGTGGCTTCCTTACCGTTTTTCGAAACGACGGTGACTTTTGCCCGCCCCTTCTGAAGATAGAAGATGGAGTCAGCGGGACCTCCCTGCAAGAAGAAAGGCCGCTTTGGCTTCAATTCGACGATTTTTCGGCCTAGCCCAGCCTTTTCCAGAAAGGCGGCTGGATCAAATGCAGTTTCTTTGGGCTCAACCATACGAATGGTCCTTCCCGAAAGCAGTCGGGTCGGGCGGTAATCAAACGAGTCCGCGGCCGCTTCTGATCCGAAGTAAACGGAATCCCTCAAACATTATAATCCATGGTCAATTCTGACGGGTTTTCCCAGGTCTGAAACCTCATCCACTGCCAAAAGAGTCCAAAACTTCACTTTCCTGTAGCCAAACCTGTCGGTTTGGTCCCCAACTGTGCCGGATCGCCGCCAAAACCCGTAATTTGTTGCGCAGGAAGCCGTTTCTGCTACTGAACGTTCACCGTGACCGACATTGTCGAACGTCCATACTGGTTGGTTGCGTTCAGGGTGTAGATGGTCGTAGCAGCCGGACTCACCGTTTGGCTCCCTCCACGCACCGGACCAACTACGTCGATGTAATCGTAGGAGTCGTTGCTGACGGTCCAACTCAGGGTTACGGCGGTGCCGGCCGTTACCGTCGTCTGCGAGGCAGTGAAGCTACTGATCGTGGGCACGGCGCCCGTAGGAGCCGTGGACGAATCGTATGCCGTTCCCATCTGCACCACATCAAATTCCGATGCATCGATGGCCTTCAACGCGTCCAGGTCGTTATCGTCCCAGCGTGCATCCGGACTTCCCTGGAAGTACATGTTGCTGCCGTTATCAGCAACGATCAGGCCGTAATTCTTCATGGCGGTGAGGATCACCTGATTGGCGGCGCTGAAGCCGGAGATGTCAAAGCTCGCCTTGAGCCGAAGCCGCATTCCCATGATATTGTCCGTGCTCGAATTGTTTCCCGCTGCGTGGGTAGCCGGAGCCACAAAATATCCGCCATTCGAATCGCTCTTGGTTTGCGCCAGCGTCATGCGAATTGCATGGTTGATCGCTCCCGCTGCCACTTCGTCATATCGCACCAACCCAGGAAAGATGGGCAGGCCTGCCGCATCCGCTGATGTCCACCCATAAGGACGCCGCTCGGTGCTGGTCAGGTCCCAGATCGCTCCGTTCGCCGCACTCCAGGCACCGTTGCAGAGCTGCGTTTGCCAGGTTTCATAAATCCAGCACTTTGTCTTGTCGATCACGAGGAGGTGATTGTCTCCCGTGGTCGTACACTCTGGCGGAAAGCCTTCGATTGGGGCTGTAATGGGGATTGGGTACAGGGTGATGTCACTTTCGCTGGGATAAGTGTTCATCGTCACCGGTATCCCTGGAGTGGCACTGGAATCCACCACAACGTAGGGTATCCCGTAGTTTCCATCGACGACATTGGAGAAGTCCGGGTGCAGATTGCTCCCCGTAAGCGCAGTAATGATGGCTGCCGAGTTAGGATCAATCGCGGACGAGGCAATGTTGGTGTTCCAGGCGTTTGAGGATGGGAATGGGATGTAGCCGTTGAGACTGGCTCCATTTCCCGTACTCATGTTGCCGCATGCTTGTCCGGCGGGGTTCACGGTGATGCTCAGGTTACCTGTCTGGGAAAGCGGCGTGGGTGTGGTTGAATCTGCGACGTAAACCGTGAAGGCCGTGCTGCCCGCGTTGGTGGGTGTGCCGCTGATCGTGCCCGAGGAAGAAAGCGTCAAGCCCGCGGGCAGGGAAGTACCGTTTGCCAGGCTGAAGACATAGGGGGCCACTCCACCGGCTGCCGTCAAAGCCGCCGAATAAGCCACATTCACGGTGGCATTTGCCAGCGTGGCCGGCGTCAGGGTTAGACCACCCGAACTCCCGCCCGAAATCGTGAGCGTGAGCGCAGCTCGGGCGGTCTCCGGTGTGGTGAAGGAATCCGTCACCACGAAGGTTATCGGATAAGTCCCGCTGGATGCGGCCGCGGGCGTCCCAGAGATTGCCCCCGCTGGTGACAAACTCAAACCGGCAGGCAAACTGCCCGAGGCTAGCGCCCATGTGTAAGGTGGGACCCCGCCGGCGGCCTGCAGCGTGGTTGATGGGTAAGGTGATCCGGCAACGCCGCCGGGTAGCGAGGTGGTGGTCACCGCAAGCGGGGCGGGGCTGATCGTGATGCTCAAATTGGATGTCGCCGACTGCGCTGAAGGTGTGGTCGAGTCCGTCACCTTGATCGCCGCTGACGCTGTGCCGATGGAGCTTTGCGCCGGTGTACCTGTGATGGCGCCCGTCGAACCATTGATCGCAAGTCCGCTCGGCAGGCTGCTCGCGCTGTAGGTGTACGGAGTGGCGCCGCCGGACGCAGTTATCGGGCTGTTATAGGCAATGCCAACCGTTCCGTTTGCCAGGGAGGTCGTCGTGATCGTCAGATTGCCAGCCGGGACGGTCGCCGTAGGAGATTTGCTGACCGAACCACATCCAGCGAGAAATGCCGCTGTCACGACAATCAGACTCAGGCCCAGGTTGCGCATGTTGACCATTCCTATCCAGACGGGGAAATAGCGGTTGATTTCCGGCGATGAAACCACAAGCTATGAAGGAACCGCAGTTTCTCTTGTGTTCCCTGATGCTAGACCAGGAATCTATAACAAGTGAAGGTGGTATTCGTGCCGGCCCCCACGCCAAAGTTGTAGTTACAACTTGAGCAACGGCTCCTATGCCGGGGAGTATTACGTACCATTGCGTGGCGATCCCTACCGGTTCCAGGTCTCGGAATGAAGATCGATTACGATGTCGCGAACGGCGAGATGGGTATACACTGGTTGCCGTTCAAAAAGGAGATTCCGGATAAGCAGATCGAGTCATGACCCGCACATCCGGATGACGGCACAGAGGTGTACTCAGGATTTTCCAAAAGGAGGAAAAGCCAGTATGAAGCGATTTGCTACCATGTGCGCCACCACTGCGATCGCATTGATGGTGACAGCTTGCAGCCAGACGCCCGATACTCACGATGCTGATGTCAAGGCGATCCAGGACAATGAAACACAATGGAACCAGGATTTCGCGTCGAAAGATCCCGACAAAATCGCGGCTCACTATGCGGACGACGCAATACTGATGGGTCCGGGAATGCCGCCGAGCTCCGGCAAGGATACGATTCGGAACACCCTGAAGCAGATGGTGTCCGATCCCGCTCTGTCGCTGAAGTTCCAGTCGTCTAAGGTCGAGGTGGCGAAATCGGGTGACGTCGCTTACACCCAGGGCTCCTACACCATGGTGATGACCGATCCGCAGACGAAGCAGGTGATCAATGATCATGGCAGCTACGTCACAACCTATCGAAAACAGCCGGATGGCACGTGGAAAGCGGTCGCGGACATTGCAACTTCAGAAGTGCCGCCTCCCGTTCCTCCTCCTACGCCCGCGCCATCGAAGAAACACTAATCAATCGAGTGGAGACAGTTGTTGGTTGGGAAAGAGAGAAGGAAGATCAAGGAAATCTATTCGGCATTTGGACGCGTGGACCCGGCATTGGATGGTGCCTGGAGAATAGCGCAACATCGCAGAGCCGGCCTTCGTATGAGATGACACCCTTGTCGAGTAGCCGACCATCCTGCGAGAGAAGTTTCCTCCTGCTGCAATCCGCATACGCCTCGAGACCGTAAACTATGGCGATGGCGTCTTCATGACTTGGCTTGTATGGGCAGTCCTCTCCGCACTTTTCGCCGCCGCAACGGCTTTGCTGGCCAAGGTCGGCGTCGCCCATGTTGATCCGAACCTGGCCACCGCGATTCGGACCTCGGTCGTTGTCGTCTTCGCCTGGATCATCGCGCTGAGTCTCGGCAGTCATGCCGGTCTCGCGCATGTTGATCGCCGCAGTTGGCTGTTTCTAACCGCTTCAGGCCTGGCAACCGGTTTGTCCTGGATTTGCTATTTTCGCGCGCTCTCGATTGGAGAGGCATCGAAGGTGGCTCCGATCGACAAGCTGAGCGTGGTCTTTGTCGTACTGTTGGCGTGGCCGCTTCTAGGGGAATCGATTACGCGCAGTAAGGCAGCCGGCGTTCTGTTGATTGCCGCCGGCGCAATACTTCTCGCTTGGGCCTAACCAAGGAGCGAACGCTTCATCGGGGGAGAACCGCTTCGAAGCAAAGTCCTTCCTGCACTACTCCTGCAGATTCAGCGTCCAGATAAGGAGGGAGTTGGTGTTGTCATCGACCGCCGCAAAGATCGCCATATCTGCCGTCGTGCGCACGGCCAGGCCGAACGCTCCGCCTGGATTTGGATCGACCGAGAGCTGCTTCACAAACGCCCCGTCGGTGGTAAACTCCACGATCTCGCTCGGCTCATTCGCATCGGGATTGATGCCATCGCTGTTCGAGACCAGCAGATGGCCATTCGGAGCCATCGTCATCGCCAGCGCGCCGTGCAGATGGGCGTTGTCCTGGTAAATGATGCTTCCAAGACCGCCGTCAGTCTGACGATCGGCCGCATTCCGCACCGCGAAGACCGCGTTGTCACCCGATGAGGCAACATACAGCACGTTGCGCCGTCCGTCGTACACCAGTCCCGCCGGTGAGACAAACAGAGTCACCGGATCACCGCGGTGGACATAACCCGAGGCAATCGTCTTCGTACTCAGCAGCGTCAGGCCGCTGGAGCTTACCTTGAAGTCCAGCCGGATGACGGTCCCGGTCAGTGCATTGGAGACAAACGCAATCGCTGAATCTCCACCATCCCACAGCGCCATGTCCCACGGCCCCTGGATCGCCGCGCTGGTGAACGTCTGTATCAGCTTGCCCTGATTATTGATGACCAGCAGAGACCCAGGGCCTGCCGTTGCCGCGGTGCCTTTCTCCGTCAGGGCGTTGCCCACGACGATGAACCCATACTGCAGCGTTCCCAACGCCGTAGAGAGCCCTAGCGGCGCTTTGCCCTGGAAGAACGTTGTCGCCGGCCCGCTCTTCGAAATTCTGACGATGGTGGTCCCCGTACCTTGCAAATTTGCGCTGTTGTTGTAGTTCGAGACCAGGATGTCCCCGTGCTTCAATGGGCCTGACCCCGTTTGGAAGTTGTCCGGAACGAACGCAACGCCGTATGGATTTACGTCGCCATTGGTTGGTATCGTCGAGACACTTCTTACCGGGCTGGGTAGAAATGCATCATCGCTGTTGTTTTGTGCCAGGCCGATTCCGGTCGCACTGGCTAGAAGCGTAATGGCGGCAAGAGTTCTACCCCAGCCAGCCATGGCTCCGGGGCGAAACATCGTCGCATTCTTTTCCCACTGGCCCAAAGATTCGTAGACTCGCATTCGCCTTCCCTCTAAATGTGGATTCCTGCTTGGGTTTGGACACCGTAGAACCCATCCCTCCGCAGCAGCGAAAGCATAGTCCTTGACATCGGCCGCAATGTCTCTAACTTGTCATTATTTTGTCTCTTCGAACCCGGCGTGGGTGAGAGCGGGGATTCCCGGAACCTGCGTCCTGCTCTTGCGACATTCCTGCGGAGTGTGGACCCGCGGAGCAAGGAAGGTCCACCCCTCCCTGGTTGGAGAGGGGTGGACTGTTATGCAGCAAGCGATCGGCAATTTAGTGCCGACGCTCACTGTATGCGAGTGTCTGCTGGAATCAATGAGTAAGAGCGACCAACAATCTAGTCGCTTCCGGAACTTCCTGAACCAGAGGCGTTGTTGTGCGATCTCGCGGCGGCCTCTGTGATGACCGAACGGGGTACGCTGAAGTCGTAAACGTCATCTGCTGTCTGGATCGTGCTGAGGAAGTGCTGCTCCCCAACCTGCTTGAAACTAACCAGGGGTCTGTCGGTGGAGGCGTTCTTCACGCCAACAGGGTTCACAAACACACTAACATCATGCTCACGGCCCCTGAGGAGCTGAACGCTGAGCCTATCGCCAGACAAACGACCCACCGTGTATGTGCCGGCGGGAAGTGTCGTTCCGCCGACCACAAAGGTGAAGGGTACTGTTACAACAATCTCGGGCCGAATCTCCGCATTGCCAGCCACACCCAGCCCAAGAATAAAAGTGATTGCGACTAAAATCCTTGCATACTTCATCATGAATTACCCTCTTATCGTGTTAAGTTCTTCTTGCCTGATAAGAAGCATAGCCCACTGACATTAGTCGCATGGTCTCTAACTCGTCATTACTTTGTCTCTTTGTGGACTCGGCTAAGCGTAAGGCAGAAACCTGATCGCATCGCTGGAATGCTAAGTCCAGCGAGCAGCACGAAGTGTACCAAGTGCGATCTGGAGTTACTTGGCCTCATAAAGATCGTGAAGTGTAGTTTTTCTTTGGGAGAAGATCCCGAAAACGTTTTCGAGGTTTTCCGGATTTCCTGTTGAGGTTGGTGGCGCAGGGAACTTCATTGCGGCCTTCTGAAGAAACAAGTTCTCGACTAAGCCGCGGTTGGTGGTTGGCACGGCAGGAAGCGCCACGAAAAGGCGGGTGCCCCATCCCCCCGGATTTCCTGTAAGGACTTGGCGGGATCGCGAACTTCATGCGGCATTCCTTATAGAAAGCCGCACATGCTGCCATGGCCAGGGGCCGCGCAGTAGGAAATCCGGGGTCCTTTGCGCTCTTTGCAAAGGGTGGGATACACGACGGTCGGTATCGAGGTTCGTGGTATCCCACCCTTCGCAAAAAAGCGCGAAGGATGGGGCACCCGGGGATTTGTTGGAAATCCGGGTCCGCTCCGGTCCCACGGCACGCCGGGGCAGGCGGGTTGACAACTTTGTTGCAAGAAATCAATGACTCAGGAGACTAGCGCCGTGCAGTTTTCTTCTTCCTGGCGGGCCGCTTGCGGAGCGGTTTCTTCGCTGCCGCCTTCTTCGCTGTTGCCTTCTTCGGAGCGGCCTTCTTCTTCTTGGTCGCCGTAGAAGCAGCGAGGAGCGTGATCAGCTTGCTGCCGATGGGAGAGCCGAGGCCGGTGCAGGCATCCCAACCCGGGCCGGCGGAAAATGCGCCATTGTTGCCGGAGACGATGTCGTGGAACGCAGACGCGGCCCCGGCGGCGTAGATCTGGGGCTGGATGAAGCCGGCGCTCCGCCCGTTCGTCTGATTGTTGAGGGCAATGAGCCCGGCCCAGAGCGGCGCAACCGCGCTGGTGCCACCGATCACCAGGCTCTGGCCGTCGACACGCACCTGGTAGCCGGTCGTAGGGTCGGCGTCGCCGCAGACATCCGGGACACCCCGGCCGCCAGTGCTTCCGGAGGGCGCCGGCACCTTGGCGTTGGCCTGCCAGACAGGCAATGCGAATACGTTGCTGACTCCGCCGCCGGTCGCCCCCTCATTGTTGGCCAGCTCGTTCCACACCACCTCTGAGGTGATGGCGCCACCGCTGGCGACGAGCTTGGTTCCACCGCAGGCAAGGACGTGCGGGCTGGAGGCAGGGAAGTCGACGTTATTGCCAGTCGCTCCGTCCGTCGAGCCATCGTCGCCCGCGGCGACAGTTATGGTGATGCCGAGGGCGGCTGCCGACTGGCAGGCGGCGTCGAGCGCGTTCATCGCCTGTGTAGTCCAGCTGGATTCCGGGCCACCCCAGCTGATCGAAATGACGCTCGGGTTGTTGGCGGTGTCGTGAACAGCGCTGCTGACGGCGTCGATGAAGCCCTGGTCGGTATTGGGCGCAAAGTAGACAACAATGTTTGCCCCGGGGGCGACGGAAGCGGAGACTTCGATGTCGAGCATGACCTCGCCGTCCGCACCGTTGGCGTTGCTGGGAGAGTTCTTGCCGTTGTCGACCGAGACCGCGGTCACTTGCGGCGCCTTTTGCCCCAGGCCTTTGAAGTAAGCGGTAAGGTCCGCGGCGCGGTAACCGCCGCCGAGTTCGATGATACCGATCGTCTCTTCAGCAGCGCTCGCACCCTGGGGAAACTGGTAGAGCTGTGCGACTTGAACGGGAGTGAAAGAGCTGTTGGCGGCGCTGGCATGGGCGCGGGCGAAGCCTTCAGTCCCAGCCGTGTTGGCGTTAATCTGGGACCCAAAGACGCGGAAGTGAGGCGTTGCCTGAGGGCGATTATCGAGCCCGAGGATGGCCTCTACCGCACCGTCGAGCTCGGCGGGCAGAAGGATGCTGCCTTCACGGACACGATAGGTATTTCCGTCGAGAGTCTTCTGCATGAGGCTGACGCCGAAGGCTTTCTGCATAGCAGCGACGGTCCCGCTGAGCTTGATCGTGCGTCGCTCCGGTTTCGGTGTGTCTTTAGCGACGGTGAGCCCGAACTCTTTCGCGAAAGCGCGCACCAGCTTGATGGCGGCAGGATCGGCGCCATATTGCTGGCGATATTGTGCGCGTGTGACGCGATCTTTGCCCAGGCGCCTGGTATTGAGGGAGTTTTTGCGCCTGATGATGACCGAAACGGTGATCGAACTGCCGGGGCGCGCCGGCTTCTCGCCGGTTGCTGCCGTTAAGGGCGCTTTCTCACTCCCGGGCAGAACGACGCGATTCTGGGAGGAGAGGCGGGGGGTAGCTTTTTTGGTGGCCATTACGGGGTTCTCCGAATCGATAAAGTTGTTTGGGATCGCTGGGCGACCAACGAAATTAGGAGCAACCATAGTATTCCGGATTAGCTTATTGGGAAACTTGGATCGCAGGGCCATTTGTTACGTCTGGGGGAGTGGGCCGCACAGATGGGCGGAAAACAACGGAAATTCGCCGGACGACTTCGTCCTGCCTCAGGTCAAGGGGTGCCCCATATCCCCGAATTTCCTGTGGGCCGGGTTACACAAGGTTCATGGGTTTTCCTTAGTGAAAGCCGCACACGCGGGAGTTGGCAGAGCAGCGTACAGGAAATTCGGGTCTGGCGCGCACTTTGGGTCCACTTTGTTTGAGTCTTACGGTGTCGTTAAGAAGGACTTCGTGACCATCCCCGACGCCTTGCTGCAAAATGCAAAGGAGTTAAAGAAATATTTATAAATTAGCTTTGAACACGCCAAAAAGCTGAAGCCAAAATGAACCGGAGCCCAAGCAACTTACGGATAAGTGCTAACGCCGGTCGCTTGGGAAAAAATCCACAGAAGCTGGGCGGCGATGACCCATGGTATACATGGCCTATTCATTACTGCGAGGGACGCATGGCAAATTCGGTTGTAGCAGATGGTCAGGAAGTTGGGCACTGGTACTTGGAAATGGTAAAGACCGATTGGTCTTCCACACGTAGTCTCCTGGACCCGGCTCCTACTTTTGAATTGGGCGACCAGGATGCCGATCGTCCAAGAGAATATGAAGGGGTTGTGAATTCGCCAGGCAACACAGTCAAGATTGAGTTTGGCCCGGGTCCCGTATTCCACTGTAGCCCGGGGGATGCTCCCGCCCAGACCAACCCGTGTGCGTATATTGACTACGTCAACTTGACCCAGATAAGCGACCAGAAGATTCACTATCACGCGAGAAATCACGGTGGACGTTGCGTAGCCACCCTCGCGATCTATAAGCGAGACCAGGTAAAGGTTACGCAGCAGACGCGGCAGCAAAGTTGGATTAAAGGCGCCAGTTTTCTCGTCATGGTGCCCGAAGATGTGGTCGACGCTACCGTCATCGGAAAGATGGGACCAAGCGACATATTTTTCACTCCATCCATAGCCCTTACCGGCGATGATGCGAGGAGATTCAAGCTGTCACAAAGTAAGCATATCGATGGCGTTGGAACCTATTACAGTTTTATCGTCGTGGATCCATTTCCAACCTAGACTTGGTGTCGCCTAAGATTGCCCTCTCGTCCATCGTCCGCAGGACGACATTCTATTCTGGATCAGGACGGAGCAACGGATGAGACATCTCTTGGCGATCACTCTCGTGTTGGCCGGAACGCTTGCGCCCGCCGCGGACACGCCCAAACGTCTGGCAACTGCCCAATCCTGTGAAGGCATGGTGCGGCTGGTATTGCCGAATGCCTCGATCACCCTGGCGCGGGCCGTCGACGCGGGAGCGTTCACGCCTGCTACTGCAAGCAGCGGCACGCGGACGTTCAGTGATCTACCGGCTTTCTGCCGAGTGACTGCCACGCTCAAGCCATCGAGCGACTCCGAGATCAAGACGGAGGTGTGGTTACCAATTACCGGCTGGAATGGCAAGTTGCTGGCTGTGGGCAGTGGCGGCTGGGGTGGATCGATCGCCTATAACGCGATGAGCGACGCACTCCGCCGTGGTTACGCCACCAGCGCAACGGACGATGGCCACACAGGTCCAGGAGGCAGCTTCGCGCTCGGGCATCCGGAAAAGTTCATCGACTTTGCCTACCGCTCCGAGCACGAAATGACGGTCAAGGCAAAGGCGATCATCAACGCGTTTTACGGCCACAATGCGCGGTACTCGTACTGGGATGGGTGCTCAGGTGGCGGGAGAGAAGGTCTTTTACAGGCACAGCGCTATCCGGACGAGTTCGATGGGGTCATTGCCGGCGACCCCGCCACCTTCAGGCGGAACGCGTGGGCACTGTGGCTGGCAAACGCATCCTTTAAGGATCCCGCGGACTATATTCCACCGGCCAAGTACCCCATGATTCACCAGGCGGTACTCGATGCCTGCGATGCAATAGACGGTTTGAAGGACGGGCTGATCGATGATCCCACGCGTTGCCACTTTGATCCCAAGATACTGCAGTGCGAGGGCGGGGACACCCCATCGTGTCTGACCGCACGACAGGTCCAAACCGCGCGGACCATCTTGAGCCCACCCACAACGCGCAGCGGCCGCGAGATCTTTCCTCGCCTGGAACCCGGTACTGAACTGCGCTGGGGACGCTTGGCTGGAGGTCCGGAACCAGCCGCGCTATTCGTCGATTATTTCAAGTACATCGTTTTCAAAGATCCCAATTGGGACTGGAGGACCTTCGACCTCGAGCGAGACTCCGCCTTGTCTGACAAGATCGACAAGGACACGATTGCGCTTAATCCCGATCTGACACAATTTGCCGAACACGGTGGCAAACTTCTTATCTACCACGGCTGGGCCGATCAGCAGGTGGCGCCGGTGGCCAGCGTCGATTTCTATAAGTCGGTTGTGAACATCAGCGGTGATCCGGCGCAGGCGCCTGGTTGGGTGCGGTTGTTTATGGCGCCCGGTATGGCGCACTGCGCGGGCGGCGAAGGGCCAAACACCTTCGACGAGCTCAGCTCGATGGAGCAATGGGTCGAGAAGGGCAAAGCGCCCGATCAAATGATCGCCTCGCACAGCACGAACGGCAAAATTGATCGCACGCGCCCGTTATGCCCCTATCCGCAGGTTGCCAGGTACCAAGGCGCAGGCAGCCAGGACGAAGCCAAAAACTTCGTCTGCCAGCCGCCGCAGCCTGGAGACAAATAAGACTCTCTTGTGGCCCGGCGTGCGGCCTTCAGGCGTCCCTTCGAAGACGTGAAGCTCGCTGCCGCCTAGTTTCGATGCATCTTTGAGGCGAGCGGTCGAGGTTCGCGGAATCCCACATCTGGCGCAAAGTGCGCGCTCAGATATGGGGCACCCATGGTCCGATGGGAGAAGGAAATCCCCAGGTGAGGTTTTTTTCACACTTCGGAGGGACGGCTGAACGTGTGCCGGTCTCTTCATCGTCATTGAGCAAACACCCGATCACAATTCTCCACATCCACAAAATGATCGCCTTCCTATTGCATACCCATAGAGAATATGCAAATATACCTATGGCAAAGCAATAGGACGGATATGGGCGATAAGGCAGACGTTTGGCAAGGAACATTGGCGCTGATGGTGCTCAAGACCCTCGAGGTCGTGGGGCCGTCGCACGGTTACGGCATTGCTCGCCGCATTGAGCAAACCAGTGGAAACCTTCTGTCGTTAAACTACGGAACCCTATACCCTGCATTACTGAAGCTGGAGCAGGAGGGAGCCATCTCCTCGGAATGGGGAGTATCGGAGAACAACCGTAAGGCAAAGTTCTACAAGCTGACTCGCGCGGGAAGGAAACAGCTGGACAAGGGGGCGCGGGACTGGGAGCAGGCGACCGCGATTCTGGCGCGCTTTCTCTCCCCGGCGGAGGAGGCGTGATGCGGAAGCTGAGGGTGTTGTGGGGGCGACTGCGGGGCGCCGTTGGCGCCACGCCAGCCGACGATGAATTCGCGGCCGAGCTCGAGAGCCATCTGCAGATGCATACCGACGACAATCTGCGCTCCGGCATGACACCGGAACAGGCGCGCAGGAACGCGATTCTAAAGCTGGGTGGATTGGAACAGACGAAGCAGGCTTACCGGGAAAGAAACACCATCCCGTTCATCGAGGCGCTGCTGTCGGATGTACGCTACGCCTTGCGGCAATTAATTCGGTCGCCCGGATTCACCATGACCGCGATTCTCCTGATCACGATCGGCATCGGGGCCAACGCCGCCATCTTTACTCTGGTGGATTTTGTGTTAGTCCGGCCGCTACCCTTTCCCGAGCCGGAACGCCTGGTGAAAGTCTGGGAGAAGCATCCGGGCTATCCCATGATGGAACTTTCGCCAGCGAACTATCGCGATTTGAAGGCTGCCAACACCTCGTTTGCCGCTCTCGCGGCGTACAGCGGCAACTCCATGAATCTGGTTGGCCGAGGCGAGCCGCAGAGAATTGACGGAGCCCAGGTGACCGGGAATCTTTTTTCCACCTTGGGCCGCCCCGCTTTGATTGGCCGCTATTTCAGCGAGGATGACGACAAGGCCGGCGCCCCGGGCAAAGTTGTGCTGAGCTACGCGCTATGGCAAACAGAGTTTGCAGGCGACGGAAACGTGCTGGGAAAGTCCATTTTCCTCGACAACGGCCCTTACACGGTCATTGGAATCATGCCTCCCGATTTTCTTTTCCCTTCTCGCGAGACGCAATTCTGGACGACGTTCAAATTCCAGGAAGGCGATTATCAGGACCGCGACAACAATTATCTTGCAGGGATTGGCCGGCTTAAGCCACGTGTCTCGCTGGCCAAAGCGCGCAGCGAGTTGATGCTGATCGCCGCTCGCCTGCAACGGCAATACCCAAAAGAGAACCAAGGGGTAGACGTGTCCGTGATTGCGTTGCGCGACGAACTCTCCACGCAATCACGATTCTTGTTGAAGGTATTGTGTGGAGCAGCGTTAAGTATGCTGGTGATCGCTTGCGCAAATCTGGCAAACCTTCTGCTGACGCGCTCGCTGGCGCGACAGAAAGAACTTTCTATCCGGCTATCGCTGGGCGCCAACCGCCGTCACATTTTGCGGCAGTTTCTATCCGAGAGTCTACTCCTCGGATTCGCCGGAGGCGCGAGCGCAGTCGGCGTTGCCACGGCAGCATTGCCCCTGCTCTCGCGGTTGGTGCCGAACAGCCTTCCCACCCAGCAGGTTCCTCCGGTGGACCTGCGGATGCTGCTGTTTGCTCTTAGCCTTACCTTGACCATAGTCATCCTTTTCGGTGTTGCTCCTGCACTATGGGCATGCAGAACCGCGGGCTTCGGCGGCCTTCGGGTTGGCGTGCGCACGGGAGGAGCCGGCCATCACCGGCTGCGCTCTGTGCTGGTGATGGCAGAAGTCGCAGTGTCCGTCCTGCTCCTGATCTCGTCAGGTTTGTTGATTCGCGCGCTGTGGAAGGTTCAATCGACAGACCCCGGATTCAGAACCAATAACATCCTTACCCTGCATACGGAGTTGCCGTTTCCCAAGTACGACGAAACCAGCGTTCGGGCTCAGTTCTATGGCAAGGTGCTGGCGGATGTTCGCCGGCTGCCCGGTGTGACCAGCGCCGCGTACATCACCGCGCTTCCTATGGAGTGGCGCGGCGGCATTTGGCCGGTTGCCGTCGGAGGACGCGACCAGATCCTCACCGAAGGCAATGGCGCCAGTGCGCGTTTTGTGACCCCGGGATTCTTTTCAACGTTGGGCATTCCCATCCAATCCGGACGTGACTTCAGCGAAACCGACACTGCAGATCGACCGTATGTCGCGGTGGTAAGCGAATCGTTTGTGCGCAGATACTGGCCCAATGAACAGCCGATCGGGCAGCATTTCGGCTTTGACTTGCACGATCGTGAAATCATCGGCGTAGTCAGGGACATCCGCGTGCGGGGACTCGAGAGGACCAGCGAACCGCAGGTGTATTTGGGCTACAAACAAGTTCCCGACGGGATGCTCGCGTGGTATGCGCCCAAAGATTTGGTGATCCATTCATCGCAAGCACCGCAGTCCCTGCTGCCCGCAATCCGGCAGATCATCCGGACCGCAGATGCGGACCAGCCCGTCTCGAACGTGAGGACGATGGAAGAGATCGTCGGCGGGGAGACCGAATCGCGAGCCATCCAGATGCGCGTGCTGATCGCGTTTACCGCGGTGGCGATCCTGCTCGCAGGGCTCGGTATTTACGGGCTTCTCTCCTTCGCGGTTTCCATGAGGCAGCAGGAATTTGGCATTCGCATGGCTCTAGGCGCCGGCCAGGGCGACATCTTCAAAATGGTACTAGGACAAGGCGCCGTCCTGGCAGTGGCCGGCCTGCTGCCGGGACTGGCCCTTGCCTATATGGCAGCGAGACTTCTGGAAAGTCTGCTCGCCGGGGTGAGGCCGGCCGATGCGCTGACGTTTTCAACGGCCATCGCACTGTGTCTCATCACCACGTTGCTTGGGAGCCTGGTTCCGGCGCTGCGCGCCGTTCGCGCGGACCCTACTGCCGTGATGCGTGCCGAATAGCAGCCAGCT
>Ga0182015_10004175_pt1 | contig 15727 bp, 12 predicted proteins | sample 712P3MmetaG_FD_120478 | JGI IMG/M metagenome (GOLD analysis project Ga0182015, IMG submission 120478) | Permafrost microbial communities from Stordalen Mire, Sweden - 712P3M metaG | ecosystem: Environmental > Terrestrial > Soil > Wetlands > Permafrost | place: Sweden: Stordalen | collected... | reverse complement strand
CGCCGCCATCAAATGGATTCGTACTTACCACGCGGCGGTGGCGACGCCGCTCGAACCCGAGGACATCCTGTACGGCAAGTTAGCGTGGGTCGTCACCCGAGCCTTGGCTACCGGTGTTGTCTACACGATCGTCATTGCATCGTTCGGCGCCGTGCAATCGTGGTGGTGCCTGACGCTGCCACTCATTGGGGCGCTCATCACGTTGGCCTTTTCGGCGCCGCTGGTGGCCTTTGCTGCGACCGCGCAGTCCGACGGTGCCTTCACCGCGATCTACCGCTTCGCCTTCGTACCAATGTTTCTCTTTTCCGCGACGTTCTTTCCGGTCTCGTCCTACCCCGGGTACCTGCGTCCAATTGTGCAGTTCATGCCGCTCTATCACGGCGTTGCCCTCGCGCGCGCCGCGGCCTTTGGCGACGGGGCCTTCGGCGCAATTGTTTTCCACTTAGTGTTCCTCATGGTGATGGCCGTCGCCGGCATTTTTTGGGGCCGCCGCACGATGCGTCGCCGGTTGGTCGACTGATGTTGACGCGCACCCTGCCCCAGTTCGGCTCGCGTCGATCACGGCACATCTTCGAGCGCAACTTCATGGTCTACCGATCCCAGTGGCTCATGCTGGTCTCGGGCTTCTTCGAGCCCCTTTTCTACCTACTGAGCATCGGGATTGGTCTCAACCATCTCGTTGGCAACCTCACGGTGAATGGTCGAGTCATCAGTTACGCCACGTTCGTCGCGCCCGGGATGCTCGCGACGTCGTCGATGAACGGCGCGGTCATCGATACGATTTTTAACACCTTCTTCCGGCTCAAGATCTCGCACGCCTACGACGCCATACTCTCCACGCCCCTCGACGTCACTGACGTGGCCCTCGGCGAAGTCTGGTGGGCCCTGGCGCGCGCCACGGTGTACGCGGCGTCGTTCATTATCTGCATGACGTTGCTGGGCGACGCGGGCAGCGTCTGGGTGGTGTTGTGCTGGCCCGCGGCGATCCTGACGAGTCTCACGTTCAGCTGTCTCGGACTCGCCGGGTGCACGTACATTCGGTCGTGGCAGGACTTTGACCTGGTCTCATTAATCCAGCTACCCCTCTTCTTGTTCTCGGCGACGTTCTTTCCCATTTCTCTCTACCCACACTGGCTCGGAGCCATCGTGTCGTTCTCCCCGCTCTACCAGTCAGCGGCCCTGATGCGTGGCCTCGCCCTCGGACAGTTCGACTTCATGATGATTTTCCGCTCGGGATACCTGTTGGCGCTGGCCGCCGTCGGTCTCACGATTGCCGCACGACGATTTCGGCGGATCCTCGTTCCCTAATTTGCGACGGTCACTGATCTAATCGTCGCGGCTCGAACCTCTACATCGTCGGCGTGAGCCCCCCGTCGACCACGAATTCAGTCCCCGTCACGGCTGAGGCTCGAGGTGAACACACGAAGCAAATGCAATTCGCAATCTCCTCGGGATTAATGATCCGTTTCAGTGGCGTACTGGCGGCGGTCTCATCGACAATCTCGCTCGCGGTCGTGCCCTTTATCGCCGACACTTGACTCGCGATCCCGTCGTCACCAAGCCACATTGGCGTGGCGGTCATGCCGGGTGACACCGTCACCACTCGAATCCCCTGTGCCGCGTACTCTCCGGCGATGGCCTTACCGACGCTCAGCAGGGCCGCTTTGGACGCGCTGTAGGCGGGACCATCTTGCGCAGGAAGGCGTGCGTTCACCGACGCAACATTTACGATGACGCCGCCGTTGTCCGTCATGTGCGGGATCGCGGCGTGCATCGCTCGCACCGCTGCCATGAGGTTGAGGTCGAGCGTCTGGGACCATTGATCAAGATCCTGGGCGAGGAAGCCTTCAACGACGAGGGCGACTGCCGCATTGTTCACCAAGATGTCGAGGCGACCGTGCAAGTCGATGGCGTGCTCAATCATCCGCTGGGGTGTCTCGGGCAACGAGAGGTCCGCCGCGAAATGCGTGACGCCCGTCACCTCGCCCTCGGGCTCACGTCGCGACACTCCGACGACCTGTACGCCTTCTCCGGCCAGCGCAATCGCCGTCGCCCGACCTATGCCCGTACTCGCTCCCGTTACTACCGCGACCTGTCCAGCCAAATGAAGATCCACGTTGGACAACCTAGTGATAAACGCTGAAGCGCTGACGGCGTGATTGCAATTGAAAGCCGTGCTACCAGCTGGACGGCAAGGCGCGAACAATCTGACGGGCGATAGTTTCGTATCCCGAATTGTTGGGATGGTCATCGGGCCCCCACGGATACGCCCGGCACATGAATGTGAGGTCGCACACCTCGGCGACATTTTTGGGCACGACCTCTCCGCCAGCGATTTTGGTCGGCGTCGAATCTGAACTGGAGAACGCTGACGGAACGTTCACGATTCCAACGCCCGCCTTGGTGTAGATGGCACTCAAATCTTGATTGAGCTCCGTGATGACGTTGAGCGTTTGGGTGGCGTAACCCTTCTCGCTCGGACCCTGCAGGTATCGCGCGAGGAATGGATCGGGATACTCGAGCCCCACGAAATGCACGTTCGGTCCGGCAGCACTCTTCAACTTGGCAATCACTTTCGGTAGGTCCTCATTAACAAGCTCCTTGGCTTGATCAACGCACCCCACTTCCACGTCAGCGGTTGCAATGCAGGGTTGCACGTCGTTGAATCCAATGTCCACCGAGACAACGCCCGTGTCGTCGTGATGGAGACCAAGAAACTTCAGCGCGAGCAGCATCTGGGTCACCGGCAACTTATAGCAGTGGTCTTTCTCACCCAGCAGTGTCGCCACCGTTTCACCCGGACACCCCAGCTTGGTGAGCGACAGGGAAATGTTCGAAGCCTCTAGCTTCACTACGTCATTGGCGTACCCATTTGTAGACGGCTTGTCGAGCAGTGCGCCATCCTTGGTCAGCTGTCCCGTGGGCTCGTAACCGAGTGAACTCGAGCCACCAACGTCTAAGTAAAAACCCGTCGGCACCGATGATGCGCTCGCCGGCGACGGCGTTGAGACGACGTGCAGACCAAGCAACAATACGAACACCACAATTCCAAGCCGTGAAAGTTGGAATGATCTTCGTCGCGATGCCATGCAGGTTTCCGTTCTCTAGAAATGAGAGTGCGAATGGTCCGACCTTGCTTCGTTTAAACCCACCAGACGCGTACGTTCAAATTACACGAGGACGTTGTGAGCTTTCTGTGCACTAGTCACTGTTATCGCAGTCGTACGACAGTTCATCGCGGACAGACGGTGTCCGCCGTGAAACGTCAGCGACGAACGGTACGCTCGATTCCGTGCCCGCCACAACGCCTGACTCAACTGCTCGCGACACGTTGTCGGCCAAGGAGGCGACTCGGATTGCCCTCTTCGCGCAGGGGATGCGTGGGCCGCGATTGCGCGGCGGACCCGCCGCTCTCGTGCATCACCTGCGCGGCGTGCAGCTCGACACGATCTCCGTGTTGGCCCGTTCCCACGAACTCGTGAACTACGCGAGACTCGGCGCACTGCCCAGGAAGAACATTGAAGACGCCTACTGGGGGCGACGCAGTGAAACGTTTGAATACTGGTCACACGCGGCCTGCGTGCTGCCGTTGGAACTGTGGCCGGCGTACGGCGCGAAGCGCCGGGCCCGCGCGGCACGCGGATATCGCTGGCACCAACTACAAGACCATCAACTCAGTTGCGCCAATGTGGTGGCGCGTCTCGGTGACGATGGTCCGCTCTCGGCTCGCGAACTAGGTGGGGCAAAGAAAGGCGGCACGTGGTGGGACTGGTCGGAAGTCAAGATTGCTGCGGAGTGGATGCTCGACGTGGGCACCGTCGTGTGTCGCGAACGACGTGGCTTCGAGCGCGTGTACGACTTGGCCGAGCGAGCCATCCCGCAAGTGCATCTTGGAATCGAGCTCGACGACGAATCATGTGCCCGTGTTCTTGTCGAATCAGCCGGCCGCGCCATGGGTGTCGCGACGATTCCTGACCTCGCGGCCTATCACGGACTGAGAAGCAGCGTGGTGCGTTCCGCGCTCGCCACCACGACACTGCGCCCCGTACGCGTCGAAGGGTGGCGTGATCAGGCCTACCTCGCTGAAAATGCTGAGGCGGGACTGGTCTCTGGGCTTCGGGGTCGAACGGTCTTGCTGTCACCTTTTGATTCGCTGCTCTGGGACCGCGCACGGTTAGAGAGGCTGTTCCACTTCACGTACCGCCTGGAGGCGTACGTGCCCGCTCCAAAACGAGTGGTTGGATACTTTGCCATGCCGATACTCGCCGGAGACCGAATCGTGGGTCTCGTCGATCCCAAACGTGCGGGCGACACATTGCACGCTCGCCACGTGGTCATCTTTGACATCCGAACAATTGATCACATCGCGGCCGCGCTTCGAGAAGCGGCGACGTGGGTTGGCTGCGAATACGTCGTCGTTGATCGGGTCACGCCCACTGAAAGCCACGAGGCGCTTCGCGCGGCCTGCTCTAGTGATTCGGATTCGTAATGCGTCGCACGTTGCTTTAGAGCTGATGCGAAGCAAAGAAGGACCACATCACGGAATTGGCGTTAACTGCGTTGGATTGAGGGCCGAGCAGGCTCGTGATGCTCGAGGGCATTGATGGTCCGCCAGGCCACTCGTGACCCTCGCCAATCACCTCGTAGAGTTCCACTGCAGTTCCCTTCGCACACTTGGAATATGAAGTGAATACAACGCCGGTGGACTTGGACACCGTTGGCGATGTAGAGCAATGGTCCTGTTTGGCCCAATCCTTCGCCGCCGTTTGTACGGAATAGGTCCAGTAGGCCTCTCCCTTTCCCGAGAAGGGATCAACCAAGTCGTCTGACCCGTGGAAGGCGATCACCGGCACCGCCCGCGTCGCCGGACAGGGCGTGGGGTGACGCAACCCACTCACCGGTGCCACCGCGGCAAAGATCTTCGAGTCGTCGCACGCGAGTTGACTCACTTCGCGGGCCCCTCCGGAAAACCCAGTGGCGTAGACGGCCATTGGATTGACGCAGTACATGTGCTCTAAGACGCCCACCAGATTGGTCAAGAACTTCACGTCATTGGGCGACCCCGCGGGCACGGCCCGGCCACCGACCAGGGGCACGCCCGGGACATTCCAGTCATATCCCGTGCCGTCAGGAATGAGGGCTTGGGGAAACGCCACGATGAAATTGTCTTCGTCGGCGGTTTCATCCATTCCACTGAACACGTCTTGTTGCGCCGCAGTACTCCCACTGCCGTGAAGATTGAGGACGAGGGGAAGTTTGCTCGTATTGGTGTACGTCGTCGGCACGTGCACGATCACCGTTCGGTTGATGCCATCAATTTTGAGCGAAAGGATTGCCGTCTTGGGCGAGCCCACTCCGCATCCTGATGACGGAGATTTCGAGCCGGACGCCGAGGCCGCTGTGGCCACGCCGAGGCTTGAGAACGGCATCACAATCAAGGACAGCACTGCGAAGGCGGTAACGACGCGGCGGCGGCGCGGGTGCGTAGGCATCACCACATCATTAAACACTGTCGATTTCACTTTCGCTCCTTTCGAGAATAGGCAATAGTGTTGCATAATTCTTCTAATTACGCAACCACGTTGCATAACAACTACAGTTGCTCCGTGACAGAGAGTCAGAACCCACCAAGACTCTTTGGCGACCTGCTCGCTCTCGCCCGGCGCAATTGGGTTCTTGAGATGTCCCGGCGCCTTGGCGAACTGGGATATCCGGACTATCGCCGCAGTGACGCCATTCTTCTTCGGTGGCTGCGTCACGGCCCCCTGCCCTTCAGCGAACTCGCGGCCACCCTTGGCGTGTCGCGTCAGGCGGCTCGAAAACTCGTCGACGGATTGACAGTGCGACACTTCGCCGTAGTCGAGCGCGACCGCGACGACGCCCGACGCCTCAACGTCGCGCTCACCGAAGAGGGCGAGGACTACGCCGGCCACGTGCTCGACGTCGTGACGGCGCTCAATGCGAAACTCGACGAACATGTAGACCCCTACGATTTGGCGATCGTTAAGTCCGTGTTGCGTACGGTGTCTACGCTTTATGCCAGTGACTGAAAGACTCAACCCTGCCTGACGACGCCAGCGTCGATGACCGCCGCCTCGCCCGGGTCGAGCGAGTCCTTCGAACGTTGGGTAAATCGGATCTCGACGAGGTCGAGGTCGACCCAGGCCAAGACGTCGGAAGAGTCAGCATCGTGCACGGTTCAAGTGCGCAAGTCATTTGGTGTGACCACGACGGTCGCGAAAAGGTGTCGACCTGTCAATACGCCACCAATCTCAATCTTCGCCCTGTCGCCGGCGACTGGGTGGCGCTACACGATGAATACGTCGTCTCGGTATTGACGCGACGCAATGCGCTTCGTCGACCCGATCCCAATCAGCGTGACGTGCAGATTCTCGCCGCCAACTTGGACCTCGTGCTGCTCGTCGTGCCCATCGACCGAGGTCTGAACGTTCGAATGCTCGAGCGATTCGCGGTGATGGCCTTTGACAGCGGAGCCCGCCCCCTCGTTGTGCTCACCAAGGCCGACGGTACGAGTGACGCCACGGCGTTGGAAATTCAAACTGAACTGGCCGTGCCGGGCGTCGATATTTTGACCACCAGTTCGTTAAGTGGCGAGGGCATCGAACAACTTCGTCATTTGCTGCACGAAGGAGTGACCGCGGTCATGCTCGGCGCGTCAGGCGCCGGCAAGACATCGCTGCTCAACGCCCTCGAGGGCAGCGATGAAGCGACGCTCAGTGTTGGTTCGAGCGGTGAGGGACGTCACGCGACTACCACTCGAAAGCTCTACCGACTCTCTTCCGGAGGCGTGCTGCTGGACATACCCGGCATCCGGTTGGTCGATCTAATGAGCGCACAAGAGGGAATCGATGAAACCTTCGCCGACATCACGCAGATCGCCGAGCAGTGTCGCTTCCGAGACTGCGCGCACAATGGCGACGAAGGTTGCGCCGTCGAGGTGGCCGTTATCTCCGGAGTACTGGCGGCGAGTCGTCTTAAGAGCTGGCGGCTCATCCAGTCGCAACTCACCAGTCAATCGCGTCGTCGAGACCCCAGCACCGCGGCCGCGAAACGGACACGGCGAAGAAGGAGTGGCGACTAGCGTCGCTCAATCAGGTCCATGTAGTCATCACGCCAGAGATCGAAATATTCCTCGGGCAACAACACGGCGTGGGTTGGATTAAGCGCCTCGACGAATGGCCGTTCGTGACTGACCGCCACAATCGTTCCCTTCCACTGGTGCATCATCACTCCGAGCGCTTCGACACTCGCGGGGTCCAAGTTGTTCGTTGGTTCGTCCAACAACAGCAGGTTGGCGTCGGAGGCGGCGAGGATCGCGATTGCGAGTTTCGCCCGTTCACCGCCGGACAACGTTCCGGGCATCTGGTGGGCCGCGGAACCTTTCAACCCGAAGGCGCCGAGAAGTGCGCGACGCTGCACCTCAGTCACCACCGTGGCGTTTTCTAAGTGATCGAGCACGCTCTTGGAGAAGTCCAACTGCTCGTGTTCCTGAGCGAAGTAGCCAACCGTCACGTTCGCGCCAAACTTGACCACACCAGTTTGCGCCTTCTGAGTACCCGCGAGGCATCGAAGCAGTGAGGATTTTCCGGCACCGTTCTTACCGACGATCAAAATTCGGTCCCCGCGACGGGTGATGAAATTCACGTCGCGAAGTACTTCGACCGACCCGTAACGAACGGCAACGTGTTCAACCGTCATGGGTACGTCACCACTGCGCGGCGGGTGCGGAAGTTTGAAGACAACCTTGCGTTCTTTCTTGGTGACCTCGACGTGGCTGTCCTGTAATTTCTCGACTTTGCGATCGAGCACCTTGGCCAAGCGCGCGCGCTTCTCTGTTTGGCCGCGCATGCTGTCGGCCAGCGTCTTCATTCGCGCGATCTGCTCATCCTGGTGGGCGCCAAGTTTCTCTTCACCCAATCGACGCGTTTCCTCCTGCTGGAGAAACTTGGTGTAGTTGCCTTTGTACTCGCGCATCTGACCATCGCGCAGTGCCAACACGCGGTCGATTGATTTATCGAGCAGGGGCAGGTCGTGACTGATCACGAGCACGGTGCCGCGAAACTGTTCGAGCTCGTCAAAGAGCCAGCCCTTGGCTGCCTTGTCGAGGTGGTTCGTCGGTTCGTCAAGCACCATGGTTTCGGGCTGTTCGTACAGCACACGCATCAGGTCCACCCGTCGGCGCTGTCCACCCGACAGCGAGTTCAGGTCTTCTAGGAGCAGCTGCTCGACGAGACCAAGCCCGTCGGCCAATCGCGCCACCTCGGACTCGGCTTCGTAACCGCCGCGCTCACGAAATGTCTCCTCGAGACTCGTGAAGCGTTCGATCGTCTCGTCGGTGGGATCGGCCGCCAACGCGTGGCGCGCGTGCTGCATGTCGGCGTCGATTTGGTCGAGGCCGCGCGCGGAGAGCACGTGCGACAGACCAATGGGCTCAACACCAAGCCCGCCGTCAACCGGCTCTTGCGGCAAGTGACTGAGCGTGCCCTGATGCTGCACGGTGCCAGTAATACGCAGGTGCTCGGGGGTGTTGCCGAGCAGCACGCTCAGCAGCGTTGACTTGCCCGCACCGTTACGACCAACGAGTCCGACTTTCTCTCCGTTGCCGACTGTGAACGACACGGGACTGAGAATGCGGCGTGCGCCAATCTCTATACCCAAATCCCGGACTATTAACATTTAGAGTCTCAGTGACTCGGTGGTAACTGTCAGCTCTTCTCGACGAAGTAGTGGGGTGGGTGACGCAGTGAGTCGGAAACGTACGCTCGCGGGCAACGCACGCGGCGTGTCTCGATACGAGACGTTGTCATTCGCGCGCTGGCGTGGCCATATCGCGCGTTCTAACAAAGTCATGCATACATGATAGGTCCCGTCGCCTGAAGGGCTATCGCGGTGACTCACGCGACATTTTGGGGGGCAGATTGTGGCACGATAACTGCATGACAGAGACCTTCTTTGTGGACGTGTGGAGCGACGTCGTCTGTCCGTTCTGTTATCTCGGGACTCGACAACTGTCGAATGCACTTCAGGGATTCGAACACCGCGATGACGTGGTGCTGCGCCACCGCGCCTTTGAGCTCGATCCCCAGGCGCCGAGAGATTCCGGCCAAACCCTTGATGAACGGCTCGCCGAGAAGTACGCGATGCCGATTGAACGGGCCCGCGCGCTCAATGAGAAATTAGAGGGTGACGCGGCGGCCCTGGGAATGACATGGTCCATGAAGCGGGCCCGACCAACGAACACGTTTGACGCGCACCGACTCATTGCTCACGCGGGCACGCAGGATCTTGGCCACGCCATGAGCGAGCGTCTCTTCCGTGCGTACTTCAGCGAAGGCCAATTGCTCGGCGACACCGACACGTTGAGCGCGCTCGCTACCGAAGTTGGTGTTGTAGACGCCGACACGCTGTGGCAGGGCAACGACTTCGCCGCCAATGTGCGGGCCGACGAAAGTCAAGCCAACGAGTTCGGCATCACGGGAGTACCAACGATGTTGTTCGACGACAAATTCATGGTGGTCGGTGCGCAAGGCTCCGAGCAGATCCTTGATGTCCTCACGCGGGCCTGGGCCCGCCGCTAGAACTACTCTTCGACCTCGGCCGGCACTACCGCCGCGGTGGCGACCGTATGGCCCTCATCGAGGTTCATCACCCGTACACCCGTCGCGTCACGGCCCTGTGAAGAGACTTCGCGCACCGGCGTACGAATGAGCACGCCACCGCTCGAAGCGAGCAGGAGTTCGTCATCAAGTTCGGCCATGAACGCGGCGACCACAAATCCGCGGGCGGCCGTGAGCTTGATGGCCCTGACGCCGAGGCCCCCGCGGCCCTGACGGTTGAAGCGCTCGGTCTTGACTCGTTTGCCGAATCCCGTGTCGGTGACGAGGAAGAGATCGGCGCCGTCGCGCACGACGTCGAGGGCAATTGCCTTGTCGTCCACCTTGAGCTTGATGCCACGTACACCGGTGGAATCGCGACCGACCTCGCGAACCTCTTCTTCGTTAAAGCGAATTGACATTCCGCGAAACGTCACCACCATGAGGTCATCGGTGCCGCTCGTTGCGACCACCCGCACAACCTCATCGCCTTCGCGTAATTTGATCGCGATCCAACCTTCACGACGAGACTTGTCGTACTCACTGAATGCCGTCTTCTTCACGGTGCCATCGGCCGTTGCGAAGACCAAGAACTTGTCTGCGGGAAAGTCCACCGTGGTGACGATTGCTTGAATTGATTCACCGGGCTGCAGGTTGAGTAGGTTCACGACTGCCGTACCCTTGGCGGTGCGCTCCTTCATTGGAATCTCGTGACCACGTAACCGGAACACTCGTCCTCGATTTGAGAACATCAGAACGTACGCGTGTGTCGTCGTGTGAATGATTTGCTGGACGAAGTCCTCGTCGCGAAGCTTGGCGCCCTGGACACCTCGGCCGCCACGTCCCTGGACCCGGAAGGAATCTGCCGCCACTGACTTCACGTAACCGGCCTGGGTCATTGTGATCACAATGTCCTCATCCTTGATGAGGTCCTCGACACCGAGTTCTCCGGGGTCGTTGACAATCTCGGTCACCCGGTCGTTGGCGTACTTGTTGCGAATTACAGTGATCTCGTCGGCGATGACCTTGCGCAACTTGGCGTCGTTGGCCAGGATGGACTGCAACTCCGCGATTGTCTCGCGCAATTTGTTCATCTCGTCGTCGAGTTCCGTGCGGCCGAGTCGTGTCAGTCGACCGAGAGTCATGTCCAGGATGTGGTTGGCCTGCTCCTCAGAGAATTCAAACGGTACGGCCATCAATGCGGTGCGCGCGGCCGGACGGTCATCGGATCCACGGATCGTCGCGATGACCAAGTCGAGCATGTCAATGGCCTTGAGCAGTCCTTCAACAATGTGGGCCCGGGCTTCTGCTTTGCGCAAACGGAATTCAGTGCGACGGGTTACAACCTCAACCTGGTGAGTGATGTAATGAGTCAGCGCCTGGACCAATGACAACGTGCGCGGCACGCCATCGACCAACGCCAACATGTTGACCGCGAACGTGGTCTGCAACGACGTGTTCTTGTAGAGCTTGTTCAGCACGACGTTCGCGTTGGCGTCGCGCTTGAGGCGGATCACCAACCGGGCCTGGCGCCCGGCGGAGTCGTTCTGGACCGCGGAGATGCCGTCGAGGTCGCCGTTCTTCACTAGGTCGTAAATCTTCTCTTCGATCGCCTCGACCGACACTTCGTACGGGAATTCGGTGACCACGATGCGAACGTCGTTGCGGTTCTCTTCGATCTCCGCGACGGCGCGCATCTTGATTGAGCCGCGACCCGTGCGATACGCGTCGAGGATTCCCTGACGGCCCAGGATCTGCGCCCCGGTAGGAAAATCCGGACCGTGAACGAAATTCATGAGATCGTCCGACGTGGCGTCGGGATGCGCGAGCAGGTGCAGCGTGGCGTCGATAACTTCGCCCAGGTTGTGCGGCGGGATCTTGGTGGCCATGCCAACGGCAATGCCTTGTGAGCCATTGACCAACAGGTTGGGATAACGCGATGGCAACACGGTCGGCTGCTGGGTGGTGTTGTCGTAGTTCGGCTCAAAGTCGACCGTCTCTTCGTCAATCGAGTCGAGCATTTCGAGCGCGAGTGGCGCGAGGCGACACTCGGTGTAACGCATCGCGGCCGCGCCCTCGTCAGGGCCCGTGCCCCCGAAATTGCCGTGCCCGCTGATGAGCGGATGACGCATGGCGAAGTCCTGGACCATGCGCACGAGCGCGTCGTAGATCGCGCTGTCGCCGTGCGGGTGATAGGTGCCCATCACGGAGCCCACGACGCTGGCGCACTTTGAGTACGGGCGGTCCGGACGCAGCCCTTGGTCGAACATTGAATACAAGATTCGCCGGTGTACGGGCTTTAACCCGTCGCGGGCGTCAGGCAATGCGCGTGAGACAATGACCGACATGGAGTACTCGAGAAACGAGCGCTCCATCTCCAAGTTGATTTCGATGGGTTCGATGTAACCAACAACCTCGTCGCCGGGTGGTGGCGCGGCGGTGCCGCCGCCCCCGGTACTGGTTCTGCGTGCCATGTTCTCGAGCTACCTAGATGTCTAGGAAGCGGACGTCTTTCGCGTTGGTCTGGATGAAGTGACGACGCTGGGGCACGTCGTCACCCATGAGGATTGAACAGACTTCGTCGGCGAGCGCCGCTTGCTCGACGGTGATCTGAAGAAGTGCCCGCTTAGTGGGATCCATGGTCGTGTCGCGCAGTTCGTCGTAGTCCATCTCACCCAGTCCCTTCAGACGCTGGAAGTCGTTCTTGTGAGTGGGGTTATCGAGCAAGAATTTGGTCTTCTGCGTATCGTCGCCGAGGTAGGCCTTTTCTTTTCCGACCAGGGTCGAGTACAGCGGCGGCTGGGCCACGTAGATATGACCGTTGTTCACGAGCTCGGTCATCTGACGGAAGAAGAACGTCAGCAATAGCGTGCGGATGTGGCTGCCATCGACGTCGGCGTCAGCCATCAAGATGATCTTGTCGTAACGAACCTTGGTTACGTCAAAGTCAGCTTCGACGCCGGCGCCAATCGCTGAGATCAGCGCCTGGATCTCGGTGTTCTTGAGAATTTTGTCCGATCGGGCTTTCTCGACGTTCAGAATCTTTCCTCTGATCGGCAAGATCGCCTGGTTGCGTGGATTGCGGGCATCCTTCGCCGAACCGCCCGCGGAGTTGCCCTCAACAATGAACAGTTCACACTCGCGAGGATCGTTCGATGAGCAGTCCACAAGCTTGCCGGGAAGGCCGGCGCCGTCTAACGCACTCTTGCGTCGCGTGAGGTCGCGGGCCTGGCGTGCGGCCATGCGGGCGCGCGAAGCTTGAATAGCCTTGGCGACAACCTGGCCACCCTCCTTGGGATTCTCTTCCAGCCAGTCAGCGAGTTTTTCGTTGGTCGCACGCTCAACGAGTGACCGGATCGACACGTTGCCGAGCTTGCCCTTGGTCTGGCCCTCGAATTGAGGTTCGGCCAATCGAACGGAGATGATTGCCGTCAGTCCCTCACGGATGTCCTCACCCAAAAGGTTTTCGTCTTTTTCCTTTAGAAGGTTGCGCTTGCGGGCGTAGCGATTAACCACGTTGGTAATCGCCTTGCGGAACCCTTCTTCGTGCATGCCGCCTTCAATGGTCGAGATGCCATTGGCGAAAGAGTGAATGCTTTCGTAGTACCCGGAGTTCCACTGGAACGCAACTTCAACTTCCTGGCTCACTTCGGACTGCTCGTAGAAGCCGACCTTTCGAAAAAGCGACTCTTTGGCGTTGTTGAGGTGGCGAACATAGTCAACGATGCCGCCGTTGTATTTGAACGTCTCTTTTGCTTCGCGTCCCTTGCGCTCATCAACAAATCGGATCTCGAGACCACGGTTGAGGAAGGCCATGATCTGGAGACGCTCGGTGACGGTCTGCGCACGAAAATCTACGTCATCGAAAATTTTGGGATCGGGTGTGAAGGTCACCGTCGTGCCGGTACGCCCCTTGGGCGAAGGACCGATGACTTTCAGCTTGCCCTGCGGCTTGCCTCCGTTTTTGAAGAAGAGTTGGTAGTGCTGGTCGTTCCGGTAAATCTCGAGATTTAGTTCTGTAGAAAGTGCGTTCACCACCGAGGCGCCGACACCGTGCAGCCCGCCCGAGACCTTGTAGCCTTCGCCACCAAATTTTCCCCCCGCGTGCAGGGTGGTGTACACCACTTCGGCGGCGCTTTTCCCTGGATATTGCGGATGATCGTCGACGGGGATGCCACGACCATCGTCGATGACTCGCGCGCCACCGTTGGCCATCAGCGTGACGTCAATGCGTGTGCAATAACCCGCCATAGCTTCGTCAATGGCGTTGTCGACAATCTCTACCAACAGGTGGTGAAGCCCGGACGGCCCGGTCGATCCGATGTACATTCCGGGACGAACGCGCACAGGATCCAATCCTTCGAGAACAGTGATATCACTGGCTTCGTAGCTCGTTGATCCCTTGGACATCTGGGCCACGAAGGATTCCTTTCAGTTGAAGATTTCGGCGTTGTCACGCAGTCGGCGTGCAACTTTTCGATGTATATATCCTACCCGATTTGACGCAACAATCGAACGCCCAACGGTCGTATTGACGAGGCACTTTGACCTCAATTACGAGTCAGATAACACCGTTCGAAGTGAGGTCGGCGCACGCTCTCCGAGCGTTGAAAAGCCGGCGAGAATCGTCGGTGTTTGAGAGGTCACGCGCTGGGCAAATGCGCCCGAAGGAACGCTGACCAACAGCACTCCATTTTTCACAAATTCAGGTCGACAATGCTCGGCGATGACTGGCTCGACAATTCGCGGCCACATCTCACGTATCTCATCGATGAGGCGAAGGTCGACCTTGCGCAGACGTCCGGCCATCGTGTTAAGAAGTTCGGCCAATCCCGTCGGTTGGTCGTCGGAACGCTTCATGACTCTTGCTTGGAGAGGTCGATCACGGCGGCTGGGCTCATCGCGGACGGCAGGGGTGATGCGGTGGTGACCAAGGTTTGACCGGCGGGAAGTAAGCGCAAAAGGCGGTCGCTGCGCAATGGGTCGAGCTCACTGAAGACGTCGTCTAGAAGCAACAGGGGGTCTACGCCCCTTGTTTTTTGCACCAATTCGTGACCGCCAAGGCGCAGCGCCAGTGCTAAGGACCGTTGCTCGCCTTGAGACGCCTGTCGTCGAGCGTCGCGCCCATCGAGGGTCAACACAATGTCGTCTCGTTGCGGGCCAATCGTGGTGTGCCCGCGAAACCGGTCATCATCCAACGACCCCTGGAGCGCGTCGAACAAGTCGCCGGTCCATGACTGTTCGTACTCAATACCCACTCGCAAATCGTCGTGCGCCAACTCTTGGTAGTACCTCGTCACCAGTGGCACAAGATCGTTCAGCACCCTTCGACGAACCGCCACGAGCTCTTCACTCACGAGGCAAAAATCGCTGGACCACACGTCGAGCTCTTCGCGTTGCGACAATGTCGGAAGTTCACCGTGCAGTCCGCGAAGCAGTGCGTTACGTTGGCTCAACACGCGCGCGAAGCGTTCGATAATGTCACCCGTACTTAAGTCCACGTCACTCAAGAGATGCGTTAGAAAGGCGCGTCGATTTTCGGGACCCTGGCGAACAATGTCGACGCCTTCTGGAGTGAAAATTGTGAGCGGAAGCGCGCCGGCAACATCGGCTCGCGATTGGGGTCGTTGCCCGTTCACCAACATTCGTTTGGTGGTATTACGAACTCCTCGTGTGAGCGTGAGGTCAACCTGCACTCGCCGCTCTCGCTGAAAAAGCACACCGTGCACTTCGGCTATCTGTTCGCCGCTGCGAATCATGTCGCTCGCGGCACTACTACGAAACGACGACGCGGTTGCGAGCGCGAACACCGCTTCTAAGACCGAGGTCTTCCCCGTGCCGTTCGGCGAGAGCAGCACGGTCACCGCATCACGATCGGGCGCGAAGCGCAGCTCTTTGAAGAGTCGAAAATTGCGAAGCTCTAGTTCGTGGAGACCCACGACAATCAGTCCGTACTACTGAACGCGAACGGGCATCAAGAGGTAACGAAATCGCGTGTCATCGACGCCGTGCACCATCGCGGGACGTACTGAGTCCGACATTTCGAGTATCACTTCGTCGCCTGGTACGGCCTCGATCCCGTCGATCAAGAAGCTGGGGTTAAACGCAATAGT
>Ga0182015_10004174_pt1 | contig 15734 bp, 12 predicted proteins | sample 712P3MmetaG_FD_120478 | JGI IMG/M metagenome (GOLD analysis project Ga0182015, IMG submission 120478) | Permafrost microbial communities from Stordalen Mire, Sweden - 712P3M metaG | ecosystem: Environmental > Terrestrial > Soil > Wetlands > Permafrost | place: Sweden: Stordalen | collected... | reverse complement strand
TGCGACGTGCGCGCCGCGCGGCAACGACACCACTCCGACCGTTGCTCGCGCCGGAAGCGTTCCGGACGGGAACGACTCGGCGTACGCCGCGTTGAACTTTCCAAAATCGGTGATGTCAGTGAGGTAGATCGTCGTCTTGACGACGTCGCCGAACGTCAGTCCGGCCGCCTTGAGCACGGCGCCGAGGTTCGCCATTGCGCGGCGCGTTTCGACATCGGTCCCGCCCGCGACGAGCTGGCCGCTCGACGGATCAAGGCCGATCTGCGCGGACAAATAGACGACCGGGCCAACCGACACGGCTTGACTGTACGGTCCGATCGCCTGGGGCGCGTCGCTCGTCTTGATCGCGACGGGACCGGAGGACTGGGCCGATGCAGGCGCCCAGAGGAGCGACGATCCAGCTACGATGACGGCGCCGAGTACTGCACGACGGTGCATAGAGCAACCTCCAAGTGGTTTTTGGTAGTCGCCCGTTCGTACCGCCGGGGAAGACGACCTGTTTCGACTGAAGCCTTGCCGACCAAATGGCCGCGCGAGTAGGCAGCACCGACGCACCGGGCTACGGCGGCGTGATAGGGCCCGACGTCATGGTTTGAATCTCGCCGATTCCGGGTTGGCTGCTCGGTGAGAGCGTGAGCGGGATGAAGTACTGCGTGGTCGGCGTGCTCGAATGCGGTTGCATTGCGGCCGCGAGATCGTGTACCGACATGTACATGGTCGGGCCTTTGGAGTGCAGATACTGATGGGCGTGATTCTTGAGGATCTTGATGTCAGAACCCATCTGCGTCACTTTGTTCTCGAGCGCGGTGACGCGAGCTTCCAGGAGCGCTTCTTGGGATGGTAGCAGGCTCGACTCGCGCACCGTGGGGGAAACCGGTGTTTGCGCGACTTGGGACTCGCTTGGCGCCACGGCAAGCAGCGCAACGACGAGCAATGGGACCGACATAGGGATATTCATGCTTGATCCTCTTCGGCGTTTCGGGAGACGCAGGCGCTCGCGCGAGAAGTTAGTGCACGGCGATGCCCATGGACTGGTAGAGCCGGGTGTTCGAGCCGGTGATCGTTCCGAGCGGCGCCTCGTTGAGCGTTCCGCTTGGGTTCGCGGCAAAGACGGTAACCGCGCCGTTGTTGTTGGTTTCGCCGTACTGGTTCGAGACGTAGATCTTCCCGGTCGAATCCAGTGCGATGCCGGCGGACGTGCCGAGCGCGGTCGCATTTCCGAAAATCGTCGCAAGCGGCGCTTCGTTGAGGATCCCGCTTGGATTCGCCGGATACACGGTGACGCTGCTGCCACTGGGGCCGCCGAAGTTCACAACGTAGATCTCGCCGCTCGCGTCGACCGCGACGCCGATCGGATCGTTGAGGCCGGTGGTGTTTCCGATAATCTCGGCGACCGGCGTCTCGTTCAGCGTTCCGCTCGGATTGGCCGCATAGGTGGTGATACTGCCGCTGAGGCCGACATTGTTGCCGCCGAGCTCGTTGGCAACGTAGATCGTGCCGGCAGCATCGACGGCGATGCCGTAGGGGCTGGTGAGCTGCGTGTTGCCGCCCGCGATTGTCGCGAGTGGCCCTTCATTGAGCGTCCCGCTCGGGTTTGCCGAATAGACCGTCACGCTGGCGGCGTAACTCGTAACGTAGATCTTGCCGCTGGCGTCGAGGGCGATGCTGGTCGGACCGTTGAGCCCGGTGTTCGCGCCGGTTATTGTTGCGATCGGCGCTTCATTGAGCGTCCCGCTTGGATTGGCCGCATAGACGGTGACACTGCCGGACCCGCTGCCGCCGAACTTGTTCGCGACGTAGATCCTACCGGATGCGTCGACCGCGACGCCGGTGACGCCGTTGAGCCCGGTGTTGGTGCCGTTGATCTGCGCGACCGGAAGCTCATTGAGCGATCCGATCGGGTTCGGTGCATAGACGGTAACGTTGTTGTCCCCGAACTGCGCGACGAAGATCGACGCTCTCGCCAACCCGGACGGTGTCGGGGACGGCGTCGGCGACGGTGTTGGGGTCGGGCTCGGGGTCGGGGTCGGGGTCGGGTGCGAGGTCGGTGTAGGCGATGCCCCCGGGGTGACCGATCCGGACGGCGCGGGCGAGGGAGCAGCGGTTGCGCGCACGGTCGGTCCGAGTGTTGCCCCGCCGCCGGTACAGGCGGCCAGCATCACGCTCGCCCCAAGACCGCACAGTGTTGCCCAGCTCCGAATCCTCACGCCGCGACCTCCATTCGTTGATGCGCTCGAACGCGGTCCGCCGATGGAGCGGACCGGTTACGACGTGCCGAGCATACCGGGGCACCGTCTCCGGTCCGTCCACCGCCCGGCTACGGATCGCGGTCGATCGCGCCGGGGTCGCGTCGAGGATCGCCGGGCGTCTCCGCGGGAGCACGCGCCGGGCCCAACGTTTCGGCAGCGGCGATGAAATCGCAGAGATCGCCGAAGTTCGCGAAGTAGCGGCACCGTCCGGAGGCGATGTGGTCGATGCGGCCGCGCATCGAGCGCGCGTCGCCCGGCGATTCGAGCCAGGTTCGTATGACGAAGATCTGATCGGCGGGGCGGAGGCTCACGCCTCGTAGGCTAGGGCCGCACTGTTTCCGGATCGTCCACCGCCGAGAGCGCCTGGTGGAATGGGAGCGACAAGTAACCGTTGCGGCCGGCGTCCGGAAGATGCTCGCTGATCTCGCGGAGCAGCGTGCGTGCCTCGGCTCGCAGCGCGTCGGCGCGCTTCGTGTGGCCGGCGGCCTCGTAGGCGGCGGCGGCAACGGCCAACGCCTTCGCGGGGAACTTCACGCGCAGCCGGTCACCTTCGAGTCCGCCCAGCAGTTCTGCGGCGGCATCCAGCGCAGCGTCGGTCGCGCCGACCCCGAGGCGCGCCGGGATCACCTCGATCAACGCTTCCAGCGCTCCCTTGACATCGCGCCCACGGCTGTGGCGCAACGCCGTCTCGAGGTGTTCGCTGGCCGCCTCGAATCGGCCGAGTTCGAGTTCCGCCATGCCGAGGTACAGCAGCGCCACCGGCTCGCGTTCCGAAAGGCCGTGCTCGCCCGCATAGGCAACCGCCTCGAGCGCGAGGCCGTAGGCACGTTCCGGGTCGCCGCGCATCGACGCAAGTGAAGCGAGATTGACCATTGCGAGGCTCGTCATCGCCCGCTGGTCAACCGATTCCGCGATCGCGCGCGCCCGAACATAGTCGGCTTCCGCGGCTGCGAATGCACCGAGGCGCTGGGCGAACACGCCGCGGTTGATGAGGGCCGCGGCGATCGAATTCGGCTTTTGCGTTTGCTCGAACAACGCAAGTGCGAGACGGTTGTGCTCGATGGCCGCAGCGAAATCGAGGCGATACCAGGCGCAGAGCGCCAGCTGAAGGTTGGCCGACGCTTGACCGTCGACATCGCCCATCTCACGGTACCGCTCGAGCAGTTCGGAAGCGGCCGCATAGAGAGCCGGCGCGTCGCCTTCGTGGTCGGCGACGTTCGCCTCGCCGCGCAGCCACCGGACACGAAGCAGCGTGTCGTCGCCGATGTGGGGGCGAGCGCGTTCGAGGAACTCACGGGCCCGCGGGGTCCCGAGCGCCGTGTTCGCGCGCACGACCCAAAACTCGAGGGCCAGCGCAGCGTCGTCGACCGCCAGCGCCTGCGCCTCGGCCGCGGCCAGGATCGCTTCGGCTGCGGTGTCGTCGGCGCGATTGATCTCGAGACGCGCCTGCGCGAGCGCGGCCTCGAGGGCCCAAGGCGTCGCACCCGCGCGCTCGGCCATCGAGCGGAGCCGAACGATTGCGGCGTGCTCCGCGGCACGCTCGCCGCGCTGGCGCAGCCGGGTAATGGTTCGAAGCAGTGCGGTCCCGAGCAGATCATCGTCGCCGATCTGCTCGGCAAGTTCGAGCATCGCCTCACAGTCAATCCGGCGGCCGGCGTCGTCGCCGACGCGCATCGCCGCCTCTTCTCGCAAACGATGCAGCTCAAAACGATCGCGCGGCGTAGTGCTCAGTGCGAGGCCGCGGGCCGCAAGTTCGGCCGCCTCGGTCTGCGCGAACATGCTGAGCGCATACCGCACGGCCGGAAGGTAGCGCGCGACCGCGTCTTCAGCAGAGCCGGCCGCGTCAAGGTGGCGCGCGATTGCGCCACACAGCGACGGGCGATCGGGGAACAGGCGCTCGAGCGTCTTGGCAACGCGCCGGTGAAGCGCGCGGCGGGCGGTTTCATCGATCGCCTCGTACACGGCCGCGTGGACGAGCTGGTGCGAGAAGGCATAGTCGCCGCGACGATACGGTGACATCCGGACCAGCGCACGATCGAGTAGCTCATCAAGCGCTTCGAACACCTCGGCAAAGCTCCAGCCGCAGACTTCGCGCACGACCTCGGCGTCGAAGCCCACGCCGGTAACGGCGGCGGTTTCGACCATCGCGCGCGCGGCCGGCGCGAGGCGCTCGAGACGAGCGATGACCGTACCGGCAATGCCGCCAGGGACGGCGGGCCGGGCGTGCCCCGCGCTGGTACTCGTGCCGCTGAGCCGCTCGCGCAGGAGCTCGGTCACGAACAGTGCGTTCCCGTCGCTCGCGGCGAACAGGTCGCGTGCGAGTTGCTCGCCGCCACCGTCTTGCACGCTCGCGACCAGACTTCGAACGTCCGCCGCTTCGAGCGGACCCAGAGCGACGTGACTCGCGTGCTGCGGTTGGAGGCGGCGGACGAAATCGCGGAGCGGATGGTTTGCACCAACCTCCTCTTCACGAAACGAGATGACGACGAGGATGGATTTACCGTGCAATCGCCGCACGAGCGAATCGAGCAGCTCGATCGTGGCGACGCCGGCCCAGTGCAGGTCTTCAAAAACGACCAGCAGCGGCCGCTTCTCAGCGACGTGCGCGAACGCGGCTTCGACCGCGTCGAAGAAGCGCCGGCGGTCGCGATCGGGGGCCAGCTCGGGGAGGCGCGGCAGATCCGGCGCGATCTCGCCCACGCCTGGGACCAGATCCGACAGCGCGGCGAGCGTACCCGGCTCGATGCGGTCGACGCGCAACAGCGGCAACGCGCCGCGTAACGCCTCGGCGACGGACTGATACGGTTCCGCTTCGATCGCCGCGGTCGTCCCCGTCATGACGCGGCCGCCTTGCGACTCGACGAGCGCCACCAGCTCCCCGATCAAGCGCGACTTGCCGATGCCGGCCTCGCCGCTGACGATCGCGATTGTGGCGGCACCGCGCGCGGCAGTATCCCAGACCTGGGCCAGCGCCCTGAGCGCAGCGCCGCGGCCGATAAACGGAAACGCCGGGCGCATCAGGCGCGGCGCTGGCGGTCCGCCGCTTTCCAATGTGCTGAGGTCGTTGCTGCGGATCGCTTCGCGAAGTGCGATCGTCTCGGGCATCGGATCGGCCATCAGCTCGTCGCGCAGTTGGCGGCTGAAGGCTTCGAAATCGGCGAGCGCTCCCGAACGATCGCCGGCCGCGAACCGGAGCGACATCAGACGGCGCAGCGCGTCCTCGCGCAGCGGATCGAGCCGCAGCAGCGACTGTGCGAACGCGATTGCGCCCGGGTAGTCTAACGCACGGCGGCGCTCGTCCGCGAGCGCGATCAGATTCGATGCGTGCAGTTCGCGCAAACGCTCGCGCTCGGCGAGCACCCAGTGATCGTAGAAGTCCTCGAGATAGTCGCCGCTGTAGAGGGCGACGGCAGATTCTCGCAGACTAGCGGCGCAGAGGTTTTCGTACGCCTGGGTGTCGACCTCGAGCCCTGCGTCCGGATTCCAGCGCAAGGTTACCTTGTCGCCGACGACCCATGGTCGCCCGGGCGGCGGCTCCGGGAGCGCGGACAGCGCTCGGTGCAGATGACGGCGGAGCGAGGCTCGCGCGCTCGTATCGTCTTCATCGGGCCAGAATTGTTCGGCGAGCGCGGCCCGCGAGAGCGTACGATCGCGATGCAGCAAGATGTACGCCAGCAGGGCGATCGCTTTGCGCGGGCCGCGGAACGGGCGCAACCGGCCCTCGATAAAGAGCGCCGGCTTTCCGAAAAGGCTAATACTGACGGCAGCCCGGTCGAAATCCATGAGCCCCGCGTGGAAGAAATGTCGCCCGACAGCCGCACGTTCGTCGCTTCCGTTTCGCCGCACGCAAAGCAGCGCGATCGAGCATTTCGTTCACGCGCATGGCTACAACGTACGACGGCCGGAGAAGCGCACGATTCTGTCCATTCGCTTCACGTGTTTCGAACTCTGCTCAGCGCACGTGCGGACGGCTCTTCGTGCAAAACCGTCTCCGAGGGGTCCGGATTGGTAGCCCCAACGGGAGTCGAACCCGTCTCGCCGCCTTGAAAGGGCGGCGTCCTAACCAACAGACGATGCGGACTGTCAGCGACGATTCATCGGTAGTCCGAGTTCCGCGCTCATGTTTTGAATCTCGACCGTGCGGTCGCGCAACCTCAGAGGAGTCGTCATGTCCGGTTCGACGACAAATGCCGTACCTAGCGCCGCCACTGCCTTGTAAACGCGGGCGTCATCCCAATTCATTGAGGCCCAGCCCCAAAGCAACTGTTCGTTCATGCCGGCGACGGCGGTATATCTCCCTGGCGGCAAGTAGCCTTTGAGCTCGCCCTGCGGGCTGGTGAAGTTTGTACGGAAAGCGCGACCCTTGTCGTCGAGGAGAAGGACGTGCTCATCGTCGCCCACCCAGACCCCTTGCTGATCGCGTTCGGGCAACCCATCGACGGACCGAGCATCGATGATCGCATCGACCTGGCCCGAATCGAAGCGTTCGACGATCTTCAGGTCATTTTCACCGGGCTGCAAGTGCAGCACGGGATCGGCAGACGACTCACCATTGAGGACGAATTGCGACGTATATGAACCCTCGACCAAAACCTTAAAGTCGATATCGGCAGTCCCCGGATCGAGATCCCGGAATTCGAACGAGCCATCGTCGCCAATGGTCGCCCCGACGCACTGGCTGTGAATGTAGAGTGTCACCCCACTGGGGTGCCCGGGGTAACTCCATCCCTGAGCATCCTGTGCAGTGTGAACCTCCTCCACCTGGCCCTTTATCCACGCGACGGGCTGCGTCGAGACTTGAACTCCGAACACGTCTGCCGCGACGACAATCTCCTGATTGACGTCGATACGCCGGAAAGGAAAGCACGGCCCAGAGAAATAGCTGGGTGGCGGCGGTCCGAGGAGAAGCCGATATTTCCCGGGCGAGACGCCGTCGAACGAAAACACCGGCCGCGCCGGGTCAAACGGAATTGCCGGCGGTGAATCTGGACGCCGATCCATTGGCCGCAGCTCCCATTCCTGATTGCGCGCGCTTACCGTCGAGAGATCCGACACGAGCGTACCCTCCACGTGGTAACGCGGGCCGTCGTCGTCTTTTGACACCGGGCGAAGGCGAATGTCGTACGGGCAACGGTCGGTTGCGTTTCGCGTGGAAAGATCGATCCACGTCGCGCGATCGATGTCGAGGGTGTCTTTCCAGAATCCCACGACCACGTCGGAGCTCGGAGATCCGTCCGGCTGATCGGGCGTGTACGCTCCCACAATGTAATCGCCGGGATTGAAGCTTGCGAAGCGATAACGGCCGTGATCATCGGCGATGGTGTTGCCGCCGTCGCTGACGCCGTTCGCGTCGCCCCCGGACATCGATATTCCGAGCCCTTTCCGCGTGCGCCAAGCCGACAACGCGATGCCGGCCGCAGGCTTGCCGTCAACACCGAAGACCCGCCCGCAGAGCACCGGCCTGGCAAGAACCGGAATGCGAAGTCCACGGGGGTTGTCGCCCGAGCGAACGACGAGCGCCCGCCCCGCGAGTTCCGGTCCCTTCGCGCCCCATTGCATGCTGAGCACACCCGGGCCATCCACTTCGATGACGTACCAATCAGGCTTCACTTGCGTAAATGCGAAGCGACCATCGGCACGCGGCTGCGTTCGCAGCACCTCTTGCGTTGGTGTCGCACCTCGCGACGTGATCTTTCGAAGCGTCACGTGGAGCGCCATCAGCGACCGCGGAGGCCCTTGCACGGCAATCCGACCGGTAATTTGCGCGCCCTGCGCCGCGAACGCGTCCGCGAGGACGAGCGTCAGCAGCGCGGCCAGGCACACCAGACGTCGCTTCATCATCAGAAGCCGTGACCTCAACGACGCGGACTTCGTGGTAGCGCCAACGGGAGTCGAACCCGTCTCTCCGCCTTGAAAGGGCGGCGTCCTAACCGATAGACTATGGCGCCGTGCGGACCGCCGACCGTTGCGCGTCGAGGGACGGCGTCCCTTTGACCGGCCGGTACGAGGAAGCGTTGCGCGTGGGCCCGGCTGGATTCGAACCAGCGCGCTACCAGTTATGAGCCGGCTGCTCTACCGCTGAGCTACAGGCCCACGCAGGCGGGATATTCCGGGTCGCGGCGTGCGGTCATTTCTTTTCGGGCGGCGGGTCGTGGTCAGCCCTTGGATAGCGCGGCGAACGCCTTCTTCCCGGGGTAACGCGCGGCTGCCCCGAGGTCTTCGGCGATTGCCATCAGCCGGTTGTACTTGGCGGTGCGGTCGCTGCGCGCGAGCGAGCCGGTCTTGATCTGGCCTGCGCTCGTGGCGACCGCGAGATCGCTGATCGTCGTATCCTCGGTTTCTCCCGAACGATGCGAAATCACCGCGCGGAATCCGGCTTTGTGCGCGGTTTCGATCGCGTCGAGCGTCTCGGTCAGCGTGCCGATCTGGTTGACCTTCACCAGGATCGCGTTCGCGCTGCCTTCACGGATCCCGCGCTCGAGCCGCGCGATGTTCGTCACGAACAGATCGTCGCCGACCACCTGGACGCGCGCGCCGAGCGTCTTCGTGAGCAGTTGCCAGCCGTCCCAATCGTCTTCGGCCAAGCCGTCCTCGATCGAGATGATCGGATAGTTGCGGCAGAGACCATCGTAGAGCCCGACCATCTGCGCGGCATCGAAGGGATGGTCGTCGGGCTTGTGCGGCCAGTACTTTCCGTCGCGGTAGAACTCGGTCGCCGCCGGGTCGAGCGCGATCGCGACATCGTCGCCGGGACGATATCCAGCCTTCTCGATCGCCTGCACCAACAGCGTGAGCGCGGCATCGATCGTATCGAAGCGCGGCGCGTATCCGCCCTCGTCGCCCACCAAGGTCGAATGCCCCGCGTCGTGCAGCATCGTGCCCAGGGTGTGAAAAACTTCGACGCCGTAGCGCACGGCTTCGGCGATCGATGGGGCCCCGACCGGGACGATCATACATTCCTGGAACTGCAGCGCGCCTTCGGCATGTTTGCCGCCGTTGATCACGTTCATCATCGGTACCGGGAGCGTCGCCGCGGACGGCCCACCCAAGTACCGGAACAGCGGGACGCCGAGCGACACCGCCGCTGCGCGCGCTACCGCCAGCGAAACGCCCAGCAGCGCGTTCGCACCCAGGTTCGCTTTGTTCGGCGTGCCGTCGAGTTCGATCAGCATCGCATCGATCTCGCGCTGGGAGGTTGCTTCCATCCCCTCGATCGCGGGGCCGAGGATCTCGTTTACGGCGGCGACCGCTTTGAGCACGCCCTTGCCGCCGTAACGCTTGGGATCGCCGTCGCGCTTCTCGACCGCCTCGTGCGCGCCGGTCGAGGCGCCCGAAGGCACCATCGCCTCTTCCACCGCCCCGAACGACGTCGCAGCCGCAACCGCGAGGGTCGGATTCCCGCGCGAATCGAGGACCTCGCGCGCGCGGATGCTCTCGATCAGCGGGCGACCGCCGCCGCGCAGCGATTCGATCGACATCGCCGGCTACTTCGCGGCGACCCAGTCGCCGAACGGGTGCGCGCGCATAAAGAGTTCGTCGGCGCGAAAGAAAATCGGCACCTCGCGCTCGGCCGACGCCGGCGAGTCCGACCCGTGCACGAGGTTGCGCCCGATCGTCTGCCCGAAGTCGCCGCGGATCGTGCCGGGTCCCGCTTTGATCGGATTGGTCGCGCCGATCGTCGCCCGGCAGCCTTCGATCGCGTCCTCGCCTTCGAGCACCATGGCGACGATCGGTGTCGCGGTGATGTAGTCCACCAGTCCGGCGAAGAACGGCTTCCCCTCGTGCTCGGCATAGTGGCGTTTGGCCTGTTCGTCGGTGACCTTCAGCATCTTGAGACCGAGGAGCGTGTAACCGCGGCGCTCGAAGCGCGCGAGGATCTCGCCGGTCAGGCCGCGCACCACCGCGTCGGGTTTCGCAAGAATCAAGGTCCGTTCGAGTGCCATAGCGGAGGGGCTATTTGTGCCGGACGACAACGCACCTCTGCTCGACCTGGCGCGCGTGCGCGCAGCGCTGGAGGGAACCCGCTTCGCCGACGTGCGCGCCGTCGGTTCGACCGCGAGCACGAACGACGATGCCGCGGCACTGCTCGGCGATCCCGCCGCGGCGGGCACGACCTTGGTTGCCGAGCTGCAGACGGCCGGACGCGGCCGCAAGCCCGGCCGCAGCTGGATCGCGCCGGCCGGGAGCGCCCTGCTGTTCACGGTCATCCTTCCGGTGGCGGTGCGAACCGAGGCATTGTGGGCCGTTCCGTTCTGGGCAGCGCTCGCGCTCGCCGACGGCGTCGAAGAAGGCTGTGGGGTCCGGCTCGACCTGCGCTGGCCCAACGACGCCGACCTGGCCGGACGGAAGACCGCCGGAATCTTGTGCACCTCGCGCGTCGTGGGAGCCGAAGCGTATGTCGGCTGCGGGATCGGCCTCAACGTGCATCGCCCGGATGACCCGGCGGTCGCCGCGATCGTGCCGCCGCCGGCGTACCTCTCCGATGCCGCCCCGCACGTCGCGCGTGAAACCGTGCTGGCCGGAATCCTCGGCGCGATGGATGGCCTGATCGACGTGCTCGACCGGCCGCGCGATGTGGCGCTCGCGTGGGAGGAACGCGCCGAACTGCGTGGCCGTTCCTATCGCGTTCGCCTCGATGCCGACGGCACGCTCGTCGAAGGAACGGCGCTGCGGCTCGACGGTGACGGGGGTCTCGTGCTCGCCGTCGGGGACGGCGAACGCAGCGTGCATCTGGCCGATGCCCGGGTGGTCTAGCACGCCGGTGCGCGGAAAACGCGCGCGACAAAGGAAGCCAGCGAAAGCGCCCCCGAAACGCTGGACCCACTCGTCCTGCTGGAGCGCTCATTGATGCGACGTCTGTTCATCGCGGCTTCCCTGATTCTCGGTACGCTCGGTGCAGTTGCTTTCGGGCGTGCGGCGTTTGCGGAGAACGTGACGATCCCCGCGGCCGGTGGTGTACCGCCGCTCAGCGGGTACCTCTCGCGTCCCCGCGCGCCCGGACCGGCACCCGCCGTCCTCGTCCTGCACGGCTGCGAAGGTTTCGGTCCGCTCGAGAACGCTACCGTCGACGACCTCGCGGCGCACGGGTACGTCGGGCTCGCGATCGACGTCAACAAGGCGGCGGGCCTGAGCAGCGCGTGCGCCGAGGTGCGGCGCATTTCGGTGATCGGCGGCGCGTACGGCGTCGCGGCGCTCGCGTGGCTCGCGAGCCAGCCCTACGTCAATCCGAGCCAGCTCGGCGTCATGGGCTTCTCCATGGGCGGAATCGAGGTGCTCAACATCGTGGACCCGTTCTCGCCGTCGCCGGCGCCCCCCGGACTGCGCGCCGCGGTTGCCTACTATCCCGCCTGCAACAGCCGTCCGATGAGCGTCGCCGTTCCGCTGCTGATGCTCAATGGGGATGGGGACGACTACATTCCGTACGCACCTTGCCAGGCGTTCGCAGCCGCGGCGGCAGCCGCGGGGAAGCCGGTACAGATCACGACCTATCCGGGCGCGACGCACGCTTTCAACCAGCCCTCGAACGGTCCGCGTCACTTCCAGGGGCATACGTTCATCTACGATCCGAAAGCATCGGCCGACGCCAACGCCAAGACGATGGCGTTCTTCGCTCAGTACTTACACTGACGGCGGTCGTTCACTTCACCATGTGGAATTTTTGATTTTGGATCTGCGACATCAGCACCGCATCCTCGGCCAGACCGTAATGCTGGGCTGCTGAGAACCGGAATGTTCCCGAGACGCCGACGAACGTAGTGCGTTCCATCGCGTCACGCAGCGTGGCCGGCGTAACGCTTCCTTTGACGTTGTGCAGCGCCGCTTTGAGGAACGCCACACCGTCGTAGCCCCAGGTTCCGAAAATGCTGGCCGGGGCGTCCTTCGGGTACGCGTTCTCGAAGTCGGGGACATACCGCGCGAGCAACTTCTTCTGCGGGTCGCTGTTCGGCAGCTCTTGGTACACATTTACCTTCATCGTCGCGATGTACGCGCCGTCGAGCGCCGCGCCGGCTTGTTTGGGGAACACGCCCGTCGCCGCGCCGTCGGAATAATAGATGGGCAGCTGGAGACCGAGTTCGCGATATCCCTTGATGATGATGTTGGCCGACGGAAGTGAGGTCCAGCAGATCAATGCTTGCGGGTTGGCCGACTTCACGTGGGTGAGCTGCGTCGTCGCATCGCCGGCCAACGCCGCGATCGGATCATTGGAGATGACCTCGAAGCCGTCGGCTTTCCCGGCGTCCGCGAAGTGGGCCATGCCGGTCTTGCCGTAGTCGTCGTTCCGATAGATGAACGAGACTTTGGTCTGGTTTCGTCTCTTCATGAAGGCCTGCATCGATTTTGCGACTTCCGTGTCGTTGATCGGAATCTTGAACGTCCATTGGTGCTCCGCCACCGGCGCGACCACGCTGACGCTGGATGCATACGACACCAGCGGAATGTGCGCTTGTTCCGCCAGCGGCACGATCGCAAGCGACGTCGGCGTCAACGGCGTCCCGAAGATCGCGATCGGGTGCTTGTCGACGAGCGAGCGGAAATCGTTGACTGCGGCCGTGGCGTCCGACTGGTCGTCGAGGATCGTCAACGCGATCGGATGACCGTCGATCCCGCCGGCTTTGTTGATTTCATCGACGCCCATCTGCATGCTGTCGGCTTCGGGCCGGCCCAGCGTAGAGCCGGGTCCGCTCTCGGAGAGGATCGCGCCGATCACGTACGGATCGGCGGCCGCGCCGGCCGTGCTGCCGGCAGCGTTCGAGACTGCCAGCAGCGAGCCGAGCGCCAAGGCACTGAAACGGAACACGACTGCACGCATCGCGGGTGGCCTCCTTCAAGAGGGAGAGAAAGAACGAGATCCTCGCTGGTCGCGGATTCCGAGCCCGCCCCCGGTGCTCCCCTCAGAAGAGTTTGCGCGCCGCGACATCGACGACCGCATCGATCAGCGATGGGCCGTCCTTGCCAAAACTTTCCTCGAGCGCCGGCGCGAGGTCTTCGGGCCGATCGACCCGTCGTGCATGAAGGCCGTAGCCGCCAGCCAGCGCGCTGAAGTCGACGCCGGGAATCGAGAAGTCCGGCGTAGGCCCCGAGCCGATCAGTTCGGCGAACGAGCGCATGGCACCGTAACCCTCGTTGTTGACGACGAGATAGGTGATCGGCAGCCCGTGACGCGCCGCGGTCCACAGACCCGAGACCGCGTAATGGGCCGAGCCGTCGCCGATGATCGCAACGATGCGCGAACCCGGACGGGCCAGCGCGGCCCCGGCGGCCGCGGGCAGTCCGTACCCGAGGCTGCCGCTCGCCGCGGTCAGAAAACAGCCCGGCTGCAATGCCAGCAGGTCGTGCAGAAAGGTGTGCGTCGAGGGCGCTTCCTCGACGACGATCGTGCCGGGCGGGAGTTTCTCGGCGAGGATTTCGAGCAGCATCAAGATCGTGAGCCGCGGGCTGGGCGCGACCTGCGCACGCGCGCGCACGCGGCGCACGGCCGGCCGAACCGTCACCCGGGGCACCAGCGCCCGCAGCGTCGGCCCGAGCGCCGCGAGAATGCTCGTGCCGGTCACGGCGCTCGCCGCCAAACGCGGATCGTCGGTAATGTTGAACAGCGCCGTCCCGGCGGCGGTGAACGCGCCCTCTTGATGGATGTGGTAGTTGAAGACCGGCGCACCGAGGACGAGCACGAGATCGTACGCGCGCAGTGCGTCGGCCACACCTCCGCGAATGCGAGGGAGCGCACCCGCGAACAAGCGGTGATCTTCGGGGAAGCCGCAGCGGCTCGAGAGTGCACTCACAAACACGGGAGCATCGAGCGCCTCGGCCAAACGCACGACATCGGCGGATGCCCCGTCGCGGTCGACGCCGGAGCCGACGACGAGGGCGGGCGTGCGGCTCGCCTCGAGCGCCGCCAGCAGTTCATCGAGAACCTCAGCCTCCGGCATCGGATCGTCGACGACGCGTCGCACCGTCGGAACCGTCGCCTCCTGATCCCAGTCATCTTCCGGAACCGAGACGAAGGTCGGTCCGTACGGACGCTGCATCGCCATCGTGTACGCGCGCATGATCGCCGCCGGGACGTCGGCCGCGCGGGCCGGTTCCAGCGCCCACTTCACGTACGGCCTCGGCAGCGTGGTCGCGTCCTCAGCAGCGAGAAACGGGTCGCTCGGCAGCATGCCGCGCGTTTGCTGGCCCGCGACGATCACCAGCGGCGCATAGTTGCGAGCGGCGGTGAAAATCGCGCCCATCGCGTTTCCGACCCCGCCGGCCGAGTGTAGGTTGACGAAGGCTGCGTTGCGCGTCAATTGCGCGAACGCGTCGGCCATCGCGACGACCGGCCCTTCGTGCAGTCCCATCACGTAGCGAAAGTCGGTTGGCCAATCACGCAGAAAGCGCAGCTCCGTCGAACCCGGATTGCCGAAGACAGTGGTCATGCCGAGCCGGCGCAGCAGTTCGAGGGTCGCGTGCCGGACCGACACGCTCTTAGGCCGGTTTGTTGGCGCGGCTGCGGCGTTCGCAGGAGTCGCAGAAATGCGAGTGTTTGTTGTCGGTGTCGAAGACCGAGTTCGAGTAGTACATCGCGCAGCGCGCGTTGTAGCAGTGCCGCAGCCCGAGGGCGTGGCCGATCTCGTGCACGCACTCCTTCAGCAGACGCTGGAAGAGCGCGTTCTCGTCGGCCTGGTCGCCGTAGTATTCCGAGCGCAGCCGGTGCAGCGAGACGACGGCGCAGCGCTGCGTCTCGCTGGCCGAACCGAACACGAACTGATGCGACGTCTTATACAAATCATAATCCGTGATGGCGAGAACGACGTCCTCGCGCGTCTCGTAGGCCGACGCAAGCCGAGAGACGAGCGAGCCGAAGAACAGCTGTCCCCGCGCGCTGTTGAGGGCGGTTTTGGGTACCAGCAGCGCGGCGCGCACGACCGCGGTCGCGAGAAACCGCTCCTCCAGGCACAGCGAGAGCCGGGTAAGCACTCCTGCGTCGATCGCGTTGATCGGAACGATGCTGATCTCGCGCACGGCCGGAGTACCGGCTTCGGTTCGCGGCGCAGGCGGTCCTTGGCACGCGGCGGCGAAACGCGCGACGATGATCGTCGGAATCGGCATCGACCTCGCCGAGGTGGAACGCTACCGCTTCGATGAAACGGAGCGCGCGCGATTTGCGCGCAAAGTCTACACTGAGGAAGAAATGGCCTACGCGATGCGCAAGCGTCACTGGCCCGAACGCTTGGCCGGCTTCTTCGCCGCCAAGGAAGCCACCCGGAAGGCCTTCGGTCATGCCATCCCATGGAACGCGGTCGGCGTTTCCCACCAGCGCAGCGGGAAGCCGATCATTCGCCTCTACCGCGGCTACGAACGACTGCTCACCGAGCGCGCGATCCGCACGATTCATCTCACCATCACGCACACCGCGACCACGGCGGCCGCGGTGGTGATCCTGGAGGGCTGAGCGGCGTGCGGGTCGTGACGGCTGCGCAGATGCGCGCGATCGACGCCGCGGCC